>Ga0194132_10001257_pt1 | contig 51415 bp, 36 predicted proteins | sample TA2KigOf80mmetaG_FD_148612 | JGI IMG/M metagenome (GOLD analysis project Ga0194132, IMG submission 148612) | Freshwater microbial communities from Lake Tanganyika, Tanzania - TA2015054 Kigoma Offshore 80m | ecosystem: Environmental > Aquatic > Freshwater > Lake | place: Tanzania: Lake...
GCTCCCCATCCCCCTGCCCGGTAGGCTGCAAGCCAGTTGTAGATGCAGGCCCGGGCAAAACCCAGTGCCTGGATCACCACCTCTGGACTCTCGCCCGCTTGCACTCGCTCGACGGCGCGGATGCGGATCTCTTCCAAGGTCTTGTGATCAAGAGATCGGGCATCTCGCTTGGGCATGATCCATTTTACCAGATGTCTACCTACTTATGCACTCATTAATATGTCCTGGATGAGATGCCTGCCGGCACCGGGCTGGAAGGCGGCCAGGTGATCGGCCCCATCAACCAGCTCACCGCCATCGCCCACGAACAGAGACCGGATCTAATCGTGGTCGATTTCGCCGACCGCCGCGCCAAGATGCGGTCGACGAACTGCTGGACCTGCGCTTCAAGGGTTTCCGGATCGAGGAAGCCAGCACCACATTCGAGCACATCTGCCACCGCGTCTGCTCCAAGGACCTCCGCCCGGCCCAGCTAATCTTCTACGGCAGCCGCGGCCCCCGCCCGTACGGCTACCGCGCCCAGGGGCTGGTGAACTTTCTGGTCGCCGCGTTCGGCTTCCTGGTTGCCCTTCCCATCATGGCCATCACCGCCGTGCTGGTGAAGCTCACCTCGCCGGGCCCCGTGTTCTTTTCCCAGGAGCGGGTGGGGCTTAACAATCGCGTCTTCAAACTCTACAAGTTCCGCTCCATGCGCGCCGATGCCGAAAAGAACACCGGGGCCGTCTGGGCCACCCGCAATGACCCGCGGGTTACCTCCATCGGCAAGTGGCTCCGGAAGCTTCGCATCGACGAACTGCCGCAGTTGATCAACGTCCTCAAAGGCGAGATGTCGATGGTGGGCCCGCGCCCCGAACGCCCCGAGTTTGTCGATCAACTCGCCCGCCAGATCCCCTATTACCGCCAGCGCCTCGCCGTCCGCCCCGGTGTCACCGGCTGGGCCCAGATCAACCATAAGTACGGCGATACGCTCGAAGACACCATCCGCAAGGTGGAATACGACCTCTACTACATCAAGCACATCGCCTTCACGCTCGACATCTACATCATCTTCCACACCATCAAGACCATGCTCCTCCGCCGTGGCGCCCAGTAAGCCGTCTTAAGGTAATTCCGCTCACGCATCTAACCCGTTCGCCCCGGTGAGCCACGCCCGGCCTCCGCCGATGGTACGCCTGGACCAGCACATGCCTCTGATCTGGGCGATCGCGCTCACTGCCTTTATCTTTTCCATCCTGCTCAGCCCCGTCTGCTCGCGGATCCTCGCCCTGTTCGGCGTGCTCGATCAACCCGATCAGCGGCGCAAGCTGCACTCCGTTGCCACACCCCGTGGTGGCGGCATTGCCGTTGTCGCGGCTTCCGCCGCCGCCCTTCTGGTCTGGCTGCCGGAGACCGCGCCCCAGACAGCACTGATCCGTCAGATCGCCCCGGGGGCACTGGCGATGTTCCTGGTGGGCCTCGCCGATGACCTCACGCATCTGGCTCCCTGGGGCAAGCTCGCCGGGCAGACCGTCGCGGCCGGGCTGGCCTGCGCGGCCGGCATCCGGATTGGCCATGTGGGCGGTGTGGCCATTGAAAACACTGCCCTCAGCGTGGTTCTGACGATACTCTGGCTGCTCATCTGCACCAACGCCTTCAACCTGGTGGACGGCCTTGACGGCCTTGCCGCGGGCGTGGGCATGTTCTCCACAGCCACGGCGCTGGCCGCGGCGCTCATCTTCGGCCTGGAGCCGTTGGGTGTGGCCGCCGCGCCGCTGCTGGGAGCCCTGGCCGGTTTCCTGGTCTACAACTTCAACCCCGCGACGATCTTTCTGGGCGACTCGGGAAGCCTGGTGCTCGGCTTCTGCCTGGGCTGCTTCGCCATCTTCTGGAGCGGCAAGACCGCCACTCTGCTCCAGCTTCTGGAGCCCCTCATGGCTCTTTCGCTACCCCTCGCCGATACCGTCCTGAGCATTCTTCGCCGGCTCGCCCGGCGCCAGCCGATCTTTATGGCGGACCGGGGCCATGTCCATCACCGCCTGCTGGACCGGGGTCTCTCTCCGCGCAACGCCGTTCTGGCTGTCTATGCGTTCTGCGGCCTGGCCGCCGTCCTGGCCCTGGTGCAGAGCGTGGTCACCGACGCCCGGTATGCCCTGCTCAACGCGATGGCATTCGCATGCGCCCTGTGGACCGGATTCCGCTTTCTCCGCTACACCGAGTTGTCTTGGCCCGGACGGGAGGGGAGAAAACCTCGTCTTACCGTTCTTGCGGATCTGCGAATTGGCCGCAAGCGCAAGACCGTGGCGTGAACGGACCCCGAACGCAAAAAACCCCAGGCCGTTACCGGCCTGGGGCGAAACTTCCGATCGATGAGCGCCTGACTCGCTGTTGATAGCCGGCAAAGGCCGGGGCGGCCCCGTGTCCGTCTTGCCGGCTGTAGCTTAGGAGCTAGTTGCTGTTGGTAGCCTCGTAGATCCCATACCCGAGGCCGACACCAGCGCCGACAATCACCGTCGTCCACAGCAATGGGTTCGCCATGAAGACTAGAGGCATACCACCCGAGGCGCCCCCGCCCGGAACCGGCTCGTCGGAGTTCCCCTTGGACGGTGCGGCGGTGACAGAAGCCACTTCCACAACCTGCGAGGTGTCATCGGCGTTCGGCCGGCCCGTGCCCGACACCCGCACCCGTTTCCCGGTGTGCGAATCCAGGCCCCGGCCAGTGAGTTCCACGGTCAACCCGGTGGCCCGGTCGGAAAGCAGATACTTCCCGTTCTCGCGCCGGATCTCGCCGGTCACGGTGGTGGTGTGAGACCCCGCCGGAGCCTGGTCAAACGCAACCGCGCTGCCGGATTTCACCCGTGCCACCAGAATCCCACCCGCGCCTCGAACGGCCAGCTCGCCGTTCACCGCGCCCACGGCGACACGCCCCGCATTCAGGTACTCGATGCGCGCCACGGCGGAACCCGCCGACGGAGCCACCTGGAGACCGAGCGCCTCCACGGTGTAGTCGCGGCGCGCCGATACCAGGCTGACGCCTTCGGTGAGCACCATCCGGCCGGCATACAGCTTCACCTGCGTGCGCGGCCCCAATGTCACTGCCACCTGATTCAAGTCCACGCGGCCCGCAAGATCCGCGGTTCGCACAACGGAACCGCTGTTGACGTTGCCGTGCCCCTCAAGGCGCACGCCGTCAACCTCCAATTTTCCTTTCGAACTCGCCACGCCAATTGCATCCGGACCCGCTAACAAGCCCGGTGCAGACGCCGCGAGTACGATCGCTAAGAGTCTGATCATTGTCTTCCTTTCCAAGTCCGGTCCAACTTCGCCCGGCCCATCATCATTCGCACCCCTCGGGTCTACTGATATTTATCGGTAAACGGGCGCAAAACAAGCAGATTCCCATCCCGAAAGCCTGGCGGCGACTGCTAGTTACTGGCGGTCGCCTCATAGATGCCCACGCCAAGCCCGACACCACCGCCGATGACCGTCAGAGCCAACGCCGTCTTCGCTCCCGTCGACATGCCGCCGAGTTTCCCGGCTTTGCTCGCGGTCGACACGGACTTCGTCTTCTTCGTGGGCGCCCCGCCACCTGGCACCGGCTCCTCGTCCGTCTCCCGGACACGGGCCACGGTGATGGAAGTCACCTCGATCACCTGCGACGTGCCATCCCGATTCGCCCGCGCCTCACCCGTCACCCGGACGTGTTTGCCGGTGTGGGCCTCAAGTCCGCGCCCGCTTAGTTCCACGGTCAGGCCGGTGGTCCGGTCCGAAAGCAGGAACTTTCCGCCTTCATGCCGCACGTGACCGGTGACAATGCTGGTCCGCCCCTCGCCCGGCTCAAGCGTCAGAGCCGTCCCCGATCTCACGCGAGCCACGGTGATGCCGCCCTCGCCCTTCACCGTCAAGCCGCCATTCAAAGCCGCCACGACAATGCGCCGAGGATCCGCATACTCCACCCGTGCCACAGCCGAGCCATCCGACGGGCTGACCCGGAACCCCAGCGCCTCCACGGTAAAGTTACGCCGGGCGGCTACCACACCCTGGCCTTCAGCAAGCAGCAACCGGTCCTGATAGAACCTGGCCTGCGAGCGCGGCCCAAGGGTCACCGCCACCTGGCTCAGGTCAACCCGGCTGGCATGGTCCGCCGTTTGAACCACGGAGCCGCTGTTCACACTGCCTTGTCCAGACACGGGCATCCGGTCAACCTGCAGGTTCCCCCGTGAGTTAACCACTCCAAGCGGCCCTTCGCCAGCCATCAGATTCACGGCCAACGCAATCAGTATTACTTTCTTCATCTGTTCCTTTCCCGGCCCTGCCCCTCTATGCGGGCATCCTTTCTACCTGAATGATCGGTGGCCCTACTGAAAAAGAGTACGGCTGCCGAATCTCTTTCCAAGCAGACTGTGTTTTCGATGCGTTCTACAGTGTTGCGGAGAATACTAACCGTCGCGTTTGTCATCGCGTTGCTGGTTGCCCTTCAACGGTCGGCACGGCGCGCCCACGCGGTTTGGCTTATCACGCAGCCCGGCCGCCAACCCATTGAGCGGTCTTGCCAGGCTGAACCGGGCAACGCCCTCTGTTTTGCGGTTCTGGCTGCCGCGGTGGAACTGCAGGGGGAAAGCCCCGATGTCTGGCTTCACCGGGCCATCGGCTTGGCGCCGAGAAAAGCCCGCTACCTGGTGGACGCCGCCACCTCCGCTGAAATGTCGGGCGGCCCGGCCACCGCCCTGCGCCTGCTTGAACAAGCCGAACGTTTCAACAAGATGTGGCTGCCGCGCTGGGCTCTGGCAAGCTTCCACTTCCGCCAGGGGAACAGGGAAGAGTCGCTGCGCTGGGCCCGGCTGGCGCTTGAGCGGTCGTATGGAGACCGGGCGGCGGTGTTCGATCTGGCGGCGCGGGCCGGAGCAGGGCCCGAGGTGATCACCGGCTCCCTGCTGCCGGACGGTCCGGAGTTTCCGGCGGCGTATCTGAACTATGTTCTTAAGGATCCGGCACGACCGGGACTCGCCGAAGCGGCGCTTGCCGCCGCGCGACAGGCTGAAAACGCTCCTCCTACGCTTCGCGCCCAGCTTCTGGAAGCCTGCAACCGGCTGATGCTCACCGGCAACTTCGCCTCGGCCGCTGAGTTATGGGATCAACTGGCGCGGCATAAGGCCGTTCCTTACCCGCCTGCCACGGCTCACCATGCCGGCATCAATGGCGATTTCCGCCACAAACCGGTGGCGGGCGGCTGGGACTGGTGGATGCCAGTGGTGGAGGGAGTTGAAAGCTCCTGGCGCCAGGAGCCGGGTGAGGTCCGTTTCACGCTCTCCGGTCAGCAGGCGGAAAGCTGCGAACTGCTTGCCCAGTGGCTCTGGCTGAGGGCAGGCGCCACGTATGAGCTGTCCATCGAAAGCCGCGGCGGCGGGCCGGGGCTTGGCTGGCGGCTTCATCACCCGGATGGTGGCGCGGCCGGCGTCATCCAGACCGTTCCCGGGGAGGATTGGAATGAGCACAAGCTCACCATCGCAGCCGCACCGGAGGCTCGCGCCGTTCGCATGGTGCTGGCGAGCACGCGGGTGGCGGGCCATCCGCGCCCCCAGGGTGAATATCGCGTGAGAAGGGTGTCCTGTGCCCGGCGTTAACAGGTTTCTTGCCCTCGTTCTGGGCTCATCGCTGGCCCTGGCGCTGTGGACCCTTTGGATCCCGAATGATTGGTCTGTTTCCTTGGTGCACGCGGTGATCGCCATTGCGGCCATGGTGCTCGCGGCGCGCGGCGAGTTGCGGCGCCCTCCGGCCGCGGTCCTGGCCTTGGGTCTGGTGGTGGGGGTGGGTCTTCTTCAGCTTGCGTTGGGCCGCACGGCCTATCGTTGGGACACGGAGGGTGACCTGATCGGGTATATCTTTGCCGCGGCGCTGGTGTATGTGGTGGCCACGCTGGCCGGAGAGCCAAGCCTGCGCCATCAGGCGGCCACGGCCCTGGTGTGGTTTGGCGTGGTGGTGGCGTCCGTGTCGATTGTCCAGCAGTTGGTGCCCTATGAGAAGCTCGCAAGGCTCACGCCCAATCCGAATCTGGTGCCGCTCTACGGGCCATTCGCCTCGCGCAACCGGTTCGCGATGTTCGTCGAGCTCTGCCTGCCGGTGGCCGTCTGGCGGGCCGCCACAGGGCAGGGAATGCGGTACGTGTGGATGGCGGGCATCCTGTTTGCCAGCGCAGTGGGCGGAGCGTCCCGGGCTGGCTTTCTGGTGTTGACGCTCGAACTGGGCGCAGTGCTCTGGCTGGCCTACCGCCACGGGGCCGCCGATAACCGGCGCCTGCTGCGAGCAGGCACACAACTTGTTCTAGCCATCGCACTCGCCGGCGCCGTGGCGGGCTGGGGTTACCTGGCCCAGCGTCTGGAAACCAGTACCCAGGGCGACAGTATCCGCGCTAACTTCTACCGGTCCACGCTGGCAATGATGGCTGACTACCCCTGGACCGGGGTTGGCCTAGGCGCCTGGCCCATGGTGTACCCGGAGTACGCACGGTTCGACAACGGGCTGTTGGCCAATCAGGCGCATTCGGACTGGCTGCAGTGGCCGGCCGAGGGCGGGCCGGTGATGCTGGCCGCCATGTTGGCCCTGGCTTGGTTCAATCTGCGGGGAGGAGTGCGGTCACCCTGGACCCTGGGCGGATTCGCGGTCTTTGTCCACGCTCTGGTCGATTTTCCGTTCCACGGGGCACCCGCTTTTCATTTGTTCACATTTGCCGTGATGGGGCTGGTGGTTTCAGCCGAAAGACAGGAGAAGGATGTCACGGAGCGCCGCAGGGCACGGGGTTTGGCCCAGTCCGCCGCCGTCCACGCATCCTGAGTACGCAGAAAGGCTGATATGACTCTCCGGATCTTCCTCTGTTTCACCGTGGCCGCCTTTGAAGTTCTGGCGCAAACTCCGAATCGCCCCACCCATCTTTACGGCCCTATGGCGGACCCTGGCGCCTCGAATCTTCCTGCCCAAAAGATTGGCGCCGACGATCTTCTATCGATCTCGGTCTACGACGCCCCGGAGCTTACCCGCACGGTTCGCGTCTCAGCCGACGGCACCATCCGTCTGCCCATGCTCAAGCAGCGCATCGAGGCGGGCGGAAAGCTGCCCGCCGATATCGAATCGGTGATCGCCCGGGCTCTGATCGCGGAGGGCATTCTGATTGACCCGGTGGTCACGGTGGGTGTTTCGGAGTATCACAGCCGGCCCATCAGCGTGGTCGGTTCGGTGCGGCGCCCGGTGACCTTCCAGGCCGTTGGCCATCTCACGCTTCTCGAGGCACTGGCCAAGGCCGAAGGGCTGCACCAGGACGCCGGCTCCGAGATTCTGATCACCCAGCCACGGCCCGGAGAACCCGGGCTGGTCACCCGCATCGCGGTCAAGGAACTGTTCGACCAGGCCAAGCCTGAGTTGAACATCCTGCTGCGGGGCGGGGAAGAGATCCGGGTGCCCGAAGCACGCAAGATCTTCGTGGTCGGCAACGTCAAGAAGCCGGGTGGTTTCATGGTGCGCGAATCGAACAACACCACGCTGCTCAAGGTGCTGGCGGAGGCCGAAGGCCTTGCCCCGTTCGCCGCCAAGCAGGCCTTTATCTACCGGCGCGATCAAGAGAAGAACGAAAAGAAAGAGATCCCCATCGAACTGGCCAAGATCATGGAGCGTAAAGCCGCCGACGTTCCGCTTGAGCCCGAGGACCTGGTCTACATTCCGGACAACCGCCGGGCCCGCGCCACCATTGGCGCTATCGAAAAGACCGCGGCTTTCGGCCTGGCCACTGTGTCCGGCATGCTGATCTGGCGCGGCCGCTAATCATAGCCAGTCCATGGAGGGACACCTTGACCTGCAACTCTTGCGGTAGCGCCCAAACCAGACGTTCCCAGCGGAGATCGGTGGAAGATTGGGGCCTTTCCGTCGTCGGTGTTTTTCCTTACCGCTGCCGGGGCTGCAATCACCGGTTTCATTCCTCAACCATCGTCACCGCCGGCCGCCGGACCATTCAGTCCGTGACGGCGGTGTTCCGGCCCCTGCTCACCAAGCCCAACAAACGCACGCGATTGCAGCGGCAACTGGGCGCCTGGCGCAGCGATTACTGGCGTTGGCGCCAGCGCAAGCTGGGCGTGGTGCAGCGCCGGTTCTTCATCGCCGGTATGCTGGCTGCCTCGCTCGCCGCGTTTCTCAAGATCATCAGCATTGAACGATGACATATAATTCAGAGAGCGTAAAAGGCTGATTCGAGTCCGCCTTCAAACGCTTTCTCAAACCATGCAACGAAGAGCCTTCGTCCAACTTCCCGCCGCCGGACTGGCGGCCGCCGCGGCCATCGAACCCATGCCTATGACCACCCTGGGCAAGACCGGGCTGCGCATCTCGCGCTTCTGTCTGGGCGGCGCCCACATGCGCATGAAGGGCGAGGAGAACGCCATCCGGATGATCCACCGCGCGCTCGAGCTGGGTGTGACATTCTTTGACAGCGCCGCCAAGTATCACAAAGGCGCCAGCGACGAAGCCTACGGCAAGGCCCTTGAGGGTAAGCGCCAGCAGGTCATCCTGATGTCGAAGGCCGAGAAACGCGACGCCGTGAGCGCCACCGAGCAGCTCGAAAACACCCTGCGCCTCATGAAGACCGATTACCTCGACCTGTGGCAGTGCCATGAGGTGGTCCATCACTGGGAGGTGGACAAGATCCTCGGCCCCGGCGGCGCGCTCGAAGCGTTCGTCAAGGCGAAGAAAGACGGCAAGGTCCGCCACATCGGCTTTACCGGCCATGCCGATCCCTCGGTCCACCTTCGCCTGCTTGAAAGCTTCGATGGCTGGGAGACCATCCAGCACCCGGTGAACCTCATCGACCCGCACTACCTGAGCTTCACCTACAACGTCCTGCCCCGCGCCCGCCAGAAGGGCCTTGGCACACTGGCCATGAAAGCCAACGGCATGGGCGCCATCGGCAAAGCCAACATCGCCCCCATTGAGGAGTGCCTGCGCTTTACCCTCTCCCAGGATCCCGACTCCATCGTTTCCGGCCCGGAAACTATCGAGCACATGGAACAGAACATCGGCGTCGTCAAAGCGTGGCGGAAGTTCACACCCCAGGAGATTTCGGCCATCCTCGACCGCACCCGCCGGGGCCCCATCGGAAGCGCCATCGAGCGGTACAAGAAGAAGGAACCCTGGCTTGCCTACACCGGTCATATGCACCGGGACGGCGAAGCGGACTAGCCCGGCACGCCGGCCGCCCCCACCCCCGGTTCCCGGGGGGAGATTTCTTTTCGCCAATCCGGTGATTCGCGCGGACATTGTACGCTCATCATCCGATGAAAAGAGTTAGAATTGGAGTGCGGGGATACGCTCGGCCGGCAATGCACTGACCAGCCCGATACACCCCCCGTTCGGAGGAGTGGCGTAGAGAACATGGACCAGGATCGGGACCCTGGCTGAACTCTCGTCGCTGGAAACGCCGCTGAGACGTTTTTGTCAAACAATGCTTGAGGGCCCGGCCGGCCCGGGACGTATCCTACCCATGGAAGGCCTGCGTGGGGTTGCCGCCCTGCTGGTTCTTCTGGTTCACTACCACAGCCTGTTCCTGCCTTTTTCGGGCGGAGCAGACTGGCTGAGGAACGCCTCCCTGTTCGCGGCATCGATTGGCCATACCGGTGTCGATCTGTTCTTCATCCTTAGCGGCTACCTCATATATGGCGTGATGCTCAAGAACAGTTTCCGTTTTCCGCCTTATCTGGCCCGGCGCGCCCGGCGGCTTTATCCGGTATTTCTGGGTGTTTTTTCCGCCTATATCTTACTCAGTTATCTCTTCCCGGAAAAGAGTAAGCTCCCCGCGGGCGGAGGTGATCTGGCGGTTTATCTGCTCCAGAACCTGCTGATGCTGCCCGGCATCCTGCGCGTCACGCCGATGATCACACCGGCCTGGTCGCTTAGCTACGAGTGGCTCTTCTACCTGTTGGGCCCGGCGGTGGTTTGGGGCACCGGCATGCCGCGCTGGGCGCCACGCCGCCGTGTTCTTCTTCTGCTTGGCATCGCCGGCGCCCATCTGGGTCTCTGCGCCCTGGGCGTGGCCGACCACCCACGGATGGCCGTGTTCGTGGCCGGATGCCTGCTTTGGGAAGCGGTTCAGACGTCTCCGCGGATGTGGCTGCCTGCCACCTGGGAGCCGGCGGCCTTGACAGGATACCTGACAAGCCTCGGCATCATCGGCTGGATGATCTCCTCATCCAAGGACCCGATTGTGGTCTCGGTGGCCAGCCCCGCGTCTTACTCCGGACTGCTACTGTTCAGCGGATTCTGGTTCGTGGCCTACAGCCTGTTTCACCAGGGATTGCTCGCGCGATTCTTCTCGCTCGACATTCTGCGCTGGATGGGCAATATCAGCTATTCCTACTACCTTGTGCACGGCCTGGTCCTGCACGGGCTGAAGATGATTCTGGGGAAAGCGGTGACGGCTGCCGGCATCGAGCCTTCCCCCGCTCTGTACGTTGCCTTGTTCCCGGTTGCCCTGGCGGTTACCGTGGTGGCCGGGGCAATGCTGTTCATCGCGCTGGAGCGCCCGGTCCTTTACACCAAGCCCGCTGCGGCCCCAGTCGTGATGGCCGGTCTCAAGCCCGGCGCCCGCCTCCCGGCGGACTGACAGACTACTTCCCGGGTCCCGGGAGCATCTCCTTCCACGCCGCTTCATCCTGACCCGCGCTCACCAGCTTGCCCGCCCGAACCAACGGCAACCGCAACAGCTTGGGGTGTTCCTCAATCCGGCGGATAAGATCCGGCTCCGTCACCCGGAGATACTTGAGTCCGGCATCGGCATACGTTTTGCCTTCCCTATCCAGCAGCCCCGTCAACCCGAACCGGTCCGTGAACCGGCGGAGCTCGCCGGGCGCCATCGGCTTCACCTCCAGGTCCACCAGTTGGATGGGCACGCGCCGCTCCTTGAAAAACCGTTCGGCGGCGCGTGTCTCCCGCGAGCTCTTGACGCCAAAGATCTGAACCGGGTTCACTCCTTCATTTTCACCGCTTTGCGGTCCGCGAAGCAGCGGTGGGCGAAGACGTTCCCGCGCTGGGTCAGGAATAGCGGCCCGAATGCCTGGTTCTGATCGTGCATCACGCCCAGCATCTCGATCATCCGCTGCTGCGCCGTGGCCACGGGCAGCTCACCCGACAACGCCGCCAGCACCGCCCCGGCCACTCCGTGCGCCGCGAATGCGTCCGACCCCAGGGAGACCGGAATCGGCCCGGTCGCCCGCAGGTGGCCCCGCAAGCGGTCCGTGACAGCCTCATCCCGGTCACGCCAATTCTGAATCTGTCCCAGCGCCGTATTTTCCAGGCTTCGCATACGCGTGTTGATGATGGTATTGGCCACGATCTCCGCGCTCCGTTCCGCCTGCCGCCGGGTGGTGATCAGGCGGCCCGGAATACGGATGGTCCGAAGATCCCGGATTGTCTCGTTGCGGATGACGTCCGCCCACCGGTTGCGATCCGCAAACATCAGCAGCCGCACCGACGAAGCCGCCAGAAAGCCGCGAAGAATATCCACGGGGTGCGAATCCTCCGGAGCCCCCTCATTCCGCAGAGCCCCGCCAAAGCCGCGGAAGAAAGCGATCAGGCCAATTCCGGCCGCGGGGCCCATGTTCAGGATCCCCATCACATCGGCCGCGGTCTCCTCGATCCGGTCCGACCAATACTCCGCAAGCGATCCCATCCGCGCCTGCACCAGCGCGCGCTCCACCGCCTCCGCCAACTCCGCCCGCAAGCCTGTATCGGCGCCCAGAATGTCATGCCCGGCCGTTTCGTGGCTCAATGCCGACCACGCCATCAACCCTTTCCGCGCATTCGACGGCGGCAGACTGACCAGACCGGTCAGGAACGGCCGCTGGCCCTCCACTCCGAACTCGGTGGTGACCTCCGCGCTCCAGGTATAGGGGCCCGTTTCCGGCTCCCCAAACTTCACCATCGGGGCCAGCACACTGCGATCCGGCTTCTTCACGCCCACACGGTCCTGGGCGCTGAGGAAGCCGTCGTAGAGATCGGCCACCACCTCCTGAAACGCCCGCAGGGAGGAACGCTCGAAACCGTCGGCCGGCTGGAGCAGGGAGTGTGCCAGATCCATCATCAACCGGCCGGCTCCATCGTCCTGCTTGTCCTGGGCCAGAACCTCGTCAAAACCGGCCTTTTGCAGATCTTGGATCAGAGCCGTGAACGGGTCAAACATAGCGGCCCGGTAGACGGGCGCCAGCTTTAGACGCGCCGCCGGCAAGCGCCGCGACAGAGCGGCGAAATCGCGCGGATCGGGCGGCCCGGCACTCCGGTCGAGCGCGGCCGCATTCGCGTCCCGCACACAGTCATTCATTCTCGCCACAGGGTTGGGGCCAATGATGGCGGCCGGCCCCTTCACTTTGAGCGTCTTTCTTGCCTTAACGGCGGCAGTTCCAGGCATGGATGCCTCCCTTCTCTTTACTAAGCGCGCGTCACCAGCCCCAGGGGCCACGCCCGGACATTTTTTCACAACCCGCACCGGTGGCCGCTTCGATTTGGGAAGATCACAACTTGAGATGACACCTTGGCCACGCAGAAGACCAACGCCATGCGGATCCTCGAATCGATGGGGATCCCCTTCGAGGTTCGCGAATATGAGATGGATGCAGAGCACCTGGATGCCATAACCGTGGCGGCCAAGGTGGGGCTGCCTCCCGAGCAGGTGTTTAAGACCCTGCTGGTGCGCGGAGACCGCAACGGCTGCGCCTTCGTGGTCATCCCCGGGAACATGGAGCTCGATTTCAAGGCCGCCGCCCGGCTGAGCGGCGACCGGGCCATTGAGATGGTTCCACTCAAGGAGGTCACCCCGCTCACCGGCTACATCCGCGGCGGAGTGACCGTTCTGGGCGCCAAGAAAGACTATCCCGTTTACGTCGACTTCACCATCGATCTGTGGGATGTCATCTCGATCTCAGCCGGTCAGCGCGGCGTGCAGTTGTTGCTCACCCCGGCCGGCTATCTTCAGGCTGTCCGTGGCACGGTGGGCGAAATCGCCCGGTTCTGAACGCCGGGCATCAGTTCTTCAGCCGTACCCAAAGGGCGTGGGCATCGGCCCGCTCGACACCGCCGGCATCAACGTTCGTCATGGCCGCGATGGACTCGACTTTCGCGTTTCGCCCGCCCTCGGTGACCTTGAGAACGCCTACGCCAGGTGTGGTGCCCGTGCTCACGTGGGGGTCCGCGGTGAGCGGGTTCGGGCCGCGCAGGCTCGTGAACATGTGCCCACCGTTGGGGGACAGGAAGAGCAAGTCCGGCGTCGGGTCCTGAGACTGCGTGCCCACCAGATTGATCCGGTTCACAATCTGATCGTTTCCCGTATCCACGACGAAGATGAAGTTCCGGCCGCGGTCGGCGACCCAGAGATACCTGTTGTTCCTTGTGAGGGCTGCCCTGTGTGCGTCGGCGTGCTCGACATCCTCGCTGAAGACTACCTTGGGAGCCGGCGTGTTTGGCGGGTTGGCCGCAGAGTAGACGCCAGGGCCCAGGGGAAAGGCGTAGAGATCGGCTTCGTAGAGATTGGCCGCTGTGCCGCCGCCGGAATTGATGTACATCTTGTTGCCCGCCTGGGCGCCCAGGCAGCCGTTAGGGTGCACGGTGGCCTTGTCGTATTCCGCCACGATGCGCATCGGCGTGGACTTGCCGTCGATTATAAAGAGTCCGCCGCCGCGCAGAGTGACGAAGTTGTAGACGCTCGATGAGTCGATGATGGGACAGATGGGCGCGTTATCGGGCCGGAGCGCCAAGCTTTGGCAGGCCAAACCGTTGGGTGTGATGCAGAGAGCCAGGTCAATCCGGGCCGCGTGGTCCAGCACGAATGTGTTGCTGGGATAGTGCGTGTTGATCCGCTCATACAGCTTGCCGTTCTGGTTGGCCACCGCCACGTAGGTCTCATCCGGCGACGGGAAGGATTGATGCACCTGGCGCGCCCCTGTACTGCCCACCGAGGTGCGGATGCAGGCCACCGGCTGGCGGGTCTTGGCATTGAGAAACAGCACATGCCCACTGGCCACAAATGAAATGATCGCGTGGGTGTTGGAGGCGTTCATCGTCAGCATGTGCGGCCGGGCCGGGTTGGCGCCGGTCAGCGCCAGGCAAAACGCCGCGGCGCCAACGCCCAGGTCGACTTTTTCCGGAATGGCGGTCTTGGCCTTGTTCTCCAGGTCATGCCCATCCCAGATATACACGGTTCCGCCGTAGGTCTTGCCGGGCGAGTTTGGACTGGTCGATGCTCCAGACTTCGTACTTATCGTTTCCGGCGGTCCAGGCGGCGCCGGTGAGCAGGAAAGCCGCAAGCAACAGCTTCATATGGGCTCCTTAACAGCAAAAGGGCCCGCTTAGGGCCCGTCTCCAGGTGTGCATTCTATCACTGTGGGAACCCAAAAAAGCCGTTCACCGATTTTGTAAGACTATTTTTCCTTTTGAATCAATGACTTGGAAAAAAGAAGGCTGTATCGTAGTTCGGCCCCTATTCAGAATCAAGGCGTAGGAAGGTTCACGAACACATGCGACTTCTCTCAAAATTGACCATCACGGCAATCGCGGCCGGCGCCTACGCCCCGCTCGCGGCTCAGACTCAGGTGGATTTGCGGACTCAGTCCAAGAGCGCCGACTTTGCGGCGTTCGCGATCAGCCGCCCCAACCGGACCGGCACGGGGCTCCCGGCCACCTGCCAGACAGGAGAAACCTACTGGCAGAACGACGCACCGGCGGGGCGGAACCTGCTGGGCTGCGTGGCCACCAACACCTGGCGCACGCTCAGCCTGCCCACCAGCAACCTTGCGGCCACAACCGGCCAGGCATTGGTGTGGAACTCAGTGAGCGGGCAATGGGAGCCAACCACCATTGCGCCAGCGCCAAACTATTCACAGACTTTCTCGGCGGCCACCACAGTGACCATCCTGGGCACCGCCCATCTGCTGGGCACCGCGAATCTGATCGTGGATTGCTACAACAACTCGACCCCTTCGCAGCGCGTCGAGCCCAATACCATGACCGTGCATTCCACCACGTTCGATGTGGTGATCACGTTCACCGTGGCCCAGACCGGCCGCTGCGTGGTGAATGGCACAGGCAGCCAGCCTGGGGTCCTGACCAGCGTCTTCGGCCGTACCGGCGTGGTGACCGCGCAGGCGGGCGATTACAGCTTCGCACAGCTTTCCGGGCAGGCCGATGCGACACAGGTGGGGTCCGGCACGGTGAACAACACCGAGTTCGGCTACCTGGCAAACGTGACCAGCGACGTGCAGACGCAGTTGAATGGCAAGTCGGCCACATCCCATTCGCACAACACAGGCGGCGACCTCTCCGGTGACGTTGGCAACGTCACGGTCAACCGGCTGCGCAACCGGACCGTGGCCACCACGGCGCCCACTGACGGCCAGACACTGGTCTGGAGCCAGACCAACAATCAGTGGCAGCCGGGCGGTGTGGTCTCGCTGCCTTCCATGACCGGCAACACGGACAGGATCCTGTCCAACAACGGCGCCGCGGCCGACTGGCGTCCGCTCGGCGGCGATATCAGCGGCGCGCCGCATGCGGTGGCCGTCAATGCGATCAAGGGCCGCCCGGTGGCGGGCACCACGCCCACCAATGGCCAGGCGCTGGTGTGGAACTCGACGCTCAGCCAATGGGAACCCCAGAACCAGGCCAGTTCGGCGAATACGAACGCCACCTTGATCCACAACCGGAACATCGCCTCAACCACGCCTACGGATGGACAGGTTCTTACCTGGAACGCCGCGACGACTTCCTGGGTGCCACAGGCCTCCTCGACGGGCGGCGCCGGAATGTCGTCCCAACTGGGCGACCTGCGTACCGTGCGGACCTCGAGCACCGTGCTTACGGTGGGCGAGAACTACTCCACGGTGACACCCTGCAACGTGCGGTTCGGAACGCAAACCGCGTCGCTGGTTCAGCCGGCCACGGTGACCATCACCGCGGGCACGGGCACGGCTCGGATCTATATCGACTCCAGTGGCGCGGTTCCCGCATTGAGAGTGGCCGCCGACGGCGTCACGCTGATCTGCAACACGCAGTGCTCGACGACAACCGGCTCGGCTTTTCCGGATGCTTCCATTCCCCTGTACACCTGGACGTCGGTGGCCGGGGTGTGGGACACGAGCGGCGGTGTGGATCTGCGGGCTTTCCTCAGTTCCACCTCGATCAACCGGGGATACGGGATCAGCCTGTCGCAGTCGGCTATGTCGACCACGGTGAGCGTGGACACGGCCACCGTGCCAACCTACGTGACCACTCTGGCCACGCTGAACTTCCCCACCATACCCAACATTGCGTGCTCCTCGGACCTGACGTTCGCCATGCCGGGGGCAGCGATGACGGATGCCGTGGCGCCCGGCTGGCCGGCCACGCTTGAGAACGGCCTGATCGGGATCATGCGGGTGACCGCGCCGGGAATCATCGCGGTGCGCATCTGCAACTACTCCGGAGCAACGATGGATCCGGTGCAAAACAGTTTCCGGGCGACCATCGTCCGGAGTTTCTAGACACAAAAACAGATAGGTGAGTGATTGTTGGGGGCGGATAGCCGCCCCCTCAGGCCGCGGTCCGGCAAGTTGGCATGAGAGAGCCGGCCAATGTGTTCGGAGTTGCCGGGCCGCGGCCTGAGGGGGTGGAGTTCGCCCCAGTTTTTCGATCCCTGTGCAGACATAGGCGGGGAACTCCGCCCGGCCGCCGCCGGCGCCGTCTAGGCGGGTTGCCCGGGGAACGCGCCCACAAGATCAATGATCGGCTTGCCCTGGGCGGCGAGCACGGCATGGATCTCCCTGGACGGCTTCTGCGCCACGACGATATGGGTGGACCAGGCGAGCATGTCCTCAAGTGCGCGGTCCATCAGGCGCCCGATGTGCGGGATGGCGCTCAGAACGAAGCTCTTATTGGCCCCATAGATGGCATCGAGCTGGATATGCGGGTCGTAGATGCGCAGTTCGCGCCCCTTGCCAATCAACTGCTCCACCAGGTTCACCACCGGGCTTTCGCGCAGATCGTCGGTGTTTTCCTTGAACGCCAGCCCAAAGATTCCGGGCCGGGCGCCCGGCGGCAGATCGAGCACGGCGTGGACCGCGCGCTGCAATTGCCATTCGTTGCTGGGCAGCGTGCTTTCAAGCAGCGGAAGCTTCAGGTCCATGCGTAGCGCGCGATAGGTGAGCGCGCGCAGATCCTTCGGCAGACAGGAACCGCCAAAAGCAAAGCCTGGCTTGAGATACGCCGCCGAGGTGTTCAGCTTGTCATCCTTGCACAGCGTCTCCATCACCTCGTGCCCGTCGACGCCCAGTCTTGCGGCCAGCGCTCCGATTTCGTTCGCAAAGGCCACTTTCACCGCATGGAAAGCGTTGCAGGCGTACTTGATCATCTCCGCGGTGCGCAGGCTGACCAGGCAGGGCGGAACATTGAGAGGAGCGTAGATGGAGGCCACGCGGGCCACGGCCTGAGCGTCATGGCCGCCCACCACCACCAGCGACGGCTCCATGAAGTCCTTCATGGCGGCGCCTTCGCGCAGGAATTCAGGGTTTGAGACCACGCGCACCATCGGATGATCGCCAAGGGCGGGCATCACCACTTCCTCGCAGGTTCCCGGGAAAACCGTGCTGCGCACGGCCACCACCAGCGGCTTGGTACGCGAGGAGAGCGTGGCGGCAATCTCTTCCACCACCTTCCGCAACTGGCCCAACCCCAAATTCCCGTTCTTTTCCGAAGGGGTTCCAACGCAAATCAGAGCGACATCGGCGTCGTGCACACCTTCTTCCACCGACGTGGTGGCGCCCAGACGGCCGGCCGCCACGCCCGACTTCACCATCTCCTCCAGGCCCGGCTCATAGAATGGCGCCCGGCCTTCCAGCACGCTCCGGACTTTGAATTCGTCCTTGTCAATGCCGGTGACCCGGTGGCCGATGTGGGCAAAACAGGCGGCGGAGACACAGCCGACGTACCCAAGGCCGAGAATGGCTACATTTTGTTCAATATTTGCACTCATAATGCCGTTTTCAGTATCCCAATCCGGCGCCTTTGCACACAATGGACGCCCACGCGCAGGGACGGAATGTCCTCTGCAAGGACTCATCGACGGCAACGGAACGGTTCAAGCGTAAGCTTTCGAACCGCCTTACATCATTTCGAGAATCACTCTAAACGATTGCATCACAACGATTTACAAAATAATTCACGCCATCCCTAATTTGGGGTGAGATTCCAGTCGAGTATTACCAACAACAGGATTGTATAGCCAATTCGGGCCATCCGGCGATCGGTTAAAAAACCGAGACCTGGGACTGGCCGGGCGGCAGCTTTGCCCGGAAGCCGAAGGCTGCGTTCCAAAACCCTTATGTTGAAACCCGGCTGCTGGTATGCCCTGAAAGTGAAGCCGCGAGCGGAAAAAGCGTCTTCGCCGCCGCTCAGGCGAAAGGATTTGAGCCCTTTCTGCCGATCTACAGGGTGCGGAAACAATGGTCGGACAGGGTGATGGAGTAAGAATGGCCGCTCTTTCCCGGTTATCTGCTGGTGCAAGCCACCGCGGACATGCCGGGGCGGCTGGTGGAAGCCCCGGGGGCTCTGGGATTTGTGGGTTTTGGCTCCGGGCCGGAGCCGGTGCCCGATCACGAGGTTGAGACAATCCGGACGCTCACCCGGTCCGGACGTGCACTGAGCCCGCATCCTTACCTACGGGTGGGGAGCCGGGTGAGGGTGGAGACAGGGCCGCTGGATGGAGTTGAGGGCGTCCTCGAACAGGTGCGAGGGGCCGGGCGGCTGGTGGTAAGCGTGAATCTGCTGATGCGGAGCGTTCTGGTCACCCTGGACGGTGATCGTGTAGCGCCGCTGGCGGTGAAAGGGACAAGCGCCGGACAACATGTCCAACGATAATCAGAACAACATCGAGCAGCCGTACAACCGGGTACTGCCAAGCGTCATCGACGTGCGGGCGGGCGGAGCACTGGCGCCGCCGCTTCCGCAGGTGAACCTTGGCGACTCCGAACCCGAGGAGGCGACCGTACCGCTCACCCATTATCTATGGGTGATCCGCCGGCATATCTGGAAGGTGGCGGCCTTTGTGACCGCGGCCGTGGCAGCCACGGTGGTGGTCTCCTCCCGGCTGACGCCGGTCTATGAATCGACGGCGACGGTCTATGTGGACCGCCAGGCGCCGGCCGGCATTGTGGGCCAGGAGTCCCAGATGATTGCGCCGAGTTTCGACTCCGAGCAATTTGTCGCCACCCAGATGCGCCTCATCCAAAGCGACGCCGTGTTGCGGCCGGTGGTGCAGCGCTACCGCCTGCTCGACCACGAAACGCAGCTTGAGGGCGAGGAGCAGCAGCGTGACCGGGCGGTCGAGGCGCCCTACATCCTGAAGAAGTTGAAGGTCACGCGGCCTCCGAACACCTACCTGCTCCAGATCTCCTACCGCTCCTCCGACGCCCAGCTCGCGGCCGACGTGGTGAATGGGATCGCCGAATCGTACATCGCCCACACCTACAACATCCGCATCAAGTCCTCCACCGACCTGGCGCGCTTCATGGAGAAGCAGTTGGACGAGGTGCGGGCCAAGATGGAGAGCTCCTCACAGCGTCTTTCGCAGCTTGAAAAAGAGCTGAACGTGGTGAATCCGGAAGAAAAGACCAGCATCCAGACCGCGCGCCTGTTGCAGTTGAATACGGCCTACACGGCCGCCCAGGGCGACCGCGTGCAGAAGCAGGCCGCCTATGACGCCACCAAGACGGGCCAGTTGGAAGCGCTCCAGGTATCGGGCCAGGGCGAGAGTCTGCGCAAGCTGCATGAGCGCCTGAATGAAGCGAGCGAAAAGTTTGCGCAGGTGAAGACGCACTTTGGCTCGAACCATCCCGAGTACCGCCGGGCGGCCGCCCAGCAGCGCGAAGTGGAGCGCCAGTTCGATGAGATGCGCCAGAACATCCGGCAGCGCGTGGAGGTGGAGTACCGCGAGTCGCTCGACCGGGAAAAGCGGCTGGAGGCCGAGGTGGCTCAGGCGAAGGTGGAGATGGACCGTATCAACGCCAGATCCGGCGAATACCAGAAGGTGAAGCGCGAGGCCGAGACCGACAAGACGCTCTATGAAGAGCTGGTGCGCAAGATTCGCGAGTCGAACATCAACGCCGGGTTCCAGAACAACACGGTGCGAGTGGCTGACCGCGGACGGCCGGGTTGGAAGCCGGTGTTCCCGAAGATCCCGCTCAACGCGGCGCTGGCCTTTGTCTTCAGCCTGCTGGTGGCGGTGGGTGCGGCGATCCTGAGCGACACGCTCGACAGCACGGTACGCGATCCGGAACAGGCCGCCCGCATGTTGAACACACACGTCATCGGAACGCTGCCGGCGGTGCGCGACATCAAGCAGTTGACGATTCCGGTGATGCTCGGCACGGGGCCCAATGGCGCCATGCAGATGTACAAGGGCCGGTCGCAGGACCGTCAGATCTCAACCTACGAGGAAGCGGTCCGCACGCTGCGCAGTTCGGTGCTGCTGACGGACTTTGACCGCCGCATCCGCACCCTCCTGTTCACCAGTGCGACAGCGGGCGAAGGGAAGTCGACCACGGCAAGCCATCTGGCCTTTGTCCATGCCGAACAAAAGAAGCGCACGCTGCTGGTGGATTGCGATCTGCGCCGCCCCTCGCAGCACAAGATCTTCGGCGTGCCGTCAAATCTGGGTCTATCGAACGTTCTTAACGGCGAGATCGGCTGGCGGCAGGCCCTGATCCGGCTGGAAACGAATCCGAATCTCGACATCCTGACGGCGGGCCCGCCCAGCCGCCGGGCGGCGGATCTGGTGGGCCCCATGATTCAGGGCCTGGTGGAAGAGATGAGCAAGGACTACGATCTGATCGTGCTGGACGGGCCGCCGCTGCTGGGCTTTGCCGAGAGCCTGCAGATGGCCAGTTCGGCCGATGGCGTGATCGTGGTGACGCGCGCTGGCGAGACCAGCCGCAAGGCGGTGGGCGCGGCGATGAATACGCTGGCCCGGCTTCGCGCCAACGCCGTGGGCCTGGTGCTCAATCAGGTGAAGAAGCACCATAGCGATCACTACTACTACTATGGGTATTACGGCAAGTACTACAAGCGCTATCAGACGGATCAGGAGGATGCCACCAAGACGGTGGAAGCCTGAGGGGAGTCCGGCGGGCGCGCGTGGCGCCGCACACTAACCGAAAGCCGGACACACATTTGAAACCACGCAAGGGAATCCTGCTGGCGGGCGGAAGCGCCACACGGCTGCGGCCCGCCACCTCAGTGATCAGCAAGCAACTGCTGCCGGTCTATGACAAACCGATGGTGTATTACCCGCTGTCGACGCTGATGCTGGGGGGGATGCGCGAGGTGCTGCTGATCTCGACACCGCAGGATCTGCCGTTATTCGAGCGGTTGTTGGGCGACGGGAGCCGGCTGGGAATTCGCATGGCCTACAAGGCGCAGCCGAAGCCGGAGGGGCTGGCGCAGGCGCTGGTACTGGCTGAGGAGTTTCTGGACGGAGCCCCTTCGTGCCTGATTCTCGGCGACAACATCTTCTACGGCCACGGATTGCCGGAGATGCTTCAGACATCGTCGCGGCAGGAGCGGGGGGCGACGGTTTTCGGCTATTTCGTGAACGATCCGGAGCGGTATGGCGTGGTGGAGTTTGACGGGGCTGGGCGGGCTGTATCGATTGAGGAAAAACCGGCACGGGCACGATCGAACTATGCGGTGGTGGGGTTGTACTTCTACGATTCCGAAGCGCCGCGCCATGCGCGCGAGTTGAAGCCTTCGCCGCGCGGTGAGTACGAGATCACGGATTTGAACAACGTTTACCTGAGGGCCGGGGAGTTGGAAGTGATGCGGATGGGCCGCGGCTTCGCCTGGCTTGACACCGGGACGTTTGAGTCGCTGCAGCAGGCGGGGAATTTCATTCAGGCGATCGAGGATCGCCAGGGCCTGAAGATCGGCTGCCTGGAAGAGACGGCGTACCGGATGGGGTACGTCACGCGTGAGCAACTGGCCGGGAACGCGGCCGAGTACAAGAATTCACCTTATGGGCAATACATCGCCCGGATTGTCCGCGACGGGAACGTCTGATTTCCGGCCGGCCTCCGTTTGGGCCCGCCCGTCTCTGTCACGAACGGGCATTATCTATCACCAATCGTCCAGATAGACAGGTGCATTCTACACCTGCGGGGACGAGAGGTATAGTATAATTTCTTACAAAACCCTCCGCTCGTACCGTAGCACCAACCCTGAGAAGGAGAAAAATCCAGATGAAACTGTTCGGGCTTGCCCTGATGATGGGAACTCGCGCGCTTGCCCAGGTTGGGATTCCGTTGGAAGGACAGGAGACATCCACCACGTCCACCATCGCGAACCTCACCGTTGCCGGCGTCACCTCAACGCAGGCGATTATCAACTACACCTCGCCAGTCACCTCGCCGTGTACGGTCGAAGTGTCTGAAAATACTTCGTTTAACCCGCTTGTGAACGACGTCAACCCAATGCTTTTCCCCGGCTCGAACCTCGACAATCGAGTGGGCGGGGTGTTCGAGACCGGATTTCGTAGTTTCGTGGCCGGCCGGCACACCATGCAGTATCGCCAGACCAGTGTCAACCCGTTCGCGGCCCCCGACAACCGGCGGTATAGCCGGGCCCTCCAAGCCAACACGCTCCACTACTACAGGATCACCTGCGGCATCATCACCGCCACGGGGACCTTTCAGACCAGCAACATCCCCCTGGGGAAAAACTTCAATGAGCTGCCAGGAAGTGACCACCGGTTCGTCGGCACCTACAACTGGCCCACCATCGACCCCTCCGATCGCTCCCAGACCATGACGGACCCCTCCACGGGCCTTCTCGTCAAACGCCTCACCACCTCCACCGACTCCGTCTCCACGCAGTTGAACAAGCCCGTAGCCCGGTGCCGCGGCTGGCGTTGGGAAGGTATCGTCCCCGGTGTCAGTTGCAACCTGATCCAGGACAATAATCAGGCGACATCCTATTCCTTCGGCGCCCGTGACACGCTCCACATCGACCTTGGCGCCGAGGCCTACCTTCCGCCCGCCCACTTCGAGGTCAACGCGGTGCTGGTTCGGATGAAGGCTGCCATCGACGGCACGCCCACGGGGGAAGACCGGTTCGTCGACGTCTGCCTCACCATCAACGGAACCTTTTGCTCGTCGGACCGCAAGGCCGTCGACCTCACCACCTGCTCTGCTACCGCGTACACCGGCGAGTGCGCCAACATCGGGTCCTTGAACCCCGGCGACTTGTGGCGTGCCTCCGGGTACAACAACTCAGCCGGAGCGCTGGGCAGCGCCGATTTCGGCGTCCTGATTCAACCCCGCACCACAACCCAGCCAAGGATCTCCATTTACCATGCCCGCTACGACATCCAGGGCGGGCTGCGGTACGGCTTCCCCTACTCCGGCGCCGACAACCTGTGCTCGAACAATTCAACCACCGTGGCCGGCGACCCCCACTACATCTGCTGGGTGCCGGCAGGCTACAGCGGCCAGCGGGCAAGTCTCTATTCCATCAACGCAAACACCGGCCAGAGCTACCATCTGGGCGGCGCCCTCACGGGCACCAGCGTGTCCACAAACAGCATGCCTTGCAACACGCTGTCGTTCGACCAGAACATCTGGAACCGTTTTTACTGCCTGGGCTCCACGGGAGGCAACACGGTGGTCCTCGCAGGCGAATGGATCGGCCCCATGAACGTCAACAGCGCGGGGATCGCGGTGGAGCAGTACAACCCGGCGTTGCTCCGCTGGACCCTGCTCACTCCGGGCTCCAACCACATCAAGAACCTGATCGCCGCCTATGAACCACGGTTCAACGCCGGCTGGCAGGCCAACAGTTATTGCAACCTCCAAAGCACCCAGAAGAACAACCTGATCATCCTCTGCATCGCTTTCCAGGACAATCATGCCTGGGTGGTGGCTTTCAACCCGGGCAACAACCTGCCGCTCGGCAGCGGCGGCACAGGCAGCGTCGTCGCCGCCATTCCGAGCTGGGACACGCCCGCCACCCGCTGGTGCGCGCTCCACTCGGTGATTGACGGCCCGGCGGACTCGCCCACCGTCAACCTCACCATCGTCGCGCACGGCAATGGCAGCACCGCCGTCCCCACCATGTCCATGCCCACTTTCGGCGCCGGGCCTTACCGCGTGCGCGTGGCCGGCCCCACCGGCGGCGCCATCACCGCCACCGACACCATCTTCACCATCCAGCCGATCAATGGTCTCTACGAACCCGTCGACCCCGACCCTCACACCTCGGAGGCTTCCAACGGCTATCTGATGGATGCCAGGCCCGGCGATCTTTTCCGGATCCTTGACACCTCGACAGGCAACGAATGGGTGGAACTGGTCCAGAAGCTGCCCAATAACCAATGGGAGGTGCGGCGTGGCGCGGGGAACAACAACTCGCCGTACATGACCGGCACCGGGTTCACTGTTTTCTCCATCTACACACCCACCTACAGCCACGCGGCTGGCACCCAAATGTACGCCTACTGCCGCGGCAAGACGCTCGCCCGCGGAGACTCGGGCACAGTGTTCTGGAACTTCGAGACCGACCCGCGCGGCACAGGCATCAACTGCCCGGACTGCGTAGGCGCGGACTCAAGCCAGATCATCGAGCACATCAACACCGGCGGCCACGTCGTCAGCCGGAACAACAAAACGGTCATGATCGGCAACCTGGATTCCGGGTGCCCCCGTGTCGACGGCAAGGCGCAATGCTGGGCCACACAGTTCGGCAATGAGGCAACCGCCTTCAACACCTATCCGGCGGTGCATGCCAATGCCCAGCCATCGTTTGAAGGCGTCACTGGAGCGGGCATCACCAGCTTCACCTACCACCCCAGCTACAGCCAGACCCAATCCACGCCCTACGAAAAGGACCGCTCGTTCCTCGACATGGTTCCCATGACCTACGGTTTGGCCTACGGTACGTTCAATCTGGTGTCCGGCACCACCTCCGTCTACAAGGGGAGCGGCCTCACCCTCAACCCCACCAAGCAGTCGACCATTGCCACTTGCGGCGATCAGATTCTGCGCGATGAATCCGGCCCCACGCTCGGCAACAGCATCACTGATGGGACCCAGTACCGCTACTGCATCGCCCGGAAACCTGGCGAGTGCCGGTCCGATTCCCTCGTGGGAGACACCTATGTGAGCTGCCCGGGCACCACCTATAAGTACTCAAGCGACCCGTCCACCGTCCGGCGCTGTTCCGTCACCGTCCTGCCGGGATACGCCCAAAGCACCGTTCGCGACATCTGCGTGGGCGATGCCTGGGCCTACTCGCAGTCCCTGGTGCAGGCCTCGGCGTGGCAGAGCAGCCCCAAGGGCGAGCTCAACCGCAACCTGGGTAACATCTTCGGCCGCTTCCATGCCCCGGAGACAGCCTACGCCAGCGCTCGTATGCTGCCAAGCGGCCCCTGGGCCCTGGTGCCCGCCTGGCCGCTGGGTGGCACCGAGGTGTTCCTGATGAAAGTCCCGCCCTATCCGGCCTCCGATGGCTTCGACCGCTCGAAGTTTGTTCCGGTGACTCTCAACTTCCTGCGGCCCAACGTGTTGGGAATCAACTCATTCACGGTGGAGTTCGGCTATCTCGAAAACGCCCCCGAACCGTCCTTCCTCTGGTGCACCACACGCAAGGAGACCTGCGTCAAAGGCACGCTCAAAGGATTCTCTACTACCAGATCCGGTTCCGGGACGCCACCGGCGCCCTCAAGACATCGTCGATGCGCACCGCCTACGCGGTTCCCTGACGACTCTCGAAAAATCCGGGAGCCGGAACCATGGGCTCCCGGATTTCGGACCCTCCCCTCTTGCCTTGGCTTAAGGCTCCAGGTAGATGGCCGGCGGCAGAGTGTTCGACGCCGTGATCGTCCCGCAACTGGCCGGGAACGTGACGTCGCCCGCAACCCACGTCAAGGCGGCCACGGTTCCAGCCCTCTTCACCGTGCCCGCGTTCAGAATGTCGAGACCCGAAGCATGAACCGCGCCCGCCCAGAGCTGTACGCCCGTGGCCGAACCCGTGAATGAGACATGATAGACGCCCGGGTTCAGCGTGAGCGCCGGCGACAGAGTTACCGTCTTCGCGCCCGTGGTGGCGCTGCTCGCCACCGCCGACTGGGCCAGCATCGTCCCACAAGCCTGATCCCAGATCGCAAACTTCATCGTCGAGCCGGCCGAGGCGGCGAAGACGTTGACGCTCAACCGTCCCACGGTGATGGCTTCCGACACCACGATCTGGTACACCCGGTGGGTGCCGCTCACCGTAAATGGCGTCGTGGCCGAGCCGCTGCTGCCGAACGGCGACCAGAAGCCGAAGCCCACACTGGAGGTAAGCAGAGGGCTCCACCCGCTGGCCAGCCGGCCGGTACCATTGGCTTTCACGATGGCATTGGCGCCCGGCGTGGCCGTGGCCACTTCGTCAGCCCCGCCATGCTGGTGCGAATTGGCGTGCGGACCGCCCGCCCCGCCGCTCACCTGCGCCCAGTTGTTGTCGGTTGAGCACAGGTGCAGGTTCTGGCCGGCCAGACTGGTGGTCCGGAAGAACATCTCCCCGGCCGAACAGGTGGCGGGCAGCGTGGCGCCGCTCTTGGCGGGCTTCGTAAGGGTGGCCGCGGAGGCATCCAGGCTGCCCTGAATCGTCCGTCCGCCATTGATTGTCGTTTGCCCCTGAAGAAGGGTTGCGGCCAGCGTCGCGCCGGCCAGCAGGATTCTGGTCTTCATAAGTGTCCTCTGTTGTGTTCGAAGTTTCCCTGGTATGTTTTCGCGAAGGCGGCGCGCTATGGCACCACCTCCGCCTGAATGGCGCTCGACGCAATGACCTGATTCAAGGCGTTGCGGTACCGGATGCGGTAATAAACAATCCGGTGCGATATCCCCGGCACGGTCACCGTGCACGAGCCGGTGCACGGCTGCCCGGTGTATGTCTCAGACGCGAACGCGTAATTGTTGCCCGTGTGATTGCCGCGAACGCACTCCTCCTGCCGGCTGGTGCAGAAGAACTGGTCCGCGGCGCCGTTCTCCTCATACCCGAAGGCCACCACCACGTTGTCCACGCCCAGACCGGGCGGCGGTTGCACCCGGACGTTGACGGGAACAAACGAGGAACGCGTGGCGCTGTCCCTCCCTGGATAGGGCGGTATCCTCGCCATGTAGATGTCGGCGCGCTCATGTCTCCAGGCCGGAAACAGAAGCCACTTGTTGTCCGGCGTCTGTTTGGCGTTGTGGAACAACGTCTGTGTCTTGTGGTGAATTCCAAACCCATAACTCAGCGTTCGATTGCCTTCGCCGAAACTTGAGCTGCGCTGGGCCCCGAACTGCACCACCGCCTGGCCGTAGGCCGTCGCATCCCCCACGCAAAGATCGATCAACGGATTGGGCGGCGCCACACTGTTCGCACCGTTGGCGCAGTTCGCCTTCGGGTTGAAAAGGGAGATGTTCGGACAGTGCGTGTACACATCGCCCGGCGCCGAGTCCGGCCGGCATTCGCCGGGCTTATTCGCCACGCAGTAGGTGTATGGCGTCGCATCTGAAATCAGACTGCCGGTCTGCGGACTCGAAATGTCGCGCAGAATCCGTTCGCCGCAGGTGGCAAGCGTCGGCAGGAACTTCCTGTCCAGCACATTCGCCGGCACCACCTTGTATGTTGCCGTGGTGCCCGGAACCAGGTTCGCGTCCGACAGGTTGTACGGGCCGGATCCGTTCATGAACGGCAGCACATCGACAAACGGCGACTGCAACTCATGAGACGACGCGTTCGACTGATGGTAGCTCGGGTGCTGCTGGTAGTCGTTCCCGGAGCCCGGGCTCTTGAAGCCCGAAAACGGCGGCACCGCGTTGTTGAACACCTGAGGCGGCTGATTGATACCGTTCGGCACCCCGCCTACCTGATTGCTGTAGCAGACCGGGCCGCCCAGAACGTTCGGGCAGCCGCCGTCGGCGTTGGCCGAAGTCACCATGCCATGCACGCGAGCCACCAGATGGCCGCCGATGCCGAAATGCTCGGTGACCTGCGAGGCCACCTTGGGATCGGTGCAGGGCGGGCAGCCGACGGTCGACGTCCCTGTCGGATCCGTGAACGGATTCCACCAGATGTGCGGGGCGTCGCCGCGGCGCATGGTCTTGGACCGGCACTCAACACCGATCGACGTGCCGGCCGGCCAGGACTTCGGCATCCCGGTGATGAAGCCCGGCGAGAACGTAAAGCCTAGGCTCGACGGGTAGAACGGCGAGTTGCCGTTCATCTGCGCGATGCGCCGGATGGTCCACGTGTTGCCGGTCTTGGCCACCAGTTCGAACATTTCATCCGTGGTTCCGGAGTACACGCCGTCGCCATTGGCGTCGAAGTAGAACATGTCGTTTGGCTGCGCATCCATCAGATACCCGTCGGCCGCGTCGCCAAACCGGCGCCCCGTGGCATCCACTGCATTCACTACGCACCGGCCGGTGCGCGCCGTCAGGAACGTGATGGTGATGTTGAAGCTGGCGTCGGTGGTGATGGCGGCGGGTGTCATCAACGCCGCCGGGGTCACCGTGGTGTCGTGGCAGGTGATGGTGCTGCTGTTGAAGATGGGCGCCGGTGTCACCGTGGTGTAGTTGTGCTGTGAGGCATTCACCGTCACCACGGTCTGCCCGGTGAACGTCACCGAGTAGCGTGGCAGGCGCTCGAACGGCTCAAACCGGCGCGGATCCGAACTGCTCATGTAGGGATTGGCCGGAACCGTGATCGTGGTGTCGGTAAGCGAAACGCTGTTCACACTGTTCTGCTGGTAGGGTCCGCTCATCACCAACTGCCCAAGACCGACCAACCGGTTCATCTGCACGGTGAACCACGATGCGTCCGGACCGGCGTTCAGTACCGAATGGCCGCCACACCACCGGGAAAGCGGCATTTTGTGCAGCGTGGTGAAGGCTCGCACGCACGGACGCCCGCCGGTGCAGTTATTGGTCCAACTGCTCTGCGGCAGCGGCTGGCCGTCGCCCGGATCGAAGACCCCCCACCACGTCAGCCCGTCCTGGCGTACCCAGCACCGGATCGCGAGAAAGCCGCCTTGCTGATGCACGATCTGGCAACTGGAGTTGTCCTGCCAGTAGGTGTTGTAGCTCGGGTCGAAGTCCTGGATCAGCTTCACCAGATGCGATCCGCCAGGGGTCAGAACCGTGATGCGCATCTTGGATGATGAGATATTCGGCAAACCACCTGGAGCCGGGCAATCACCCGCCCCCGAGCAGTCCACCTCTCCCGTGTACTCACCCATCACGACAACGGTCTTGCCCGTGGCGTCGTTGACCGAAAGATACCATCGCCGGGCGTTCAGGCCATCGAAGATCGGAATCGGCTGCGCGCGCCGGGCGCCGATGTTGTAACCGGCTGGGGCGTCCGCGATCGCGTTGGTCTGGATGGGGCCGATCCGGTAGACATCGCCGGTATCGGTGTTGATCGACACCATCGTTGCGGGCGAGCCTACGCCCATCATGAAGCAGAAGTAGAAGGTCTGGCCGTTCTTCACCACCGGCACAAAGGAGCAAACTTCCTCCGACCCCGCCGACGTCCAGTTGTAGATCCAGCCTGCCTCCAGGTTGTACCGGACATGCTCCAGGGTAAGATCCGGCTGCGTGGCCGTCCGGGGGGTGATCAGGATGCCGAAGTTCGCCCGGTTCAGAATGCCATCAATGTAGTGGCGGTCGCCGCGCCAGGTCTCAAGAGACCATTCAAGGGAGCAGGAGTACGTCGTCAGGCTGCACGTGGTGACATCCAATTCCTTGACATCCGAATCGCAATTGGTGCCGTTGTTCGTCAGGCACACATCGACGAAACGGTCCACGCCGGTGGCCGCCGAGGCGAAGCCCGCCCGGAACTCGATGGTGATGCCGTTGGTCTCATAGGCGTTGAACGACACCGCCGACCGGGTGTTCAGGTTGACATAAAGCGAGCCGGTGTTGCCGGAGGCATGCGTGGTGGCCGGCGCTGCCGATGATGTCGCGCCGCAGGCCGCGCCCGCGCCAGTCCCGGACCAACTGGGCCCGGAGCACGACGATGGATTCCGCGCCGTCACCTGGCTCTGAGCCCACTGGGGCGTGGTGATACGGCGAATCAGAGCCCCTGTCAAAGGGTCGATGATCCGTTCCGCCTGGCCGGCCGGGCTCCAGTCCGGGTCGGGCCAGTTATAGTGGCCTGGATCGCCGTGATCGGAGGGAAGCATCTCCGGGTAGGTCTTGCCCAGCGGGATGTTCGGCGTCCGGAACTCTCCCGTGGCTGTGTGCACGCCGCACGTGATGCGGTAGTAGTGCGTCATGTCGGCCTGCAGGGCCCGGCTGTAGCGCCGTCCGTCGGTGGCCAAGAAAGGATTAGCCGACCCCTGAGAGTAGCTCATCCCATGCCGGCCCACCACAAAAATGCGGTTGGTGCCATCCGGGGTCCAGGAAGCCCGGTTGTCGGTGTCAGCGCCGGGAAACAGGACCGGGTTTACGTCATGAATCAGAGGTGTCAGGGCCGGCGATTCGCTCGCCTCCACCTGACAGGGGTTGCCGTCCGGGGCCGAGTAAGCAAGAATCGCCTGTGTGGGTGAGACACCCAGCACTCGGACGTTGGAGATTTGCGCCCGTGCCGCGCCCGGGTCAAAAAAGAGCAGCAGCAGGAAGGGGCTGAGCCCCCGCAGCAGCTTGCCGCCCGGAAAGGCGTGTGGTTGGTTCCGAAAAAGTGTCATATCTGCCTCTGCCCGCGATGCTACCGGGCGGGAGCGCGGGGCGTACGCACTTTTCGTTATTAAGTGAATGAAAACAAGTCAAAAAGAGTTTTTCCAGGGCGCGATAACGGCACTTTTGGAAAAACCCAAAAAGGCCGTTTCAGACAGAGAAACGGTAGCCTTTGCCCCGGATGGTGTGGATGAACCGGGGGGTTTGCGGCGTGTCTTCCAGCTTCTGCCGGAGCCAGGCGATGTGGACGTCGATGGTGCGGCTGTTGATGTCGGAATGATACTGCCAGACGTTCTGCAGGAGCTCCTCGCGCGGCACCACGCGGCCGCGCTGATCCACCAGGTAGTGCAGCAGTTGCAGCTCCTTGCCGGCCAGACTCACCGGCTGGCCGCCCTTGGTGGCCTCGCCGCTGTCGAAATCGATTGAGACGTCGCCGAAGACGTAGCTTTTCACCTGCGCCCGGTTCTCCTTCTTCACGCGGCGCAGCAGGGCTTCGACACGGGCCAGAAGCTCGGAGGGCTCAAAGGGCTTGGCCAGATAGTCGTCGGCGCCGAGTTTCAGGCCCACCACGCGGTCGATCACCTGAGTCTTGGCCGTGAGCATCATCACAGGGACATCCTGGCCCCGCTGGCGTAGTTCCCGGCAGACGTCAAAGCCGGTCTTGCGCGGCAGCATCACATCGAGCAGAACCAGATCATAGCCGCCGGCAGCCGCCTTTTCGAGACCGCTGACGCCGTCGGTGGCCGAGTCCACTTCATAGCCTTCCGAGGCCAGAAGATCCGAAACCGTGATGACAAGCCCGGGCTCGTCTTCAACCAATAGAATGCGCAAATTCGTCCTGCATTTCCGGAGGCGCCGCCGGAATCCGCACCACGAACTCCGCCCCCTTTTCCCGTTCCGTGTTCACATGGATCGAGCCGCCATGCGCCTCGACGATCTTCTTCACCAGATTGAGCCCCAGGCCCGACCCGTGCACCTGATCCTGCAGCGCGCGCCGCCCGCGGAAAAACGGGTCGAAGACGTGCGCCAGTTCCTGCGACGGGATGCCGGCCCCACGGTCAGCCACCCGGATCTCCACCCACCGCGACCCCTCGGGCCCCGGCGCTTCGCGCGCGCTCAGACCAATCCAGTTGCCGCCATCCAACCCATACTTCACCGCGTTGTCGAGCAGGTTCTGCACCACATGCTTCATGGCCAGTTCGTCGGCCAGAATCAGCGGCAGCCCGCCCGCGATGTCGCGCTCCACGGTGAGCAGCGGATGGTCGAGCGCCGCGCGGCTGCTCCGAAACCCGGCATCGATCAGGCTTTCCACCGCCACCGGAAGACGGTCCTCAATGACACGCCCGGCTCCGGCGCGCGCGAATCGCATGACTTGTTCGACGAGTGCGGTCAGCTTTTCACTCTCATCGGCGATCAGTTTCCCGTAGCGCTCCACCTGATCCGGTTTGGCGGCCACGCGGCCGCGCAGATTGAAGGCGGCGGTGCGGATGACGGTGAGCGGCGTGCGCAGTTCGTGCGAAACGCTGGTGACGAAGTTCATCTGGAGATCGGCCAGGTTCTGGGCTTTGCGTGAGAGCCGGACCAGGGTGGCCACGGCCGCCAGCAGCAAGACAAGCAGGCTGGCGGAGATACCCAGGTTGCGCCAACGGGTGCGATCGACGATGGCCTCAAGCGACCCGGCGCGGTGGCGCACGCTCAACTGCCAGCGGCCCCGGCCGGGACCCAACGGACCACCGGGGCCAGGGCCTCCCGGCGGCGGGCCCGGCCCGAATCCCGCCGGCGGACCACCCGGGTCGCGGAAACCCGCGTTCCGCATCAGAATCTCGCCCGCATTCACCTGGAAAAGCCCCACTTGGCCGTCGGCCTTGCCCGCGATGAGCTGTCCGGATTCCACGGAGGTGGACTGATAAATCATTTCATGCCGGGGCCCGTTTGAGATTACCTCCACCAGGTAATCGTTCTTGGCCCCCAGATGGTTTTTGACCAGGATGGGAAGAACCTCGGAGCGGACATAGTCCGTGTTTAACTCCACCAGAAGCCAGTCGGTTGGACCGAACCGGGAGGGACCCGGCTCGCCGGGGCGAAACCGGGGGATCTCGATCAGCCCGCTCGCGGGCGGCTCGGCTGGTGGCCACGGCCGGCCGCCGGCCCGGCTGCGGGCGTGCTGCCATTCGGTGGGCCAGGGTTGGGAGGACCATTGGGCCGAATCGAGGTCCAGCAGCTTGAGTTCGGCCTCATTGGGGTGGGGCAGGGCAATGGCGATGCGCCGGAAGATGCGCGGGTGTTCTCCCACAGCCGTCCACTGCCGGTAACGGGCGGTAATGGCGGCTTCCAGACCGGCCTGCTCCACCTCGTCCTGGGCGGGTAGCAGGGCAACCGCGGCCGTGGAGATCTGCTGGTTGAACTCGCGGGCCATCCGGAACAGGCTGGTTTGAAGCGCATCCTTCAGCCGTTCGTGCTCGGCGACGCTGATTTCGCCAGTCCAACGGTACTGCAGAACCGCGAGCACGGAGCAGAGCACCACCAGCAGCCCCATGAAGAGCCACCAGAGCCATGCCCGCTGCCTGAGCCTGTCCATGTCCATACGCTATCACTACTCCCGGACCGCTTGAGATCGTCTAGCACTCAAACACGGCAAAAGGAGGGACGGACCACCAGGCCAGGTAAAACTACGTAAAGAGATGAGGGCAAAAGTATTAAGGCGCGGACTGGAGGTCCGCGCCTGGTATGAATGAACGATTATGAATGGAGACTACGAAACGAGATGATTGCTTTCCGCTCTTCAACTCGACGACTTCAATTTTCCCTGGGGAGCATCTCTGTTCCCCTTCACTGAGGAGATCGATATCCGCCGGGAAATCGGATCACGAAATTCGCTCTGCTTAACACACTTTAATGTTCCGGGCGCTCGCAGATGCATTCGGACCCGTTCACGGATGCATTCGGACAATGCCCGGGCCGACGGCATACCCGCTCAACGAGTTATCCAGGTTGAGGAACTCGGGTCAGACCAATTCACCGCTGCCGTGGCGCCTGTCTGGCCTGATTTCGGAAAGGTCCGGCTAACGGCCCGCCGGGGCGGCCAGCGACAGGTCGGCCGGGGCCTTCAGGTCGAGCTTCTTGCGGAGCTCCGTCTCAATGGCGGCGGCGATGGGGGCGTTGTTGCGGAGGAACTGGCGGGCGGTTTCGCGGCCCTGGCCGATGCGTTCGCCGCGGAAGCTGAACCAGGAGCCGCTCTTTTCCACCAGACTCTGGGTCACACCCAGATCGAGCAGGTCGCCTTCGGCCGAAATGCCTTCCCCGTACAGGATGTCGAATTCTGCTTCACGGAACGGGGCGGCGACCTTGTTTTTCACCACCTTCACGCGGGTGCGGTTGCCGATGACACTGTCGCCGTCCTTGATGGCGCCGGTGCGGCGCACATCCAGCCGGACCGAGGAGTAGAACTTGAGAGCGCGTCCGCCGGTGGTGGTCTCCGGGCTGCCGAACATCACGCCGATCTTTTCGCGAACCTGGTTGATGAAGATCACACAGGTGCTGGTGCGGGAGATAGCCCCGGTGAGTTTCCGCAGGGCCTGCGACATCAGGCGCGCCTGCAGACCGACGTGCGAATCGCCCATTTCACCTTCCAGTTCGGCCTTGGGCACCAGGGCGGCCACTGAATCCACCACCACGACATCCACTCCGCCGCAGGCGATCAGGGCGTTGGTGATCTCCAGAGCCTGTTCGCCCGAATCCGGCTGGGACACCAGAAGATTGTCGACATCGACACCCAGTTTGCGGGCGTAGACCGGATCCAGAGCGTGTTCGGCGTCGATGAAGGCGGCTACACCGCCCCGCTTCTGCGCTTCAGCGACCACATGGAGCGTAAGGGTGGTCTTGCCCGAGGACTCCGGTCCAAAGATCTCAACCACACGGCCGCGCGGCAGGCCGCCCACGCCGAGCGATGCATCCAGGCTGATGGACCCGGTGGAGATCACGCTCACCGGAAGAGCATGGTTTGAGCCCAGACGCAGGACAGAACCGCGCCCGAACTGCTTTTCCATCATCGCGATTGCCTGGTCTGTAAGACGCTGGCGTTCCTTGGGATCCATAACAACTTAGTGCCGCGGCCCGGACATCATTCTCAGGAAATTCCTGGCAGGGCGGACGCTTGGGGCCTGGACCCTGTAGTACCTCTGGGCAGGTTGCGGACTTGGGATGCCGTTGTTATAGTCAATCTGGCGCTATAACTATACTAGAGACCTGTGTAGGCAGGCGTAGGCAATTCCGGGTGAGGAGAGTTCTCTTGACTGGTCATCAACGCGTGTTGTGGACGGCTTTGCCGGTTCTTCTGCTGGGGGCCGCGCAAGCTGACGCACAGCTACTGTCATACGCCGGCGGACCCGCGACGGTTGTCAGCGGCCAGACGGTGACCACGTCGCTCGTTCAGATCTACCTGACCGCGCCCTTGGGCGGCGCTCCGATTTCGGTCAGCAGCAGCAATCCGGCGGTTCTTTCGGTTCCCTCCGTGGTGACTATTCCGGAAGGAGCCAACCGGGTGTTCTTCCCAATCACAGCCAGTATGGTTGCCGCCCATACGCTGGTCACCGTGACAGCAAGCACGCCCCAAAACGTCAAGACCTTCAACGTCACGGTTATTCCCATGGCGGTGGCCAGCGTTGTTGTCCCTCCCACCTCCCTCGGAGGCCGCGTCCTCACCGCCTCGAATCTGGTGATTCTGAACGGCAAAGCGCCCGCCGCGGGCTTCCCTGTGACGCTGGCAAGCTCGAACACGGCGGTGGTCACGGTGGCTCCGGCCACACTGACCGTTCCGGCCGGCTTGGACCGAACCAACTTCACCATTACCACGGCGCCGGTAGCGGTGGATGCATCGGCCACAATTACAGCCACGGGCGGCGGCATCACCAGGAGTGCCTCGATAACCGTGACGGCTCCGGCTCCCAGTTCGTTGACGTTGGGGCAGACCGGCATTCTGGGTGGGCTGACGGTGGCCAACAATCGTGTGCTGTTGAATGCGGCGGCGCCGGCGGGTGGCTCGGCGATCACCTTGGCCAGCAGCGATCCGGCCGCGGTTCCGGTACCCGATGTTCTGGTCATTCCGGCCGGCGCGACCCAGGGTACTTTCAACATCGTGACCAGCGCGGTGGCGGCGCCGGTGGCGGCTATCATCAGCGCCACGGGCAACGGCGTCACCAGGACGGCTACGCTCACGGTGGGTCCGCTCACGCTGAATTCGGTGACGGTATCGAACGCTTCTCCCGGCGGCGGCATTACAGTGAACGGGAATCAGGTGTTCCTGAACGGCCCGGCGCCCGCCGGCGGCGTGACGGTTGCCCTGGGAAGCTCGAACCCCGCCCTGATCGTCCCGCCCTCGGTTCTGGTTCCGGCCGGGGCCTCGTCGGCGAGCTTCAGCTTCACAACGGGTGTGGTGGCAGCAGCTACTCCGGTGGTCATCACCGCCAGTTTCATGGGCATCGACCGGACCGCGAATGTCACCGTGACTCCCGCGGCGCTGACCTTGGTGACAATACCCTCGTCGATTGTGGGCGGCAATAGTACCGCTACGCCGGCGGTAACCCTTTCGGGCATCGCACCCGCCACGGGCGCCGTGGTGGCTCTTTCCAGTTCGAACCCCGCGGTGGCCTCCGTGCCGGCATCGGTCACGGTGCTTTCCGGGGCCACAACCGCGACTTTCACCATCACCACAACCGCTGTTACAGCGGCCACGCCGGTGACAATCACGGCCAACTACCTGGGTGTCAACAGGACCGCGACGATCAACGTTCAGCCGGTGCTGATCAGCCAGTTCACCGCGTCGGCGAATACCGTGGGTGGCCGGGTGACACAGGACGGCAATCCGCTCTATCTCAACGGCCCGGCGCCACCCGGCGGCGTGACCGTGACGGTGACCAGTTCCAACCCTGCGGCCCTGGTTGCGGAGAACCTGACGATTCCGGAGGGTTCGACGTCCGGACGCGTTCGCCTGACGGCGATTGCCGTGCCCACGGACACGGTGGTGACGGTGACGGCGACCCTCGGGTCCAGCACCAAGACAGCAAATGTCACGGTCAAGGCTTCAGTTCCCAACGCCTTGCTGCTTTCCCGGCAGAGCATTGTGGGGGGCACGAATACGGGAAGCAACCGCATCATCCTATCCGGCACGGCAATCGCCGGCGGACAGCCAATGACGGTGACCAGTTCCAACCCGGCCGCGGCCACCGCGCCCGCCACTGTGACCGTAGCAGCCGGGGCGTCATGGGTTGACTTCAACATCACGACATTTCCGGTGACGGAAACAACGCCGGTGACCTTCACTGTGACCTACGGCGCCGTCTCGGTGACGGCCACCGCCAACATCACACCGGTGATCGGCCTCACTTCGGTGAACCTGACGCAGCCGCAGGCGACGGGCCCGGGAACGCTCCCCGGCAACCAGTTGGTGCTCAATGGCCCGCTGGCGGTTGCGGGAACGGTCACTCTGAGCAGCAGCAATCCGAGCGTTGCCAGTGTGCCCGCCTCGGTGAGCATCCCCGCCAATGCCACTTCGGGAACGTTCACCGTGACGCTGAACACCGTGGCGGCACCCACCAACATCGTCATCTCCGCCACCTATGGCGGCGTGACGCGGCAGGCGAACCTTACGGTGAATCCGGTGGTGGATCTGACAACGCTTACGCTGGCGCAGCCGCAGGTGCTCGGCGGCACCACGTTGAATGGCAACAGCTTGGGCCTGAACGTGGCTGCTTTTGGCGCCGGATTCGCGGTTTCTCTCTCCAGTTCGAACCCGTCGGTGGCCTCGGTTCCGGCGTCGGTGACCGTGCCCTCGGGCGCGTCCTCGGCTCTGTTCAGCATCACGACCAGCCCGGTGGCGGCGCACACCGATGTGGTGATCACGGCAACAGCGGGCACAACGGTGCGAACAGTCACGCTGACGGTGACCGAAAGCGTAACGTTGACTGCCCTGTTGCTGGCACAGCCGGGATTGGTGGGCGGCAACTCCTTACCAGGAAATCAGGTGATTCTGAGCGGGCCCGCTCCGTCGAGTACGGCGGTCCAGCTTGCCAGTTCCAACCCGGCCGCCCAGACTCCCGCCGAGGTAATCGTGCCCACGGGACAGAGTTCAGCGGCATTCACCATCACCTCAAGCGTGGTGACGGCCCCGATGGACCTGGTGATCACAGCCACACTCGGCGCCACCAGCCGCACAGCGAATCTGTCGCTGGCCACGCCGACTCTGCTTTCTTCGATAAGCCTGATCCAGGCATCGATTACGGGCGGACTCACGCTCAGCGGCAGCCAGGTGGTGCTGACGGAACCGGCGCCGGCCGGCGGCTACGTAGTGGCTCTCGCCAGTTCGAACACGGCTGTGGCCACCGTACCGGCCAATGTCACAGTGCCTGCCGGGGCCACAACGGCCACCTTCACCATCACCACCAACCCCACGGCCTCCAACGCCGCGGCTGTCATCACGGCAACGGCAGGCAGCGGCGTGCGATCACAGACTTTGACGGTCACGCCACCACAACTGGTGAGCGTGACGCTGGCTGAGCCTTTGGCCTCGGCGCAATCGAGTTTCGGCGGCAATGCAGTGACATTAAACGTACCGGCCCCGGCGAGTGGGACGACGGTTGCATTGAGCAGTTCGAACGCGGCCGTAACGGTTCCGGCGAGCGTGGTTGTTCCCGCCGGCGCAACAACCGCCACATTCAACATCAGTGTGGGTAGCCTTGCCGCCAACGGAACCGCCACGATCACGGCAACGCTGGCTGGCGGCAGCCAGACCGCTCTGCTGAACCTTCAGGTGGTTCGGCTCTCATTCATCAACCCGTTGTCGAACATATCAAGCGGGCGCACATCCACCATCAACGAAGTACACCTTACGGGCCCGGCGCCCGCGGGTGGAGCTCTCGTCCAATTGAGCGTCACGCGGCCTGAAGTCTTCAATTCTCCGCCAGTTTCAGTGTTGATTCCCGAGGGCCAGACCAAGGCGTCATTCACCCTAACATAACAACGCTCTGGGTACCCTCACTCACCACGGCCACATGGTCCGCCAGGTGGCTTGGCAGAACGGTCACCGCCAACCAGAACGTCCAGCCGCTCACCGTGTTGAGCTTCTACATGACCTCGACCGTCCGCGGCGGCCAGGTTCTTGCCGGCAACACGGTCACTCTGAGCGGGGCCGCGCCTCCGGGCGGCGCCGTCGTCGAGATCACAAGCTCCAACCCGGCCGCCGCCAGCGGCCCGGCCTCGATCACACTTCCCGAAGGGCAGATCATCTCGAGCGCGTTCAACGTCGACACGCAGATCGTGCCGGCGGACACCGAAGTGGTGTTCACCGCCACCTACAACGGAAGCTCCAAGACCAAGACGATCACCGTGCAAGCATCGTCCCTGACATCGGTGGAACTGATCCCCAGCACAGTGGTGGGCGGCACCACCTCCACGGCAAACCGGCTGAACTTCACTTTCGCGCCGCAGTCGCCGGTGACAATCAACCTCACCAGCTCGAATCCGGCACTGGCCACGGTACCGCCAGCGGTGATTCTGAGTCCGCCGAACTCGTTTGTGACGTTCAATATCTCCACATCCGCGACGCCCGACTTCACGCCGGTCACGATCACTGCCACCAGTGGAGTATCGGTCAAGACCGCGGTGCTCACCGTTGGGCCCGTTGGAGTGAGTGGCGTTACGCTGTCTCAATCGAACGTAGCCGGCGGCCTCACCATCGGCGGGAACCTGGTGAACCTGAGCGGTAACGCTCTGGCCGGCGGAGCCGTGGTGAACATGTCGAGTTCGAACCCGGCGCTGGTTTCGGTTCCGGCGACGGTGACGGTTCCAGGCGGGGCGAGTTCGGCGCAGTTCTCATTCACGACAGGCGTTGCGGCCGCGGCCACCAGTGTCACCATCACGGCCACCCTGGGCACCACCGTGCAGACCGCGACAGTGACGGTGGGTCCCACCGCTCTGATCTCCATGTCGGCTCCGGCATCTCTGATCAGCGGCGCCTCTTCGAACGCCGGTCTGGTGACTCTCAACGGCCCGGCGCCGGCCGGCGGGATTACTGTGGCTCTGTCGAGTTCGAATACAGCAGCCGCCACAGTTCCAGCCTCGGTGGTTGTGCCGCAGGGCGCCAGTTCAGCCAATTTTACGGTGACCGCGGCCCCGACGGTCTCGGCCGTCAGCACGACGATCACCGCCAGCTACGACGGTGTGACGCGCACCGCCACCGTGAACGTGGCACCAGCCACGTTGGTATCGCTCCTGATGTCCAGCCAGGTGGTGGGAGGCAATACCACGACTAATAGTTCAGTCACTATCAACGCCCCGGCCTCGGCGGGCGGCGTGACAGTGAACCTCGCGAGCAACAACGCCGCCCTGACAGTGCCTCCCACGGTTGTGATTCCGGAAGGACAGAGTTCAACCACCTTCACGGTAAACACAACTCCGGTCAGCACCACGGCAGTGGTGACTGTGACGGCGACGCTCGGTTCCACGACACGCACGGCCACGGTGAACGTGCAACCCCTGCAGGTATCCCATTTCACGATGACGCAATCGAGCGTTGGCGGAGGCGGCACGGTGCTCCGGAACTACGTGCAACTCAACGCCCTGGCGCCCTCGGGCGGTGTGACAGTGAATCTCTCAAGCTCGCACCCAGGGGTGCTGACCGTGCCGGCTTCCATTGTGATCCCGGCCGGATCCGGCTCAGCAGCGTTCACAATCTCGACAACGCCAGTTGGCACCGCGGTTCCGGTGACCATCACCGCGACATACGGCACTTCCTCAAAGACCACGGTGTTCACCGTGGACATAATCCGTCTGCTCTCGTTCGCGATGTTTGAGACCGGCAAGGAAGATTGAGTGTTGCACCTGCTCAATAAGGCAGTCGGTGGGCTGAACTACCACCTGCACCGCGTGACCCTGAACGGCCCGGCGCCGGTGGGAGGCGCGGTAGTGAATCTCACCAGCGCGAATCCATCGCTGATCGGCGTTCCCGCAACCGTCACTGTACCCGCGGGCGCCGTCCGTGCCACTTTCAATGCAACTACCCAAGAAGTGGTGGCCAACACCAACGTGGTCGTGACCGCGTCGTACCTGGGTGAAGACCGGGCTGCGACCGTTACGCTGCTGCCCATGCCGCAGAACATTGGCTCTCTGCCACCCGGTGTGAGCGTTCATGTGGGCTATGCGGACTACCTGCATCATGATAAGTCGGGCCTGGGTCCGAACACACCGCTCTACCTGAACGACAACAATCCCACGCACATGATGATTCCAGGCAACGATTACGACATCGATAGCTCGGTGTTGCGGATCGATAACAACAGCGGCGGGCCCCTGACGGTGGACAAGATCTATTTCGTGATGAATGGCGGCGCGGGTCCGACCTTTGACCTGTGGTCCAGTTTCACAATCCCCAACGGCTCACTGGCTACAGTGCTTCAGACCAAGGCCAGCGCGTGGAACTTCGACGGCAGCGAGTTCGGGATGCCCCTGGGATCCTGCAACAACTTCTGCGGTACGGCTCTGAACCCATGCCCCCATACGCCGCCTTTGATCAAAATGCGTGTGAACGGCCAGCCAAACGAGATCACCCTGGTGGACACGGCGCACCTGCTTACCACCGGCGGCATCGATCTGCTGGTATGCCCGGCTACCGTGGGTGGCGGTGAGTCGCTCCAATGGAGAGCGATTGGGACCACCGGCGCGTGGGATCGGGACGGCAACGGAAGCGCTCCATAGCCTTCGGTCCTTACGATCAAGCACACGGGTTGCGCCAGCAAGGCATGGGTTCGGGCGTAAAAAATGACCTACCGGCATGGGCTTTGGCGTAAAAATCCCCTCTTTTCATGAGGTTGGGCGTAACTGCCGTGTGCCTGGCAGGAAGCCTGGCCGCGAGCCCCGGGACGGCTGACGGCAAGTTGTTGATTCCTTTGAGGGAAATCTCTTATGGTCAAGCACACCCTTTGTTTTCAACGGTTTGATGAGATTTACGGTCAGGCACATGGAATTTCCGCTGAGGCACATGGTTCGCGCTCTGGGAGTCGTGTCCGTAAGCCCTTCACACTGTGGAAGTTGGCTCAAAACCGGTGTTTCCTGGCCAAAACGCCTATGAAATGATCAAAACCATAATGGTCAGAAGATGATTTGGACATGGATTGGGGTCGAGAAGAGTTCCGTCATGTGCCTGACAATAAATCTGACCCTTGACCCATGGGTTTGACCGTAAAGATCTAGCCCGTGGCCGAAAAAGGGTGTACAACATAGGAGCGGGGATTTGTTCTAACCACTGTGGCACGAGACATCGTCAAGCCGTCTCTCCTCAACCTGTCCGTTGAAGAAGAGAACCTGGCTGCCATTCCATTCGCTGTATTGGAACGGCGTGTCGGCAAGAAGCTCGATAAGCTGGAAGTCCGGGGAACCAAAGTACTGCCGGACGGCACCGAGCTTGAGGTTCTGTGGCAGGTTCAGGGCGATAACGACCTGGGACTGCCCACCGAGCAGGATCTCGATATTTTCGTTGCGCTGGGCGTGTTGACGTTCCGGGGCAACTTCGAAAAGACGATTGTCTTTACCGGGCGCGAGATCGCCAAGATTCTCAACACCAACGTTCACGGGAAGTTCTACCAGCGCCTGAAGCTGGCCATGGGGCGCCTGATCGCTCTACGCTTCCGTGCCGTGGCGTCGAATGAACGCCAGGAGCATGTGAAGTGGGTGAATGTCTTCCAGGAAACAAGCTTTGCACTCGACCGCGATTCCGGCCGCTGCACGGGCACCGTCACCTGGACCGACAAGATCATCAACTCGATGGGAAGCGGCTTTTTCCGCCTGCTGGATGCCAGCCGGTACATGGAGCTGGATGGCATTACGGCCAAGCACCTGTACCGTTTTCTCACCGTTGCGTTTGAAAAGACCGACACGATTTTTATCGATGCGCGGAAGCTCGCGACGGAGCATCTGGGCATTCTGACGCCGCCGCAGTACCTCTCGCGTTTGATGCAGACGCTGGAGCCGGCCTTTGAGCAGTTGATCCGCGTGGAGGTTCTGGGCGGTTACCATGTCGCTTCGGCCGAGGAGTGGCGGATCGCGTTGAGACGCCATCCCGCGTATGTGCCTGAACGTAAGGCGCTGCTGCTGGAAGCTCCCGGCAAGGATCCGGAGACATTGCGTGCGCATTGCCAGCGCCAGTTGGAGCAGGGCGGCCTTGCGACACGCGTCGCCGCGGCGTACTGTTCTTCCGCTGAAACACACGCCGATTTCTATGGCTTTGACCGCGCCGGGCGTCTGCTGCGGGGCATGATCGACAATGGCGTCATCTCGCACGTGGCGGTGTCGGTTGTACGGCGCGCGCTGGACCTGCTTTCGATGAACGCCGAAGTGCCGAAGCTGGAAGCGCGCGAGACGCTCGATCTCATCGAGATCGCGCTCGATGTGTGTGAGCAGAAAAAGCGGTCGCGCGAGAATCTGAAGAACGCCGGGGGCCTGTTGATCAAGCTGATCAAGGACCCGGAAGCACGCAAGCGCATGGTGGGTGAAGGCACCGAGGAGTCTCTCAAGGAGAACTACCGGCGCCGGGAAGAAGCATCGCGGCGCCAGCGCCACGAAGAAGAAGAGCGGGAGTTGATTCTGGAATACGAACAGTTCCGCGAATCGATGGCCACGCACATCTTCGCCGAGCTCACCGATGCCCGCAAGGCCACACTACGCCAGGAGAAAGCGGCTTTGTTTTCACACCAGGAACGGTTCCTGCGGCTGGGTGAAGAAGCCCAGCAGCGCGAGATTGAGCAAGCGATTCTGCTCGATTTGGCGCGGCAGGAAGTGGCTCCGTTCGAGAAATGGCGGCTGCGCCGGCGGGCTCAGCAGGCGGTGCTGCCGTTTATCGAAGAAACGGCTCAGTGGGCCAAGGCTTGATCATAGATGGCGGCCATGGTTTGGCTGGCATTGGCAAGTGTGAAGTTCCGGTGAATGAACTCCCGGCCAGCCTCGGCAAGCTTCAGCCGAAGCCCCGTGTCCTCCACCAGGGTGCGCAGCCGCGCGGCGAGTTCAACGGAGTTTCCCGGCTCAAACGTCAGCCCGGTAATCCCCTCCTGAGCCAGTTCGACGTTGCCGCCAACGCGTGAAGCAGCCACCGCGCAGCCGCACGCCATCGCCTCCATAATCGAGTTCGACAGAGCTTCTGAAAGGGACGGAAGCACGAAGATATCCAGACGGCGAAGCCACTCCGCCACCCGTGTTGTGCTGGGCCGGGTGATGACGCTGTCGCCGAGATTCAACTGCCGGGCAAGCTCGAGCACCTTCTCCACCATCACACCACTGCCCACCAGGGCGAGCTTCCAGTTGCGCCCCGCCGCGCCGGACCGGGCGAACCCTTCAACCAGCGTTTCGAGGCCCTTTTCGGGACGCATCTGGCAAACCACGCCGACGACACCCGCGGCGTCATCCAGAGCCGGCTCGGCGATCCTGGGTCCCTCAGGCTGGAACGCGGCTGTGTCAATGCCGTTGTAGCAGAGATGAATGAGGCCTTCGTTCACGCCATCTTCCACCAGGTGCGTTCGCATGGCTTCACAGTTGACGACAATGCCATCCACCAGCCGGTCGGTCCAGCGGAGAAAGTGATGCCGTAAGCCGGGTGTGAGTGTGCGGTATGCCCGCTGGCTCGACAACACGACGGGGGCGCGGTACCAACATGCGATGGGCACCCCGAACATGTTCATGGGAACGTCGAAGGTATGGACCAGTTGGATGCCGTGCTGCCGGATGTAGCGGCCCAGGGTGCGGGCTCCGGAGACGGCGCTGGACCGTCTTCGGCCGCTTCACGAAGACCGATTACAAGAACCTCTCCATCCAAAACACGACCGAGATGGGCGACGTCTTCTTCCTGCAAAAATCCCGCAACTGGCAGATCTCGCACTCGGCGCCGCTCACTCCGTCGCTTCTGAATCCGGGGGTGAGCCTCTCACCCGCCCACCGATCTGGGCGACAATGCCAGGACGAGATCAACGGCATGTCCCGGCCCATCCATTCCTGGACATTCACGATGCCGGTGTGTACCCCAACACGGTTCGTGCGAACCGGATAGAATGAACTCACCCAAAGGCATCACTCTTCAGGAGGTTTTAGCATGTTCGTGAGATCGGGTCTTCTTGGATTCGCGCTTGCCGTTTCGGCGGTGGCGCAGAACGTCACTGGCAACATCGTAGGCACCGTGCGCGATGCCTCGGGTGCCTCGGTACCAAAGGCTTCGGTGACTCTGGTGAACGAGGGCACGGGGCTCGACTTCAAGACCGAGACGAACGCCGATGGCGACTTCATCGCACCGGGCCTTGCCAGCGGCCGGTATGAGGTGCGTGTCGAAGCAGCGGGCTTCCGGCCGGGCTTGGCCAAGGGCTTGACGCTGCTGGCCAACCGTTCCATCCGCCAGGACTTCACGCTCGAAGTGGGCCAGGTGACGCAGGCCGTGGAAGTAACGGCCGCGCCGCCGGTGCTCAACACGGAGAACGCGACGATCGGCAATGTCATGCAGTCTCAGCAGATCACCAGCATGCCGCTGAACGGCCGGTTCCTCGACCGCCTGATCCGCATCTCGGCCGGTGTCACCAGCGACAGCGCCTCAAACCCGCGCGTGGCGGGCAGTTCGTATTGGGGCGGCATGTCGTTCAACGTGGACGGCGTGGCGTTCAACGATCCGGGTAACGGAGGCGGGGCGTACTCGTTCCGGCACGGGATGTCGACCCTGCCGAGCGTCGATGCGGTGAACGAATTCAAAATCGACTCGAACAGCCAGAAGGCGGAGTTTGAAGGCGCCGCGTCGGTGACCATCGCCACCAAGAGCGGCACGAATCAGTTCCATGGCACGCTCTTCCATTTCAACCGCAACAAGGCGTTCACGGCCCGGAACTTCTTCGCGCTGACCAGGCCGCCCTTCAACCGGAACGAGTTTGGCGGCATGATCGGCGGCCCGATTGCGCGGAACAGGACGTTCTTCTTTGGCGGGTATGAGGCGCTGCTTGAGCGGTCGCCAAGGACGTTCACGGTAAGCGTGGCGACGGCGGCGATGCGGCAGGGGAACTTCACCGGACTGCCGGCCTTAGTCGATCCGCTGGCGAATGTTCCCTTTGCGGGCAATCAGGTTCCTTCGACGCGCATTGACTCGCGCGCCACGGCGCTGATCAATCGGGTGGCAATGCCGAATGCTCCCGGGCTGGGGCCGGCGGGCACGCTGAGCAACCACATCACGAACATCAAGAACGATTCCGATATCAAGCGCTACTTCGTGCGGCTGGACCACAAGCTCACAACCCGCGACAGCCTGTCGTTCACGGGCAACATTTCAAAGGCGTTCCCGTACTTCGTGGCGCAGGCCTATCCGCAGGGCTACGGATCGTGGGACAACGGCGGCAACGACACGCGGGTGGGCAACCTAACCTGGACGCGGAATTTCTCGCCCACCATCCTCAACGAATTCCGTACCGGGTACACCTATCATGGCCCGGTGCGGCAGGGCATGAACCGCGATTTCGATCCACGGTCGCTGTTTCCGGACCTGTATGGCCCGCTGCCGGTGGGCGGCCTGCCGACGGCCAACATCACCGGGCACGTGTCGATTGGCGATTACGGCGGCAGCGAGCGCGGCAAGCAGTTGACACGCCAGGTGATCGACAACATCACCTTCATCCGGGGCCGGCACACGATCAAGGCCGGCATCGACTTCGCCAACTTCCGGATGTCGTCGCCGCCCGGCGCGTTCGGGCTGGGCACGGGTGTGGCGAACAATGCCGCGCTGGGACGGTTCGACTTCAATGGCCGGTTTACGTTCGATGGCACCGGGTCCATTCAACCGGCGCATGGGTTTGCGGACTTCCTGTTGGGCTATGCGAACTTCACGTACCGTTCGACGCCGACGGCGGTGAACCTGTTCTACAACACGCGCTACAGCGCCTTTGTGCAGGACGACTGGCAGGTGACCTCGCGGCTGACGCTGAGTTTCGGTGTGCGGTACATGCTGCAGACCACCTGGAAGGAGCGCGACCTGGCGCAGGCGAACTTTGACTTCGCGACGGGGCGGCTGGTGATTCCACGGTCGTCATTGCCGCCGCAGAGCCAGCAGCGGCTGTTTTCGGCGTATCCGATTTCACTCAACGAGAACTACCCGATTCTCCAGGCTGACAAGAACAACCTTGCTCCGCGCGTGGGTTTTGCATGGCGCCCGTTCTCGAGCAACAAGACCGTGCTGCGCGGCGGCTTTGGTCTGTATCACAACTTTCTGCCGGTGTTTATCGGCTTCCGGCAAATGGGATTCTCGAATCCGCCGTTCCTGTTGGCGGAAACGTTCGAATCGACGCCGGGGAGGACGCCGTCGTTGACGCTGGCGCGGCCGTTCCCGGGTGGCGGGTCGATTTCACCGAACCCCGGAATTACGATCGTCGAGAACAACATTCGGAACAGCGCGTCCTACCAGTGGAACTTCACGCTGGAGCGCGAGGTGGTGGGAAATCTTGGACTGCGTGCGTCCTATGTGGGCAACAAGACGACGCATCTGCCGTTCTACAACTACAACATCAACCTGCCGCGCGAGATGCGCCCGGGCACGCTGCAGAGCCAGCGGCCGTACCAGCCGTGGGCCGACATTCTGGCGCTGCGCGGGGCGGGGGATTCAACGCTGCACCAATTGCAGTTGGAGGCAGTGAAGCGCTATTCGGCCGGATTGAGCCTGCAGATCGAGTATTCGTGGAACCGGTCGCTGGATAACACGCCGATTGTGGGTGGTCCGCAGAATCCGTATAACACGGCGAACGATCGCGGGAATTCCGATCAGGTGCGGCGGCATATCTTCACCGCGGCCTATACCTACGAGTTGCCGTTCGGGCCGGGGCGCAAGTTCCTGACCAGGGGCGGCGCGGCGGGCAAGATCGTGGGCGGGTGGGGTGTTTCGGGCATCACCTACCTGCGCACGGGGCAGCCGTTCTCCGTGGGCTTCAACAACACGGGCGGGGCTTGGTATGCCAACCGGCCGAACGTAACGCGGGTGGGCAATCTGCCGCGCTCGGAGCGGAGCATTTTGCGGTGGTTTGACGCGTCGGGCTATACGGTGCCGGCGCAGTTCACGTTTGGGAACGCGGGGCGCAACATGCTGTTCGGCCCCGGCGATATCGTGTTCGACGTGAGCGTCCTGAAGGATACGTCGATCAATGAACGTTTCAAGACCCAGTTCCGGGCGGAGTTCTTCAACATGCCGAATCACGCGAACTTCGGGAATCCGGGGGCGAACATCTCGGTGGCGGCAAGCCTGGGGCGGATCACGGGTGCGGGGGATCCGCGGCAGATTCAGTTTGGGTTGAAGCTGATTTTCTGAGGCTGCAGACCCTGGCCTTCGGGCGAAGCGTTGATTAGACCGTCGCTTAGAGGTCCTCGGGACGAAGACCGGTTTCCTTGCCAATCTTGGCGAGGGCTGCAGGACCAACTTCCTCGCTATCGTGGAAACAGAACGTATAATTCGGCCAACCATGACGCTGGAGCTTCCGATGGGAGCCGACCTGCTTCTTGAGGCTCCATCCGATCCTATGCAAAGCCGCATAAACTCGCTTTGCTTTCGTGGCGCGCCACGTGCTCATGCGGCGAATAGGAGGCGGAGGGGTTCGGGCACGGTTTCTCCACTTTCGATCATGTCAGCGAGTACCTGGAGAGCGATTGCCTTGACCTTGCGAACGGCTTCTGTTTCAGTGACACCATAGGCCATGACGCCCGGAAGATCCGGTACGGAGGCTAGAATCCGGCCATCTTCCTCGCGCTCTACTTCAACGCGGATCGGCTCGATTGTGACCATGACGATTCCAGTTTAGCGAAAGACGAACAGAGTTCGAGCCTTACTCTTGCGCGAAAGCTAAAGCAAGGATTCGATGGCTGGACCCAGCGGCATGAACCACACCGTGAGATCGCCAAAGCGCCGCTCATAGGGTTGGTCAACGTCGCGGCAGACCACCAGGTTAGGTCCGCCGGGGTACCGGCGGCGAAATGCCCGCAGGCCTTGGGGGTGGAACGCCGAGGCTCGCCACTTGCATTCGATGGCTGTGGGAGCGGCGGCGGGACGCGCCCGGACAACGAAATCGACTTCGTGCTTTTGTTTGTCGCGCCAGTACCGGATTTCAGCCCGTGGATAGCGGGCGCGCAACTCGTTCAGCACGTAGTGTTCCCACAACACACCATAGTCGGAAGGGCGGAGTTCACGCCAGTCGTTGAGGGCGCGGACGAAGCCGGTATCGAATCCGTACACCTTGGGAGCGGCCACGATCTCAGCCGCTTGATGGGTGTGGAATGGGCGCACGCGGTGCACCACCAGCGATGCCTCCAGCACCGCGAGGTAGTTTTGAACCGTGCCACGGCTCACCTCACACGGCCCGGCCAGGTTCGATGCTTCAAAGATCGCGCCGCTTTGCGCGAACAATAGCTCGAACAGGCGCAGGAACGAGGCGCGCCGCTCGATTCGGAAAAGCTCCTGGATATCGCGGCTCCAGAACGAATCGATCCACTCCTGGACGGCATCCTCGGAAAGCCGGTTTGTCTGATAGAACCCCGGGAGCCCGCCCTGGGCCAGACGATGTTCCACCGGCAAGCCGCCGAACGCCATCCGGTCGTCTTCAATCATGGGCGTGAGCCAGACGTCAGCTTTCCGGCCGGTGAGGGTGTCGCCGAAGCGGGCCGAGGCTCCCAGGGTGCTGGAGCTGGTTGCCAGCACGCGCAAGTGCGAAAAATGGTCCGCTGCGATCTTGAGCACCTCCGACGGCCGTTGCAGGCGGTGCACTTCGTCCAGTGCCACGAGGCCTCGGCGGCCCCGCCAAAAACTCTCCGGATCCTCAATCATGCGACGTACGGAGGGGAGTTCGCAGTCGAAGTACTCGACGCCCGGAAGGCTCTTGGCAAGCACGGTTTTGCCCGCGCGGCGGACGCCGGATAGCCAAACGACCGGGACACGCTCGAAGCGGGTCAGGATTTGAGAGATCCAGTATTGCCGCGTGACCAAACGACAGTAGTATTGCAAATAGTACGACTATATGCAACCCAGGCTACCGCGCTACTTCATTCATTTGCGAATCAATCCGGGGGTCCGTGTGGCACCGAGCCGGTTAGCGGTTCGCAAATCTCTGATATTGCGCGATTCAAGACTCGCCGTCACACGCCTGCTGCCCGGGTTCTGGACCGTGGTTGTTGGCCGAACTTCCGGACGAACTGTTCAAGGATGTGCTTGTTGCTGGCAGCGATCAATCCAGTACGTTGAGTTGCCGAGCCAAGTTCCCATGAACCTTTGCTCGGAGGCCACGTGGTATCGCAGCCTTCCGCTGCTCGAAGGATTGCCAGGCCCGGAACGACATCCCAGGGGTATGTGAACATCTGAAAGAAGAGGTGATGTGACCCCCGGCTGATTGCAGTCAAAGCCAAGAGTCCGCAGCCCCACATCCAGACCCGGCGCACAGAATTGTGGAACCGCTTCGGAAGATCGTCCGCGAAGCAACGGTTGATCCTGTCCTGCTCGGAATTGACATGCGTGAGAGCATGACAGCTACTCATGTCGAGGGTTTCCCTGGCAGTTGTGAGCCTTTCGGTGCTGCCGTCGAGAATCAATCGGCGTTCCGCCGGAAACCCGCCTCCACCTGAGTACATTTCCATCCTGGCCGGCGCTACGACCACTCCTAGAAGCGGCTTGCCGTTAAGCATGAGTCCTATGCCAATGCAAAAGCGGTCATCGCCCGAAACAAAATTCAGGGTGCCATCGAGCGGATCAATTGTCCACGCATAACCAACCGATGGATCCGTTCCTGACTGGTGAACGGCTCTTCGGCCAAAATATACTCGCCAGGGTATCGTTCACTGATTCGATCCGAGATCACTCGTTGAAGGTCTTGATCAATCTTAGTGGCATAATTCTTCCGGTTGTCACCGTCAACGGCAAGAGGGCGGCCAACCTGAAACCGAATACCATATCGATGCATCAGTTGTGCCGCAACCTCAATCCCAAGGTTTTGCATAAATCGAAGCCGTTGACTCTCAGGTAGCTCAAGAGACTTCAAGAGGCGCTGAAGGTCATGCTTGCCAAACTGAAAGCGGTCAGGGAATGTGCCGCACATTGGGAAGTGATCGGGATGAGCCCAACGGGGGTCCCAAGGGCCATCATGGACGATCACAATCCTCTTCTTGCAGTCATGAGCATAGGTGTATTCGTCTTTTTGATACTTAGCAGACAGAGAGTCATGAGTGAGGCACAGTACAAACACGTCCGAGTCCAATATTTGCCTCGACGTATAATCTAACCAATTGGTGAGATGTTGCTTCAGCGCGATAAACGTGTAAAAACCGTGATTCTCCAATTGCTTGTTCAATTGAATGGCTATGCTTGGAGAACTCCCGCAGTACGATAGGAAGACTTTTTGCGGCATGACCACCTCTGAATGGCTATTCTCATTGAGTGGCAAACCAACATCGTTGGCCAGCGGCACCCTCAGCTTACAATACACTCCTTTCGGTGAGATCGCAAGGTACCGCATTCTGCCACCTAAAATGTCACCAAGAGGTCCCTCGTTGTGCCAAATGAAAAAGTAACCGAATTTTGCATGAGCCATCCGCCTCGGCCGAGGCGAACCGGGGTGCGCTGGTGGAATGGACATGCACTCACGCGAGCAGTACCTGGAAGCTCTGCGGGA
>Ga0194132_10001259_pt1 | contig 51362 bp, 44 predicted proteins | sample TA2KigOf80mmetaG_FD_148612 | JGI IMG/M metagenome (GOLD analysis project Ga0194132, IMG submission 148612) | Freshwater microbial communities from Lake Tanganyika, Tanzania - TA2015054 Kigoma Offshore 80m | ecosystem: Environmental > Aquatic > Freshwater > Lake | place: Tanzania: Lake...
ACGGGAGGCAAATAAGGCGGTGTGCGCGGGTTATCTGGCTGGTTTTTTTGGTGAGCGAAATACCCATGAGTTACCGGGTGTTAGATTGGAGAGTGACCTACCCAACAGAAACGGCATGTAACTCGCCGTTTTGATCGTCAAAAAGGGATCAGCTGGTTGCACGGAGCACGTGTTTTTCCTGGGCGCACGGCAGTGACAAGCTGTCAGTTGACCTCGGTTGGTGCCGTAGGACGCAAATCTGCATCACCGCTATGCGGATTTTTCCGCAATAGGCAAAAATTATTTACTACAAATCATAATAAAAACAGATTTTTACATATTTAATTAAAGTTGCGGAAAAAAATACCGATAAGAGATTTACAAGGTGCGCAGCAGATAGATAAAGCCAAATCCAAAACCTGGAGAAATCATGCGAAACAAACTGAAAACCGGCTTATTCGTCTACGAAGCAGCTGTCTTAGCAGCTTACATGGTGCTTCGCCCCTTGCGCCAGGAAGTCGCAAATGTCGTTCGTCGCAATGCCAGCGCGTCAAACTGATACAAGTCAAAACCAAAAGATACCCAGGGCATTTACGCTTGCTTTGTGAAAAACATTGCGATCAATGACTCTTGCCGCAGACTTCGTCTGATACTGTCATCACCTCGATCAGATTAAGGACTTAAGCCCGATGGTTAGTCAGCTCGCAAACAAATCGACAGTAATGATTATTTGTTTGTCTACACTCGGATGCGGGCTAGGCCAAAAGAAGACTCAGACCTCGCTGCAGGAAGCCCGCAAACCTTTGCAGCTCGTGTCGTTCTATAAAGGCGTTGCAGGCCAAGAGGAATTTCTGAGCAGCTCGACTCTGGACGAGGCTTTTGAAGCTATAGAAACAGCAGAACCCGGTAGAGTCGGCAATCTCAATTACGCGAGATTAGACGATATTGAGTCGGGATCTCCATGGGACAAATTAGCCAAGGTGCGCGCTCCCAGCTACGCGAGTGCGCTTGGCATGCTTCGGGACCATCAAGTCACCTGGCCTGTACTCATCTCGGTGAGCCTGATTGACGGCTATCTCAAAGTGCAAAACGACAAATGGTACGCCGCCTTGGAGCTGGCTCTTGATAAGAGGTTGCCTGACCCCCAACTCAACTTTGGACGCGGCAAGATTTCCGAACTTCTACTAGCCGACATGGCCAGTGCGCAGTTGGTTACGCCGCGGTTGACTCAGGAACTGAATAAACACCGTGACTCGGTGACTGCTTCGATGGCGAAGCTTAAGGGCCTATGGCAGCAAGAACCTTTTCAGTTTAAGCCTCTGTCGTTTTACTCAGATAATGAGCGACTGCAACGGATCTGGACTAGTGATCGCTACCTTCTTAATAACGTGATAATCGAATCCGGTGACGAGATTTTGCGCTTTAACAAGTGGTGGAAGGGCAGCAGCGGCCAAGGCAAGGCAGCACTTATCAGTATGCGGGCCATCTTCGCCAAGGTCACCAACCAGATTGATCCAGCACTGTTCGGCGATGGTGGATTCGCCGAGATTGTGAATCAGAAGCGCCACGACTATCAGTGTGACGACCGCCCATGCGGCTATTTTTGGGCACCTTCGAGCCCAGGAGTGCTAGAGCGACTCCCTGCTGGCGAACGCGATCAGTACGACATCGTAGCTAAGTCGCAACCCCTGATTGACGATATCGTCAAACCGATCAAAGACGGGCGACTTACACTCAAACCGACAGCCGAGGACGGGTTCTTCATCTACCAGCGCTACGCCCTTGAACCTCTACTTAGACGCGATGGCCTAGCTGAATCGACCATTCTCACGGTTGACGAAAAAATGCAGGAAGTCTGGACTGAAGTCTACAAAGCGGGAACCGCCAAGGCTCTGGAGACACATCAGAAGGTGATCGATACGGGCGGGGTTGTGATAGTGTCGGCGCCAGCAAAGCCGGAATACGAACACCTCATTCTGGAGCCCTTACCAACCGCCTACAAAAGGTACGCACAGGGCTATAGTATGCTGCTTGGATACGTTAAAACTCTAACGGCTGCATTCGTCGCCGAGTGGACTCCCGGCGGTAGGCCCATCACCGAGGTCCTCGAAAAACTCGAAAGCCAGATGTTTGGGCTCTACCTGGTATCGATTCGACAACTTGGTCTCCAAGTTGACGCCGATGTGGCTACCCGCATCGCCGAACTCGGAGAAGCCAAACTATTAGCTGTAGCACGCGCATTTCTTGCTAATCTTAAAAACGAGCCAGCAATGGCTGCTGATCAGAGATTCATGGCCGTACAGGGACGCCCCGGCGCACCCAAAGTTCGACAGTGCGGAAGAAAGGACGCCGTGTTCTGGACTACTCTTGGGATCGAGGCCATACCCGTACAGGTGAGCGGACAAATTACGCCACGCAGCGCCGGCTCTATAAAGAAATCGAACTGGCCCGGAAGTCCACACAGAAAGTTCACTAAAGACATGGTGGTGCTTGTCGACCACTTCGCCGAGATCGAAGCATGTGTTAACGCCCCGTTGACCCGTAGCGAGTGGCGTCAACTGCTGCAGAATTCCGATAATCTTATTGACGCAGTCAAGAACCTTAAACGCAATTATTGACCAGAAAAATCATACCGGAGCATGCTCTCCAGAGCGTATAAGTATTGGAAGGTAGTACTTCTTCAAGTAACTATTTACAGGGAGGTAACAGTGCATATGAAACTACGTCAAATTGCAGCAGCCGCAGTCGCTTCTTTAACCCTTAGCTCAGCAGTCCTTGCTGACACCGAGAACGCTGAACACGCCGGCGCAAAGATTCGTAAAGTGGTCGTTGATGCGTGTCTAGCTCAGTTCCCAGATCACCCTTTTGGCAGTGACCAGGTCAACCCGCGACTATTAGCGCCCACCATCAACGTGATCAATCGCACCAGTGTGTTGCTCGATGACACCAAGACCGATGCTCCAGAGCTAGTGATTATAGCTGGAACCATAAATATTTTTGGCACTGCTGAATTTAAATTACTGAACCCCAACGCCTGGTACTGCATTCCAGCTAATTTAGCTATTTTTGGCACCACAACTATCGACATCCACCAAAACGCTCACCTAGCTCAAGTCAACGTACCAGTTGGCTCGACGGTGACTGTGCGTAAGGTCGACGACGAAGGTAAGCCCGTGGGTCCCGGCGGAGAATTGTAATACAGCAGTTCGCACCTACCAGTATCGTCACCGATGTGACACTCATGCAGGCCTCACAAACGTGGAGGCCTGCTTCCACGCTACCGCATCCTGATGCAAACGCTCCCAGCTATTCCATACCGTAGAGAGTGCAGACAATTTCACGCCTATGGCTAGTAGCACGATGCTCGCAGAGGTAGATCCCCTGCCACGTGCCTAGGAGCAGTTGGCCGTTTGCGACTGGAATCTGGAGCGATACGCCCATCAGCGAGGCCTTAACATGAGCCGGCATATCGTCGCTGCCCTCAGCATCATGCTCGTATGGCAGAGACTCTGGGACTACGTGATCCAAGGCCATGGTGAGATCGCGGCGCACATCAGGATCAGCATTCTCGTTGATCGTTAGCGAGGCCGAGGTATGGCGGAGAAAGAGATGCAGAAATCCAACTTTGATCCGACTGAGATCTGGGCATGCCTTCACTATCTGATCGGTGATCAGCATCGCTGAACTGGCTTTACTCGTGACCACTAACTGCGCCTGATACATCGACATTCCACATTCCTCAGTGGTTTTGCGCTATTACCCACCAGACCGTTATAACACTCTGATTCTATGACTTAATGTAACCAAGCAAAGCTCTTGTATACGCTTGAATACGGAATCTTGTCGCCAAGTATCCTGACGCGTGCCCTTTCTACCGACAAGTGATCATACCACGCGGTGATATTTCAACGCGGTGATATTTCAACGCGGTGATATTTCAACGCGGTGACACTTCAACTCGGCCACCGCCCTAAAATTGGAGAGGTTTAGTCGTGAGGAAACAACAACCAAAAGTCAGGCAAAATGCGGGACTAGGACTACTTATAGGCGCCACGATGGTGCAGTCAGCATGTGGCGGATACAAAAAAGGCCCCAGCAAATCTGCCGAAGCCGAACCAACACCAACCCTGGCGCTCTATGCTGACTGCAATGATATGCAGGCCGATATTCGTAGCTTATTAGAGATGCAAAGAATCAACGAAAAAGAACAAGAAGATTATTACTACGGGCAAACTTACACAAGAAGAGTTAATGCGGCGCCTAAAGCAATGGCACCTACCGCCGCGTTTTCTGCCGACAATGGCGGCGCCGTCAGCACCTCAGTAAACAAAGACTCAGTTACGAACACCGAGTCCGCGGCAGGAGCAACTAATGTCCAAGAGCGCGGCGTCGATGAAAGTGACTACGTCAAAATTGGTGCTGCGCATATTTATGTGCATCGCGGTAGCGTCGTTAAAGTCACTGACCGAGCGACACTTAAGGAACTTGGTGAGATCTCGGTATCAGGTCTCACTCACATCACGTTATACGCTGAGGACCATCGCCTGACGGTTATTGGTCTCAATCAGGCAAACCGCACGGTGGTGAGACTATACAATGGCGCGCCGGGAGCTGTACCGACCGTCGCCAAAGAACATTCATTCCGCGGCGATTATCTAGACACCAGGCTACTAGAGGGCCAATTAATCACAGTATTCCGTAGCGACCTACCCATGCGCACTGAGGTGGCGTCGCGATCCTCGAACGCGCAGGATCAAGCTGAACTATCGCTGACCCCCGTGACCTTAGATGAGGGATCGCAATCAGTAGATGGTGTCGGGTGTTCCGCCATTGCCAAGCCCATCATTCGTGATGTGGACCTACGCATGTCTAGAGTGGCCACTATCAATACCCTCAACGTGGAAAAGGCCGTGCAACAAATCGCTGCCGTGGGTGGCGGTGACATGATCTACATGACCACGAGGAACATCTATCTCGTCAAGCAAAACCGCGTTTGGTGGCCATGGATAGCCCCCGTTACAGCGCTTCCGTTCTCGCAGTCGCGTAAAAATAGCCTCGCCACCCTGTGGGAACAGCGTCGCAACAGTGAATTTCTCTACCTCACGAAAGTCTCTATCACCCGCGACGGCCAACTTGTCACCACGGCTACGGGACGTGTAGAGGGACGGGTCAAGGATCAGTGGGCATTTAAGGAGCTGGCGCAAGATAATCTCCTCTCCGTCGCCACCACAACTGGACAGATTGCGGCAGAAGGGGCCCAAAAGGCACTGAACCACCTTTATGTCCTTGAACAACAAGGCACCGAGCTTAAGGATGCCGCACCTGTCCAACATTTCGCCCCGGGCGAGGACATCCGCTCGGTGAGACACGTGGGTGCCGTTGCATATATCGTTACCTTCAAAAAGACAGACCCACTCTTTGCCTTTGATCTTAGCCAACCGCGTAGCCCCAAAATCCTCGGCGAACTTAAGATCCCCGGCTTCTCGACCTACATGCACCCGCTTGCCGATGGTCGCCTCTTAGGCGTCGGCTTTGACGCTATTGACCAGGGCAATTTCGCCTTCTTTGACGGGATTCAAGTATCTCTCTTTGATACTAAAGACCCACGCAATATGGCGCGCCTTGATAATCATATCCTCGGCCAGCGCGGCTCTGGCTCCGACGTTACCGGCGATCATCACGCCTTCTATTACGATGCCGCAGCTAAGCTTATCGGTATTCCGGTGGTCACTGTTGGTGAGGAGGGCAATCAAGCCATACGTTTAGGAAGAGTCTCGGGTTCCAATGTCGACTTTGCTGGTGCCGTACTTTATCGCTTCGAAGGTGACAAAATTAATGAGGTCACGCGCATCTCGCACAACGACCTCATGCCGCAAAACTGCCGCACACTCCTCTCCGGTAATTCTTGGTGGCAGAACAAGTACCGCTCACTCGATATCAACCGCATGTTTACTCTCGATGGACGGCTCGTCTCCATATCACGCTTTGGGATCAAGGCCCATGACCTCAACGCTCCAGATAAAGTGACGACTTCTATGGTATTCTCGGGCAATAATACGCAGGCATGCGCAGATGAATTCGATCCAGACAACTTTGGCTCGGTATCACCCGGACGGCGATTTGATTAAGATTCACCGAAAATTCTGAATCTCACCCACCGGCATTCATTGCGGTGGGTGATTTTTTGCTAGTTAAAAAAGACCACCGGTGCTACTAGGGCATCCATCTTGATCAGATTGATATCACCTATGGGTTCACCGATGTAATGCTCTTGCAGGGTATTGCCACGCTCGATCTCAGGCAAAAGGTCTGGGGGAGCATCCCAAAGGATCAACGGCCGTAGCGGCGATGGCGCGGCTGTACCTAATCGCCAGATACGGCCAAGTTTGGATGACCAAACGAGATTGCGTCGCTTAAACGACTCATCTGAGGACAAAAACACACCGCTCGAGGCCATAAGCCTCTGTGCCTTAGTAACGATCACAGGAAATAAGTCCTGGAGGTATTCTCTAGCATGAAATACGATCAGAAGGTCTTCATGTTGATCATCTCTAACTAAATGACCGTGAAATAAATCGGTAGGGCTGAGCTGGATATCGCTAAAACGCACAACGATTTCACCGAATAACTGCAGCAAAAACTGGTTCACGAGTACACTAGGAGCTCGTGGGCCAATGTTACCGCCAGATGCCCAATCCTTGAGACCCGGCGGAACCTCCAGTTCCCGCGTGTTTCTGATTAGGGCGTCTCGATAGCCGTAATAGCGCATGAACATTGTCGCTGTTAGTTCAGTAGGCAATGACGGCGCTGCTATCGTGTCCACAAACTGACACACGCGTGTCTCCGACTTCTCCGACTTTGCGGTGGGGCCACAGCGTCTCAGTTCCTCGTACATGCGCGTAGCCTCGGAACCGTCGTCACGAGTTCCATATGCGCGCGCCCGACTAAGTTGCCCGTCCCGACCACAGCCCAAAACCATTAGCAGCAACGACATTGCCAAGCTTACTTCGCACACGAAATTGCCTCGACCAAAGGCCATCCAAACCTCCCCAGAACCCAACCTTCCGCCTCCATAGCACACAAATTACGAGTATTTCTCAACTTATTCCCAAAAGAACAAAATACCTAAGGAGCTCAGGTTGTTGCTGCAACCTGCCGATCTCACTCCGGGGCCATGCAGGCTTTGCAGTCGTCAAAAACTTCAGGGATGAGTCAAGACTAGTGCCACTACCGTTGAGATCAAAACTAAACAATCCTCAACCGAGACCACTCCTCCGTGTCATCAACGGGCTCATACTTTTTTGCTATACCTTAAGCAACGCTCACACCTCACTTGCGCAGTCATCGCGTCAAGAAATGACCGATGCTTACGCCACGCAGCTCAAGACGGGCCGCAGTATTTTTTCCACCACGCCCATCTATCATATTGTCCCCGAGGAAAACACAATCACCTTCGCCTCCGCCATCAACTACACTGATGTGCTGATCGCGCCCAAAGGTTACAACGCAGCCGACGGCGCTAGCAATCTCCCAACGTCACTCTCCTACGACGGCTGGTCAGGAGCACCCTACGTCGGATTCTCAGGAAATCATTTTGGGCTGGGATTTACGGCATCCAACGGCTACGTTACCTCTGAGTACCGTGCCGGATCATCGACAGATGAGAGCATCGCTAGATTTAGCGGCGTGGGTTTTTTCGGCTATTATTCGACGACCCTGAGTGTCCTCCCCAAATCCTTTGTCTTCTCTCTCTTTGCCGGTGGCACCACTCTCAGCGCCTTGCACGAGGAATCCAATGCATTCGTTAATATTAAATACCGTTATGGCGTCACTACATATACCAGCGGCCTCAACATCGGCATCCATCTCGCCAAACGTTTTACCTGGATTCCGTGGATCGATTACTCGACCAATAGGGTCGGAACCCCAGAATTTGACGGTAGAACATCAACATCGAGCAATGACGAACTAGAAGAGAGTATCGATCTCTACTGGCGCAGCACGCCAAGCCTCCGATACGGCATAGACTTTGCCGTCGAAGTGTGGGGTCTCGATATCCACTTTGGAGGAATTCTAGGAGCACTAGGTAACATCACCAATGTCACGAGACGCATCGAGGACAATTCCAATCAAATGAGCTTCTCGATCAGCATGAAGGGTGGCTAAGTCTGCAAGTCCTCAAATGATCACTTCGCGAACACTGCAAAAAACCCGAGCAGAAATCCCGATTCGCTAAACCAATGATTTTCGCTGGTTGGGTTGCAGATAAAACGGCATTTATCTTGCACAGCGGCCAAATGGCCCAGTACAACCACATACGAAACGAGAGAGACTTCACTATGGCTCACCCAAGAATCATTGGGGCAATGTGTCTGGTTTCCGCATGCGGCTTAGGAACAAAATCAGGGGTTCTTTCAGAGGACAGTAGCGGATACGAATTTGAAGACGTAGAAATTGCAATGACTGAACCCGTCACCGAGAGTCAATTAAATGCCTTGCGCGGAATCAGTGTAAGGCAGTTCTATGCAGATTTGCTGAAAAGCACCACCGATCATACCGTACAAATCGGCGATCAAAAATTCACTGGCATTCGTTCCGCGCTCGAGGCAGCTGAACCATATTTTAATAAACTAGACCAGTCATACGAAAGCTGGGCTGCTTTTGCAGCGTCCAAATTTGATTTCAAGACAGCGCCTTCGCGCCAGGTGACACGCGACACGTTCTCGAATCTTGGGCGTAATTTTGCCAATCACACAGGATCATTTGCCAAACTAAAAAAGCCACCGTCCATAAAAACAAAAATCAACAAAGCCGCTGAGGATCCTCAATTACAGCTCGCCGACGGGTCTACAGCCAATAAAAATCTTGCCGCATTGGCAGCTATATCGCTGGCGATGCGCCATGCCGGTGCTTCCGGCCTAGCGCTGTCAGCCAACAGGGAGTCGACCAACAGTATGAATGAGACAGAGTGCAAAAACGTCATGGACTTTTCGGCAGTTTCCCGGATTGACAGTCCAATCCCCGGCACTAATCGCCTCAATATTTGTTCTGGAACTTTTTATAAAGGCGATAAAAAATTTGATTATTTGGTCACTGCCGCTCACTGCACTGAGAACCCATTAAGCGAACATCTAATAAAGCACCCTAATGGCACCATGGTGAAAGGCATCGTCGTCAGAAATGCTCCTAAGCCTGGTAATGATCCCAAACCCGTTGACGCTCCCACGATGGAATCAACTGATATTTCGATCATTGCCTTTCCGGCTGGCACAGCACGCGGCTATATGAGGATTACTGAGGCAAGGGCTAATGTAGGTCAAAAGGTCACCGTGGCTGGATTTGGCTCAAAAACACAAAACTCCACCGTTCCGATCGATGGATCTTTCGGCTGCGGCAATAATACGGTTGCCGAAAATAGTGAGCAGCAAGGCGTCATTAAACTTTTTGGAGAACGAACTGCCATTAGCCCAAGCGCGCCCCGCGGTGAACAAAGCATTGCAGGCAAAGGTGACTCAGGTGGTCCCATTATTCGCATCAATGCAGATGGCATACCTGAGGTAGTAGGCATCACCTCAACTGGGACCCAACATGGAAGGCTGATGCCATCAAGCCCGGGTTATTCCAAACATACGGATGTCACCTCCAAATGGAGTGCTCCTTTTATACGTGGCCGATCTACCTTGGATATCTCAGATTTCCCTGTCTGCACCAACGGCTCCGACCAAGGTAACGGATTTGGTGTGCAGCCCGGGATCGGCGGTATCGATAATAAGACCTGCCGTGTGCCCACCCCGTCTGGCGGACCGGCTAAACCCGATACCCAGGAAGTGCCATCCAAGCCGACCCAAGCGACTGTCGCGGGTGCGTAGGCAGCACGCCGCACACTTAAATCCTAGGGACATTCTGTGCTATTCAGGCCGACACCAATACCGTGATCAACAGCCGCCGCATGAATAGCGCAGACGTTATTCCCTTTATTTAACTTGCGGTCCACATTGATTAGCTCGCTATAAACGTCGTCAAAATTGGTGCCACGATCAAGATACTTCAGAGTAGCCATTACCAACTTAACCATTCCGGATCGTCCGAGCGATGTGCTCCGCGTCAGATCCCATAGCATACCAGACAGCGCTTGAGATTTGCGGTGAGCAGGTTCTTTGCTTTTGCTTTCGTCGTTCACATATTTAATCTCACCTGACCGAAGACACGTATTTTCGACCGTACACTGCGTGCCACCTGAGTCGGTACAAATAGTCTCACCGAGGCAGGCGTCACCTGTTTTTGCGAACACAAAAAAGTCGGCAAGACCCTCGTGCACTGCTATGAGATCTCTCTCCGTTGCCTTGGGTATGGGTAAGTAACGCGTCACGATGTGATGAGAAAGCTCATGAGCAATCACATCAAAATCAGTAGTCAGATTCTCGAGTATTGGAGGTCCACCAGCGATTTGCAGCACGTCAGGCACTAGGATCACCGGACCACCGGCCCCACTGTTGCTGGACGGGTTCATATATACCGGGCCACTGGCACGCTGCGTGGCATCGAAAGTTCGCCGTAATTCCACTTGAGTTTGCGACCAATGAGCCGATTTATCGTAGCCAAGAAACCACTGCATCATGTCGTTGGCATGCACGAATAAGGTACTTTCGAAGAACCGATCGTCAGTTTTTGGAAACTGGAACACACCCTGGTTGCTGTAGGCTTTCTGTACCCCGTCCGTATCAGCAATCAGGTAGTCGTTACAGAGGAAGCCAGACGGCTGCATACCCTCGACCACAATCTCTTCAATCGGTTGACGGGCATTTTGGCGGTAAGTGAAAATCTTTGCCGACGCATGTAACATCTGAGCACCGAGCTCTAACACAGAGTCTCCCTGCACAAGCGCTTGATATGGTATCCCACCGACAGAAAAATTGACCTCTGCAGCAGGGTTCAGTTTGTTACCAACGGAGTACCAACATTGTTCCACCTGTCCAAGAGTGAGTTCGCCCGCGCCATTAACAGCGTTTGCCTTTAAGCCAGACATGATCTGAACCCTTAGCCTATTTTGGTCCAGATTAGGCATCGGAGCACTCGCGATTTGCGGTCCCTTTGGTATCCGACCCTTAATGCGCGTATCGCCATCGCCCCAGTGTATAGTCGCATGAAATTGCGAAGAACATAGAGGATAAGTGTCGCTGACAAACTCGATCGGGACATGGCCAGAATCAATCTCCGCTCGCGCCTGGTAGGAAGCAGCAACCCTCGTACTAATCCCCGGCGGTAGGCGTTCTTCCAATGTCTCAACAACGTCCCGTGGGACTAGGGTACCTAAGTGATCAGCAGCGTCTGTGAGTGCTAGCAGCGTCGAGGCGCGATAGGGGCGGACTTGGCAGGTTGTCTTGCCATTCAGACCTAGGACGCCACCTTGGTTCGGCGACTCCGAACTGCTTTTATTGAAGCTACCGCAGGACGCGGCCATAGCACTGACAAAGACCAGACTGACCACGGTGGAACGATGCCTAGTCCTGCCTGGTTTAGCGATATTCAGATGTAAAAAACGGCGTAAAACCATGATATCGCTATCGGCAAAAAAACGAGAAAACTTTAGAGAAAATGAGCACTTCCCTCAAATTTATCTGTCCGTCACTGTTTCTGTTGACGGTTAGTCCATAGGTAACAGATGTTTAGGTGCGACGGTACCGACTGACGAGTTGAAACAAGCCCTTAGCCAACATTGACTTGACAATCCTCCAAATAAAATAAGAAATACCGGCTGTTAAACCGGCGTCACAGTTAAACACCTGGCTTTTCAGGGACTCTCCCATCGGTACTCTGCCTCCATTCAACATTTCCACTGCTAGGTGCACCAGCTGCCGCCTACTAAAACACCACTGTTTATGTACGGTGTCACCGAAATTAGAACTCACAACACGCGTTGAAGTCATCATGCATGCGGGGGAGTGGCCACGCAGCAGTAACACCGGACGTCTCGCGACGCTGACTCTTGCGAATGCCGGGATACGCCTTCAGGGTAGTCGCGACTACCCGCTCGAGACAGATGATTTACTGGCACGCCAAGGGTCTCTGCTCACGCTGTTTCCAGGATGCGGTGCTAAGCCTCTCACGCCGGCATTTATTGCCACGCTGCCGCGGCCCTTCACACTGATTGTTCCTGACGGCAACTGGGGACAGACCAAGAGCATGATGCGCCGGTTGTCATTTATGCGTCAGACTATCCCAGTGGAGTTGCCAGGTCCACGCCTATGCCTTAATCGCCCGCGACGTAATATTTTTGCCGATCGGATGAGCACTTTCGAGGCAATCGCCCAAGCCATTGGTTGTCTCGAAGATCCCGCTGCTGAGGATTATCTGCTCGACTTTTTCGCAGAATTTGTACGCCGCTTCCAACAGATGCGCGGCAAGAGTAGCGAGCTAAATCCTGCTTAGTTACTTGCACCTAAATTTAACCCTGATCCGGTATTGCTCGCCGAGATAGGCATCACCAGATTGGCCAGCTACGGTTGCTATACCTGAAGCGGCACGTAAACCCTTTGAGGGCATGAATATCGCGCCAGCTGTACCGCCGACTTTAGCAGCATTAGCGAGGCGCTTTTGACGCAGATATTCCTTTTCGCCGCCCTCGCCAACAAATGCCGTTGATTCCGAAACGATGAACGGTAACTTATCGAACTCGTCGCAGTAACACTCGGCCTGTGCCCGAGCACTACGGTAGGCAACCTCGCGCTCTTCGCCTTTAGTCACCACGAGGTGAACGCCGGTGGTTGAAGGCCTTACGTCGTCGTGGTGGGCACATGCTCCGATGACCAAAAACATGAGGGCCAAGGCACTATGCGAGCCTAAATTAGACTTCTGTAGCCACATGACTGGTTCCTCTTATAACTACATTCTTAAGGCGACCGATCTCTACGGCCGAGATCAAAAAGTCCGATTAACATGCGCTATCGGCATTTTTCGCCTAAAACTTGAGAATTTATTAAAAAAGGATTTAATCATGACAACTTACCACGCCTTAACCTACTCAGAACTGTAACCCTGCCTCACCCCATCAGCATCCGCACCAGCTTAACCCTATCCTTATACGGTGGGTATTTTAGTGGGAGATCAAGCATGAACGGTGTTTTCACCATCGCTTTTTGATGAGAAAAAGTCAGAAAGCTGTGATGCCCATGGTAACGCCCCATCCCACTTGGGCCTTTACCACCAAACGGCAAATGAGCCGTACCCACGTGCACCAAGGTGTTATTAATGCAGCCACCACCAAAACTAAGTTCATTGACGACGCGGTCTTGAATTTCTTTACGATTGGAAAAAACATAACATGCAAGTGGATTAGGCCGCTGATTAACAATCGCAAACGCCTCATCCAAACTCTCGTATTCCATCACAGGTAGGACTGGACCAAAGATCTCATCCTCCATCACTTTGTCGCTCAACTTCACACCGTCGATGATGGTCGGCGCGATGTAGAGCTGCTCACGGTTGTGGTCACCGCCAAGCACTACGTTACCCTCGATCAAAGCGACGAGACGATCGAAGTGGCGCTGATTGATGATCCGCCCATAATCAGGAGACGACTGCGGCGCCTCGCCATAAAACTGCCTAACTGCCGCTTTCATCTCAGATAGGAGTTCATTTTTAATCGCTTTAGGCACCAGCAGATAATCGGGTGCAACGCAGGTTTGGCCGCAGTTAAAGAACTTGCCCCACACAACGCGCTTCGCCGTAATCTTGATGTTAGTGTCGGCGTCGATGATGCAGGGGCTCTTACCGCCTAGTTCTAAGGTCACTGGAGTCAAATGCTCAGCGGCTGCGCGCATCACTACCCTGCCAACAGGAATACTGCCGGTAAAGAAAATATGATCGAAGCGCTGCTCGAGCAGATGCGTTGTTTCCTCAACTCCGCCTTGGATCACAGCACAGAATTCTGGACTATACGTCTTTTCGATCAGCCTCGTAATCACACTAGCAGTCTCGGTGGCAAGCTCAGACGGCTTCAGCACGCTGCAATTTCCTGCTGCTATGGCACCAATCAACGGCGCGAGCAGCAGTTGAAAGGGATAATTCCAAGGAGCAATGATGAGCACAACGCCCAATGGTTGAGGATATACGGTACTAAATGAAGGTTGGTATACCAAAGGAGTCGGCACGCTCTGCGGCTGAACCCAGGTGGCAAGGTTCGCGCTGATGAGATCGATCTCTTCGTAGACAATACCAACCTCGCTGCTGTAAGCCTCAAACGGCCCCTTGCCCAAGTCTTTCTTAAGGGCAGCACAAATTTCGCCCTCCATCGATTTAATGGCAGTGCGCAGCTTTTTTAGTTGCTCGGTCCTGAAGTCGAGGCTGCGCGTCTTGCCGCTAGCAAAATAGTCACGCTGCGCTGCCATGGTGCCAGGAAGATCAAGTTTACTCATTGGAGTCATCCTTACGGCGTTTAACAGGAGGATACAGAGCTACTTTAAACACTGAGGGCCGCAGGGTGATTTGTCAACCAACTGAATATATTGATTTTTGTATAATAAATTATAAAATTATTGACATTTTAATAATATTCAATTAAAAGTATTAATGATGACGTCATGGTCATCCCGCCTCTTACCTCTCCTCGTCGCTCGTCCTACTAACCCAGTCGCCCACTGAACCGGATGCTCACTCTATGACCGTTGCCTCGTTCAAACCCTGGCTACTACTTTCCACAATCATCACCGGGTGCTCCTCGGCAAAATTCGCTGGCACCATGCCAGAGCGCGCCGCTGAGACACCTAAACTTCAGGTCGAGATGACCTCCCCCGCGCCCACATCGGGACTGCCCATAATGGGCACGAACAACCAACCAAGCTGCAGCGATGGGCTAAAGCTAACCGGTGTACAGCTGGCCTTCATCGTCGATAACTCAGGATCGAACAGCAATACCGACTGTCCGCCACGTAGTGTCCAGGGCATCTTAGGTGCCGACATGTTTGCGTCCTGTGGTGGACCCACAGCGCGCGAAAAAGCCATATTAGACACCTATGACATGCTCGCTAAAGCCGGAGTTCAAGCAGCCAGTGATCCACTCGCTCAGTCCCGCATCGCCATAGCATCGTTTCCGACGCGTACCGATGAACGCGCTGGCTGGCAGACCCAGCTCAACTGGCAACCCTTGACTGAGGCTGCAAAACCTGGCGTTACTAATACGGTTCGCTTTACTAGATCTCCCGTCGGCTACACACCATACGCCGCCGCTCTCACTGCTGCCACTAACGTGTTCAGCAGCGCAGCAAAAGATAATCGCGAAAAAGTTGCTGTGCTCATCTCTGACGGTCAGGCTACTGATGCCAATCCAAGCTCTGTCGAAGCCCAAGCAGAAGCGCTACGGGCTGCAGGCGTCAAAGTTTACGTGGTCATCTACGGCGGCACGTTAGCCGAGATGGCTGATAGCCATGTCAAGCAAATGACCCGACTGCAGGAGCAAGCCAAAGCATCCGGCAGCAACTGGTACGCGAGTAACTTTACAAGCTTTGACGACTACCTAAAAGCCCTCGTTGGCAACAAAGGCGAAGGAGGCCTAGCGGCTAAAGTCGCCGGTGCTGGTCGTCTAATCGAGCTCAAAAGTGCTGACAACCTGGCCGTGACCATCCGCAATCTGGTTGCCACCCAAGCTATCAAGTGTTCCGCAAGGTAAGTCCCTACCTTGCTAGTGTCGTCCCTTCGTCCCCGGGGAGGGGCAGGCCTTTGCCTGCCCCTCCCGCTTTTTTTGCAGTGTTTTGGGGTTGTGCTCCGCTCCTTTAAGTAGCCAACGAAACTCATAAAAAACCTTGATGCTGACTCAAACCTCAAGTTTTGGGAATGGTCTACCGATTAGCGAGCAGTGGTTCTTTCGATCCAGAGGGGCTTCATCTTGGCGCTTCGTCCGGGAAATATCGGGTTAATGATTCGCTCCTTGGTAGCTCTACCGCTACTGGTGATGCTTACAAACCTCGCACCAGACCTTGCCGAAAAGGACCTTGCGCGCTTTCCCATCGAACAACTCCACGAAAACATTCCCAGACGATCGATCAATGAGGTCATTGGGGCCGAAACAAAGGAATGGCAAGCGCCCAAATTGTACACGATATTCGATCTCACTGTGCACGATCACGAGATATGGAGACGTATACGGATACCCGCCACCCATACTGCGCGTTCCCAAACTTTCGTCGCCGATGGCGGCACCTTATTTTTTCCCGAAGTTGATTTTTATTTAGTGAGAGACGGTCAAATAATCGACCGGAAGTTGACGGGGATGGATCGCCCAATTCAGCCGGGGGCGAAAAAACATGCACGTTCTACATTTCAATTCGAGCAGAAAACTGGCGAAAATCTTACCCTATATGTCCGTCATGCAAGCAACTTTTTTTACGTGCGACCGCTGGCATTGCATACGTTAGAGCGCGACCTGTATCTTTCATGGCTCAAGAAAATAGCTATAGGTCTGGTTGTCGGCTTCCTCATCGGGTTTGTCATCAATAATGTCGCTATTGCCATACAAATGCGTCAAAAAATGTACGCTGACTATGCATTATTTCTGCTGACGACCTTACTTATGGCCATGTCGTTTAACGGAACTTTTGTGGAATTTTTTGACCACTTCGACTTCGACACATGGATGCGCACAACGCTGCTTCTCTGTTTCGTAATTATTGCTGCATACCTAAATTTCGTCGACTCATTCTTGAATGCGAAGCGAAATTTTCCACGTTTACACCGCATTCTGAGTCTAGTTCTAAAAACTTCGGCTCTCACGCTCCCAAGCGTGTTCCTCATAAAACCAGGCATTTCTTTCGTACTTCTTGTGTGCGTTGTCATTGGGATCGCTATCTTCACGATTGCTCTTTGTCTGCCGCGGATCCATATACCGGAGGTTTCTAGGTTTTTCATCGCCGTTTCGGGAGTCCTAATCGGAGCCATCGTGCAAATCGTGTCTGCACCACGGACCTATACAAGTTTACTCGGCATGGACGGCGTTTTCCTGATTGGAGCTGCCTGGGGTGCACTTTTTCTCTCGGCAGCGATGGCTAAGCAGGTAGATACCCAGACCACCAAAAGTCAAGTACTGCGTGAAGCCGTCACAAAGAATATTCCAGTAACGGAACTCAACGCTTACCGAGACGACACCTTTGCAGGACAATTCGCTCCGTCCAAAATGTACGTTACGATCATGTTCGTGGATACAGCTTCGTTTTCCCGAATTGCTGAAAGTGTCGATGCAAGGACCTTGTTTAACGAGCTTTCTATGAGGTTGGAAGAGATAACGCGCATCATCATCGACCACGGTGGCACCGTCGATCGATCCCTCGGCGACGGAATTTTGTGCTTTTTTGGCTACGAATCCGGGCTCATTAACAGCCGTAACCATGTCGGCCAGGCCTTTGAGGCCGCCCTCAAAATCCAAGAAAACTACGTCAACAGCATCTACGACACGCTTACGACAGAGACGCCTCGTATACCTTTGCCTATCCGTATAGGTATCCACACCGACAGCGTCACGATTGGGAACATGGGGTCCTCAATCCACATCGATTTCACCATGGTCGGCAATGGCGTCAATTTCGCCAACCGTTTGGAGACAGCATGCGCGCAGAATAGAATCATGGTCAGTCAAGATGTCTACCGTGAGCTCAAAGCGCAGAGATACGATGTTGCAGATTTCAACCAGACTCTCATCGCTATCAAACACCAGGTTGAGCTCGTGCCTGCGTATGAAATCAACCCTCACAAGAATCGTATGGATAAGCTCGCCGTCGTGAATCGCCATTTCCTGGACCGTATGGGCGACCAGGTGCGTGACGTACGTCACGTTGTCAACACCGGTGTGCAGTTAACTGCCAGATCACTTTACGGCGACCTAATCATCAGCGACTTCTCGCGCCGCGGCTTTCTCCTGAGGGGGGCAAATTTTCTGGCTCAAAAATCTCATCTAACGATTGAGCTCAGATCATCCATAGACGCGATCAATCAAAAGTTGGCTGATAGAATGCTAACCACCATTGAAGTTGAGGTGCGCTGGAGCCGTCGCAGTGGTGACGGCTATGACCACGGCGTCCAGGTGGTTGGTGGACACCCGGATCAATGGGATTTCCTCTACCAAACGCTACGAAGTTTCACTGCCGCGACAGATGACATGGTGGCTTAGATGGCATTCAATAATAAAAATCCTGTCGTCAAAGCCATCATGACTAATGGCATAGGCTTCGTGATCGCCATCATCGCCCTGATCGTGCCTGATCTCGAAAATAAGCCGATCGATCCGGTATCCTACGAGTATTTCTACGATGAGTCCGGCTCCCTGAGTATTGCCGATGTGATGCGCCTGCCAGCAACTTCGTGGCAAGCCGGAGCTACGAGATCCCTGCCCGAGACCTTGTCAAGACCAGCGGTGACGTGGACTAAAACTGTAATTAAAGACCTCCGTGCCACCACCGCAGATAGCTACGTCGCCAGCAACAACCACCCTATGCACCGATCTCTGGATTTTTATCTAGTAGAGCACGGCCTAATCGTCAAAGCATCAAACTTGCAAACCCAGCAATCTGAATCCTATCAAAGTGGGGTATTCGAATTCAATCAGCCTCAAGCCAACGATGCAAAACTATATCTACGCAGTGTGATTCTTGGCACCACGGCCCCCGCACCACGGATTCTATCGGCCTCAAGTTATGCCGATGAGCAGCGGCGCATCAGTATTTTCGTCGGTTTCGTCATTGGGTCCGCCCTCGCCGTTGCCATGTTCAACCTCTTAACTGCGATGATGCTAAGGAAGTCCTCGCAAGCTATGTATGGACTTTACTATCTCGCAACAGCCTATGTGGCCATGAGTGCGTCCGGGTTCCTCGATCGCATTTACCCTGATTTTATGTACGATATAAACCGGTACTCGCTTTTTTCCTCGTGGGCAGTCATCGTAGCAATTTTCGCTATCGAAGCGTTTCGAGCCAAATCAGAAGAATTTGTCGACCGTGACAAAAAAACCTCAAGGCACCTCAACAGTAAATACCTAGCCATGACGGCGGTGTCCCTAGTACTTGTGTCCGCAATCAGCCCCAGCATGCGCCCACTTTTGCTAAGTTTTATCATGATCGGCTTTTTAATTTTTGTTCAGATAACCCCCTACGCGGACCGAGATTCACGAATTCCCCAGCTACTCAGGATGGGGTTGAGTTGCGGATTTTTTGCAGTCACAGTCTCGATCTTGTCTTGGTACCATGTGCTCCGACCATCGATAGTTAGAAATTTATTTTTCGAAGTTGGCTCCCTTCTAAGTTGCTTTTTCAATGCCTCTATACCTGCCCTTATGAGTATGGAGCTAGCTCGTGATGACGCCAAAATACTGAGACGCTTGCGCCAAAGAGCGATTTCCGGCACATCACCAGAGGCCAAAGACGATCCGGCGCGCGTAGTGGATCAGGAAGAACATCAGATCGTTACGATGTTCATCGATATTGCGGCATTTTCGCAATTAGCGGCTCCGCTACCATCGGAGTCGGTCTTCGACGCCTTATCCGAGCGCCTCAACAACATTGCTGATATCGTCAGAGAGTTTGGCGGCAACATCGACCGATCACTAGGTGATGGACTCCTATGCTTTTTCGGATACCAATCCCAATTCAGCGCCGCATTCAACACACAGCGAGCCTTTCTGGCTGCGCGTAAGATTCAAGAATCCACAATCATGCAAGTCTTGAACGATCTCGATCAGGGTCAAAAAAAACTAATTATGCCAGTTCGTGTCGGTATCCATTCATCCAGCATGATTATTGGCAACCTCGGTGGAGCGACGAGGATTGACTTCACAATGATAGGAGCCGGTGTCAACTTTGCTAGTCGCCTGGAGACTGCGTGCACACCGTTTAAAGTCATGTTTAGCGATGTTTGCTTCGGCCATTTGGTCGAGCTTGGTTATGCTGCAGATGAATTTGCACCCGTCGCTATCCATATTAAGCACAGGGCGGATTCTGTGACAGCTTACGAGTTCGATCCATTCAGACAACGCATCGAAGAATTGCGACGCGCCGAGAGAGCTTACCTTGAACAGTTAGGCATCAAAGTCATCGATCAACGCTTGGCCGTGAGGGAGTTAGGGACAATCGTTTTGCGTAGCGGCAACGAGGAATTCGTGGTGCGCGATTTCTCTAGTTTTGGATTCCGAGGAGTGTCGGTCAGACAATTTGGTCGTCAGTCACGACTCATCGTCGAAGTCAGAGTCAACGATCAAGCATTGCACGAGGAGCTCCGCGCTAAATTCGTCGATAAATTAACTGTGGAAGTACGCTGGAGCCAAAGGAGCACCCCCCATAAGCAGCGCCTGGCCTCCGGTCAGTCGGAGGGGGCTACGCATGCATTCGAGCACGGCTTTAAAATCATCGGCATCAGCCCCGAGCAACGCCGCTTCCTTTTCGAGCGCTTATCCCGTCGCTTCGCTGTCGTTGGATCTGATGACGTCGATGGTGTCGCCAAAGAAGTGGCCTAGACCGGCAAGGTAACCTCGTGCCGCTTACTCAAGTTGCGTTATGAGCGTGTAAACCCCACCTGACTGCGGCATCACATCAACCGACACCACGGAGCTCTTCATGCAGGTGTCGATGGATGAGCCCTGGAAACCTATCTCAAAACTGGTCGGGGAACCAAAGGCTCGTCGTTCGTTCTCAAGTGGTTGACACCCCGGCGCAGCACGCACGGCCCATTCCCACGATGCGGCTGCACGGTTCAGATCGAGAACCTCTCCTGCGACGTCTACAACGAGGCAATGACTACCAATCATGCCGTCCGCCACCGGAGCCAGGCGACTACATTCTAGAGTCGCAAGTGAGCTGCCTGAGCTCTCGGCATAGCCTGTGAGCGGTAGTTGTGGCTCTCGGTAGTCCTCTGCTACGGACCAAGTCGTTACCCCCTCCGGAGCCGAAGCACCGACGGCACATGCCGGCAATAATAACACCAAACCTAAAGTGGAGACTCCTGATCCCATGGTGCCCCCTCCCCCCAAAGTTGATAGCTTCTAGCTCGTCACTTCCTGTGCAAATCTTTAATTTATTTTTCTTTTCCAATCATTTCGTGTAGGTAGACGAGACGGTGACACCACTGGTCCAAAGGCGCGTCACCTTTATACACGAGATTGGGCATTGGCAAGCGCACCCTCAAATTTGCAAGTAAACATTTGGGACAGTCAGTTCGGCAACTTACACACTGACTTTAGGTTCATCATCGAAGCATTTGAGCAACTGCCTCCGCTCCAAGACTTCCCTGATCAGCGTTGCCTAAGTCAGTGCGCCATGAGTCTTGGAATCAAGACGGCAACGGGGGTTCCCATTCAATTTATCCCCGCTAAGCCGCGGCCGCGAGGTGCTGCCAGACGCCGCCGCAAGGACGAGCACGATTATGAGCTGCGCATTTTCAACCATGGTGAAGTCTCAACACGCAGCCGTAACTGGCATGACTTTTTTAACGCCTTAGTTTGGATGACGTATCCAGCAACCAAGGCCGCACTTAATGCACGACAGATTGCGGCGCGCGTGCCTGGCATCGTCCGTACGCGGGAGCAGGATCGTCTGACGATGTTTGACGAGGGTGGTGTGATTACCGTAGTTGCTGAGGATGGTTCGGTCATCACCCGTCATATCATCGGTCATGCTATTTTCGAGCTAATTTGTCAGAAGCAATTGCCAGTGCGAGGGATGCAACTCGTGGTCCCGACGAATGAGCTGCAGCCTGAAGGAGTTGCATCATGGCAGGGGCCGGCGCTCACTGCAGACCTCGATAGGATTGTCGCGACGAAAATTAGGAATCAGGTTTTTACGACTTCGCATGCTAGTTGTCTCATCACCAACTAATGATGATGCGCCCACTCGTCCCCTGCGCAGCACCAGCGCCCCCGTTGCCAGCACCGCTCCGGTCACTGTCGGCCGCATTACCAGCACTAGTTCCAGAGCCGTTAGTCACCGTTGTCGCTAAACTCAGACCGCCGCCACCGCCGCCGCCGCCATGATCCGTGCCAGCGACGCCACCACCAGTACCACCAGTCACACCGCCGCCGCCGCCGCCACCGCCGCCACCATTACCCGTGCCGTATGCGGTGCCTGCGGTGCCTGTGCTCGTCGTATTAGCTCCCGCCGTGCCTGCCACACCGCCAGCCGCAGTGCCATTAACACCGCCACTTCCACCAGCGCCACCGTTACTCCCTACACCGGCACCACCGCCACCGCCACCGCCAGCGGCAACTATGAGCATCGTCGTCGCTCGCAAGACGGCACTGTAACCACCACCACCGCCGCCGCTACCGGAACAGCAGGTCGTCCCACTAGTACCCCCCGCCGCACCGCCACCAAATCCGCCACTGCCGCCACCGGTCCCGCTGACGTTGCCGGAGCCATTGTTTCCCTTGCCACCGACGACCACGGTCAATGATTCTCCGGAGGCGACATTCAACTGGCTTGAGGCATAAGCCGCACCACCGCCCGCACCACCGCTGATGCCTGAATCCGTGCCCCCGCCACCACCGCCACCGCCCCACGCTTTAACCGTGATCTTGAGGCAGCCGGTAGGCACCTGAAAACTTTGATTGCTCCCTGTATAGCTAAACGTTTGCGTGCCACTCTCGCACCGACGAATCAGAAAGCCCTGCAAATTATAATATCCAGCACCGACATTTGAGGCAGCTACAAGGACTAATAAAAGCCCCTTGCACATCAACATCAATGGCGACTTCCACTTCATTTAAAGCCCCGTAATCCACGAGATATAACAGTGAGTCGCACTACTCTCGGTCGTCTTGATGATGGTGTAGATCGTGCGTGTGTTTACCGTGGTTGGGCCGTTAGTATATAGCCAATGAGGGTTCGTACAATTTGTAAATGTATAGGTTCGCGACGTCGGATCAGAGACTATGAGCGTATAAGCTCCGCCATCTTGCATATTGTTTAGCGTAATTGCAGTGCCTCCGACACTTTGCAGTACCTGCACATTGCCAGCAGCAAAGTCGGCAGTCGCGCCACTGGCCACGACCGTCTGACTCGAGACGATCTGGCCAGCGACCTGAAGCTTGGCAGTAGGTGTGCTTGTGCCCACGCCGATGTTACCCGCAGCGTCAATCACCATCCGCGTCCCATCAACACCACCAAAGCTGTATCCGGTTGAACCCGTTTGGTTACCGTAAAAACTCAAGGCTCCGGCGCTAGCGTCGCGACCGACGTCATAATTCTGACTTGCCTGGGTATTACCAATGCGCACTTGATAGCCATCGGATGACTCAATGTCTAAGGCTCGCGCTGGCAACGTCACACCTACCCCGACGCGACCACTTGCCAATGCCAGTTGATTATTACCTACCGTCAGGCCGTTCGATGGGATTGTCAGAGGTCCGGTCATCGTATCACCAGATAGACTAACTTTAGTAGAAGCGTCTGCAGTGGCGGCAATCGTAACGGTGCCACTGCTGTTAGTGACATTGATGCCGGTACCAGGGGTGAGCGTTGTGAGCGAATATCCCGCACCGTTGCCGATCAGCACCTGACCATTAGCCGGTGTAGTACCGAGCCCGGTTCCGCCCTGACTGATGGCTAATTGACCCGATGTGATGAGACTGGCGTTGTGGGCGGGAAGGTCGCTCGATGCAAGAGTGTTCCACTGAGGGGCATTAGCTGCGGCGCCGCTACCCGTGCTGGAGAGGAAACGCTTAACGGTGGTGGTATTCCCTGCCAGTCGTGTGGCAGCTCCTGAGGTCCCACCATAAATCAGGTCACCGTTAGCTGCCATCGGCGACAGGGCATTGAAGCCCTCATTTGCGGTGCTGGCACCCGTACCACCATGAGCAACGGCAACCGCACCAACGCTCACTAGAGTGCCTGGGATCGGCGGCAGATCTGATGCCACTAACGTATCACCAAAGATGGCACGGCCTTTCGCATCGACTGCTACTTTCGTGTAAGTTCCGGCTATCACGCCGCTGGCGGCTAATTGCGGTGCGGGAAACGACCCAGTTAAGTCACCAATTGCAGCACCTACAGGCGGCATACCAGCTGTCCATCCTAAGTTACCGGAGCCATCGGTGTTGAGTACATAACCTGATCCACCGTCAGCTGATGGCAAAGTAAATACGGCCGATGCAGTCAGGGTGTCTGGTGCTTTCAGCGAAATACTGTTGACGCTTCCCTTGTCCGTAAACGTAAGCTTGTTGGCGCTCGTGCCGTCACCATGAACCCGCGCCTCACCTAGCACCGTCAGTGCTCCCGATGTCACCGTACCGGTCGTATCGATGACGGTGACACCGCTAATGGTTGAACTGCCATTTATGACGGCTGTTGTCAGCGTCTTTCCCGTAAGTGTCTCCGCAGCATCACGTGTCACTACTGTGCCACTACTCGGAAATACTGCGGCTCCGTTCACCCCAGTGCCACCGTGGGCCGTACCCAATACCCCTGAGACCGCAGCTGTCGATGCGAGATTAACAGCGCTAAACTCTGGGCCACTTGCTCCAACGATGAGGACGTTACCGCTGCTACCGGCAGCGGTCGATGACAGCATGCCACTCGAACCCACTACGACCCCACCGTTGGTGAAACCACTTACACCAGTACCACCCTGAGTGACACTTAACTGACCGCTCGTGATCTTAGTCGCTGCCATTGGCGGCAAATCCGTAGGATCTAACGTAGTGGCACCACTAACTTGACCTTGAGCATTAGTGATGACCTTAGTGTAAGTGCCGCCGGTGCCTATCGGAAGTAAACTGATCATAGCTGTACCCGAGGTATTAGCGACCGCGATCCCTGTACCGGCGCTCACTGCATCTGGTTTAGCTTTAAGCGCGGTGTAATCTGCATTGGTTAGTAGTCCAGCCGTAACACCACTCGCTGTGGCCATCGGTAGATTGAGCGTATGCACATTGGCATTTGACGTGATTGCTGGACTGGTACCCGTGCTGACGACGGCGAAGGACTGGCCACTACCAGTCTGACCATTTAAACTTTGGACACCCGCACCCGAGACGCCAAGAGAGAGGGCCGTGCTACCGTCCCAAAACTTAATTTGGTTCGTCGATTTATTGAACCACACACGCCCCTTATCCAGAGAAAGCGCCCCAGAAGCGTCAAGCAGCTGAATCATGGTCGGCTCGGAGTTGGCGTCAAATACGCCAAGGCCCAGGGTCTTGGCAGCTGCAAGAGTGACGTTACCGGCGTCCTTGACGTCGTTTGCACTTAGGTGAAGAGCGCCAGTGACGGTATCGCCAGCTTTGCTAAGTGGCGTGTAACCGAGCGCAGCGTTAATGTCTGTGGCCGTTAAGGCTCCGACGGTCACGGCTCCTCCTAAAGTGGCCTGCTTCAAGTACTGACCATTACCGCCGCTACTCGTGAGATCCGCACCCGTGCCACCGCGGGTGATGGGTAAAAGACCCGTGACTGCATGTGCCTGGCCGAGCTGGACGGCGCCAAAGAGCGGTGCACCATTGCCATCAACCGTCAGCACCTGGTGCTGATTACCCGCAGCCGTCGCAGAGAGTGGCATGGATCCCGCACCAATTAAAACGCCATTGTTTGTAAATGAACTGACACCCGTTCCACCAGATCCCACCGTCAGCGTACCACTGCTATTGCCGAGACTAGGTATCAACGGTCGCCATTCCCCCCCGCTAAAGGTCATGACTTGACCAGAACTAGGTGTCGCCGTGGACAGCGTCTGCCCGGCCAGATTGGTCAGTGGTGGCGACTCCCACGCAAGTTGCCCTGCCCCATTAACAGCCAGAAAATGCCCCGCACTTGGTCTAGATCCCACGTTGAGAGACAGGACACCGTTGGCATCGTAACCGATGGTCTTATCATCAACTGGCACCCTTAGGGCCATTGGCGCATAGCTGTAACGTTGACGTGGATAAGTTTTATCCGCTGTGCTCACTTCGACATACACACTACTGGTGCCGTCACCAAATATGGCATCAGCATCTGCAGCGCTGAGCGAAGGCGCCACTGTAAAGACACCCTGACTTAACGTGACTGCCAGGAATTCGAGAGTGGGTCCAAGCTGCGTTCCGTCTACTGCGGCGGACCAAAAACGCAACTTAATGTCGAGAGGTCCAGCCAGAGGCGCTCCAGACTCAGCGGTCAAGCGTCCCGAGTAGCTGAGTGCAAACGGTGCCGCCCAGACAGAGATTGGCGCGCCAAACAATACAGCTCCCACGAATAGCCCAAAGGCTATCGCAAGACTGCTCCACTTGTGTTTGCCGCACCGCATGGCAACCCTAACTGACGAGAGAGTCGGTACATGTAAACGCTCTCCCCCACTGGATTTTGTCGGCAAAACCGTGGAAAAACTTAGGATCGCAGGAGGGCGGACCGCCGGCGCACACTTTATCAAATTATTTCAGGATGTTACAACCAACGATGCAGCCTTCAAACCGCGGCTTTTAACTCCTGCCAAAGAGTCTTCACGCCAGAAATTCCCTTTTCCTGAAATGCCTGCAAGGAAGCCGTGCCGATCACTGCCAAATCGGCGATGCCTCTAAGCTGCCTGACATCCTCGGCACCGCGGACGCCAAAGCCAACGGCGATGGGCACCTGCGTAAAGGCTCTGATGCGACGGACGAAATCGCCGACCGGCGTGAAATCCGACTTTGCTCCCGTCACGCCTGCCCGAGCCACGGCATAAATCAGACCACGCGCATCACGACAAATCTCAGGTAGTCGTCCCTCAGTCACATTAGGGGGAATGACCCGAACGTTAGCGAAACCAGTCGCGGCACCAGCGAGCTCTAATGCAGCGGCATGCTCGACTGGTAAGTCTGGCACAATCACTCCGGTGGCGCCATGCTCCACCGCGTCGGTGACGAATTCCTGGTAGCCGCGTTGATAGATGACGTTGAGATACGACATAAACAAAAAACGCACATGTGGATATGCTGCGCTCATTTCGCGTAAAAGAGCTAGCGAGGCCTGATAATCCACCCCTTGAGCTATGGCCTTGTGGTTGGCCGCAAGAAAGAGAGCACCGTCGGCCATCGGCTCGGAAAAGGGAATCTGAATCTCAATCACCTTAACCCCAGCCTCAACCATCGTCTCAATCATACTGCGGGCGACTGCGGGCGACGGAAAATCAGCGATCACATGCCCCATCAGGCTGATGGATTCAGCTTTAGCCCGTAAATTCCAATCAAATTTAGGCATGGTCCTGCTCCATCATGCTGTCAGCCTTGTGCTTAAGAAACTTGGCCCATGAGGCGTCACCAAGGGCTGATGCAATCGTAAAGATATCTTTATCGCCACGACCAGAGAGGTTGACGAGCAGTGAGTCACTGGACTTTAGCCGCGGTGCCTCGCGGATGGCTACCGCCAAGCCGTGAGCTGACTCCAAAGCCGGAATGATACCCTCGTAGCGCATCAGGAGACGCACCGCTTCGACCACCTCCTGATCGAGTGCAACTGCCATCGTCAAACGTTTAGCCTCAGATAAGGCCGCAATAAGGGGAGACACACCGACGTAATCAAGCCCGGCTGCAACTGAATGCGTATCGAGCATTTGCCCGTCACGCGTCTGCAAAAAGAGAGTCTCATAGCCCTGAGCAATCCCGCGGCGCCCTTGACCACCTGCGATCCGCGCCGCGTGCTCACCTGAGCCTGATCCACGCCCCCCGGCTTCAGCACCCACAAGGGTGACTTCAGGCTCATCGAGAAATCCCTGAAAAATACCGAGAGCATTCGAACCACCACCGACACAGGCATACACACGGCTAGGAAGCCGCCCTGTTAATTGCAGCATCTGCGCCCGCGCTTCCGTCCCAGCGACGCTCTGTAGCCAGGCCACAATGGCAGGGAAGGGATGAGGCCCGCAAGCTGTACCAAGCAGATAGTGGGTAGTCGCAAAATTTGTCGACCAATCGCGCAAGGCCTCGTTGATGGCGTCTTTAAGTGTGCGAGCGCCAGCCTCGACGGCCACCACTTTGGCACCCATTTGTTCCATCCAAAAAACGTTGGGCCGCTGCCGCTCAACGTCTTCTGCCCCCATATAAATCACGGCCTCAAGGCCAAAGCGCGCCGCCATAGTCGCGGTCGCGATGCCGTGCTGGCCCGCACCGGTCTCGGCGATTACGCGCTTTTTACCTAGGCGGCGGGTAATCAGTCCCTGACCGATGACATTATTGACCTTGTGAGCTCCAGTCTGGCCCAGATCCTCGCGCTTAAGAAAGATTTGAGCGCCACCTAAATACCTACTCAGGTGCGGCAGGGGTGTCACTGGCGTAGGGCGTCCACTAAATGTCGCCAGCTCACGCCAATACTCAGCCCAAAACACGGGATCGTGCCTGACAGAGGCGAATACCTGCTCGAGTTCCTGGAGATTCGGGCGAAGGATCTCCGGCACATAGGCACCACCAAAGGCTCCAAAGTATCCACGGGCATCTGGCAATAAAGGCCGCTTAGGTGGCTGCGGCGGCGCCACAGTCGCAAGTAGATCCGTCGACGCCGTCATCAACCACCTCCTAGATTTAGTACTCTGGCAGCGGGGCCGCGCCTGGTGCATGACCGGCTGCAGGAGCCACGGGCGCAGCGGCACCTACGTGGCCACGCGTCGTGTCATCGGGAAAGCTAGAACTGAAAGAATAATTACCGACCGTGCCGTCGGGATTCCAATAAAACTTGAGTTCCTTCTGATGACTGGCTCCGATCAGTCGGTATCTATAAAATCCATAGGTCCAAGTAGGCTTACCGCTGGAGCTACCAACCGAATAGGGATCTCTCAGGAGCAGCTTCACGTCTTGCATGCTCGTCTTATTGGGTTGAATCCAACTTATGTCGGAGCGGAAATCCCTCCCCTCCGTCACGCAGGCCGATACCAAGCCAAGTAAACCTGCTACAACTAATGAACGGTACTTTCGCATAAAATCTCCTCTCGCTTACTCCAAATCATAGCTTACTTAACCTTGGCGACAACATCGAATTCGCCAAGGCCTGACTGCCACGTCTACTCCTCAGATCTACACAAACGCCTGAAATATCATGATAACGAGGGGCAAACCCAGTCCTACGAGCTCACCTAGCGGCAGTATATCAGAGATCACCGCTACGCGATGCCTGGCGACCCCAAGCTGCTCGTCACTCCACTCATCGAGAAGACACCGTTTATCAACCAGTAAACTCAATCCGCGACTTAATTCACGCTCAGTCAGCGCCTCGATCGCTGCCGACCAGGGTCCAGATGAACCAGCATCACCGTCAATGTGACAGGCCAACCAGGATGCGACCACCCCAAAGCCAGGACCCAACTGCGACGTCCAGGGAGGAATCTGCGCAAGCCGAAAGATCAAAGCACCAGCTATGAACACGCCAAATGCCAGACCTCCGCTGAGAATCTGTGCGGCTAGATGACTGTGCCGTAGCGTCCCACCCGGCTCCATAACGACGATACCTAGGGCCACCAGTCCTGCCAAACTGCCGCGACTCCAGTATAGACTCAAGAGTTCTCGTTGCTCGCGTAGGACTTTCTCCGCCGCAGTCAATTGACGTTCTAAACTACAGAGGCTTTCGTAAATCGATCTACCACCGAGCCAAGCGTGATCAATGACACGAACAAGCTCTGATGGTAACTCTGAGTCACTGCTCACAGGGCGCCAGTCCAAGTCACCGGACCGCACTTTGATGCGAATCAGACGGAGCTGCGCGCGCAGGTGCTTCAATGCCGCCACACTCTGGTCCCACATGCCTGGCCTGGTCAACCAACAGAGGACTAAAAAAAATATCGCTCCCAGCATAGATTATGCCCCTTCGCTCAAGGGCACGAGATCTATCAGAGCTGCGACGCGAACGCCAACGACATGCGTCTCATCAATGGCAAAGACTATTTTGGCTACAGCTATCTAGCAGGGCGTATCATCTAGCGGCATCCGCCGAAGCCTTATTCCCTTCACACCTTTTACCGTTACCGATGATGTGTATCAGCTGCGAAGCTTTGTCGGACACCCAGTAGAAAAATGGCAGGATCGCTGGCACGACGATCAGACTTAAGATTGTCGAGCTTATCACCCCCCCGATAATGGCAACGCCCATACTAACGCGCTGCTTACTGGCTTCGTTTAGACCAACAGCAACCGGAATAGTCCCGGCGATGAGTGCCAACGACGTCATGAGGATCGGTCTTAGCCGCGTCTTCCCAGCCAACTGAATAGCCTCCTTGAGTGCCATACCCTCAGAGCGCTTTTGATTGGTGAAGTCGACGAGCAGTATGGAGTTTTTGCAGCATACCCCCATGAGCATCAACATACCCAGGCCGCTGAATAAATTGATCGACTCGTGCCGCATGAGCAGCGCCACAAAGGCACCACAAAGTGCCAATGGCAACGTGGCGATGATGGTCAGCGGTGTCACAAATGACTCGTAAAGACTTGAGAGCACCAGATAGATAAATGTAATCGCCAGGATCAACACAAGTCCCATGGAATCGGCCAGCTCGGCAAAATTCTCGCTCTCACCGATAAACGCGTAGTTAACACCTGCCGGCAACTTGAGATCACCCGACTTAAACTGTTTTTCAATATCGTTTACAAGATCGCCGATCCCGGCCCCGGCAGCAAGGTCAGCAGACAGCTGTATATAGCGGCTACGGTTTTGCCGATCGATCGACGCTTGGGCAACGGTTTCCTTGACATCAGCAACATCAGGCAGGCGGACTAAGCGATTGTTTAAATTCATCACGGAAATCTTGTTGAAATCACGCCGCAGATCCCGATCACCGTCTTTCATCATGACACGTACTTCGTACTCATAGCCGGCCGTCCTGAATACGGTGGCTGGGATCCCCTGAACCTGCGCCCTGAGTTCCTGCCCGAGCAACGCTGTGTTCATGCCGTAAATCTCAGCCCGACCAGGTTTTAGCTCAAAACTAAACTCTTTCTTGCCGGTACGGTCGTTGGTATCCAAATCTTTCAGCCTTGGGTCCTTGCGTAGATGAGCCAGTAGCTTTGCGACATAAATACGGAGATTTTCGGTATCATCACTGAGAAGATTGAGCATGAATGGATGCCCCTTGGCGCCACCCGTGAAGTCAAAATCCTGAACCGTGGGCTTAGCGTAACTGAAGCTGCTGAGCTTTTCTCGTACGTCTTCTTTGATCGCACTGAGGGCTCTTTTACGCTGAGTTGATGGCTTTAATCGCACGTAAAAGTCAGCCTTGTTTGGTTCCCCGTTACGACTCCCTACCGTCATCTGCACGGTGTCGATCTCGGCTAATTGCGTTAGGACGTTCTCGACCTCGCGGGACACCTCATCCATCCGGTTGAGATTAGTTCCTTGCGGCAATTCCAGATTTACCGTGAATTCGCCGGCGTCCTGCGTTGGCAGAAACGTTTTAGTGATCGAACCAACTGTGGCAAAGCAGGCGAAACAGACAGCGAGGGTGACTAGCACGGTTGAGATCGGAAATCGCACTACTACACGAATAAGCTTCTCATAGCCATTTTCAAGATTAGTCTGCAGTCGGTCAAAGCCCTTTAACAAGCCACCGATGGTATACCTGTAAAATACTGACTCTGTAACTCCACTACTGTGAGTTTTGCCAGCAAAATAGGCTGAAAGCATTGGCGCTATGGTCAATGCATCAAATAGACTAATAATCATGGCAAAGCAGATTGTCAGACCAAAATTAGCCAAGATTTTTCCGACCAATCCTGTAGTGAGTGCAATAGGACCAAACACCGACATTACGACTAAAGTGGTTGCAACGACTGCCAGCGTCACCTCAGAGGTACCTTTACTAGCAGCCTCACGCGGGCTCATCCCCTGCTCGATGTAGCGGAATATATTTTCACGCACGACGATCGCGTCGTCGATCAAGAGACCGACCACAAGACTAAGCGCCAGTAGCGTCACCACATTGATGCTGAGACCAAAGGCTTGCATCAAAATAAAAGATCCCAAAAGAGAGTTAGGCAAAGCTAGACCGGTAATTAAAGTTGAGCGAAAGTTACCAAGAAAAAGAAAAACCACGATAACCGTCAGCACAATCCCGAGAAATATACTCTCATTGACGTCAGAAATATTCAGATTGATTTCGCGACTCCCGTCACGCACCAACGTCAACTTAAGACTTGGATCTTGCGACTGCAAAAACTTCTCTAGCTTAGGCATGTCATCGCGAACGCGTTTGGCCAGAGCCACAGTGTTGGTCTTTGATTGCTTAAAGACTTGGATGAGCACCGCCTTCTTGCCGTCGACGTAGACCCTATTTTTCTCATCCTCAAGCGCATCGACTACGACACCTACGTCGCGAATGCGGGTGGGATTATCGTTACCAAAGAGATTTAGGACGCTCGCTTCGATCTCCTTGAGAGAAGTAAATTCGCCCCGGCTGCGAAACACTTTTTCCTCAGCTCCGTCGTTTACCTTACCAGCTGGGATGTTGGCACCGGTGTCAGCGAGGCGCCCCGCGACGTATCGTGCCGACAGTCCTCTTTCGCGCAACTTGTCACGATCGAGTAGAACCTGTACTTCACGCTTACGACCACCAAGCACAGTTACGCTACCCACGTCACGAATTTGCTGGAGACGTGGTTTAATCAGTTGATCCGCGAGGTCAAAAAGTTTGGCCGCTCCCATCTCACTCTGGACGCCAATCGTCACAATGGGTTGATCAGAGAAGTCAAAGGCCTGCACTATCGGCTCTTTGACACCGAGCGGAAAGCGCACCTTGGCCTGACTCACCTTGTCACGGATCCTTTGCTCCGACTGTTTAATGTCCTGATCCATGTAAAACTCGGCCACGACCTGGCTCACACCCTCGAAGCTGGCCGAGGTCACGCGCTTCAGACCAGCGATAGTGCTGACGGCGTCCTCTATTGGTTTAGTGACTAGAGTTTCAAGCTCGCGCGGCCCGGTGCCCGGATAGGCTGTGATCACACTGATCACAGGTGGTGCGACGTCAGGAAACATTTCGACGCTCAACCGCTTCATCGAGACGTATCCCAGCACCAGCATAATAATGACTAGGCAGGAGACAAAGATCGGTCGACGGATGGAAAGATCAGCGATATTCATGGCGCTATTCCCTAAACTGCCGCAGTTGGGCGTCGATGACATAGACTGCATAGGCTGCTTTCACACGCCCCAGCTCTGCCATAGCTAGGTCTTGCGAAAACATGAGCAACTGATAGGTGGTCGAGCGCCCGTTGCGATACTGACGTTGCTCGTTTTTTAATTTTTCGTCCTGCACCAGTTCCAGTGACTTTGCCATCGCATAAACCTTGATGGCTTCGCTGCGCTTGATGTTCAGATCAGTCACCGCACGACTTAGATTCCGCGTGGCATCCTCGAGTAAATTCTGCGCGGCGACACGCCGGTGTCGCGCCGCTTCCGTCGCAGCCTTCACCAGGTCACGATCGAGCGGCATATCAAGAGCGATGCCAACAGTCAGCATGGGGTTATACGGATCTATGGTGTTCCGCATGGTCTTGGCTAAATCATCGAATCGTGACTGAAGACCATAAGAGGCGAACGCATTAAGCGACGGTAGACTCTGCTCCTCAGCCACGGCCATGGCCGAACTCGCTACGTCAATCTGGTTACGAATCATGGCTAGCTCAGGTTGTTTGTCGACACCCACTTTGGGGGAATCTTTGGCGACTTCCATCATGCGTAGCGATGAGATTCCTTCAGACACCTGATCCGACATCACCCCACGTCCGACATTAAACGCCAATGCAGCAGACCGCACCTCCGAGAGGGCTTCTTGCAGTTCTAGACGTCTCGACTCAACTAACGCCTGTGCCTGCAGAAGGTCACCCTTTTCGTAGAGATTTTGGCTTTGTTTGGATTTCACGAAGGCGAGAATTTTTTCAGCGGTGCTCAAAGTGGTCTCGCTTATCATCACCCTGTCTCGGGCAAATGCCAGGCGGTAATAAGCAAGTTCGGCGCCCAGTTTGACCTCTTTGGTCTTTATACGCAGGCTGCTAGATTGCGTGTCTTTCTGTGCTCCCATCAGTTCTTTTTGATTTTGAATCGATCGCCCCAAAGCTCCGCGCCACAGTGGTTGGCTCAGTTCAAAGGACGGCGCAAAGGTGTGGATCTCCTGATCGACACCTGGTGTCTGAGGCGACAGTCTAAAGTCATTGAAGTGAACACTCTGTAAATCGAAAGTCAGTTTAGCCATCGTGCCAGTACTGAACTGCTGGGCGACACTGGCCTGAATCATGTTGCCAGTCAGGGAGCTGTAACCCGGGGCCAGCGACAGCGGTGGTCTGCGGTCGTTAACGGCCGTAACCTTAGTCTGTAGTTGCGGCGCGGTTAAAAGCCCGACTTGGCGCTCGTCCGACTGAGCTGCCTCGAGCTGATTTTGCTGCGCCGCAAGCCCTGGCTGCGTCTTAAGAACTGCGTCAGTGTAGGCTTCGACGGAGTAATTGACGACGGCGGCGGCGGGATTTGCAGCTACAAAAAGCGCTGCCACCGCACATAGTTTTAACGCGCTCACCATGTCCCGACCTCATCCACTAGGCCATGCATTGACTCCTGCAATAGAGGTATCGGACGAGACCGAAAAAACCTTAGGTTCCGGAGGCTCAGGGCCTCCCCGGGCACTGCCGCGCCTATAGCCGTAGCGGATCCTGAAAAAGGCAGGGATATTGAAATATTAAAAATTTTAATAAAAATATTAAAATAGTATTGATTTTTATTAAAATATCATTTAAATTCGACTTCTCATCGCAACCCACCGATCGCAAGGAGCCCTTCATGAGTTCTTTGACTGACGCCTACGCTATCACTCTGAAACTCACCGCTGCCCAGCACGAATGGCTGGCCACCACGGCCAACGCACTGGCGGAAATCAGCGGTCATCCAGTTGCACACAGCGCCGTGATCATGCGCCTGATGGAACTCGGTGCGCCTCAGCTGGGGCAAAATATCGCCCTACAAAAGGCGAAGGCGGCCAGCAGCCGTAAGACTGCTACCCGCCTCAGAGTGATTCGCAACGACTAAAACCAAACTACCCGCTTAGTGCCTCACAACCTAGGACAACCTAGGATAGACTGGGCTCACAGTGCGGCTGACTCAGCTGCAGTGACTTGTTCGCCAGCGACCACGGTCACTCGCGGACGCTCGCCACTGCGAAGGATGTCAGCCATCTGGAAGCCAACTAGGGACTTCGGTACCCAGAAGGTAGCGGCGAGTTCTGCCACCACGTTTTTGCGATTATCGAGCTTGGCCATCTCGGCGAGCAGCGGGCCTTTAGGCGCCAGCAGCGAAGCGGTGAAGATGGTCTCTTCGTAGTCGCGTAGACGCGTGTCGGCATCGCCGAGTTCTGGGAAGCGGGAACGTTCGCCTTGGAACACGATCCGCGCCAGGTCCTTAACGATTGCCATCCGCGTCGGAGCTTTGAGATCTCCCTTGCGATACTGGATCTGGTACTGGCCCGTTTTTACACGCAGGATACGGCTCAGGCGGTCCATCATGTCAGCAGGCTGCGTGGTGATGAACGAGAAGAATCGCATCACTTCAGGCAGATAGAGCGGAGGCGTGGAAAACTGCGCCTGAGTATGCAGCTCAGCCACGAAAGCCTCGACACGGCTCCGGGTGGCGGCAACAACTGCGGGATCGCATTCGTTCGCCTTAGCGACGACGGCGCGGAAGTTGTTGGACTCCTGCCACTCGTAGTAAGCCTCGTCCAAGCTGACAGCACCGCTCGCTACGTCGTGGACCAGCATCGGCTCCACCTGCAGCGTTTCGGAGAGCTTAGCGAGCGAGAACACGGAACGGACGTTTTTCTCGCCGCGTTTCCAGTGACTGCAATCGGATGGATTGAAGCTCAGGATAGAGCCCACATCCTGATCGTGCACCTTGCCCCCGCGCTGACTCATCAGCACTTTGTAGCAGAACTTAAACAACTGCACGGAATTTGGAAACTTGACGGCTCCCGAGCGTTTCATCGCCCCTCCTCAAACGTCAAAGCACTGACGCGGGTCGAAACTGACTAATAACGATGCATTGGCTTACTAAAAACTATACATATCCCACTTTACCTGTGTCAAGATAGTGGCCCTTTTTAGAGCTAAAAGTTTTTTTGTTTAGCTCTCGCGGTACTAGGTACGATTTTGGTGGAAATACCAAGCAAACTCTCACCACACGTGGAACCAACCAATAACTTAAAGAAAAGCATGTAAACAACACACACCGCATAAACCAGTCCAAGCGTTAAAAGCGGACTGGCTGAGGCTAGTAGCTGGACGGGACGTTGTTGCCATAGATCGCTAAGGTCACCCGATTGGGACGTGTTATAGACCGTGTACACGACGACACCCGCAAAGGCCACGGCCAGCGTCGTCACGACAAGAAAGAAATCCATGACGTAGGCTTGCAGGCGTATACCCCAGGTTGGTGCCATTACGCGGGCGGTGACGGCCGCATTGACCCGAGGGGGCTGCTCCGGCGTCTTGGGTGCAGAGATTCGCTGTGACGCGCCAGTCTTGCGCGTGGCCACTGGCGGATTCATCGGCGTGGCCTGCCGCGTGCCGCCACCGCCCCCGGGTCGCTTTGGACCCAAGCCAATACCAGGCGATAAGGCCTTGAACTCTTGCTTCTCGAATTGTTCCATGAGCGCCCTCGCCTTGTGGTTCATGCCGTAGGATCAGTATAAACCGGGCGGTAAGAGCGCTGCAAAATTCACAGCCGTTTCTTCAGGTAGCTACCTTGGGGCGAATCGCAGATCTCATACCCGCGCGTATCGATCTCCCGCCGCAGCTCGTCAGCTCGTGCCCAATTTTTCGCAGCTCGAGCACTGTTACGCTCATCCAACATCTGTGTCAGTTCTGGAGGTATAGCGCCCACCGCTGGCATCGGTGTGAAGACGTCCAGTCCCAGCACTTGGTCCATTTCAGCGACAAGGGCTACGCGCTCTGCTGCCGTGAGCGCCGCATCCTCGAGCAGACTGTAGAGAGTCGCCACCGCCTGCGGCATATTAAGATCCTGCGCCAACGCTGCGCGAAACTGCTGGCGGTATTTTGCGGCCGTCGGCGATAGCGTGGCCGCGGGGACTTTGCCCCCAGCGTCAGCGAGGCAACGCAGAGCCAAATGCGATAGACGCTCGTAGCCGCGCTGCGCACCTGCCAAACTTTCATAACTAAACTTAAGCTGCTTACGGTAGTGACACTGCAATGCCAATAAACGAAACGCCAATGGGTAATATCCGGCATCGGCTAAGGCCTGCACCGTCAGCACTTGACCACTTGATTTACTCATTTTTGCGGCGTCGTCGATGACGAGAAATTCGCCGTGCATCCAAAACTTTACGAAAGGGGCCTTACCCGTCGCTGCCTCACTCTGCGCGATCTCATTGGTGTGGTGAATCGGAATGTGATCGACACCCCCGGTATGGATGTCGAATTGGCTGCCAAGGAACTTCATCGACATAGCACTACATTCGATATGCCAACCTGGGAAGCCACGCCCCCAGGGCGCATCCCACTCCATGCAGCGGTGATCCTCCGGCTTGGAAAACTTCCACAACGCAAAGTCCGTCTTATTGCGCTTGTCTCTCGAGTCCACGCGATGTCCGGACTGTAGACCTTCGACATCAAGCCGGCCAAAATCAGCATAGGTAGGGAATTTGTTGGTATCGAAGTAAACACCGTCCTCCGTTCGATAGGTGTATCCCCTCTCCTCCAGAGCCTTGATCATGCTAATTTGTTCCGCAATGTGGTCTGTAGCCTTGCACACCACCGTGGGATGCTTGATACCAAGCATCGCGGCATGGGCAAAAAAGGCGTCCGTATACTTGCGCGCAACGGCCCAAGCATCGATGCCCTCGCGCCGCGAACCAAGCTCGAGTTTATCCTCGCCCGCATCGGCATCGTCTGTCAGGTGACCGACGTCGGTAATGTTCATCACGTGATTAACTTGGTAACCGAAGTACTCTAAGGTGCGGCGCAACACATCGGCAAAAATATAGCTGCGCATGTTGCCAATGTGGGCGTACGAATAGACCGTTGGTCCACAGCTATAGAGTCCAACCTGCCCAGCCTTCAGTGGCTCAAAGGTGGCAACGGACCGCGTCAGGGTGTTGAATAGCTGAATCTGCTCAGGATTAACTGGTGGCACGCACGCTCCTCGGTTACTGACTAGATATGGTGTATTACCAAATTTATCAGGTCCGCGAAACCTTGGCCGCACCTTTGCTACTGCTGCTCGCTGGCATACGCACCGAGTCATACAGCGTTTTTGCTCGTTGCGGCGACTCGTTGCCAGGGGAGCGCTCGTCACCAACGTCGGTGACTACACGACGCAGCGTCCGCATGACCACTTCGAATTCGGCCTCTGGCAGTCGCATCAAGCTGTCGCGCAAGGCAAGTACCTCACCGGATCGGCGCGATGTGCCCGCGGAATCAAAACGGTCGCGAGCAACGCCATCAAAGTAGAAGCAGACATCTTCGATCGTGATGTGCGGAGCTCGTTTTTTAGGTGCGTCCATCATGAGCACTCTATCGGCCCAATGACGACCTGACTTTACCCGCGACGCTTTACGAATCGCAAAGCCCCACTACATAATTGAGTCGCATTAGGGCCTAAGGCCACAGTCAACGCGCCCTAATTTCCGTCACGCTGTACTCCACCGTCCCCTTGGGCACGCGGACTTCCACAAGGTCACCGACCCTCTTACCGAGCAGGGCCCGAGCCAAGGGCGAGCTCATTGAGATCATCCCGTGCTCTAGATCAGCCTCAAGATCCCCAACGATACGGTAGGTCTTGTCCTCGCCCGAATCCTCATCCGTCACGGTGACAAACGAACCAAAACGCACGCGCTGGTCAGGCTCACCATCGTTCGGCTCGATCACTTGAGCTCGCGATAGCTTATCATCCAGATCGGCAATCCTGCCCTCGATAAATCCCTGCTTCTCTTTAGCAGCATGGTACTCAGCGTTTTCCGACAGATCCCCGTGTGACCGGGCATCGGCGATCTCCCTGATAATCTTCGGGCGCTCGACCGTCTTCAGCTGTTCAAGCTCGAGTTTTAACTTTTGAAACCCTTCACGCGTGAAAGGGACTGTCTCTGTCGCCATAGTTCAAAACTCCGCTGCCGCTACTGCCGCCCCTCCGGGCCGGCTTACATGTTGTGGGTTGCCGAGAACGCAAACGTGTACTGGTTGGATTTAACCTCCTGCACCGCGTCGTCACCGAGCTTTTGCGCCTTACCGTTGCCTGACTGCAGGGTTATCCCGGCCGCAATTTGGCTGTTCGGCTGCACCCAGGCAATAAACAGGCTTCCGCCGTAGTAGTCAACATGATCGGGCTGGGCACAATATTTTTTGTAGTAGTCAAGACTTTGGGAACAGGTCTGGCCGCTGGCCGCATCGGCGGTCCCTTTTTTGACGTCCGGGCGCGCATCGTTATTTGTAAATATGCCAAATCGCACAGGAAATGTCGGTGTCACGTACCATTCGACCCCGGTCGCGAGGTTGACCACGGCCTCTTTAGCATAAGCCGCACGCACGGAATTTGGATCGGTCTTGACGTCGGCATCGGTGACTCCGTCGTGATAGCTGAGGTCCAGGGACCATACAAAAGAGGAACTAGCAAACCAGGCCACACCGACGCGGGCCTCTAGGGGCATATCACCAACGGGGTTTTTCGACTCGGTCACCTGCTTGGTGACCGTATTTTGAATGGGACTAGCAATGGTCAAGGCAGGACCGCTTACGGTGGCTGCGTTGTTTTGCGTGTCACTGACCAGAGTTTTGCTGATGTCACTAGCAGTTTCGAGACTCTGCGTGGCGACAAAGATTTTTTTGACCGTCAGCCCCGCCGTAAATCCTGATGGCAAAGCCACTTGGACGCCCAAAGTGGGTTGCATCCCGTAGACAGCTAGGTGCTGGCGGATATTGCTGGCCAGAATACTCCAGCCGTCTACCGTGCTGCCGTCGCTCAGCTTGATGCGCAAGCTTTGCTTGGCGTACTGAAACTCTTGCACCAACTCGTCAGCATTAAAGTAAGAGAGACCAAAGCCAATACCCAGATTATTAAGCACGCGGTAACCTAGACCGGCGCCGGCAAAATAAGTGGCTGCGCGAGCGTTCGATGTTCTGTGGTAACGATCGATCACGGTGGTACCGATCTGGAAACGATCTATGGGCGTATCTTGATCTTTGAGATCACCGTCGGTGTAGTAAACCCCAAAGGCTGCGACGAGTCCCTCGACATAGCGATCGAGCTTCTGGAGGCCGCCGAAGAACGGCGTCAGCGAACCCGAGCTCTCCTCAGAGAAGTCGGTTGAGCCCAGAGCCTTTTTGTATACCGTATTTTTACCGTAAAATGCGTTAGCTGAGCCTTGGATGTCATTCGATAACGCAAATGCGAGGCCGCCAGGATTGTAGTATAGGCCTGAGGCATCGTCAGCTATGCCGGCGAAAGCACCGCCCATGCCCATCGCTCTCGTGCCCACAAGTACGTTATTGTAGTGGAACTGATCCGCCCGAGTGGGCGTTGCCACTGTCGATAGACCTAGCCCAGCAGTGACACTGCAAAGCAACAAGCGACTGCGCATGTAATTCCCCCCCCTGTATACGACTCGGTCTATTTTGCTTCTCGGCTGCCATCATCCAGCCTCTGGTACCGGAAAAATTGCCTTCACCTTTTTGAATCGCTCTTGTCCGTCCGCACCAATGATATCTTCAGCCTTGAGACTCAGCAGCACCTTAGCTAATTGATCACGGCGCTCTTTCATAGGTGGATGAGTCTTCTCAAGGTTCTTCACTTTTTTGGCACTATGATCTTCAAGTCTCTTCAGGAAGGCCATCATGGCACGAGGCTCGTAGCCGGCTCTGATTGCGTATTTCACGCCTTCCTGATCGGCCTCGTATTCAAGATCTTTATCGAGTCCCTTTTCCGTTATCATTTGCATGCCAGCGGCAGCTGCCGCCATGATGGAAAGGCCAACACCTGCTTTCCCAGTCAGGTAGGTCGCCAGTCGTGAGCCAGCAGCGGAGGCGGAGTCGGTCTCTGGACGTTGACGCATTTTGAGGTAAGGATCTTTATCGATCGCGGCACGTTTTTTGGCGCTGGCCTCATCGATATCCTTTTGCTTCATTTTCTTGAGAGCATCGTACATGTGACGTTTGCCCACGTGCGCCACTTCGTGTCCCAAGACTGCGGCTAATTCGGCCTCGCTGTTCGCATTGCGCAGCGCCCCCATAGTGACTAGGATGTAGCCACCTGGACATGCAAAGGCGTTTACCGACTCATGTTTGAGGACGGCAAACATATAGCGGCGCTCGGGATAGTCACCATAGCTGGCCACATAAGATCCAATCTGATTGACGTAGCCGACCAGTTTAGGATCTTCGACCACACCGTAGTAACCGAGGAGGCGGCCAGCCATGTTGCGCCCAACTTCAACCTCCATGCGATAATCTTCAAATATCGCACGCTGCTCGGGTGTCATCGACTGCTCTGCCGCCTTTTCCGCCGAATCGGTTCCGTGCGTTTTCATCGTACAAGCCGCTGCGGCCATGAGGCTTGCCGTGCAAATGAGCATGTTACGCCGGCGCCGGACGTGCGAGTCCAGAATCATCATCGGGGCCCTCACAGCTGAAACTGTCTACGTGATAGTTCTTACTAGACTAGTAAAACCTTAGACGTAGAGCAACCTTCGCTGGGAAAATCCCGTTACTTACCCGGCGCAGGAGTCGGAGCGCTCGCTTTGCCAGCTATCTCCTTCAGTACGCTCTGCCCTAACTCGTCGATCTTCCTGTCCGCAACAGGTTTATCTTCCATTCTGTAAACTGCCCTGAGATTAGGACGCACGTTCGAGGCGTTCGCCATATTGTCGTCTTCAGCTAAGCCGCGCACACCCATCACCGCCGATCGCGCGCGTGCGTCCGAACCGTCACCTTCTGGTCGCCCCTCTTTACTCGCAGCCTTGATAGCATTGGCTATAGTGCCGTCGCTATCGGGCTTGTGTTTGACGACGAGTACCGATACGTAGCCGTCCTTGCCGTCAGCCGTTTTGATAGCCCAGAACATCCCTTTGCGTTCCGTGGCGACCACCGCTTCGCCTGACTTCAGTGTGGTCAGCACCTGGCTCTTGTTGGTCGCATCGGCGTAAACCTCGACCCCATCCTTCTTGGCTTCGACATGTGCCGCGCGTGCTGAACGGCTACCGATGGGCATTAGAATGGTCGCCGTGACGACTAAACAAAAAAACCTCAGCATCCCAGCCATAACGCTACCCCTTGGTGCGGGTTTGCAACCTTTGACCCCAGCTCGGCACAATGCGGCAAAAACTTTAGGCTAATCCGATAATCTCAAGCGAAAATAGTGCTTTTTACCCTTTTTCACCAGGCAGCCAGCATCGCCCTTGAATGCACTTTTGCCAATTTTGACATGGATATCATCCACCTTTTCGCCGTTGATGGCTAGCCCACCCTGCTCGACTAGACGTCGCGCCTCCGCTTTGGACGGCACTACTTTAGTTTTGACCAGGAGATCTAGGACTCCGAGCCCCTCACCAAGATCGGAGGCCGCTAGCAGTACCTCTGGTTCGTTGCCTCCAGCTGCAACGCCGCCGGCGAAAAGCTTCTCGGCGGCAAGGGCAGCCTGCTCGGCCGCCTCTTTGCCGTGCAGTAAGCGCGTAGCTTCGAAGGCCAGCACTTTTTTTGCTTCGTTGATACCTGCACCAGGAAGTGCTGCAAGACGACTAACTTCAGCCATGGGCAACTCGGTAAAGTAGGCCAAACAGTTGCCAACCACACTATCCTCGACGTTACGCCAGTACTGGAAGTAATCATACGGACTGGTTAAGGTACCGTCGAGCCATACGGCACCCTTTTCCGTTTTACCCATCTTGCGCCCGTCACTCGTGGTGAGAAGTGGCGTCGTGAGGCAAAACGCCTTGCCACCGGCTAGGCGCCGCACCAGTTCCATACCTGCAAGAATATTGCTCCACTGATCATCACCGCCCATCTGCAGCGTGCACCGCTCTTGGCGGTACAAGTGGAGGAAGTCGTAGCTTTGCAGGAGCATGTAGTTGAATTCAAGAAATGACAGCCCCTTTTCGAGACGCTGCTTAAAACATTCAGCCGTCAGCATGCGATTGACGCTAAAATGAGGTCCGATCTCGCGCAAAAAATCTAAATAGTTTAGCGGTCCCAACCAGTCGTAGTTGTTTACCATGACCGCACGCGCGGGTGACGAGAAGTCGATAAAGTGGGCAAGTTGCTTCTTGATACCCACCATGTTGTTGGTGATCGTCTCGGCTGTGAGCATCTGGCGTAGCTCGGATTTACCAGTCGGATCTCCGACCATGACTGTGCCACCACCCACCACGACGACGACACGGCCTCCGGCTTGTTGCCATCGTCTGAGAGTCATAATTTGAAGCAGGCTACCAACGTGGAGACTTGCCGCCGTGGGATCGAATCCGATGTAGGCAGTTCGCGGCGCCTCTTGTAAGTGCTCCCGCAGCTCGTCCTCGTGGGTAATTTGAGCGACTAGACCGCGCTCCCGCAGCGTTTCGATAAACCCCATGCCAGTGCTATCCTCATTTACAGGCATCCATAGACTCCTGAGTGTTGAACCACACGTGCCTATGGACTGTTTCAAAGTACTAAAGGGACACCATGAATAACTCGCAAGTACAGAGTCGTCCAGCCTGGACGCAATCTAAATCCCCAATTCTCCTGCTAGGCAATGCACATAGCGGTAAATCAGAACTTGCCATCCAGTGCCTGAGACCGGACCTACCAGCCTTAGTCATCGGTACAGCGCCACCGACCGAACCTGCCTTTCAAAGTAGGATAGCAGAACTCCAAGGACTGCGCCCAGCCACCTGGGACTGCATCTACGCTGGAACAGATCTCGCGCTCGCGGTAAGCAGCGCCACCGCCGACGTAAAACAAGTCCTGATCGACTCGGTGAACCAGTGGCTGGCAACATTGCTGCTTGGCTACAGCGACGATGCCGACGGTAGTGAACACGGGCGAACTGGGATGCTGAACTCGCGTATTGACGAACTTATTACGGTACTGAGGAGTCGTGCGGACACGCGTTTTGTCATCGTGACGGCCGAGGTCGGCGGCGGCCCGGCACCGAGTCGCATGGCTGAGCGCCTCTTCCGCCAACATCTAGGCCTGGCCAATCAACGTTTGGCTCGTGTCGCCGCGAGCGTACTCGCCGTGCAGGCAGGGATTCCAACCATCTTAAAATGATGACGAATGCCTAACTCTCGCATACAGTCTTAAGTAGCACATTCATTGGATCTCTCATCGGATAGTTCATCGGATCTCTCATTGATTACATCGGAGGTAGCGCATGTTGTCACGTTTTACACGAGTTCTAGCACTTCCCATTCTGATGGCTGCCACACTGCAAAGCACCGCTGCATTGGCTCTTATTGATGCCCAGGGCATGGTCGGTCGCCGTTGGTATAAACTCGGCACCGATCCTGCGACAAAAGTGAGCTCGCAAGAAATTGCGGTCGCTGCGCACTTGAGTCCTATCCCACTGGTTCCCGTCTCCTTTGGTGCTCGTGTTGCCGCCGGCACTTTGGACACCACTCAGCTCAAGGGTATCTACGGGGCCTCGTCCATTGACGCGGGCGCTGTCATGGAAGCTGGGCTCGATGTCATGGCATGGATACCTCTCGTTCCGATCATCACTCCTTACGTCCGCCTTAATATCCCCGTCTACGGGACCTGGCTGGTAAAAGGTAAGCTCATCGACACGTCTCTACTCAGCGTCCCCTTTGAGCGCGCAGCCAAAGTAAGCGGCACCCAACTAAGCGTTGGTGCCAAGTACTCTGTGCTCCCCCTGATCTCGGTCCTGTTCGAGGCCAACTACGGTAAAGAGAGCTGGAAATCCACTTCCGTTAAGGTTAACAACGTCACCATTGACGACGACTCGAAAACCTACACCCTTGATTCACAAGCAGTGCTGCTCGGTGTTGAAGTCGGCCTCTAGCCAAAAACCCGCAGCGCGGCAAATCACGAACCCACCTAATCAGCCGTTATGACGGCTAGTTAGGTGGGTTTCTCACGTATTTGCCTAAAGTTTTTCGTCAAAATGCCGATAAGGGTGACACAGGAAAATGGAACTACACCCTTAGAGGCAATCACCATGGGCAACCATTCCAACCTAAGTATTTTAGCTTTTGTAAGCCGAACTGCCACCACGCTGGTAACTACGTGCCTTTTACTTCTGGCTTGCAGTGTTCCGGCTGCCCCCCAGCAACCATTTGCGGGACGCAACCTTGGCGGCGGCGATGCCTGTAAGGCGACGGAGACTGAGGAAAAGAAGACTGATAAAAAGAAAGCGGCCGCCCTAGTCGATAAAAAATCAAGCGCCAAAGACGATGAGGAAGAAGAAGACGAGGAAGCTAACTGCGACGAGAAGCCAGCCACCGCCAAAGGTAGCGGCACCGCAGCGGCTATAGCTAACGGGATCGTCACACCGATAACTGCGGCCCAGCCCCTTCCGCCTGCAGGTCAGCTTCCCTCGCAGCAGCTGCCTGGGACACAGCCCATGGCGCAGACTGTCACTTACTCAGGCGGCGTTAGCGCCTATCTAAGCCGAGCTTGCACCAGCTGCCACGGTGGTGGCTTTTTCGGTAAGTCACCAAATCTCAGCAACTACGAGGCAGCAAAGGCGGGCGCCGCGGCCTCCCTCGCCTCGATGAAAGCTGGAAGAATGCCAACGAGCGGCAAACCTGCCGATGCCGACATCAAACTCATAGAGTCGTGGATCCAAGGCGGTATGGCGCAGTAATCACCAGCGTCACTGCTTGATAGCCTGCACCAGACGGCAAGCACCGAAAAGATAGGATTTCACGGAATCGACGATATATCCTCGCTCATAAAGAGCGGAGCGTAGCTCGTCCGGTGTATAAAACGATCCCACACTTTGGGGTAGATATTTGTAGGCGTCGCGGTCGCTTAAAATCCCACCTATGAAAGGCAAGATGTGGTGGAAATAAAGTTGAAACACCGCACCCAGTAACCCGCGCTTAGGAATAAAGAACTCCAGGATCAGCAGTGTGCCGCCAATTTTGAGCACACGGTGGAACTCCTGCAAGGCCTTGCCCCGATCCACGACGTTGCGCAGGCCGAACGAAATACTGACGCAGTCAAATTTGGCATCAGGTAAGGCCAAGGCCTCGGCACTCATACGAGTGAGACGCACCGCCTGCTTAAGGCCGCTCGTGTTCACCTTGGTTTGGCCGATGGCCAGCATCTCTGCGGAGATATCGGCCCCGATGAGCTCGCTGTATTCGGGGTGCTTGTGTCCCACAGTCAAGAGGACATCGGCAGTACCCGTCGCACAGTCGAGATAGGCACCTCCTGGGCGATATGGCACTAAAGCCGCCAAATGCCGCCGCCACCGCTGATCCTGACGAGCGCTAAGTAGCCGATTTAGAAGGTCATAGCGCGGCGCCACCCGGTCAAACATGGCGGCAATCTTGGCTTCGCTCTCGGGGCGCTGAATAGGATTAGTCACGACAGGACCTCATGCATAGATGAGCTCCCAGTATTAGCCGCGCCAGGAGGCGGCATCAAGCCTAAACCGGACCGACCTTCACCGAAGGCCCTCGCGCAAAGACGCAAGCACAGCATCGAAGGGTTCATCGCCACTAAGCCTAAGGTCGGCCGTTAAACGCCGAAACCAGGTGCATTGGCGCTTGGCGTACTGCCTCGTCGCCGCAACGATCGCGTCTTCCAACTGGTCTTCCCGCAACTGACCCTGCAGGTAAGCGCACACTTGTTTATAGCCGATACTCTGCATGGGCTTCGCCGCAGGACTGATACCGCTGGCTAGCAGATCTTTAACCTCGTCAATCAATCCTTGAGCCAACATCGCTCTAGTGCGCCGTTCAATGCGTGCGTGCAGAACCGGGCGCAATGGTTCGATGACGATGACCAAAGCGGCAGGATCAGCGGGCTGCTCCGCGGTTAAGCCTGCATCCGCCAGGGGACGCCCGAGCAAACGCACAAGCTCCAGGGACCTGAGTAAACGGACGCGGTCGTTTGGATGAAGCCCAGCCGCACGAACGGGATCGATGGCCCTTAGGTCCTCAAGCAGCTTGGTATTGGGAAGCGCCCTCAGTTCGTCACGCAAGCGCGCGTCCTGAGGTAAATCGCTATGCCATCCTTGCCCGAGGAAAGCCCTCAGGTAGAGCCCGGTCCCCCCAACGATGACGGGAAGCCGTCCACGGTCCCATATCTCTGTTTTGCACTGATGGGCGGTCGCTGCAAATAGGGCGGCATCGTAATTCTCATGCGCCTGCACGACATCCAAAAGATGATGCGGTACGCGCGATCGTTCGGCAGCCGTGGCCTTGGCAGCACCAATCATGAAACCACGGTAAACTTGCACGGAATCACAGTTGATGATTTCGCCATCAAGAGCTTCACTCAGGGCAAGGCCAAGAGCGGATTTACCAGACCCCGTGGGGCCAGCGATCACCACATAGCTCTTTGCCTTGCTTTTGATGGATGCCTCCGTCGTCACCGATCGAACCACTGCGCAACTTGCGATTGATGCCACCACCTAAGGACACGTCTGCCATGCGGACAGTTGTGATAGAAATCCACGGTTGAAGCTTCTGCCAAAAGCTGCCGCACCTCGTTCGCCGGCAGGTCTTCGCCTGCACGCACAGCCGCATGACAGGCCACGCTGGCCAGTAGGAGGCGCATCAGTTCAGCATTGGAATCGGCTGGTTCAGTGCCGCCTGGGCGCTCGCAGTAAATATCTTTCAAACCGTCGCCTAGATGTTCAAATAGTCCAATCACGTCGCGACCGGCAAGGAGGCTGGGCACGGCCTTAACAAGTACGGTAGTTGTACTCTCAACTCCGTACTCAAAACCGCGACCCTTCAGGTCCTGACGACGTTCTCCTAGCAGTGCCACCGTGGCCGGCGACAACTCTACGGCCTCGGGCACGAGTAATCGCTGGCTTTGATGGAGCAACGACTCATCGTTTACCAGTCGCTCGTAGATAATCCGCTCGTGGAACGCGTGCTGATCCACGACCAACATCCGCTCCTGGTCCGTGAACAGCAGATAACACTGAGCGAAAGCACCAAGAAAACGCAGCTCACCCCAGTTGATGGCCGGCACAGCAGTTGGGCGCTCGACGATGGTGGGAGTTTCCAGCAAGCGATCGATACTAGCCTTGTCGAATACGGGACCGCCCACGGGCGTACTGGGCATGCGCATGGACGTGGCTAGATCGCCGTCGGCCCGCGTGCTTAGCGTCATCCGCGGCGCTGCGAACGGCCGCGCACTGGCCATCGCTGGCAACGGGGAACGGGGACTGCTGGCGGCCTCGGCTGTGACCCCTACCCGATTCCCAAACATACTGCCAACCACACTCCCGGTCACATGATCTGTCCCAGTCCCTGCACCGGCCCAATTTGCGGCTCGCATCTTGTCGCGAATCCCGAGCGCAATGAGATTTTGCACCTCGTCCGGGTACTGAAACCTGACCTCGGTCTTGGCTGGGTGTACGTTGACATCCACCAGCGATGGATCGGTGCGCAGATGCAATACAACGGCGGGGAACTTACCCTTCATCAGATGACTGTGGTAACCGCGCAGGACACCGTAACGCAGCACTTTGTCTTTGACCATGCGCCCGTTAACGAAGGTGTAGAGACTCTTGCTCGTCGCCTTCTCTAGCCCCGGCGGTGACACCAGGGCCTCAACCTCACCAAAGCGACCGCTGGTGCGCACGTAGACCAGCTGATCGCCATCTTTGCCAACTACGACCCGGCTGCGTTCGCGCAGGACCTGCTCGCCAAACCAGGGGGCGGCCTCGAGTACTAGAGGGCTCACGCGCAAGTGATCGCGCCCATTGTGGCGCACTGAGAAACCAACCGTGGGCCGACAAAGAGCGAAGGACTGCATAAGTTCGAGGATGTGACTGAATTCGGTGGCAGGCGATTTGAGAAACTTAGCCCGCACGGGGACATTGTAAAAAAGATTCTCCACCGCCACCGTGGTACCCTCGGGACCAGACCATGGCAGCGTTTGTGGCGCTTCCTCCCCAGTGACGGTAATTTTTGTACCAGTCCTCTGCCCCACCTCGCGCGTCGCCAGGGAAAACTGACTCACAGCGGCAATGGATGCCAAGGCCTCGCCGCGAAAACCCATGGAGCTGATGCTGAAGAGCTGATCAGCGTCGCGGATCTTGCTGGTCGCATGGCGCCGCAGGGCTAGGGCCGCGTCTTCACCGCTCATACCGCCGCCGTTGTCGGTGACGGCAATGCTCCGCAGCCCACCCATCTCAAGATTTACGTCAATTTGGGTGGCGCCGGCGTCGAGCGCATTTTCTACCAGTTCTTTGACCACACTAGCCGGTCGTTCAACGACTTCACCAGCAGCGATCTTGTTTATCACGTGGTCTTCGAGTAAGTGTATCTTTCCCATGGGACCGCTCCGAGTAAGAGCCGCTCAGTCCATGCGGCAAATTGAGAATTTTAACGGGGTCCTGATCTATGCAATGCTCCTATATCACCAGCGCCCAAAGGGCGCACCAGCTTCCTGATTTAGGGGCTCCCGAGATTGCCATGGTGGGGCGTTCCAACTGCGGCAAGTCGAGTTTGCTTAATGCCCTGACTGGACGTCGTAATTTGGCACGGGCCAGCAGTACTCCTGGACGCACGCAGATGGTCAACTTCTTTGCCATTGACCGCGCCGACGGGCGCATCATCCTAGCCGATCTGCCGGGTTACGGCTTCAGCGCCAGCGGCCGCGAGGCACGGCGTCATTGGCAAGAACTCATCACCGCCTACCTGAAGCGCCCAGCATTGAAACAGGTCCTGTTCCTGCTCGACATCCGCCGCTCTGATCCCCCGGGGGACGAGGACTTGGAGCTCCTGAGCTCACTTGTTGCCGGTCGCGCCGCCGTGCTGCCGGTCTTAACCAAGGCCGACAAGTTGTCTGGAGCCGCCGCCAAAGTGCAGATGCGCAAGTTTATAGGTCACTTAGAGGCCGTCGGACTGATGGTGCCGACGGTAGCGGTAACGTCGGTACTCAAGCAAACCGGTATAGCCGACCTGCGTCGCGACATCGGTCTTGTGGAGTGAACAAAGCCCAACGAACCTAACGAGCCCTGGGAATTGAGAGACTCAGTCTATCGCCGCTTGCGCCTTGAGCACTTTTTCGCAGAAGTCCCAAAGCACCGACTTCTGGTCGACGTGACGCATCAGGGTCCCCAGGCGGTGCGCCAAGACACCAGCCATTTCCCGCGGGTCTATCTGACCCTCGCGGAGATGGTTCACTATGACCGCATCAATTTCGTCGGCGACCTTGAGGAGGCGCTCAGCCTCGGCGTCTAGGCGCTTTTGCTCTGGAAACTTGATGATCTTAGCCATGGCAACCTCCGCCTTATATTTGCCTTATCGGCAAAAATGGCCACCAACTTGATGGTAACAAATGCCTGACAAATCGTCAGCATAGAGCTAAAGGCCTTGAGCCCCAAGCGTTTGCGGCCAAGCCACCTGAGGCCGGCACAGCCACCTGGAGACCGCACGAGCAAAAAACCTTGCCTTTGCCTGGTGCCGCCTATAAACGCTAGTGACTAGCATTTCTTTTGGTCAGGAGTACAGGTATGGCAACTGCGGCAGGGACTTACGATGTAGTGGTGATCGGCTCTGGTCCAGGCGGAGAGGTGGCAGCCATTCGCGCCGCTCAGCTCGGGCTTAAGACGGCTCTGGTCGAAAAGGCTCCCCACCTCGGCGGCACCTGTCTCAACTGGGGATGTATTCCCACCAAAGCCCTACTGGAGTCGGCCAAGACTTACACTAAACTGCTACATGCTAACGATCTCGGCTTCTCCGTCGGCAACGTCGCCTACGACTGGGAGCGCATCATGCAGCGCAAGCAGGGTATCGTCGATGCACAGCGCAAGGGTCTGCGCTTTTTGATGAAGAAAAACAAGATCGACGTCTACGAGGGCCACGGACGCCTAGCTGGTAAAGGCCAGGTTTCCGTCACCGCCGCCGATGGCAAAGTGACTAAAGTGGCAACGCGCTACGCTCTGGTCGCTACGGGATCGCGCGTGCGGACGCTGCCGTTTGCCAAGACTAATGGCAAAACGATCATTGATTCCGACGACATTTTGTCGCTGAAAAAAGTGCCAAAATCACTGTGCGTCATCGGAGGCGGTGTGGTTGGCACTGAGTTTGCCTCGCTCTATGGGCGCTTTGGTAGTGAAGTCAGCATTGTCGAAATGGCGCCTCAAATTTTGCCGAGCGAAGACGCTGACAGCGTGAAAGAGCTGGTACGCCAACTCAAAAAGCAAAATGTTGCGGTTGAAGTTGGCACTAAACTTACTGGCGTTGAAGACAAAGGCGATTACGCGCTTGTCACCACTGAGGGTCAAAAGCCGCGCGCCTTTGAGGTCGTCCTGGTGGCGATTGGT
>Ga0194132_10001262_pt1 | contig 51319 bp, 52 predicted proteins | sample TA2KigOf80mmetaG_FD_148612 | JGI IMG/M metagenome (GOLD analysis project Ga0194132, IMG submission 148612) | Freshwater microbial communities from Lake Tanganyika, Tanzania - TA2015054 Kigoma Offshore 80m | ecosystem: Environmental > Aquatic > Freshwater > Lake | place: Tanzania: Lake...
ATCTGGGAATCGAACCCCAGGAAGTGGTGCAGGTGCTGGGCGCCCGGTTCGGAATCGGCGGGCACGCGGAAAAAACCAGCCGCGGAAGTTGACGGGAAGCACAACAGGCGCCATCAGCCGAGCCCTTGTTGAAACTACAATGGGATGGCTGTTCGGGCCACGACGCCGGAGCGGCGGATCAACGAATCTCACGCGGAGAAATCAATGCTTGGAAATTTCGGACTGACAGAACTGCTCGTCGTTCTTGCGATCGTCCTGCTGGTCTTCGGCCCAAAACGTCTGAAGTCCATCGGCTCCGATCTCGGTAACGCGATCAAGGGCTTTCGCAAAGCCGTAACGGACGACGAAGCCAAGGAGAATCTCGCCAACGACGCCAAGGTGATCGAAGGAGAGGTCAGCACCAAGAGCACATCGACATCGGGAAAGGCAGACTGACCTAAGGCCCACCGATGTTCGATATCAGCTTTTCGGAACTCATCCTCGTCGCCATCGTGATGCTGCTCGTCATCGGCCCGGATAAGCTGCCGGAGACGCTTCGCACACTGGGGCTGTGGCTCGGTCGCTTACGGCGTTCATTTACCTCGGTGAAATCCGAAATCGAGCGCGAGATTGGCATGGACGATGTCCGCCGCCAGCTGCACAACGAGGCCATCATGGATGAAATGAAACGAATTGAGCGGGAGGTGAAGAACACTGTGCATGTGCCCGCTGCATCTTCTGCCACGGCGGTTGCTGCCAAGCCGGTAGAGACCAGCGCCGCAAACAGCGCAAGCGCAGCCGAGCCAAAACCGGACCCGACTACAGATGGTTGACCGGAAGGGTCAGGACAACGATCACGACGCCGCGGTTGACAGCAACGAGCAGCCCTTTCTGGATCACTTGATCGAGTTACGGGCGCGCATCCTTCGGAGCGTGCTCGTGGTCGTGGTCCTGTTCTTTCCGATTTACTACTTCGCCAATGACCTCTACGCGTTCATTGCCACGCCCCTGCGAGAGCAGTTGCCGGGTGGCAGCCTGATTGCAACCGGGGTTGCGTCACCCTTTCTCACGCCATTCAAACTGGCGTTCTACGTGGCACTCTTCCTCGGCATACCGTTTGTCCTGCACCAGATCTGGTCGTTCATCGCTCCAGGGCTCTACAAACACGAGAAGCGATTCGCCGCGCCGCTTCTGATCTCCAGTATCGTCCTGTTCTACCTCGGTGTTTCGTTTGCCTACTTTGTGGTGTTTCCACTGATGTTCGGCTTCCTCGCCAGCATCACTCCGGCTGGCGTCGCGATGATGACCGACATCGGCCAGTACCTCGACTTCGTGATGGCACTCTTCCTTGCCTTTGGTTTCGCCTTTGAAATCCCCATTGCCACGGTGCTGGTGGTCTGGACCGGGATAGCCACACCCCAATCACTGGTCGACAAACGCCCCTACGTCGTGGTCGGTTGTTTTGTCATCGGCATGATCCTGACACCACCGGATGTTCTTTCGCAGATCCTGCTCGCCGTGCCGATGTGGTTGCTTTATGAAGTGGGTATCGTCTTCTCCAGGCTGCTGCCGATGCACAGCAATGAGCCTGTCGCGCCCGTCAGCAACAACAAGGAAGCCGGTCTCTGATATCGGGGTGTCGCATGCGTGTGGTGAGTTGGAACGTCAACGGGCTGCGTGCCTGTGCAAAAAAAGGGTTTCTGAGTTTCCTGGAGACTTCGGCAGCTGACATTGTCGGGCTGCAGGAGGTACGTGCCTTCCCCGAACAACTCGAAGCGTCGGTGCGAGAACCGGACCGATGGCACACGCACTTTCACGCGGCCGAACGCGCCGGTTACAGCGGCGTGGCGCTCTATGCCCGCCATGAGCCCGACAAAGTGGAGACAAAGCTCGGGGCAGACGCGTTCGACGTTGAAGGACGGTTCATTCTTGCCCGCTACGGTCGGTTGCATGTCGCCTCCGTGTACTTTCCCAAAGGCAGCGGCAAGGAACGCGACAACAGTCGTGTACCTTACAAACTCGATTTCTACCGTGCGGTATTCGATCGTCTGGACACGCTGCGTAAGCGCGGTCCGGTTCTGGTCATCGGCGACTACAACACGGCGCATCATCCGATCGATCTCGCCAGGCCCAAAACCAACAAGGACTCGAGCGGATTCCTGCCAGAGGAAAGGGCGGAAATGGATCGTTGGCTGGAGGCTGGATGGGTGGACTCTTTCCGTCGGCGGCATCCGGAAGAAGAAGGCCACTACACCTGGTGGCGACAGTTCGGCAACGCCAGAGCAGACAATGTCGGCTGGCGAATCGACTACGTGCTCGCTTCCGCCTCAGCGGACGAAAAGGTGACCGACGCTTTCATCTGGCCAGACGCGCAGGGCTCAGACCACTGTCCCGTCGGTGTGGATCTGGAAATTTAGGGAAGGTCTGATTTATCAGACCTTCCTGAGCATAGCGCGGGCTTCGCACGCGCAGTCACGGGCAAAGCCCGTGCAGGTGTAGGGCCACACCACCATTTTTGCAGCACGAAGTGCTGTGAAAATGCGAGGGGCCCAGAGCCCCCAGACCTGGTCAATTCGCAGGAAGCGAATTGATCAGAGATACCTTAGGATCTCCAACCTTTCGGCTTGATTTATCTCTCGAGCAGGATGGTCACCGGTCCTTCATTGACGAGGCTGACCTGCATGTCAGCACCGAAACGCCCTGTCTGTACATTTCTGCACCGCAAACGCAACTCTTCTACATACCGCTCGTACAACGGTTCGGCTTCGTGGGGAGGTGCCGCAGTGCTGAAACCGGGGCGGTTACCGCGGCGGGTTTCTGCCGCCAAGGTGAACTGCGATACCACTAGAACCGCCCCCTGAACGTCCATGACACTGGCATTCATGGGCTTGTGCTCATCGGCAAAGATGCGCAGATCCAGGGTCTTGGCTGCAAGCCACACGGCCGCGTCCGCAGCATCACCATTCGCAACACCGAGCAAGACCAGCAGCCCCGTATCGATCGAGGCGATTACTTCGCCATCGACGTTGACGGTTGCGCTGTTGACCCGTTGTAACAAGGCACGCAACCGTTGGTCCCTCAGCGCATCCGGCCGGTGACTGCCCGTTTGCGTTCGTTTTCGGTCAGGAAGATTTTTCTCACCCTGATTGCGACCGGCGTGATCTCTACCAGTTCATCCTCATCGATGAATTCGAGGGCCTGCTCCAGAGTCAGCCGGACCGGAGCATCGAGGAGGATGTTGTCGTCTTTACCGGCAGCGCGGATGTTGGTCAGCTTCTTTTCTTTCATCGGATTGACGGTGAGATCACTGTCACGGCTGTAGATGCCGACCACCATGCCTTCGTAGACCGGATCATTCGGTGCCACCATCAACCGTCCGCGCTCCTGCAAGTTGAAGAGCGCAAATCCAACCGCCTTTCCTGAGGCATTGGAAATCATCACACCGTTCTTGCGCTGACCGATTTCTTCCTTGAAACGTGCGCCGTATCCAGCGGCGCCAAATGACATGACGCCAGTGCCGGATGTCATGGAGAGGAATATGGGCCGGAATCCCATCAGCGCGCGGGTCGGCAGTCGGTACACGAGGCGCATGCGACCCTTGTTGTCCGCCTGCATGTTCTGCAGTTCACCGCGGCGATCGCCGAGCGATTCCATCACCTTGCCTTGATGGGTTTCCTCCACATCGAGCGTCAACAGCTCGTACGGTTCCTGGATTTCGCCATCGACTTCGCGATAAATCACCGCAGGGCGGGACACCGAAAACTCGTAACCTTCGCGGCGCATGGTTTCGATGAGCACGGAAAGATGCAACTCGCCGCGGCCAGAAACCTTGAACCGGTCCGGATCATCGGTGTCTTCAACGGACAGCGCGACGTTGTGTGAAGCTTCGCGGAAAAGTCGCTCTCGGATCTGGCGGCTGGTGAGGAACTTGCCTTCCTGCCCGGCCATCGGCGAAGTGTTGACACAGAAGAGCATCGTCAGTGTGGGTTCATCTACGGAGAGCGGTGACAGCGCTTCGGGCTGATCCGGAGAACAGATGGTGTCGGAGATCGCGATGTCTTCAACACCGGTCACGCAGATGATGTCTCCCGCGAGCGCCTCGTCGCGGGCTTCCCGGGCAAGCCCTCGGCTGCAAAGCACATCGAGCACCCGCGCACGCCGGCTCTTGCCATGCCGGTCAATCACCACTACCGGAGTGTTACGCCTTACCCGACCACGGTTGATGCGCCCAATCCCCATGACGCCGACATAACTTGAATAATCGAGAGAGGAAATCTGCAATTGCAATGGTTCATCTGCATTTCCGGACGGAGGCGGCACCTGTTCGAGGATGAGGTCGAGCAGCGGCGTCATGTCCTCGGCAAGCTGATCCGCTTCACGCCCCGCGACACCCAGCAGCGCTGAGGCATAGATGACCGGGAAATCGAGCTGTTTATCCGTTGCACCGAGGTTGTCGAACAGATCGAACACCTGGTCCATCACGCGGTGCGGATCAGCGCCATCACGATCCACCTTGTTGACCACCAGAATCGGATTGAGCCCTGCAGCGAACGCCTTCTGAGTAACAAAACGCGTCTGCGGCATCGGACCATCCACCGCATCGACGAGCAGCAGAACCGAATCGACCATCGACAGCACCCGTTCAACCTCGCCTCCGAAGTCGGCGTGGCCGGGTGTATCAACGATGTTGATGACCGTGCCCTTGTACTCGAGGGCGGTATTCTTGGCGAGGATCGTGATGCCACGTTCGCGTTCAAGGTCATTGCTGTCCATGACACGCTCGCCGGCGCCGGTGCTGACGGTTCCGGTCTGCTGCAGCAGTTTGTCGACAAGAGTCGTTTTGCCATGATCGACGTGGGCGATGATGGCCACATTGCGGAGGCTATTATTGGACACTAGACTTCCGCGCCTTTCTCGGGCGCCTGATTTGCGGTTGGGTGGATTATTTGTTGGTAGACTGGAAAAAGGCCGGCGATTATGTCCGAACAACCCCGTGCTGTCGCGCTGATTTCCGGCGGACTTGATTCGATGCTCGCCGCCCGGGTGGTGATGGACCAGGGTGTGCACGTCGAAGGAGTAAATTTTTTCACGGGTTTCTGCGTCGAAGGCCACACCCATGCGATCCGCGAGCACAAAGGCCCCAAACCCAAACGCAACAACGCGTTGTGGGTGGCCGAACAGCTCGGTATCCCATTGCACCTCATTGATGTCATCGAGGAATACAAGGATGTGCTGCTGAACCCGAAACACGGCTACGGTGCCAACATGAACCCGTGTCTCGACTGCAAGATTTTCATGGTGAAAAAAGCGCGTGAACTGTTCATCGAAAGCAGCTTTCTCAGCGATCACGGTTTCGATTTCATAATCACTGGAGAAGTGGTCGGTCAACGGCCCAAGAGCCAGCGCAAGTGGACCATGCCGGTGATTGCCAGCGAATCGGGGGCAAACGACCGTTTGCTGCGACCGCTGTCCGCACATAACCTCCCCGAAACCTTGCCCGAAAGAGAGGGCTGGGTGCAGCGCGACAAGCTGTTCGGCTTTTCGGGGCGGGATCGCAAACCCCAGATCGCACTGGCGAAGTCACTCGGCTTCGAAGATTGGGCACAACCTGCCGGCGGGTGTTGCTTCCTGACTGATGCAAACTACTCGAACAAGCTCGTCGATCTATGGAAATCCCGCGGCAATCGCGAATACGAACTCGACGACATCATACTGCTCAAGGTTGGCAGGCACCTTCGCCCGGCCCCGCATTTCAAGCTCATCATCGGCAGGGAACAAGGCGAAAACGAGTACCTCCGCGGTTACGCGTACGCGCTGCCGAGTATCGAATGCCTGAGTCACATAGGCCCCCTGTGTCTGATCGACGGCGATCCGAGTGACGCCGACCTTGAGCTCGCCGCCGCTCTGGTAGCCCGCTACAGCCAGGGACGGGATGTAGAGTCAGTGACCGTGGAAGTTCGCTTCCCCAACAAAACCGGGCGCGTCATTCACGTGAGGCCTGTAGCGGCGGAAGACATCGCGGCAGACTGGTGGGTATGAGCAGCGAGGTTGAAGAGCTTGATGCGCGGGGCCTCCTCTGTCCGCTCCCGGTCATCCGTACCCAGGATCGGGTGAGAAGCCTGGCCGATGGAGTGGAGCTGATCATCACGGCAACCGATCCCGGGGTCATGCAGGACATTCCCGCATGGTGCCGGGTACACGGGCACGTTCTCTTGTCAGCAGAGCACACCGGTTGTTTGTGCGTGGTGCGGCTTCGTGTCATTCGGGAGAAAAACGCACCATAATAGTGCGTGGTCGCTGTCAGAAGCCCTGAAGTGGCGCATTTTCCTGGCCGAAAGAACATATTCCGGGACATCCCGGGGGAAGTCTGATGGCATGTTTATTGCGAGCATGTCCGTCGTGAAAGGGGGACACACACGACCATGACCGGGTTGCGGCGCCGTCCTCCCTGACGGGAAGGGTCAATGAGCAGCAGCCAACCATCTGCTGTTCGGGATTCAGAACAAACCAGTGGCATACGCCACTCAGCTTCAGTCATTCAACAGGTAAACAGGAACATGTCAGAAAATACCCTGAAAAAAATCGCCGACAACGATGTGAAGTGGGTCGATCTTCGCTTCACCGATCCGCGCGGCAAGGAACAGCACACCACCGTTCCCGCCAAGAAAGTCAGTGCAGACACCTTTACCGATGGCGTCATGTTTGATGGATCGTCCATCGCCGGCTGGAAGGCCATCAATGAGTCCGACATGATCCTGATGCCGGATGACAGCACCGCCGTCATGGATCCGTTCCGTGACGATCCGACACTGATCGTCCGCTGCGACATCATCGAGCCGTCAACCATGCAGCCCTATGAGCGTGACCCGCGCTCAGTTGGAAAGAAGGCTGAAGCCTATCTCGCATCCACCGGCATCGGTGACACGGCGTTCTTCGGTCCGGAACTTGAATTTTTCGTGTTCGACGATGTCCGATTCCATGTGGAAATGGGCCGGGCGGGCTTTGAAATCAACGCCGAAGAAGCAGCCTGGTCTTCAGGCGATGAATTCGAGGGTGGCAACCGTGGTCACCGCCCACGTGTGAAAGGCGGCTATTTCCCGGTTCCGCCGGTGGACTCCGCCGCTGACCTTCGTTCGGCGATGTGTAACGCTCTCGAAGCCATGGGCATCGACGTTGAAGTACACCACCATGAAGTGGCGACCGCGGGACAGAACGAAATCGGCACCCGCTTCAACACTTTGGTGAAAAAGGCCGACGAAACGCAGATCTACAAGTACTGCGTCCATAACGTGGCCGACGCCTATGGCAAGACCGCCACTTTCATGCCGAAGCCCCTGTTCGGCGACAACGGCAGCGGCATGCACGTTCACCAGTCCATCGCCAAAGGCAAGACCAACGTGTTCCACGGCGACGTGTACGCCGGTCTTTCGCAGACGGCGCTCTTCTACATCGGTGGAATTATCAAACACGCCAAGGCGCTGAACGCGTTCACCAACCCGTCGACCAATTCCTACAAGCGTCTGGTACCGGGTTACGAAGCGCCAGTGTTGCTCGCGTACTCCGCCCGCAACCGCTCAGCGTCTATCCGCGTGCCTTACATCCAGGGCGGTAACCCGCGCGCATACCGAATCGAAGTGCGCTTCCCGGACAGCACCGCGAACCCGTATTTCGCCTTCGCAGCGATGCTTATGGCTGGCATCGATGGCATCAAGAACAAGATCCATCCCGGCGACAGCTTCGACAAAGACCTGTACGACCTGCCTCCCGAAGAGCTGAAGAACGTACCCACAGTCTGCGGCGCGCTGGATCAGGCGCTGGATGAACTCAACAAGGATCGCGCCTTTCTGACGGCGGGCGGCGTATTCACCGACGGGTTGATCGATTCCTACATCGACCTGAAACGCCAGGATGTGGATCGTCTCCGAATGTCGCCGCATCCAATCGAGTTTGACATGTACTACAGCGTCTGACGACGCGCCGGGGGCGAGCTGCTCCCAATCTCAAGCCTCTGGCGGTCTCGCGGCACCAGGGGCTTTTTTTCTGCACCGAAAGTCCAATATCTGCGCCACCACAGCTGCCGGCGCAGCCGGCCGGAGTTCAGATATACCGCTTCAAATTTCTGGCCAGCCTGTTGTGCGTCATCCTGCCCATCGGACCGCTGATCGCCGCCGAGAAGGTCTACAAGACCCGGGACAAGGACGGGAATGTAGTTTTTTCAGATGTTCCCACCACCGCCACCGCGGACGCTGAAAAAGCCGCGGTGGAAGTCAGGGAAACCAACTCCTATAAACCGGCGGGAAGCGGCAAAGGCAACACCGGCAACCGGATATCCTGGATCGTCGACGGGGGTGAAGAGGGTGAACCGGAGTTCGTCCCGTACGGCACGCTCCAGGTGCTTGCGCCGCTGAATGACGCAGCGCTGCGCGACAACACGGGCAACGTCAGCGTCCTGCTGAGTGTGGAACCAGCCTTGGCAACCACGCATCGGCTCCGGCTCCTGATGGACGGAACCGTGATCGGCGACGGCCAAACCTCGTTTTTCATCGAGAACGTGGAGGGAGGTACGCATAGCCTGAAGATCCAGGTCATCGATGAGAGCGGCGCCGTGCTGCAGTCTTCTCCGCCCTAGACGTTCCACATGCTGCGATACCATCCACCTGCCAAAAAACGTGCACCGCCAAAAAAAGCCGGCTGACAGAAAACTTCGACCCCTCATAGCGTAGGGATGCCGCTTCGGCTATCTCGCACTATTATGGTGCGGTGAAGGCGTGTGTCCTTGTTCGGTAGCGGCAGCACTCCGCAAGGCGTGGATGGTTCACTTTTTGCATCGCCCCCGTCGTGCCGCTGCGGTATTGCCTCTAGGTGTATCGAACGGCAGCGCGAACCGGCTTGCCACCCGCTTCTTCGCCAGAACCCTCAATCGGGGATGCACGACATTGAGCGCCGACCCAGATTCAGCCAGCCAGATCGTCGACCATCAGCGCACTGGCCTCGTTCTCCTCGATCCCCGGTTGAACGTGCGCTATCTGAATCCGGCTGCGGAAAGTCTGTTCGGCCGGAGCACGGACCAGGCGGTCAGGACCGGAGTGTTTGAAGTCCTGGATGTAGACCTCGCTTCCCGATCCGCGCTGGATCGTGCCTTGCACTCGACGGAAAGCATGACCATTCGCAAACTCGAGGTTGTGGGTCTCGACCGGGTTCCATTCCTCGCCGATATCAGCGTTCTGCCGTTGTCCGACCACAGCGGCGTTCTGCTCGAAGTGCACCCCGCCGATTCTCAAAGCCGCTTTTCTCGCGACGACCAGCTGGCCAGCCAGCAACAGGCTTCGCAACAACTCCTGCGAGGCTTGGCACATGAGGTCAAAAATCCGCTCGGCGGAATTCGAGGAGCCGCTCAACTGCTGGAGCGGGAGTTGCCCGGCGACCATCTACGCGAGTACACCCAGATCATTCTCGAGGAAGTGGATCGGCTACGGGATCTCGTGGATCGGATGATGCGCCTGCACAGCAAACCCCGCTTCATTGCGTGTAACGTGCACGAAGTCCTTGAGCGCGTCCTGGTGCTAGTCCGCGCTGAATACGGTGAACAGGTCGAACTCGCACGCGACTACGACCCGAGCCTCCCGGACCTGATTGCCGACCGAAACCAGCTGGTCCAGGCGTGCCTCAATGTGGTGCGCAACGCCTGCCAGGCGCTTATCAGTCCACATCGAACACGCCCTGCTGATTCACGGATTCTGGTGCGAACCCGGATTGCCCGGCAGGTAACCATCGGCAGGCATCGTCACCGCAGCGCAATCCGCGTCGACTTCGAAGACAACGGGCCAGGCGTTGATCCTCAGCTCGCCGAACGGATCTTTCTGCCACTCATCAGCGGTCGCCCCGAAGGAAGTGGCCTGGGACTTGCATTGACGCAGACCATCATCACCGACCATCACGGAACGATTGAATGTTCGAGCCGGCCAGGACACACCACGTTCACCATGATGCTGCCGGTCGCTCAACCCAGCGTAGCGGCGGATTCTTTGACGGAGTCAACATGAGTGCGCAGGTCTGGGTCGTCGACGACGACCGTTCGATCCGCTGGGTGCTGGAAAAAGCCCTGGAAAAAGCCGGTATTCCGGCCAAGGTGTTTGCAAGTGCCGAAGAGGCACTTAACGCGCTTGACGAGGATTCGCCGACAGTTGTGCTCACCGACATCCGCATGCCGGGCATGGATGGCCTGGCTTTCGTAAAACGCCTGCATGAGCGTGCGCCACGATTACCGGTTGTGATCATGACCGCACACTCCGACTTGGACAGTGCCGTGCAAAGCTATCAGCACGGTGCATTTGAGTATCTGGCCAAGCCGTTTGATGTTGACGATGCGGTCGCGGTGCTGTCGCGAGCTATCGCCCATGCATCCGCCGCAGACCGGGCGGAAGATCAGACCGCCGCGCGCAACCCAGCAACGCAGACCGAGATCATCGGCCAGGCACCCGCCATGCAGGACGTGTTCCGCGCCATCGGTCGCCTCGCGGCATCCAATGTCAGCGTGCTGATCAACGGCGCATCCGGGACCGGCAAGGAGCTGGTTGCCCGCGCCTTGCACGAACACAGCCCCCGTGCGGGAGCGTCCTTTGTGGCGCTCAACATGGCCGCCATTCCGAGCGAACTCATCGAGAGTGAACTGTTTGGTCACGAAAAAGGCGCATTTAGCGGCGCTGTTGCACGGCGCATGGGCCGCTTCGAACAGGCGCACGGAGGAACCCTCTTTCTCGATGAAATCGGAGACATGCCGGCTTCCGCACAAACCCGCCTGCTGCGGGTGTTGTCATCCGGTGAGTTCTTCAGGGTCGGTGGCCATTCTCCGGTGCAGACCGATGTCCGCATCATCGCCGCCACCCACCAAAATCTGCAGGAACTCGTCAAGGACGGTCGTTTCCGTGAAGACCTGTTCCATCGCCTGAACGTGATCCGAATCCAGTTGCCGACACTCGAACAACGCTCAGCTGACATTCCTCTTCTGGCGCGACAATTCCTCGAGAATGCAGCGCGCGAACTCAACGTCGAGGTCAAACGCCTCTCACCGGCAGCGCAAACACTCATGATGGAGTTGCCTTGGCCTGGGAACGTACGCCAGCTGGAAAACACCTGCCGCTGGCTGACTGTGATGGCGCCAGGTCAGGAAGTGCAGGTCGAAGACTTTCCGGAGGATCTCGCTCCGCGTGAACGTTCGGTCACACCGGTACGGAGCTGGGAGACCGCGCTTTCGGATTGGGCAGTCCAGACATTGCGCACATCACCGGAGACGCGGCTGCTCGATGTCGCATTGCCAATCTTTGAGCGCACCGTGATTCAGGCCGCACTCGAACAAACCGGTGGTCGTAAAAAAGACGCGGCCGTACTACTCGGTTGGGGCCGTAACACGCTGACGCGGAAAATGCAGGAACTGGACATGCCTGATTGAATCGGCAACCCTCGCTTCGATCTTCACTGCTTCTGCATCCCGATACATGTTTGACGTGATCCTGTTCCAGCCGGAGATTCCGCCGAACACCGGCAACGTCATCCGGCTCTGTGCAAACACCGGGACACGCCTGCACCTGATTCGCCCGCTTGGTTTCGATTGGTCGGATCGCAAACTCAAACGCGCTGGCCTCGACTATCACGAGTGGGCGCACGTCCTACTGCACGACAGTCTCGATGCCTGCCTCGAGACCGTCGCCTGCCGTTCACGTGTTTTTGCGTTCACCACAAAGGGACAGACTGCGCACCACCAGATCCGTTTCGTTCCAGGCGATGCGCTTCTGTTTGGCCCAGAGACCAGCGGCCTCCCATCTGATGTGCTGGCGACCTTCACCGTTGAACAGACTCTGCGGATCCCGATGCAGCCGGCCATGCGCAGCCTCAACCTCTCCAACGCCGTAGCGGTTGCCGTTTACGAGGCCTGGCGCCAGAACGAATTCATCCTGCAACCAAAATAGCTGCAGGCGCCCGCGCGACTCACTTCAAATGTCAGTGTTTGATTTCGCCCGGTTCTTTGCCTGCCTGTTGAGCCTGTCGCTCGGCCACAGCCTGGCGGAAAAGCGCATCAAAATTCACCGGTGCAAGATGCAATGCAGGGAAGCCACCTTTGACCACCAGGTTATCGACGGTTTCACGCAAGTAGGGGAAAAGTGTCGTTGGACAGACAGTGCCCAGGGCCATCTGCAGCATGTCGCCGGAGAGACCCTGGATGAAAAACAGCCCGGCCTGCTGCACTTCAACGATAAATGCCGTCTTGCCATTGGCGCGTTTCGCCCGGATCGTGCCACTCAGGACCACTTCGAACCGGCTGCTCGGCCCGGTGTTTGCCTTGGTGCCAATGTCGACATTGATCTCCGGCTTCCACTCTTCGCCAAAAACGTCCGGAGTGCCGGGTGACTCAAACGACGAATCCTTGAGATAGATCCGCTCCAGACGAACCTGGGGCTGGGGATTGTTCGGATTGTTTGCCGCCTGTTCGCTCACGCCCGCACCACCGGCAGATTTTCACTCCGCCATTGCATGTACCCACCCGTGAGACGACTGACATTGGTGAAGCCGTTCTTCCGCAAAACGTTGCCGGCAGCGCCGGCGTGTTGGCCCATACGACACACCAGGACCACCGGCTTTTCCTTGTACTTCTGCAACTCTGTAACCCGACCTTCGAGATTGACGTAGGGCAGATTGAGCGACCCGAACAGATGACCTTGCTCGAACTCTTTCTTGTCGCGCAGATCGACGATCACCGCATCTTCGCGATTCACGAGATCGACCAGTTGCTGTGCGGTCACCCCCTTGCCGCCACGGTTCATCTCGTTGCGGATGAACAGGGCAAGGAAAACCAGAAAGGTGCCGGCAAGAATGAAGTGGTTGCCAATGAACTCGAAGAACTGTTCCATGCAAGTCGTGCGCCCAGGGAAAACGGCGGGCGATTATAGAGACAGTTGGGCTTCTCTGGCTTGCTCCAGCTATCGGGCAGTACCACCCTGGCCTTGGTGTTGGCATCTTCTGGCAATCTACAGGAGGGGAACATGACTGGCAGTTCGGCTCTCGGCGCCCTGGTCGCAGGCGTAGCACTCTTTTTCTTCGGGTTCCTGTATGGGCAGTTAACCCACTTCCTTACCAGTCCTAGTAGCCGCTGGAGAATCCAGCAGAGGTGTAGGCCGCGGCGAAAGGCCACTTTCCCAACAACGGAATGTACGGTGTACCGGGACCCGGCAACGATGCCGAAGCCGTGGAACTGCTGAAAACCGGCCCGTCACTGTTTGTTTCTATCCAGCACTCCCGGGCGGCGCCCGGAAATCCGGTGGAAATGGCAAAGGGGTTGTTACACAACATCGCCAGCGCGCTCCTGCTCGTCTTTTTCTTCAAGCTCGCCCCGGGCCTGGCCAGCTGGAGGGGTGGGCTCGCATTGGGCGTGTGCGCTGCGTTTGTAATTAACGGCAGCGAAGTGATCTGGTGGCAACAACCCGTCGGTTGGATCATTCACCAGGCTCTGTACTACGTTCTGTACTTTGTAATCGCCGCGGCCATCCTGAACCGTTTCACCCGCTCGCCCTGAGTCGCTCCCAACACACCGGAAGCGACAATGAGACACCCGTCCGCGGGCAGCCGGACCCATGGTGTAGAATGCCGCCCGCTCAAACCGTAATCGGTAGTACGCATGCGCAAAGTGAGCCTTCTGGTCATTCTGGACGGGTTTGGTCACCAAGAGCCTGGACCTGACAACGCCATCCATCTCGCCCGGACACCCAACCTTGATCGCCTGCTTCGAGACCATCCGCATACGCTGATCTCGGGCAGCGGACTCGACGTGGGTTTGCCCGACGGACAGATGGGCAACTCGGAAGTGGGCCATATGCATCTTGGCGCGGGTCGGGTGGTTTATCAGGATTTCACGCGCATCAATCGGGCGATCGAGCAGAACGAACTGGTCCGCAATCGCGCGATCGTCGAAACCTTCGACAAACTGAAGACCAACGGCGGCGCCTTGCACGTGATGGGGCTGCTGTCTCCCGGTGGTGTACACAGCCATGAAGACCAGATCTTTGCGGCGTTACGAATCGCCAAGGATGCCGGCCTCTCCAAGGTCTACCTGCACGCGTTCCTCGATGGCAGGGATACACCACCGAAGAGCGCCGCTGCATCTCTCGAAGCCGCAGAGCGCCTGTTCGCCGAACTCGGCAACGGTCAGGTGGCCAGCATCTGCGGTCGTTACTTCGCGATGGATCGCGACAAGCGCTGGGATCGCCAGGAGCGCGCCTATAACCTCCTGGTTCGTGGCGAAGCACCATTCCATGCGGATAACGCCGTAGCTGGCCTGGAGCTCGCCTACGCCCGCAGTGAGACAGACGAGTTCGTGCAACCCACTGCCATCCATCCCGCCGGAACCATACCGGTGCGTATGCTGGATGGAGACGCGGTGATCTTCATGAACTTCCGCGCCGACCGTGTGCGACAAATCACGCGCGCGATCCTCAATCCCCAGTTTGATGGCTTCCAGCGGCAGAGCACTGTCAGGCTTTCGAATTTCGTGATGCTGACGCGATACGCGGACGACATCCAGACGGCTTGCGCGTTCGATACTCCCGTACTTCGCAATACGCTCGGGGAATACCTCGCGGAACTGCGCAAGACGCAACTGCGCGTCGCCGAAACGGAAAAGTACGCACACGTCACGTTCTTCTTCTCTGGCGGCCGTGAAGAGCCCTTCGCCGGCGAGGACCGTGTTCTGATCCCGTCCCCGAACGTTGCAACCTATGATCTCGCTCCGGAAATGAGCGCCGGTGCGGTCACGGATGCGATCGTCGCAGCAGTTCAGGCAGGCAAACATGACGTCATCATCGCCAACTACGCCAATGGCGACATGGTGGGTCATACCGGTGTCTTGCCTGCGGCCATCAAGGCAGTGGAAAAACTCGATGAATCTCTCGGGCGCATCATGGCAGCCGTAGATGCCACAGGCAGCCAAATGCTCATCACGGCGGACCACGGCAACTGCGAACAAATGCTTGACCACGAGAGCGGACAACCCCACACGGCGCATACCTGCGAGCCTGTTCCACTCATTTACTACGGATCGCAGGCCCTGACCTTCAAATCTGGCGGTTCATTGAAGGATGTTGCGCCGACACTGCTCGACCTCATGCACATCGAACAGCCGGAAGAGATGAACGGCGATTCACTCGCGACGATCCGCGCGAGGCAAAGCGCCTGACCGGTGGGCCATCTTCGGGTTCAGGTACGAACTCAGTGTGTCAGTGCGTTGATCGCGCTGACGCTGTGGCTGCCCCAGGCGTCGGCACTTTCGGATCGGGAACGCGCTGATTCGAAGCTGAAGTCCATCGTTGCTGAACTCAATCAGCTCGATCAGTGGATTGATGATGCAGAACGCAGGCATGCCGGCCTGCAGAAGGATATCGCCAGGCACGATCACCGGGTTGCAGACAATTCCCGCGCACTTGCCGCCACTGACGCCGCACTCGCCGCAAGCGAGGCTTCCATTGATAAACTGAGGTTCGAGCGGCGCGAGCTGGAAAAACAGAAAGATGCCCAAGCATCCCGCATCGCCTCGCACGTGAACACCGCCTACCGTTTGCAGCGCCAGGATGTCTTTCGAGCGTTCCTGAACAACGAAGTCCCCGCCGATATTGATCGCATGCTGCGTTATCACCGCTACTTCAGCGATGCACGGATGGAATCCATGCGCTCGTTCCAGGTGACGCTCACTGCGCTTAACAGCAACCAACAGAATCTCGAAGCCGAACAACAAGCGCTGGCGGCACGCCGCGAAGAGTTGCATGCCAACCAGACGTCCCTCGAGTCGAGCCGCTCCGAACGGAGCACCCTGATCAAGACGCTCAGCAGGGACATGGCGAACAAGCTCGCACGGCAAAAGCAGCTGACCGCTGACCGGAAGCGTCTCGAAAAACTGCTGACAGAACTGTCACGCCGCGTACGGGAACAGACCAGTACGGACTTCGCTCGACGCAAGGGCAGCCTGCCAATTCCCGTGAGCGGCAATACGGTGTACCGCTATGGCACCCCGCGGGCTGACGGTCGGCTGCGCTGGGAAGGCATGGTGTATCGCTCCAATCGCGGCACACCGGTGCATGCCGTGCATCGGGGTACGGTGGTCTTTGCCAACTGGCTGCGCGGATTCGGCATGCTGACGATCATCGATCATGGCAGCGGATTTCTGACCCTGTACGGCTATGTTGACGACCTGCTCAAGACCGAAGGCGATGTGGTGGAGAGCGGTGAAATTATTGCCCATGCCGGGCAGAGTGGCGGCCAGACCTTCGATGGGGTGTACTTTGAAATACGCCACCGGGGCGTTGCCGTCGACCCGAGGCCCTGGCTCAAAAAATAGGTAACTCGATCCGCCGAACCTGCTCTGCCACACTCCTCGCATGTTCGGACGCATAACCAATCTGCTCCTGATGACACTGGTGATGCTGGGGGGCGTCATCGGCGGGGTTCTGCTCGCCCGGGAGTTCCCTCTCGGAGCGCTCAGCCAAAAAGACATCTCACGGCTGAGCGGGACAATGTCCTGGGTGGCTGGAAACTACGTAGATCCCGTCGAGAGCACGACTCTCGTCGACTACGCCCTCGAGGGTCTATTTGAGCGACTTGACCCGCACTCGCAATATCTCGACCCGGTTTCGATGCGTGACCTCCGCTCTGAAGCGCACGGCCACTATGCGGGAATCGGTATCGAGCTCTCGTTGATCGACGGCTGGTTCACGGTTACCCGCGTCATGTCTGGCTCACCGGCAGAACGCGCCGCCATCACGGTCGATGACCGGATTACAAATGTAAACGGCCACTCGCTCAGAACCCTCAGAATCAACGACGTAAAACGCATGCTGCGTGGAGTCGCCGGTACCGAGGTCACACTCATTGTCGTCCGGGATGGCGAAGATCGTATCGAATTGAAGCTCGCCCGCGAGCGCATCACACTAGACTCGGTCAAGGCCTCACTTCCGCTGCGTGGCATTCCACTGTTGCAGGTGCGCGTTTTTCACGAACACACCGCGCGTGAAATTCGCACCGCGATCGAGGCAGAGCGAACCGCCAGCGGTGAGCTTCAGGGGTTGTTGCTCGACTTCCGCGGCAACCCGGGAGGACTACTACCTTCAGCTGTTGCCGTGGCAGACCTTTTTCTGGACGGTGGGCTGATCGTTCGCACCGCAGGTCGAGATCAACAGAGTCACTCGGAACACAGTGCGACGCAGGGCGACGTGCTGGCGGGATTGCCGATAGGAATCCTCATCGATGAGCGCACAGCCTCAGCTGCCGAGGTGGTCGCTGCGGCACTTCAGGATCATCAGCGGGCAATTTTGTTCGGGACACGCAGCCACGGCAAAGGTTCAGTCCAAACGCTTTTTGCCGAGCCTGGTCAACGAGGCGTCAAGCTGACCACAGCCCGCTACGTCGCGCCTTCCGGGCGGAGCATCGACGGTATCGGCATAGAACCCGACGTGATCTGGCACGGTGAATATGACGCTTTGCCGGCGCACGCCAATCAATACCTGATCGATACCGGCGGCGATAAGGCTGCCCCGTAAGTATTGGTTCCAGCCTCGGTTTTTCATGGGATTGCTGGCCGACACCAATGCGTGGAAACTCGCCAGCTTCCTGATTCGGGCTCAATAACAACCCATGACAAATGTATACACACGCACGATCACGGCCGCATCACTCGCTGAGAATAGCAGCCAGAGTGTGGACATCGACGGTACCAGCGTGCTGCTTTGCCGCTCGGGGGGTGAGTACTTTGCCGTCAAGAACCAGTGCACACATCAGGACGCGCCTCTGTTGGGTGGCCGGGTCAGGAATCGCATGGTGTCCTGTCCACTGCACGGGATGCGCTATGAACTCGCCACCGGCAAACCGTTCGGGCAACTCTCCCATGTACCCCTCGCGACCTACCCGGTGCGCATCGTTGACGGGTTCATCGAGATCGCAGTCGCGACCTGACAACGCCAACGCCTTGTACGCAGATGGGCGGTATGCCTACGATTCACAGATCCATTCCGGAGCAAGACCATGATCCGAGGCATTCACCACGTCGCGATCTCGACGCCGAATCTGGAACGTATCGTTGCCTTCTATCGTGACTATGTCGGTGCCGAAGTCGTCTACGAAGGCGGCTGGAAACGGGGTTCTGACATCATCGATACCATCGTTGGCCTCAAGAATTCCGAAGCCAAGCAGGCCATGTTGAAAATCGGCAACGCCTACCTCGAGTTCTTTGAATACGTTTCGCCAGCGGGGAATCCCAAGGACCCGAACTATGGCGTGAACCACCACGGCTACACTCATTTCGCCTTTGACGTTACGGACATCGACGTGGTCTACAACCGGCTTGTGCAGGGTGGCATGACTTTCCACTGCCCGCCGCCGAAGTTCGAGGGCAGTGCCATCCGTGCGACCTACGGACGCGACCCGGATGGCAATGTCGTCGAAATCCAGGAGATTCTGGATCCTGAACACAACTTCTCATTGGAACGAACCGTGTCCGCCGTGGGGCGTGACAAGCAGCGCTGACGGAGCTTAAGCTCTCGAACCCGGAGCGCAGATTCCGGACCCGGTCCCGACGACGCGCGCGACGCCTGTTCGAGGGACCAGCCAAAACAGAACGACTGCAAGAACGACAATAAGAAGGACGGGGGAACATCCTGCGCACTTTCGCGGCAGGGTGCTAGTTCGCGCTCGGGTGGTACATTGTGTCGGCCATGCTCTTCGGCACCTCGGCTCGAAGTGCTGACCTTGCCATCGTCATCGACGGCATGCGCTATAACGCAATGCGCGATGAACGCATCCTGCGTCTCCAGGCACCCTCACTCTTGGCATCCTGCCGCACACCCGAGGTGCCATCGACCTAGCCACCAGAGCGAAGCGCTTCGGCAAAGAAGTACTGTTGCATCAACCGATGGAAGCCCTGCCGTCCCGCTGGGCACTCCGTGAATCCGGAACGCTCCTCGCCTCCATGCAGGCCCACACGTTCACCAGAACTTTCGAGGCTGCTCTTGACCGGCTGCCCAACGTTTCTGGTGTTTCAAATCACACCGGCAGCCTGCTGACAAGCGATCCAACGGCAATGCACCGGTTGATGGCTGTCATCAAGGCGCGCAACCTGTACCCTGACAATCGCACGACTCCCGCGCCAGTTGCGCTCGACATGGCGATTGAAGCCGGTATACCGGCGAGCAAACGCGATGTTTTCCTCGACAATGAGATTTCGCTCGAGGCCATTCACCGGGCCTTCGGACAAGCGCTTTCAGTGGCGCGCAAGCAGGGCAAGCCTATCGTCATTGCTCATCCGTATGAGCAGACGGTGCGTTATCTTGAGCATGTGCTGTGTGCGCTGCCCGACGACATCACTCTCGTGTCAGCGGGTTACCTCGCTTATTCCAGCTATCCAGAAACGCCTGTCCCGCAGCAACTTGCAGCGTTCCCGCATACAGTGCACGACCAGTGATAACACCGGCGAGTCCAGTGTTCGAATCGGCCATCGCGACATCCACTGCGATACAGAGCCGTTCCAGATCCGCGAGTTGATGCACACCGCCTGATGCGATCACCGGAATACGCGTGGCTGCGGCGAGCTCTAGAGTCGACTTGATGTTCACACCTTCCAGCATGCCATCGCGATCAATATCGGTGTATACGATCCCGGCGAGGTCGAGGTGTTCAACGGAACGAGCAAAGTCCATCGCCCGAACGCCTGTTGTCCGATCCCATCCCGCCGTAGCCAGCACACCTTGGCGCGCATCGAGCCCAAGGATGATTCGCCCCGGAAACGCTTCTGCGAGTTGCTGCAGAAACGCCGGTTCTTCGATCGCCCGCGTGCCAACGATCAGTCGGTCAACGCCGGCTTCGATGTACGCTGCGGCGATTTCCACGGAACGCACACCACCACCCAGCTGCACCGGAATGCCGGGGATCGCCGCAACCATGCGTCCGATCAGCGCCCGGTTTTTCGGCTGTCCGGCAAAAGCTCCATCAAGGTCAACAATGTGCAGGCGACGCGCGCCCTGGTTTATCCAGGTGATCGCCATGGCAACCGGATCATCGGAAAAGACGGTCGCATCTTCCATACGCCCCTGACGCAGGCGCACGCACTGGCCATTCTTCAAATCGATGGCAGGAATCAGCTCCATCGCCGCTTACAAGGACCCCTTGGTGGAAGGCACTACACCACCCATGCGCGGATCGGCAGTCGCTGCGATCCGAAGGGCGCGGCCGAACGCCTTGAAGAGAGTCTCCGCTTGATGGTGAGCATTCTCCCCACGGATGTTGTCGAGGTGCACGGTCACTTGAGCGTGATTGACAAAGCCCTGGAAGAACTCGCGCAGCAGGTCGATATCAAAGTCACCGACCCGGGCGCGGGAATAGTCGACCAGATAAAACAGCCCCGGGCGGCCTGACAGATCGATGACAGCGCGAGACAGAGATTCATCGAGCGGCACGTAGGCGTGCCCGTAACGGTAGAGTCCTGACTTGTCGCCCACCGCTTTCGCAAACGCCTGACCGAAAACAATGCCAGTGTCTTCGACGGTATGGTGTGCATCAACTTCGAGATCACCGTCGGCCTTGATGTCGAGGTCGATCACACCATGCCTCGCAACCTGGGCCAGCATGTGGTCAAAAAAAGGTAGTCCCGTCGCCAGATTGTGCACACCGGTCCCGTCCAGATTGAGGGTCAAGCTGATGCGGGTTTCCTGGGTATTGCGGGTAACAGTGGCAATGCGGTTGTTCATCAGCGTACCGGCCAAACGGGGCGGCGGAGTATACCGTTCGATTCGACAAACCGAGAACCTGGGCATGTGGCTCAGAGTCGATCCATCAGGCTCCCGTGAGGCAGAAACCGGTTGTTTGAGTTGTTCTTGATCCAGGAGGAAAAAGAGGACTCGAATCGGGCACGCTTCTTCAGTTCGCGAACCATGGGCACGACCGGGGACTTCGCGCCGGCTTCCCACCCGGGAATGTCGCGTTCACCGCGGGTGAACACCTGGATGAGGGCAACGATCTCTGCATCGGGAAGCGGTGCAGTCGCAGCCGCCCAGTCAACGGGACCCTGTTTGCACAATCCGGGCATAAGCTTAAGCATTTCAGCACTCAACCCGAATCCTGCACTGTCGAGATGAGACGCGGCAGCTACCAGAACCCGGATGATCTCCGGCGTGATGCGGGCTGCAAGCGAAGCGGGGTCAAAGCTGTTGACCGACATTCGTACTTTCCGTGGACTCAGGACTGCATCGGGGTGACTATGCTAACCCGCCTTCTACCGGCAGTCCCCGATGCCAGCGTTACATTCGGCCCACACGTGGACGAGAACGGGTATGTTGCAATCCCGTCTTAGGATAGCGACGCCGATACCTGTGGCAAAAAGCATGAATGAAAGGATCTATCAGGACCCAAACCACAACTGGTTCTTCCACGTCAGAGGTAACCAGATCACCGGCCCGTTCGTGTCCTATGAGACCGCTGAAAGCGCACTGGCGCGCCACGTCGCGACCTGCAGGCAACGCAGCGTTGGCCGGTTTTTCTGGCCCCGCTACCTCCTCCCCGGTCGACTCTTCCGCAAGGTTGCACGCAGCAGCTGAAACGAACCGATTCGGCTCGAGACGCGTCACCATCACGCGTTAAGCCCAAGACGCCATCGCTACTTTCCTTCGCGAACAATGCCGGCTAGGGTTCGGGCCACTCCCTGGCTCTTGATCCCGCACTGATGGCCGAAACGATTTCGACGCCGCTCCTCGACTGGTTCGATCTGCACGGCCGCAAGGATTTGCCCTGGCAACATCCACGTTCAGCTTACGCGGTGTGGATCTCGGAAGTGATGCTGCAGCAAACGCAGGTTCGCACGGTGATACCTTACTTCGGCAGATTCATGCGCCGCTTCCCTGATGTAAAGACACTGGCCGCTGCGCACGTGGACGAGGTTCTTCATCTCTGGTCAGGCCTCGGGTACTACTCAAGGGGTCGCAATCTGCATGCTGCGGCAAGAGCGGTCGTCGAACGCTTCAACGGTGCAATGCCAGACAATGTTGAATCACTGGAATCACTGCCCGGTATTGGCCGATCGACCGCCGGTGCCATCGTCGCCATGGGGTTCGAGCGGTACGCGCCGATTCTTGACGGCAACGTCAAACGAGTGCTCGCGCGGTATCACTGCATTGAGGGGTTTCCTGGCAATCCACCTCTTGCCAGAAGACTGTGGTCCCTCGCAGAAAAAGAAACTCCCCTTACGCGGATCGCCGACTATACGCAGGCGATCATGGATCTCGGGGCAACGGTCTGCACTCGGCGCAAGCCGCGGTGTGAACAATGCCCGTTGCAGAGTGACTGCCTCGCTCTTCGCCTCAACAAGGTCAATGAACTACCCGAACCGAAACCACGCAAGAAATTACCCCTGACGGATCGCCACTTCTGGCTGATCCTGAACACAGATGGTGCGTGTCTGCTTGAGCGGCGCCCAACAACCGGCCTCTGGGGAGGTCTCTGGTCTCCCCCGGAGCGGGCGACGGATCTGCCCATCGACACACTTGGCCGGGAGCTCGGTATGCAGCTCAACCCAGAGCTTGACAAAAAACCTCTGCCGGCACCATTCACCCACACCTTCACGCATCTGCAAATGAGAGTATTGCCGGTATGTGTCCGAGCGCAGACGGGATCCGGGATCGCCGACCGGGATGACCTTCTCTGGTACCGCCCCGGGTTCAACCAGAATATAGGCCTCTCGGCAGTGGGCACACGCCTGCTCAACGAACTCTATCGGAGTGACGCATGACCAGAATGGTGACCTGCAGAAAGTACGGGCAGGAGCTGCCGGGGCTCGATGCTCCGCCGCTGCCGGGTAAACGCGGTGAAGAGATCTTCAACACCGTTTCGAAAAAAGCGTGGGGTGAGTGGCAAGCACTGCAAACCATGCTCATCAATGAAAAGCACCTGCGACTCATTGAGCCTGCGACGCGCAAGTACCTCACCGAACAAATGCAGCGTTTCTTCGACAACCAGCCCACCGATGTCGCTGAACATTACATACCCACGCCACCCTAGACATCCGCGCCGCGGCGCGTTACTTTTTTTACAAGCCCGGATTTCGCATGAGACCGGGACTGGAACGGCGCTATTACGATCCTTGATCGAACGTAGCCCGGAAGTAACGCCCTCAAGTGAGCAATCACATGCAGGACTTGATCCGCGCGCAAGCGCATAACGGACAGGTACCACATAATGTCTGCATTGACCGTTCTCGATTTTCCGAAACGTAAAGCCGCCCATTCACCCCTTTCGATGCTGACGTGTTACGACTACACGTACGCGCGAATGCTCAATCAATCCGCAGTCGACCTGCTGCTCGTCGGTGACAGTGTCGCCATGATCGTCCATGGGTTTCAGAGCACGATCCATGCGGACGTCAACATGATGGCGCTGCATACCGCTGCAGTCCGGCGGGGGGCGCCGAACAAGTTCATCGTCGCGGACATGCCCTTCCTCAGCGTTCGCCGCGGCCTCGAATTCGCAATGGACGCGGTGACAAGGCTGATGCAGGCAGGCGCCAACGCAATCAAGATCGAAGGCGCGAACGGTCAACTCGACCTCATGCGCCACATCGCTGAATCCGGGGTCCCGGTGATGGGCCACCTCGGTTTGACACCGCAGTCCGTGGAAGCCCTCGGCGGTCACAAGGTTCAGGGGCGCACTGAAGGCGCTGCAGCAACACTCCTCAACACCGCACACGACGTTGCAGCCACTGGCGCATTCGCGCTGGTCCTGGAGTGTGTGCCGGCAATTCTTGCGACCCGGGTTACGAAGGAACTGTCGATTCCTGTCATCGGTATCGGCGCCGGTTCAGGCACTGACGGCCAGGTTCTGGTGCTGCAGGACATGCTCGGTTGCAACAGTGCCTTTCGACCGAAGTTCCTGCGTCACTATGCAGATCATGAACAAACCGTTGTGAACGCCGCCGGTCGTTTCCATCAGGACGTGTCGTCCCGCGCCTACCCCAATATCGCGGAGTCCTACGCATGAAGGTCTTCAAATCCATCCGCGAATGGCAGGCGGAGCGCACATCCCTGAGTGGCACCATCGGATTCGTTCCTACAATGGGCGCTTTGCACCGAGGTCACGCCACGCTGCTTGAGAGTAGCCGTAGCGAAAACGACATCTCCGTGCTGTCCATTTACGTCAATCCGACCCAGTTCAACAATCCCGAGGATCTGACGAACTACCCCTGCACCCTAGACGCCGACCTCGCGCTTGCACGCGAACTTAGTGTTGATGCCGTCATCCTGCCGCGTTATGCAGACATGTATGCCGACGGTTACCACTACCGGGTGGATGAAACAGATTTCAGTCGGACGCTCTGCGGTATCAATCGCCCGGGACATTTCACCGGCGTGCTTACCGTGGTCATGAAACTGCTCAATCTGGTAAGGCCGCAGCGCGCCTACTTCGGTGAGAAAGATCATCAACAGCTGACGGTCGTCAAAGGGATGGTGGATGCCTTCTTCATGCCAGTGGAAATCGTACCGGTTGTAACGGTTCGCGATGCAGATGGACTCGCGTTGAGTTCGCGCAACGCCCGTCTCACAACGGAAGCGCGGCGCCTTGCACCCCTCTTTCCCAGTTTGCTCGCAGAACCTGATGATGATGCGAGCATCGCCCGCAAACTCGCCGACGAAGGTTTTACCGTGGACTACGTGGAAACCCGGAACGGTCGTCGTTATGGCGCGGTGGTGATGGATTGCGGCAGCCACACTGTTCGTCTGATCGACAACCTTCCCATGCATGAAGCTAAGGGCGTTTGAACTGAGCAGTCGAATGAACCTATTCTCCCGCCGGTTGAATTCACTTTTTTTCGGCGAGGAGACGCGGGCGTGGCCAATCAACAGGAACGTATCGAGATCTACCGGGATGGAAACGCAGTCTGTGAAGGATGGTCGACCTGGGAGAGTGGTGGCGGCAAGAGACCCTGCGTGATTGTCGGACACGACTGGGCTGGTCTGCTCGACGGCACCCGCGATCATGCCCGTCGCATCGCCTCATGGGGTTATGTTGCATTTGCCGCAGACGTCTATGGCCAAGGCCGACGAGGTACAGCTGGTGCGGACAACAGCGCCTTCATGGGCCCCTTTCTCGCCGACCGCGCCGCCCTGCGGGCACGTTTGCTCGCTGCGGTCACCGCGGCAAAGGCACATCCACACGTGGATCCGAACCGCGTGGCGTTCATCGGCTTCTGTTTTGGCGGCCTCTGTGCACTCGACCTTGCACGCGCCAACGCCCCGGTGGCTGGCGTGGTGAGCTTGCACGGCGTGTACGCGCAACCCGGGTTAGGACCGCAACAAACCATCAAACCGAAAGTTCTGGTTTGCCATGGCTGGGATGACCCACTCGCCAAGCCTGATGATGTACTCGGCCTGTCAAAGGAGCTCACGGAGGCCAAGGCCGACTGGCAGCTGCATGCCTACGGCAACACGCTCCACGCATTCACCTCCGTCGGGGCGGATGCCCCGGCCATGGGCGCGAAATACAGCGAGGCCGCACACCGGCGGTCCTTCGCGGCGATGAAGGGCTTTCTGGCAGAGTGCCTGGCCTGATCCGGCCACGCTGGTCATGTCGACCTTGGGCTCACTCCTCTCCGGCCCGCGCCGGGATCATATTGATCCTCTTGGCGCGAGCCTGCTGATCGGCTTTTCAGCTCTGCTCGGCCTGAATCAGGCACTGGTGAAGATCGTCAACGCAGGCATGGCACCGCTGTTCCAGTCCGGCGCACGCAGTGCGTGTGCGCTGGTCGTGATACTCATCTGGGCGGCCTTCGTCCGCACACGCTTCGACTTCCGCAACGGCAGCGTTCCCTGGGGGATGTTGACCGGCACACTGTTTGCCCTGGAATTCGCGATGCTGTTCATCGCCCTCGACTACACCACGGTCTCCCGGGTCAGTCTCTTCTTCTACAGCATGCCGTTGTTCACGGCGATCGGCGCCCATTTCCTGTTGCCTGTGGAGCGGCTGCACTCAGGCAAACTGATCGGACTCGGTATCGCCTTCACAGGACTTGCGATCGGCCTCGCGGATGAGTCTTCCGCTCCATCGGATCAGTCATGGATCGGCGACCTGCTCGCCGTGGGCGGCGCAATCTCTTGGACGGGTATTGCGCTTGCCATGCGCACGACACCGCTGCAGAAGTGTCCATCTGAACAGGTCATGATCTATCAGCTCGGTGTGTCGGCCATCCTGTTACTCGTGGCAGCACCGTTCTTCGGCGATACGCTGCGTGTGCTGACACCATCCATCCTGCTCATTTTCACCTTCCAGGTGATCGCCGTTGCCAGCATCGGTTATCTGCTCTGGGCGCGGATCCTCGCCATATACCCAGTAGGCAACATGGCTTCGTTCAGTCTGCTTGCGCCGGTATTCGGAGTCTTTTCTGGCTGGCTGCTGTTTGATGATCCACTTACGGTACGTTTCGTCATTGCACTTGCCCTGGTCGGCGCTGGCCTCGTTCTCATCAACCGGCGGCGGGCTTCCTGAGATCAAGTGTGAACGGGAAGTCGGGGTGTGACCTTTCAGTCTGCAGACGCATCCGCCCCTGCGTACCACCATGCGCTTCAAGTCGCGCCGCGCGACGGGCCTCGGCTTCGTTGGCATTGAGCGGGAAGGTCTTGTAGTTCCGCCCGCCGGGGTGTGAAACGTGATACGTCGCCCCGGCAATGGAGCGCTGGTTTTCGCGGTCCACGACATCAAACACCAGCGGTGCATGCACTCCGATCGTCGGATGCTGGCTGGACGGAGGGTTCCATGCCTTGAAGCGTACACCCGCAACAGAAGTTCCCTGTTCACCGGTGCTGTGCAGCGGCACGACCCTTCCGTTGCAGGTCACCGCATATCGATCGCCGGGCAGACCACGAACCAGCACCTGCAACCGCTCCACCGATGAGTCCACATATCTCGCCGTACCTTGCCCCGTACTCTCTTCACCCAGCACATGCCATGGCTCGAGTGCAGCGTGTAACTCGACAACCATTCCCCGGGCTTCGATCCGGCCGATCAACGGAAACCGGAATTCCAGAAACGGCAGGAACCATGCATCCTCGAACGCGTATCCGGAGCGGCGCACGCTGCGCAGGACATCCTGGAAATCCGCCCACACGAAGTGACGCAGCATGAACCGGTCATGCAGATCCGTGCCCCAGCGGATGAGGTCCTTGCGATATGGTCGATTCCAGAAACGTGCCACCAGTGCCCGGATCAGCAGCATCTGCAGAACGCTCATGCGCGGGTGAGGTGGCATCTCGAATCCGCGAAACTCCACCAGCCCACGACGGCCACTGGCACTATCCGGCGAGTACAGCTTGTCGATGCAGAACTCGGAGCGATGGGTATTGCCGGTAAGGTCCGTCAAAAAGTTACGCAACACCCGATCAACGATCCACGGATGATCTGTTTCCCCAAGAGGCAGCTGACCAAGCGCAATCTCGAGCTCATATAGCCGGTCGTCCCGCGCTTCGTCAACCCGCGGGGCCTGACTGGTCGGGCCGATGAACATGCCGGAAAAGAGATAAGAAAGACTCGGGTGTCGCTGCCAGAACCGCAGCAGGCTGGCCAGCAATTCCGGGCGCCGCAGAAACGGGCTGTCAGAGGGCGTCCGACCTCCAAGAGTGACGTGATTGCCACCACCCGTCCCGGTATGGCGGCCATCGAGCATGAACTTCTCTGTACCAAGACGCGTCTGGCGCGCGTGTTCATACAGCTCTTCTGTCTGTGCGACGAGCTCCCGGAAACTTCCGGACGGCGCGACGTTGACCTCGATAACACCGGGATCCGGCGTGATCTGCAGGAGACGCAAGCGTGGATCGCGAGGCAACTCATACCCTTCGAGCACGATGACCAGGCCGAGTTTTTTGGCAGCGGCTGTAGCCGCATCCACGAGCGCGATATAGGCCGCAGCATCCGGAACAGGCGGCATGAAAAGGTAGATCCGGCCATGACGCACTTCGATGACAAGTGCAGTGTGCACAACCTCGCGCGTAACCGCCGCCAAGGGCTGTGCAGAAGACTCAGGCAGCTCCTTCGCTGCAACAAAGGGATCGGTTTCCGGATCCGACTCGACGGTCTCGGTCCAGGGCAGTGAAGCCAGCGGCAAACGAAACCCCATCGGTGAGTCGCCCTGCAAGAGAAACATTGCACCAGAACGAAATCGCCAGCAGCTGGTGATCCAGCGGCCCTGCGCAGAGTCCTCTTGACCGGGATCCCACTTGAGAGGCAGTGCAAATCCCACGGGGGCCGTCAGGTCCGCTGCAAAGATCCGCGCCAGACGTTCCCGTTCGAGTGGATCGTTGAGCTTTGAGTCCAACACCGAAACGTTGTCGGGAAGTTGCTGTTCCCGCACCAGGTTGTGCAGAACATCCTCGTAGCCCGAACAGATGTTCTCTGGATCAACCTTGATTGTTGCAGCGAGTGACGTCGCCAGCGCCTTCGCATCATCAATCGAAAAACGCGCTTCGCCTTCACCGTCACTAAGCTGTTCGGGATGCCGTACCACTGGCTTGCCGTCGGCACGCCACCAGAGTGACATCACCCATCGCGGCAAAGGCTCTCCCGGATACCACTTGCCCTGGCCAAAGTGACAGAGTCCATCAGGCGCATAACAAGCCCGCAGACGTTGCAGAAGGTTTGCCGAAAGTCGGCGCTTGGTATCGGACAGTGCCGTGAAATTCCACTCCGCACCATCCATGTCATCAATGGATACGAACGTCGGCTCACCACCTTGGGTCAGCCGAACATCGCTAGTCACCAGATCTTCATCGACCCTGGCACCGAGCCGCAGAATTTTCTGCCATTCACCTTCGGCGAAGGGCCTAGTCACCCTCGGATCCTCATGCACACGCTCGATCTCATTCACGAATGAGAATTCGACCTCGGCTTTCGACGTGGAACCGGTAATAGGCGCAGCGCTGCCGGTGTCCGGGGTACAGGCGAGTGGAATATGACCTTCACCGGCAAAAAGGCCCGAAGTGGGGTCGAGTCCGATCCAGCCCGCTCCGGGCAAATAAACCTCTGCCCAGGCATGCAGGTCGGTGAAATCCTTCACGGTACCGGATGGTCCATCCAGCGCTTCGACATCCGCTTTGAGCTGGATCAGATAACCGGACACAAACCGGGCAGCGAGGCCGAGATGACGCAGGATTTGTACCAGCAGCCACGCACTGTCGCGGCACGAACCGGATCGCAGTCGCAGGGTGTCTTCGCAGGTTTGCACCCCGGGCTGCATGCGCACGAGATAACTCACATCGCGTTGCAGCCTCTGATTCAGAGTTACCAGAAATTCGACAACGCGGATTCTTTCCCGCGAAACGGCTTTGAGCCACTCGCCGAGCAGCGGCCCCGCCTGGGTCACCGCGAGGTACGGCGCAAGATCGCGTCGCAGTGAAGACTCGTAGACGAACGGCCAGTGCTCGACGGACTCTTCAAGAAAGAAGTCGAACGGATTGATCACCGTCATCTCGGCAATCAACGAGACATCAACTTCAAATACGCTGGTGGGCTCAGGGAACACCAATCGCGCGAGCCAGTTGCCAAACGAATCCTGCTGCCAGTTGATGAAGTGGTTGGTTGGTGTGACCTTCAGCGAATAGGCGGAAACCGGCGTGCGACAGTGAGGTGCCGGTCGCAGGCGAACCACATGAGGGAAGAGCTCAATCCTGCGGTCATAGCGGTAAGTGGTCCGATGCGTTAGTGCGACGCGAATGGTCACAGGGCGCCGTTCGCCTCCCAATCGATTTCCGGCAATCGCGCGAAAGCGATTTTGATTTCCTTGTTCCAGCTGCGCTTGATGAGGCGCAGGTAATCATCATCCTCTTCAAATCGTTTGTAGCGACCCGGTTGCAGTGAACCTGCACGGTAAGCCAGAAGTTCGATGGGGGGGCCAACGGTGACATTGGAGCGCATGGCGCCGTCCATCGATACGAGGGCGCAAAGGGCCGCCTGGTCGAGCGGGGTTTCCATGGAAATCACGCGATCCAGTATGGGTTTGCCATATTTGGACTCGCCGATCTGCAGATAGGGCACGTGATTGGAACTTTCGATGAAGTTGCCTTCCGGATAGACCATATAGGACCTGCAGGTGGCGCCGAGCACCTCACCACCGACCAGGAAATTCGCCTCAAAAATCGCCCCGCCTCCGGTCTTTTCCTGCTCCGAGCGATTGAGCCGGCCAATGTAACCCGCAGCCTCGTTTACGGTAGTCACCGTGAAGAGACTCCGGGCAGCTCTTTCGTGGATGTCGCGTTCGATCTGCGCGAACACACCTTGCGTCGTTGCGAGGTTGCCGGAACAGCAGATGATGAATTGCCGTTCCCCGGGAATTCCGTACGAGCGCATCTTGCTGTGCGTGCTGATGCTGTCCACACCGGCATTGGTGCGGGAGTCCGACACCAGAACCAGCCCGGCATCCACATGTATGGCCACGCAATACGTCATTTCTCACAGCTCTCGCGTTCGATTCATCAACCACTCGCACCGATAGACGCTCTGCGAATATCCGCGCGGATTACATATCGCCAAACGATTCTGGCCCTGACCGAGGGCAGGCGTAGACTGACTCCGGGGTGCAGATCCAGACGCATCATCCAGTCAATGAGATGGATGCCGCAAAGCGGCACAAACACTGCAAAGCACCGTTCTCGGATCGCCCCCACCCGATTTCGGGTCGTCGCTGCATTCTCCGATGAGCTGTGTGCTGCTGCCAACCGCTGATTTTGTTTCCCGGCGTTCCGGTTGACGCTCCCGGGAACCGCCGGTTTAATACGCGGCCTTTCCTTTCGGCCAGGTAGCTCAGTCGGTAGAGCAGAGGACTGAAAATCCTCGTGTCGGCAGTTCGATTCTGCCCCTGGCCACCACCTCCATTCCTTTTGTCGCATGTCCTTCGCGCGTCTGTAACGGCTGTGCAGTTTCCGCCCATGCGCAGTAGCATCCGGACAAAAGCGATACTTGAGTTCTCCGATGCCCGCGATAGCCCAACCCCTGCCTTCGGATGTGCTCGCTGCGCGTGATGGTCTGCTCGCTTTCGCAGATCGGGAGATCATTCCGCGACACAACAAACACCAGTCACTCTTTGATGATCCGCGGCGCCTCTATCGGAAGGATGGGCGGTTCTCGGATGAGTTACTCGAGCTGATTCGGGAAGTACGCACCGCTTCCGCCAGCGCCGGCTTCTACACGATGTGTGTCCCCGTGGAGCTGGGTGGCGGTGGGCTTGGGCATCTCGCCTATTACGCCGCCTGGGAAGCGCTCTTCCATCACTGCGGCCCGAACAACTGGCTGATGCTTTATGCCCTCTCCCACTGGGCTTTCGGTCCCAGCCGACTGCTGGAACAGGTCACACCCATGGCGCGCGACCGGTTCATGCCTGGATTGATGGATGGCACCCGGTCCATGTGTTTCGGGCTGTCTGAACCCGGCGCAGGTTCCGATGCCAGCATGCTCAAGACCCGTGCGGTCAGGGACGGCGATGGGTTTCTGATCTCCGGCCGAAAGATCTGGACGACAAACGCACCCGTCGCTGATTACTGCGTCCTGTTCGCCATCACTGATGCAGCCAAGGCAGCGGCAAAACAGGGCGGCATCAGCGCCTTCATGGTGCCGACCAATACACCGGGATTCACCGTCCAACGTGTCATCCGGCTCTTCGGTCACATCGGCGGGGATGAAGCCGAAATCGCCATCGACAACCTTCGGGTTGAGCCATGGCAAATGGTCGGCAAGGAAGGTCAGGGTTTTGTCGCGGCGCTCTACGGGGTCTCGCTCGGTCGGATCTACAACTCCGCCCGCGCGGTGGGCTATGGCCGCTGGGCAGTCGAACTCGCGCTCAACTATGCGCAGATGCGGGAAGCCTTCGGCCAATCCATCTCCGAGTACCAGGGCGTCAGTTTTCCGCTCGCGGAATCGGCGACCGAACTTCATGCCGCACATCTCATGGGTCTGAACGCCAGCCAGCTGCTGGATCAGGGGTTGCCTGCCGTAAAGGAACTCTCCATGACCAAGGCGTATTCCGTGCAGGTCGGCTACCGGGCTGTCGATCGCGCCATGCAAACCCATGGCGCCATGGGTTTCACCAACGAAGTCGGATTGACCGACGCCTGGCATGCGCTGCGCATCGTCAACGTGGCGGATGGTACGAACGAAATCCTGAATCGCACCATCGCCCAACGGTTGTTCAAAGGGGATACCGAGGTCTGAGCGGCGCGGTTACCCGCGCCGCCATCCGGCGCTACTACTGGGCTTGCCCGACGGGGATGAAGGGGACAGCGCCACCGGTGACGCCGGGCAGTATGCCGTTCCACTTTTCGATGGCGAGCCGCTGCGCTTCGATTTCACGCAGCTTGATCAGTTCGGGCGTGATTTCCTCTTTCTGCAGCTTCAGGGAAGCCGCTTCAGCCTGCGCCTGCGCCACTTTCTGCTCCGCTTCGACACGGATCCGCTGCAGATCCCTCTCAGCTTTCAGCTTTAATTGCTCCGCCGTTGTTTTCGCTTCGATCGCTTCATTGAATGAATCCGAAAACTGAAAATTCACGATGGAAAACTCGTCAATCTCGACGCCGTGTTTGTTGAGCCTCTCGGTCAGAAAACCCCGGATCCGGTCTCTTACGTCAGAACGCTTGGTAATGAGTTCTTCGGCCGTATATTGAGCGGTGGCTGCTTTCACTGCTTCCTGCATGGCGGGCACGATGATCCGCTGATCAACTTCACTCGGTCCGCCGATATCGCGGTAGGTGATCGCCACCCGCTCCGGCAGCAGGTGGTAGTTCAACGCAACGCGAGTGTGAATGGTCTGCAGATCCTTCGAGGCCGCCTCACCGTCACCTTCAGCTTTCTGCAACCGCACATCGATCTTGTGCACGGCATTCACGAACGGAACGATGAAGTGCAGACCTTCGCCAAGCACTTCTTCCTTGACCTTGCCAAACGTCGTCACCACTCCCCTGTGCCCCGCAGGAATTTGCGTGAATGGCGAAAACAGAGCCAGAACCACCAAAACCACAATACCGATGATGATGTAACGAACTGCCGCGTTCATGGAGGGTCTCCCGTCTTGGTCTTTGATCCGTCTGACTGGTGTCGTCGGATCGAATGCTCTTTTTCTGTCGGCTCATCGCGCCGCAATGACGCGGATTTCGACCTTGTAGGCCGGAGTCGCCAGTTTCGATTCCACACATGCTCTCGCGGGTGTGTCACCTTTCGGCACCCACGGATCCCAGGCGCTGTTCATGGCGGCAAAATCACCCATGTCCGCGAGCCAGATCGTGGCCATCAGAATCCGCGTCTTGTCCGTTCCGGCCTCTGCCAGATACCCGTCTATACGCGCAAGAATCTGCCTCGTTTGTCCGGCGGTGTCCGCAGATGGGTCATCGGCAACGATGCCAGCGGTATAGACCGTATCCCCATGAATGACGACCTGTGAGAGTCGTGGGCCTGTGTGCAGACGCTGAATGCTCATTCTGTCCCCTGTTGGTAGCGGAAGAAGATCCGCACTGGCAGCGATCATGATCGGTCATCCGCTTTCCGCTGCCAACGACTTACCGGCCTCCACCACCAACTGAATGCCTCCTGAACTCATCTGAACCCTTCTCGATAAATGAAGCAGCAATCAAATTGCTGCTCGGGCGGTATGCGAATACACTTGCCGCCGTTTTGCGAGGGGAGGGATTCAGGGTCTATCCCGCACGCATGGCGATGCCAGGAGTGCAAGTTTCCGGCAACCGTGGTGGCAGTGGTTTCGGCAAGCCTGTCGCCCGAAGCTAACGCACCAGTTGGCGATTGCACGTCAAATGACCAATAGTCTCAACTTGCCGGCGAAAGGAATTCGATTGTTAAGCGCCATGTCCGCCAGTGTGACTCTCGCCGTCAGGCGGGGTCTGCTCCAGCGTTTTTCCTTGCATCACCCGATGAGCTCGCCAGCACAGTGCGCGCCCGATGGTTTTACGGCAACAGCTTCAGGATCTGAGACATGCGAAGTTTTCCTCCTCCCGTAACCGACCGCCGCATCAGGTTTGCCGTAGTTGGCTGCGGGCGCATCGCCACCAACCACTTCAATGCGATCAAACAACACGAGGATCGAGCCGAACTCGCCGCCATCTGCGATGTGGACGGGCGCGCACTCGACAAGGCAGCGACGGAAACCCGGGCGACTCCATTCCGATCTCTTCCGGAAATGCTCAAAAACTCCGATGCGGACGTAGTCGTGCTGACCACGCCAAGCGGGCTGCACCCGGAGCAGGTCATTGAGGTTGCTGCGAGTGGTCGGCATGCCATGACCGAAAAGCCCATGGCCACCCGCTGGCACGATGGGCAGCGGATGGTCAAAGCCTGTGATGACGCCAACGTCCGTTTATTCGTGGTCAAACAGAATCGTCGTAACGCAACACTGCAGCTTCTCAAGAAGGCGGTCGAGGATGGACGCTTCGGCCGCATCTTCATGGTGAACATCAACGTCTTCTGGACCCGCCCCCAGGACTATTACGACAGTGCCGCCTGGCGAGGGACCTGGGAGTTTGACGGCGGTGCGCTGATGAACCAGGCCAGTCACTACGTCGACCTCTTGGAATGGCTCATCGGCCCGATCGAGAGTTTGCAGGCCTACACCGCAACCCTGGCGCGCGATATCGAGGTGGAGGACACCGGGGTCATCAGTGTGAAGTGGCGGTCCGGTGCGCTCGGCTCAATGAATGTCACCATGCTCACCTATCCGAAGAATCTCGAAGGCAGCATCACTATCCTCGGCGAAAAAGGTACCGTACGGATCGGTGGCGTTGCGGTAAACGAGATCCAGCACTGGGAGTTCTCCGAGCCGCGGCCGGAGGATCAGCAGATCAGGGAAGCGAACTACGCAACGACCTCGGTCTACGGCTTCGGTCACCCGCTCTACTACGACAACGTCATTAAAGTACTGCGCGGCGAAGCGGAGCCCGAAACGGATGGTCGCGAGGGACTGAAATCGCTGGAAGTGTTGATCGCGACCTACCTGTCAGCCCGTGACGGTCGACGGGTCGCTCTGCCGCTGGACTATTGAGGACAACATGAGCATTGATCCAACAGCAAAGATCCATGACAGCGCCATCGTGGATGAGGGTGCCTCTGTTGGTGCCAATACCCGCATTTGGCACTTTGTCCACGTAAGCCCGCAGGCGCGCATCGGGTCCGGTTGTTCCCTTGGACAAAACGTGTACGTGGGCAATGACGTTACCATCGGCGACAACGTTCGCATTCAGAACAACGTTTCGGTTTTTGACGCCGTACGTCTCGAAGACGATGTGTTCTGCGGCCCCAGCATGGTTTTCACGAACGTCTACAACCCGCGTTCAGCAATTTCCCGTAAAGATGAGTACCGCGAGACCTGGGTACGCAAAGGCGCAACCCTTGGTGCGAACTGCACGATCGTTTGCGGCAACGAAATCGGCGCGCATGCGTTCATTGGCGCTGGCGCGGTAGTCAATCAGCCGGTTCCACCCTATGCGCTCATGGTGGGCGTGCCGGCAAAACGGAAAGGCTGGATGTGCTCCTGTGGCGTCCAGCTGAAAGGTGCAGGTGACGTGACCTGCGGCAGCTGTGGCTCCAAATATCAAATAACCGACTGGGTATGCACAAAAAAATGACGGACAAGATCGAGTTCGTTGATCTCAAGGCGCAGTACGCGCAGCTGAAGTCGCGCATCGATGTGCGCATGACAACCGTGCTGTCTCATGGTCAGTACATCATGGGCCCCGAAGTGCGAGAGCTCGAAGAGGCCCTCGAAGTACATACGGGCGCCAAACACTGTGTCACAGTTGCTTCTGGTACAGAAGCATTGCTCATCTCGCTGATGGCCATCGGCATCAAGCCGGGTGATGAAGTAATCACCACACCGTTTACCTTCGTGGCCACTGCAGAAGTCATTGCGCTGCTCGGCGCGGTACCCGTGTTCGTGGACGTGGAAGCCGACACCTGCAATATCGACCCCAACGGCATCGAAGCGGCCATTACACCGCGCACCCGAGCCATCATTCCTGTGTCTCTCTACGGCCAGACACCGAACATGGATGAGATCAACGCGATCGCCGCGAAACACGGCAACATCGTCGTGATCGAAGATGCCGCGCAGAGTTTTGGCGCCACCTACAAGGCTCGCAAGAGCTGCAACCTGTCGACCATCGGCTGTACCAGCTTTTTCCCGAGCAAGCCCCTTGGCTGTTATGGCGACGGCGGCGCGATCTTCACCAGCGACGACGGATTCGCCAAGGCCATGCGTGAGATCCGCGTGCATGGTCAGGAAAAGCGCTACTACCACACCCGCATCGGAGTGGGCGGACGCATGGACACACTGCAATGTGCGGTTGTGCTCGCCAAGCTCGAAAACTTCGCCTGGGAAATCGACCAGCGCATCGCCGCAGGCGAACGTTATGCAAAGCTCTTCGCGGGGCACAATGGCATTCGGCAGCTGGCGGTGCGGTCCGACCGCACCTGTGTGTGGGGTCAATACACCATCCAGGTGGATCGGCGCGACGCAGTACTCAAATCGCTGGCTGATGCCGGCATCCCCACCGCGGTGCACTACCCCGTGCCGCTGAACAGGCAACCGGCATATGAAAGACTGAGTCGTGCTGCCGGCAAACTGAACAATTCCGACTCGGTTTCGGAGCGTGTATTCAGCCTGCCCATGCACCCGTATCTCGAGCAGCCTGTACAGGAGCGGATTGCGAGGTCGGTGATCAACGCGGTCGCATGAAGATCGTTACGGTCGTCGGTGCGAGACCGCAGTTCATCAAGGCCTCCGTCGTCTCGCACGCCATCCGTGACCACTATGCCGATCAGATTGACGAGGTGTTGCTGCACACCGGTCAGCACTTCGATACGAACATGTCGGCGGTGTTCTTCGATGAACTGGATATTCCCGAACCCCAGTACAACCTGGGAATCTCCGGAGGCTCCCACCCGTCGATGACCGCGCGAATGATGGCGGGCATTGAAAGTGTCCTGCTGGCAGAGCGCCCGGATCGGGTACTCGTGTACGGTGACACCAATTCGACTCTTGCCGCAGCGCTCACCGCAGTTCAGCTGAAGATTCCCGTTTCCCATGTCGAGGCAGGTGTCCGCTCCTTCCGAACCGACATGCCGGAAGAAGTTAATCGGCTGGTCACCGACCGCGTGTCCACTCAACTCTTCTGTCCATCCTCGACTGCTGTCGCCAATCTGGCAGCCGAGGGCATTCGCAGTGGTGTTGTGAACTCTGGTGACGTGACCTGTGACCTGCTTGCGCGATTCACTCAAACCGCACGCTCCCGAAGCAAGATACTCGAACAGCAGAATCTCGACAGGGGGTGTTATGCACTGGTCACCTGCCACCGCGCCGAAAACACCGATGACCCTGTGCGTCTGCAGTGCATCATGCAAACCGTGCGACGCATTGCGACGGATATGCCAGTTGTTCTGCCTCTGCATCCCAGGGTAAAAAAAATGGCCCTGGAGCTCGATCTCCTGACACCGCACAAAGGCCTGGCGCTGCTGGATCCACTGCCTTTCCTCGACATGATCACGCTCGAAGAGAACGCGCAGGTCATCATCACGGACTCAGGTGGCGTGCAGAAAGAAGCGTTCTGGTTCAGTGTCCCCTGTATCACTCTGCGTGACGAAACCGAGTGGGTCGAGACTGTGGAACTCGGTGCCAACTGCCTTACCGGGGTTTCAGAAGCGAAGATCCTCCACGCGGTTCATCTTGCAACTTCGGCACCTCGTCGGGTCGTCGGGGCTGCGCCCTACGGAAAGGGCAACGCCAGCGAGGCCATCGCAGTACACCTGGCCGCTTGAGATGTCGTTTCGTGCCAACGCGCTCCGCATGGTCGCTGGCACGCTGGTTGCGCATGCGCTGCCGGTTCTGGCTACACCGTTTCTGACCCGTTCTTACGATCCTGAGGCGTTCGGGTTGCAGCTTCTGTTCATGAGCCTGGCCACCGCACTCGGCGTACTCGCTACCTGTCGCCTGGAACTCGCCATCGTGATGGCTCCATCCGACGACGAAGGACATGCGCTGGCCGGCATCATTCTCCTTCTAACTACGATCATCTGTGGCGCACAGGTCTTCGTGCTCGCCGGTTTCGCCGCTGACATCGCCCTGCTCACCGACCATCCTGACCGGACCGGTTGGCTGTGGATGCTGCCGGTGTTTACGTTCCTGCTATCGCTCTTCCAGGTCAGCCTTGCATTCGCAAGCCGGCGAGACAGGTTTGGCCAGGTCGCTGCTGCGAACGCCACCAACCAGGGGGCCTACGTTCTCGTAGCTTTGAGCAGCACCCTGGGTGGCACTTTGGGCGGGCCGACGGTGCAGGGACTGGTTTCGGCCAAATTTGTCGGACAGCTCACTTCAGCCCTGTTTTCGGTCGTTTCCGTTCGATCCGACTGGCTCAGGACCAACCCCATCCATGTGTTCAGTCGCGCTGGAGAATTGTTGCGCAAGAACGTTCAGTTCCTCGCCTACAACACGCCCTACAGCCTTTCCGGCGGTTTGCTGCGGGATGTTCCCGTCTTTTTCCTCAGTACGCTGTCCTCCACAGCGCTGACGGGTTACTTCGCCCTCGCCCGGATGATCACCATGGCTCCCGCTGCGCTGGTGTCTTCCGCCATCAGTCCGGTATTTTTTCGGGAAGCGGCAGCCCATCGGGGAACGAGCTACCTGCAGTCGATCACATTGCGACTGCTGAACAGCGGTGCTGTGGCCACCGCACCGGTTTTTGCCCTGGCCGCTGTCTGGGGTGACCACTTGTTCGTCTTCGCATTCGGGGAAGGCTGGATGATCGCCGGACAGATCGCCATGTTGCTGTCACCTGCGGCATGGTGGGCGGTACAGACTGCCTGGCCAGAACGGCTCTTCGAAGTTCACGGCCGGCAAGGTGTATCCCTGACGCTGCAACTGGTCGCAGATGTCGCCACTGCAGCTGCATTCGTTGGTGTTTTGCTGCTGGCGGGTGACCCGCTTTGGGCGGTTGCTGCCTTTGCCTTCTGCAACCTAATCTACCACCACGCATACGTCTTTACGGTGTGCGCTGTCAGCAGTTTCGAAACACGAGCCGTCTTCAAACTCTTCGCCAAGGCCTGGCTGATGTTCCTCGCCTGGATAATCGCGCTGTTGGCGGTGCGATGGATTTCAGGCGGATCGCTTGGCATCGGTGCGACAGCGACCGTTGTTACACTGGGCGCAACTGTCCTGATGTCTCGAATGGTGTATCGGGCGCTGGGCCAAGACTCCTGATGTGTTCCCTGAGACCCTCTACCCGAACATTGTCGAATCAGACCAGGCCGGACATTGCACGACCCGGCGAGTCCAAGTACGGTGGCGCCCGTGTTTTCCCCAGGCCGCCCGCGGCGAGACATGAATCCGAGGTCAGGCGGATATAAAGAGCTCTCTGCTCATCCCCCCGCAATCAGGCCGGTCTGTGCACTCGGTAACAACCTGAGCTTCTTCGTGCCCAGCGTCCGGAGCGCAACCTGCGGGAGCATCAGACATTCAACAGTCGCGTGGGGGTGGCGTCGTGTCAGGCATTGAGCGCCATCACGCCCCCACACAGCCGTTTCGAAGATGTACCCGCTGCGTGATGGACACCAGCGATCCCGACATCGTTTTTGATGAGGCTGGACACTGTAACCACTGCAATCGCTGGTTTCGCCGCATGCATGACGAGGTGCCGAATTCAGATGCAGCCGGAGCAATACTCACGCGTATCGTCGCAAGGATTCGTGAAGAAGGCCGTGGCAGGGATTATGACTGCGTCGCCGGAGTCAGCGGTGGCGTGGACAGCACTTTCGTCATCCACCAGCTGTGCCGTCTGGGTCTTCGGCCTCTCGCAGTGCACTTCGACAACGGCTGGAACTCGGAGCTCGCAGTAGACAACATCAAGAAGTCACTCGATCACCTGGGTGTCCACCTGCACACTGAAGTCGTGGATTGGGAAGAGTTCAGGAGCCTGCAACTGGCTTTCCTCAAGGCATCCGTACCCAACTGTGAAATCCCGACCGATCACGCCATCACCGCGACACTTGTCAAAACTGCACAGCGGATCGGAACACGTTTTGTGATCAACGGCAGCAACGTCATCACCGAGGGCATCCTGCCGTTGGCCTGGGTCTACTACAGCCACGACCTCCATCATCTGCTGGCAATCCAGCGGCGCTTTGGCGGCAGGTCTCTCCAGACCTACCCACTCCTGCCATTGCGGACACTGACGTCACGCATCATCACCGGCCGCTATCGAATGGTGAATCTCCTCAACTACCTGGAATACGACCGCGAAGCGGCGATAGGCACGCTGGAAAGGGAAGCCGGTTGGCGCAATTACGGGGGTAAACACTACGAGTCCATCTACACCCGCTGGTACCAGGGTTACTACCTGCCGGCCAAGTTCGGTTATGACAAGCGCAAGGCACACTTCTCGGCATTGGTCTGCGCTGGACAGATGCGAAGGGATACAGCGCTGGAAAAGCTTGAGCAATCACCCTACGAGAACCACGACGTCGAAGACGATACCCGGTTTGTCTTGCGTAAACTGGAATTGACTGCCGCCGAGCTGGAGGAGTTGATCGTCGCTCCAAACCGCCGTCATACCGACTACCCCAACAGCGGCTTCCTCATCGATGGTCTCGCGGGCGCCCGCAACTTCCTGCGCGCACGGGCAAAACAGGTCTGACCAACCAATGCGAAACGCCCACGTGTATGCATCGACGCTGGAACACGAAAGCAGGATGTTGCGGATAACTGATGCCCTGGCGCGCTCAGGCCGGTTTGATTCCATCTCGCTCTTCGGTATGGGTGGCCCTGGTCTGCCGGAGCACGAGCAGATCGACCGGCAACGTGAGCTGCTTAGGTTCGGTCATCGGCATGCATCCAATCCGGGTGGGTCGCTGTTCAAGTTGCTGCGAATGTGCAGCTGGTCCCTGCTCCTCTGGCGTTATTTCATTCACCACCCGGTAGCTTGCATCAATGCCCATAGCCTCGCGGTACTGCCGCTCTGTTATCTCGTCAGCCGCCGGCACCAGGCGCTACTCGTTTATGAACCCCATGAGCTTGAAACCGAGAGCATCGCCAGTCGCGGGTTAAGGCGACTGGTCTCCCGTGCGGTCGAGCGGCTGTTGATCCGGCGGTGCGATGTTGTCTTCGTGGTTTCCGGTGCGATCGCTGACTGGTACGCACTCAACTATCGGATCCCGCGCCCGCTCGTCATCCGGAACGTCACCGAACCTCTGGCCTCGAGAACAGAAGACCATGCTGCCCTGCGGGCTGAAGTCGGCTTGCCCCGTGATGGAACTGTATTCGTATACCAGGGCGCGATGATGCCCGGTCGTGGGGTCGAGCTGCTGCTGCGGGCTTTCTGTTCGCTCCCGGAACTACACCTGCTCTTGCTGGGCAACGGCCCATTGGTGCCGTCGATAATCGACGCGACTGCCCGCAACTCGAATCTCCACTATCACCCCGCGGTTCCACCGGCTGAGGTGCTGAAACTTACCGCTGCCGCGGATGTTGGTTTGTGCCTTACCGAGGCCGCCTGCCTGTCCTACGCCTACTCACTCCCGAACAAGCTTTTTGAATATCTGGCCGCAGGATTGCCGGTTATCGTCAGCGATCTCCCCGAACAATCACGTTTCGTGGCGGCACACAAATGTGGCTGGATAGCACCGTCGGACGAGAAGGCGCTTGCGAAGCTCTTGACCTCGCTCAACAGGGAACAGATCACCTCCCGGCGAGCGTCAGCGGCGAAGGCAGCAGAAGAGTGTCGTTGGAGCCGAGAGCAGGAACGCATGATCGAAGTCTACCGGACTTTGCTCGATGGCTGACCGCGGTTCAATCTGGTACATCCATCCCTATGCGGGAGGGCCGGGAATCGGTCGTTACGACCGCGCGTTTCATCTCGCCCGCTGCTTTGAAAAGCAGGGCAACCGGTGTGTGATCATCTGCCCCTCCTGGCATCACCTCATGGATGCACCACAGTCAGGCGGCAGCAAAGAAGTTGAAGGTATCCGGCTCGAGTTTCTGCCGACCCCAAGATACTCAGGCAACGGCGCAGGTCGAATCATCAACATGCTCTGGTTTTCCTTTCAGCTGATCGCCAGCGCCGGCCGAATCGCCCGACACCACTCACCTCCTTCCCTTGTAATCGCATCCTCGCCGCACCCCTACGCCTGGCTGGCGGCAAAATTCATTGCCTGGCGTTTCGGTGCCCGGTGTTTTTTTGAAGTGCGGGATCTCTGGCCATTGAGTCTGATTGAGCTGGCTGGCGTGTCACCTCGACATCCCTTGGTGAAAATCACCGCATGGATTGAAAAGAACGCTTACCGAACTGCAGACGAGGTAGTTTCTTTGTTGCCCTGTACCCGTGACTACATGGCGAGTCTGGGACTGCCGCCGGCCAGATGGAACTACATTCCCAACGGCATCAGTCCATACGACACCCCGCCGCGTGATCTCGACATACAGTCCTTGCAGCAAGTCAGACAATGGCGCTCGGAAGGATGTGTCATCGTGGTTTATGCGGGCGCGCTCGGCTTACCCAACAACGTGCAGTCCCTGTTGTCGGCATTGCAGCGTTTACCTCCGGGAACGGCGCAGATTCGTACGGTCATCGTCGGTCGTGGTGACGCAATGGGTGAGTTGAAAAGACTCTCCGCTTCCGATCCGCTTGACGGTAAAGTTCTGGTTCACGATCAAATCGCCAAGAGCGATGTACGTTCGTTGCTCGGGATGGCAGACATTGGCTATATCTCGCTGCGACCCGAACCGCTGTTCAGGTTCGGCGTCAGCCCGAACAAGCTGTTCGACTACATGCTCGCGGCCATTCCTGTGGTGGCGGCGGTGAAGGCCGGCAACGACCCCGTGTCCGAAGCCGGATGCGGTCGTTCAGTTGATCCTGATGATCCCGAGGCAATCGCCGCTGCAATTCGTTGGCTGGCGGATCTGCCAGCGTCCGAGCGCCTTGCCCTGGGAGAAAATGGCCATCGATATGTGTTGGCCTCACACTCCTATCAGCAGCTTGCCCAGCGTTACCTTCAACTCGCGGGTTTATGACAGTGAAGATTGCCGTTACCGGCGCCAACGGCTACATCGGTTCGTCTCTGGTCCGGCACTGCATTTCCCACGGTATGGAGGTGGTCGCCTTTACCAGAATTCTCAATACCGCCGGAACCAGCTGGTCAGCCGCTGACGTTGAATACGTGCAAATCGCGGACGGAACCCCAACGCCCGCAATGTTGTCTGGCTGCGACGCGGTGATTCACCTGGCAGGTCCTGCGCACCGTTTCCGCAGTTCAGCCGATTCCGGTGAACTCCAGGTACAAGGCAACCATACGCTGGCAATAAACACGGCTGAAGCCGCCATCAAAGCCGAGGTCACACGTTTCATTCAGGTGAGCACCGTGGGTGTACACGGTAACTGGTCGGACTCGGCGATCACGGAGTCGGCTCCGCTGCTCGCCAGTTCGCCTTATGCACTTTCCAAGCTGGCCGCGGAACAGGCTCTCGAACTTCTATGCAATCGCGCCGGTATTGAACTCTGTGTTGTTCGACCGCCACTGGTATTCGGACCGGCGTGCCCCGGCAACTTCTCCCGCCTGCTGCGCCTGGTTCAGTCCGGCATGCCGTTACCGCTTGCTTCAGTGAGCGCTCGGCGGTCATTCATCTATGTGGAAAACCTCGCCGAATTCCTGCGGATCTGCGCGACGAGGCCTCAACCATCTCCTGTCATGAAATTCGTCATCGGCGATGGATCGGATTGGCTCATCCCTGACCTGGTCCGCTCTGTGGCCCGGGAGCTTGGCATCACGGCAAGGCTTCTCGCTTTTCCACCTGCAGCACTGCGTATCGCAGCAGCGTTGTCGGGAAGACGCAAGGAAGTTGAAAGCATGACCCGATCATTGCTGGTTGATTGGTCGCATGCACGGCTTGACTATGAATGGCTCCCACAGATCCAGCCAGAAGCTGCGTTCTCGGAAACCATGCGCTCCTACAGGGAACAGCAGTAACCGTTCTAGGGCAGGACTTTCTGCCGAACAATGTCCCGATGTTCGAGCGGCGGGTTGAGATGCTTGTTTTCCTCGTAGTCAAACCACATCGCAAAACCAAGCGAGTTGAATCCGATTGAAAACGAGAATAACCAGCTGAGGAACGTCACCTCAGGGACATGGCCAAGGCCTATCCAAAGCAGAATCAACCGGATGAACATCAGGAGGCTCAGGCCGATTCCGAAGAAGCCGAAGAGGTAGAAAAAGATCAGCGGATGGAAGTTCCTGATGACGTATTTCTCTTTCAATCTCCAGAAGAACAGGCGGATGAGCAGCGAGCCAATGGAGAACACCACCTTCCGCACCTTGATCCCGGACTGCTCACCCACGTCATAAACAGGTTCGATCGGCACATCCATGACACGCATGCCGGCAACGTTCAGCTTCACCAGGAGATCATTGGGCTGACCATACCGCTTGTACATCGCATCCCAGTCGATACGGTTGAGCGCGTTTGAGTTGATCGCGGTGTACCCGGTCTGGGAATCAGCCACGCGCCAGTAGCCGGAAGCAATCTTGGTCAACAGTGAGAGCATGGAATTGCCGAAGAACCGGATGCGAGGAATCTTCCGATAGGCATCCCCGGTGACCAAACGATTGCCCTTGGTGTAATCCGTTCTGCCCTCCGCCACAGGATCGAGAATGGCTGGCAGGTCAGCAGGATTCATCTGCCCGTCTCCCGCCATGACAACCGCTATGTCATAACCATTGTCACGAGCCCACTTGTAGCCGGTGGCAATGGCACCACCGACACCCTGGTTAACCTCGTGTTCGATGAGCTGCACCCGGCCTTGCTGATAGCCTGCGCTCCCACGCACCTCTTCTGAAGTTGCGTCCTTGCTGCAGTCGTTGACGATGATGATCTTGTCGACGATCTCGGGCATCGGGTCGATCACCAATCGGGCGACCTGACCTACTTCGTTATAGGCGGGAACGACAACTGCAACAGTCTTTTCACGATACATGACAGGATGCGCCGGATCAGGGATGGGTGGGCGGGGCGCATTGTCCATGCTCAGGCCCGTACCGTCCACAACCACAACGCCAGGCGACCACCCAGCACCAATTCCCGCCCTGACCCGAGCAGCAGCACGCGGTAAGATCACCACCCGACCGCTTCCTGTCACAACTGTGCCGCCTTCTACAGCGGCACCTCCAGCCTGGTTAAGGTGTGGTTATCAGGATTCTCATGCGTCTGCGCACCACCTTCGTCCCGCACACCGCACTCGCATTCATGTGCCTGGTGATGATCGGGTGCAGCGTTCCCGTCGGACCAGATCGCGAACAGACGTTGCCCATGGCCATTTCCCTGGAGTGGTCTCTACCAGCACAGAGAGATAACGGCGAACCCCTTGGCACTCTCTTTCGGCTTGAAGACAACAACGGCGAACCCGTCTGTGAGGTCGGCTTCAACTGGTCATTCTCAAGCCGCGTGATTGGTCCAAACAGGATGCTTCAGCTGTGGTGTCGTTCACGCCTCGAGGTTCGTTCTGAAGACCTTGGCATCCCGGATGAAGTTTCCCGTCGCATGTCCCTGGCACTGTTTCAGGATCGAATTACAGAGCTCACGACCAACCATCAGTGGCGTAACGGGCAGTGGCAACAGATCAGCACCGACACCACAACGGATGGCCTTCGCGGCAGCGTCTCTCGCAGAGCCGCAGGTGCGGCTGCCTCCTACTCCGGGCTTACGCAGAGCGTGCAGCAGATTGGCGACGCAGAAATGCGGTTCGTCTACTGGACAGAGCATCACCCCTCCCGCGCCATCTACAAGGGAAGAACAGTCCTCGAGATCCCTGCCGACCTTGCAGCAGGAATGTTCGCATTTGATCGAATCTGGATATCACCCATTTCCGGCGGCGAGTTATGGCACTGTCGATTCCGGCCAGATGAGGATGAGAGCTGCGGTTCCATTGAAAAACTCGCCTACCCCGGCGGCAGTGCCTACGCTCTTGCGGCATGGCAGGACCATGTCTGGATAGCCGATAGTCATGGAAAGATCTGGAGCATCCGAAGCAACCTCGCTGAAGGCGAAGCTATCGAACTCGCATTCGACTCAAGCAAACTGGAACCCGCGTTCCCAGGGGAGTTCTACGCATTCGCAGTGTTTGGGGACAGCTTGCTTGCGGGCCACTATCCCACCGGCCAGATCGTAGGACTGAACAGGTCAAACTCAGCCATCTCCTGGCAACCGTTCGGACCGATCCTCGGACAACGAAGTTCCTCCCGCAATCCACTCACCACCAGCGAAATAGAGGTTCAGGCGTTGCTGGTACACGCGGGCAGGCTATGGGCAGGCGTGTATCCATGGGGCGAGCTTTATACCCTTAGCGCCGACGGCACACCCGTTCAGAAGCCGTTCCGTTTTTTTCGAGGTGCACGCAGCAACGTGCCGCCCTTTCCTTTTTCAGATCGATTGTTACGAGCCGCCTTCACCATCCATCCAGGGGCAACCGGACGATGCTCGTACGACGGCAGCTTCACGGAATTTCTCGAATGGGGCGGAAGGAACGAAATATCGGTGCACAAATGCCTCGACCGCCTTGGTGGCTACATCTCGAAGACCGATTGGGGGCAGAGGGTGCCGTCACTGACTCTCGGCGCCACCGGGCTCTTTGCAGCCACCGGCAATCGCATGAATCACAGCTGGCTCGCGAGCCGCGACCGTAACATCATCACGCCGTCACAACTCAAGGACTATGGCCGAATATGGCGGATCGACGTACCCGGCACCTATGCCCGGCACTTTTCCTGGCCGAAGAGAGGTGTCTATCCTGTTTCCATGGAACAGAGCGAGGAAGGACCGATCCGCATGAAACTGCTGGATGGCGTGGTCGATTTGCCGCTCAAGGACCCGGCATCGATCAGGTGCATACGGATCGGAAGAGGGTCGTTCGGAACTGCGCCTGGATTGATCAAAGTCTCCAGCTCCTCGATACCTGCTTGCGCGTAGCCCGCATTTTTCATGAATGCTGCAGGCCAGCTCTTCACAGATCCGGTTTACTCCTGGCAATTCTGGGGTTGAGCCTCGGAATCCATCCTGTACTCGCTGGTGAGTCACCTGGAGGCGACGAACCATGCATCACCCCACGCGACGGTTACGAAAACCAGGTATCACGGCTGTATGGTGCAAAGCGGGGCGATCTGGAGGTTCGGGTTGTTCAGGGCGGTTCATCCCAGGTTTTCAACAAGCGCCGGCAGGTTACCTCGGGTGATCGAATCCGTTGGCATGCCGATTCGCTGCACGGAAAAACTGTATGGGTTGAAACAAAGTGGAACAACGGCGAATCACAAATCGTCCTGAACTGCCGTCGATACGCTGCGAAGAACGCTGCGGGCACCAGACTCCTCAGCTTTCCGACGCTTCTCAAGTCGAAACTCGTGTGGGTGGAAACCACTCCTTACGCTGACAGTTCCGATCTGGTTGTCGCCCGTATCGATGCGGATCGTCTGACCGAACTCACTCGATTCACCATGCCGGGTCCAACCGACTGGCTCGATCGCAGGCAGCGTTCAATCCAGTCCATCACCTTTCTGCCGCAATCAGCGGAGTGGCTCCTCGTGGAGCTGGACGTGAACAAGCTGACCCTCCAGGTGAAAATGCGAAGTGAACACCCTCTCTGGGTGGACTCGCGCTCTGGTGAGTTGCGGCGCGCCAGGGGCGAGCCATCTGCGACCACTCCTTTCTGGGCCGCACACTGGCTGGTCGCCGCCGAACATACGGAGCCGTTCGCAATCGGAAACGACCATCTGGGACGACTCGGGAACACCGCTGCTGAGCGCTTGCTTGCGATGTCCCATCTCCACAAGCTGTGGCCTGATTCAATGGTACTGAGCCAACGCATCCAGCAAACAGCGATTGACCTGATGTCCACGTTGGACCATCAAGGTCGCACCTGCAGCACCAAATACTCCATTGATCGCAGTACCTGTGTCGCATACGGCCATGACGTCATGGGGATACACAACGCCCTCCTGTCGGTACTGCCGGCTGTCGACAAAGAAACCGCGATGACCATTGCGGCAAAGGCGAGCCAGGCATTCAACTCCTATGCACCGGATCACGACGGCACGCACTGGCGATTCCCGCGCTGCATCGCTGAGCAGTTTGATGGAGTGCCAATGCCTTTCAATCAACAACACCGCCTGGCCCTGGTGGCTTTACTCCTTTCACGCCTGCCGGGGGAAGAAGAGAAGCGCAGGTACGCTGAGACCGCACTGAAGACACTCAAGGCCGAATGGGTCGAACGAGAGGGCGTTCTTTCCTGGTTTTATTGGCCGGCAGTTTTCTACCAGGGATGGACAACGGACAGTGGTTTAAGCTGCAACACACCGCAGCGTCTGCCAGAACTCCCAACGGTCTTCGACGACAGCTATCACGGGGCAATCGTTGCGGAATTCCTCCTCCAATCCGGCGAGGACTTCTCACGCGTGGAAGCCATCGCGAACGGACTTGTCGAGGGTAAAAACCTCTGGCGCCTGTTCATGCAGTCTCCGGCGAGCATCGAATCGCCGATGTGGCGTAACCTGCCGGTAGGTGTTCTTGCGGCGTCTTCGGTGGCCCGTCATTCCTACGCCAACAAGATTGTTCTGCCGATAGCGGACTTCGACAACCAGATGGCGTTCACCGGCCAATCCTTCACGGCGTCCCGAACTCTGGCAAGCGAAAGGGCTGTCGCCTCGGTAATCATCGAATCTGCCCTCAGAAACGGACGCTGGAAACGAGTTGAGGCGTTGCAACCGGATAGTGATCTACCCGCCTGGTGGGAATCCAATCGTCCCTCGGTTCGATGATGCCGAACGACAACAGTTCTCGCCTTCCTGGAGCGCCCCCCAGAGCGCACCAGCGAGTGCAACTTCGCAATTGCTGAGGCCTCGAAGCCCAGATGACCTGCGAAGATTGCGATACATTTCATCAAACGGTACACCTTCTGCACGGGCAGCCTTAAACGCCTCCAGCAGCGCTCCTGATTCAGCCTCGAGAAATGATCGCAACGTCGTGATGTCAGAGCATCCCTTCAATGCAGTGGACAGATCGCGAAGACCCAATCCATGGCGAGACCCACGCAGACTGGCGGACAGTCCGACAACGAGAGGCATATCCAAATCTCCGTTGACACTATGTATAAGTATATGACCAGAGCTCAATTCGCCACCACACGCGCATTCGGGCTGGGTGACCGCCATGCCGAAGTTGCTACTCCCTCAGGTCACGAAGCACAACCGGGACCACTGATGTTCATCGGCAATTCAGGGGGTACATAGTTGTTCAAATCCAATGCCCACTTCGTACCCGTATCCGCCAACTGGTCACTAACGTGAGTAAACCCCAATCGTGAAAAGTGTTCAGCAACCATGCCATTTTTTGCCGTTGGAACGTAAAGACCCAAGAGAAAGTCGACTCCCGCCTTGCGTGCACAGCCCACGACTTCGCGGAGCATGGCTTCCTCGACCTTTCTACCCAACACCCTGCAGCTCATCAACCAGGTGTCGATATCCCATGCGGGCTGATCAAAGTGTTTAGCTTCCCTGCAGATGACGACCCCAATCATGCCGAAATCGCCGAAGCGATCCGCCAGCCGGAACTGGAACGTGCGGACTGTACGATCCTCAGCCAGCATCGTCACTTCAGCTTCCGTATATCTGCGCGTCGTCAGGTTGAACTGATTCGATTTGTTGATAAGTTGCGCGATGCGCTGCCTGCCCAAGCTGTCGAACGACGTGGAGGTTAAGTTCATTTCCAGCGCTCGCAGGTAGTCCCCAAGATCGCGAACCCGCGCCATAACTTCCGCGCGCTGTGCCTCGGCAGCATATGAACCTGCCCGATTCAGGTCTTCTTCCGAGAAGTTCACCGCTTCGAAAAGCCCGGCAGAATGCAGGTACTCCGCAAAAAGACTGACATCCGCCGGTAACTCCGGCACCGCGACCATAGGTAACGCGGCTCGCGTTTGAGCTCGTTCTGCCGGATTGTCATCGAGGAGCACGAGCGCTTCGATGCCGATGTTGAGGGTCTTGGCAATCGCTTCGAGATTGCTAGCTTTGTCTATCCAGTTGGCCTGAAAAACTGCTATGTCCGATTCTTTCAACAGCATGTCTTGAAGTTCGCGAAAAGGACGTCTCGCCGTTTGATCATAGTTTTTCGAACATACGGCGAGAATGATCCCGCGATCTCGCAGATCCCGCGCCAACTGTTGAACGGCAAGATGCGCTTCACCCTCTGGACTACCTTGGCCGATTTTCAGATTTTCGACGCCATCATCGCCGACCACACCGCCCCAGAGCGTGTTGTCGAGATCGAGGACCAGACATTTACGCGACTTTCCCCTAATGGCTCCCGTGATCCGGCCAATCGCGTCAGCGTAGAGAGGTCCGAACTCAACAGCAAAAGGAAGCTTGTACAGGTTCCAGTTGGTGGCTGAAAACCAGTTCACAACTCCAACGCGCTCCGCCAGGGACGCAACATCGAACAAGTAGTGGCCATGTTCTTCCGTGAGAGCGACGATTTGACGATTTACCTCATCGATCATGGATCGAGGCGACCCCATGATTCGTCGATCAATATGGCCGAAGAGGAAGCCTGGGGGGTTGGCGAGTGTTGGAAGAATGAGCGGAGTGCCCCGATCCCGCATCACCGAACTCAGGTCCCTGAGTTGCTGAACAGTCGATTCAATCTGTCGTATGGCCGCATCCGATTTCAAGGCAGGACGGTCCAGCTTCAACCACCGATGGTCAATAGCCAGCAAAACGGCATCACACTTCGCCGCATTGATTTGCGATTGTGGATCAACGACTTGTTGAACAACTTGGTCGTAGGGGGCCAGACGAACATCAAGATCTACACCGTGTCTCGCGCCTGCGGCAGGCAACAGATCCGCAACCAGGTCGAGTGTTGAACTGCCGACCACTCCAAGTCTGAATGGTGACAACGGCTCAAGCGAACATCCTTCACTACGCAGCTTGACAATTCGTCGTGACAGTTGCGCCGTCGCGACCTCATCCAGATCGAACCAGGCCAACTTCTGCGCCTCCGCTCCAGGCTTGTCCGCTAGCCGGAGTCGTTTCACAAGCTCGCGGAAGTTAGCGGGCTTTGAAGGCATCCAAGGCATATGAGCCATACCCCCTCCTTAACAAAATAGGCTTTCACAGGTGATTCGCAGAACAACCCTTGGGATCGGTCACCACCTGAATTGAAAGACCGTCAGTGCAGCTCGGATTTGATCCATCGTGCTGAATTCGATGAACACCA
>Ga0194132_10001264_pt1 | contig 51272 bp, 53 predicted proteins | sample TA2KigOf80mmetaG_FD_148612 | JGI IMG/M metagenome (GOLD analysis project Ga0194132, IMG submission 148612) | Freshwater microbial communities from Lake Tanganyika, Tanzania - TA2015054 Kigoma Offshore 80m | ecosystem: Environmental > Aquatic > Freshwater > Lake | place: Tanzania: Lake...
CAGCAGCGTCCCGCCCGAGAGCATGGCCGTGGATTTCCAGGTCATCGACGCGCTTCATTCTACTCTTTCGGATTCCGGTGCCGGCTCCGATACCCGCACGAGGGACCGGCGTGCGTGGGTCTGTGTTAGGATTCGCCGTGCACCCGGTCGCGTTCCGAAACCCGTTCGATCGGACGTCTCAGCCGCTGCACACCGTCGCCCTCATCCCCGCCCGCTTTCAGTCCACACGATTTCCCGGCAAGCCGCTGGCCGACCTCGCCGGCCGGCCGATGATCGAACACGTTTATCGCCGGACGGCGGCTGCGCGCTCGGTGGACGCCGTCGCCGTCGCGACCGACGATCCCCGCATCGTCGCGGCCGTGGAAGCCTTCGGGGGCGTCGCCCGGCTGACGGCGGCCCGTCACCGCAGCGGCACCGACCGCATCGCGGAAGTGGCGCGCGACCTGGCCTGCGAGGTCGTCGTCAACGTCCAGGGGGACGAGCCGCTGATCGACCCGGACGAGATCGACCGCGTGGTGGAACCGTTCGCAGCCGACGCGTCGGTGCTGATGACCACGCTGCGGACGCCGCTGACGGCAGCGGCCGACTACCAGAGCCCGCACGTGGTGAAGGTCGTGGTCGATCGCGACGGAGACGCGCTGTACTTCTCGAGGGCGCCCATCCCGTCCATCGGGCCGGCTGCCTTCGACGCTGCTCAGGCCGGGAGAGCCGGCCGCCACAGCGGAGTGCCCACGGTCGCAGCGCCCGGACCGGCTGAAGCCGGCCCGCACAAGGGAGAGGTGGCGGCCGGAGGCGGACCGATGTATCGGCACATCGGGGTGTACGCGTACCGCCGGACGTTCCTTCTCGAGCTGACACGCCTCCCCCCGTCTCCCCTCGAGCTCGCGGAATCCCTCGAGCAGCTCCGCGCGCTCGAGCACGGCTTCCGCATCCGCACCGTCGAAACCCCCAACCCGTCCGTCGGCGTGGACACGCCGGCGGACCTGGAGCGCGTCCGGCGTCTGCTGGCCGTTGCCGCGCGCGTGTGAGAGCGTCCTGATGCAGGCACCTGCTGGGTCCCCCGTCAAGTACATCTTCGTCACCGGCGGCGTGGTCTCCTCCCTGGGCAAGGGGCTGGCCGCCGCGTCGATCGGACGGCTGCTCGAGGAGCACGGCCACCGCGTCGCGCTGATGAAGTTCGATCCCTACATCAACGTCGATCCCGGCACGATGAGCCCGTACCAGCACGGCGAGGTCTACGTGACCGACGACGGGGCCGAGACTGACCTGGATCTCGGGCACTACGAACGGTTCACCAGCATGGTGGCGTCCCGCAACAGCAACTGGACCACCGGCAAGATCTACCTGTCGGTCATCCAGAAGGAACGCCGCGGCGACTACCTCGGGCGCACCGTGCAGGTGATCCCGCACATCACCAACGAGATCAAGGAAGCCATCCGCACCGCGGCCCGCAACGTGGACGTGGTCATCGTGGAGATCGGCGGCACGGTCGGCGACATCGAGAGCATGCCCTTTCTCGAAGCGATCCGGCAGTTCCGGCTCGACGTGGGGCGCGACAGCGCGGTCTACATCCACCTGACGCTGGTGCCGTACATCGGCACGGCCGGGGAGCTCAAGACGAAGCCGACGCAGCACAGCGTCCGCGACCTCCGCTCCATCGGCATCCAGCCGGATATCCTCCTGTGCCGCACCGATCGGTTCCTCGACGCGGACATCAAGCGCAAGATTGCGCTCTTCTGCGACGTCAACGAGGAGGCGGTCATCACCGCCAAGGACGTCGAGACGATCTACGAGGTTCCGCTCGTGCTGGCCGCCGAAGGACTGGACCGCATCGTGCTCAAGCTCCTCCGCCTGCCCTTCACGGACGCGCCCATGGAACCGTGGCGGGACCTGGTGCACCGGATCAAGCACCCGTCCGGCGAGCTGACGATCCACGTGGTCGGCAAGTACACCGGGTACGAAGATTCCTACAAGAGCCTGAACGAGGCGTTGTTCCACGCCGGCTTCGCCCACGGCCTGAAGGTGAGCCTCAACTGGGTCGAGGCGGAGGCGCTGGAGAAGGACGGCGGCGCGGCGCTGGTGCGCGGGGCGCACGGCGTGCTGGTGCCCGGCGGGTTCGGCCTGCGCGGCACGCGCGGCATGATGCGGGCGGCGCAGTTCGCGCGCGAGCAGCACGTGCCGTACTTCGGCATCTGCTACGGGTTCCAGTGGTCGGCCGTCGAGTTCGCCCGGAACGTCTGCGGCCTGGACGGCGCGGACTCGACCGAGTGCGACGAGAACGCGCCCTACAAGATCATCTACAAGCTGCGCGACCTCCTCGGCGTGGACGAGCTGGGGGGCACCATGCGGCTGGGCCGGTACGCCTGCGAGCTCGCCCCCGGCTCGCTCGCCGCGCGCGCCTACGGCACGTCGCTCGTCCACGAGCGGCATCGCCACCGCTACGAGTTCAATTGCCTGTACGAAGACGCGCTCACGGCAAAGGGGTTCCGCATCTCCGGCCGATCGCCGGACGGCAAGTTCGTCGAGATCGCCGAGCTGCCCGATCATCCGTGGTACGTGGCCGTGCAGTTCCATCCGGAGTTCCAGTCGAAGCCGCTCCGCCCGCACCCCCTGTTTGCGAGCTTCGTGAAGGCGGCCCACGACCACCAGGTCGCGCGGCTCGAGCCGGCGGCGCACCACGTCGCCAGATCCTGACGCCGCGGCGTCCGACCCCCGGCGAGCGCCCGGCCCCGGTGCCCGGCGCCCCGCCATCGCCACCCTATAATGTCCCCGTGGATCCGGTGCGTATCGGGCCGCTGGCGATCGGCGGCGGGAGCCCCCTGGCCGTCATCGCCGGTCCCTGCGTCATCGAAAGCCCCGCGCACGCGATGGATCTCGCCGAGGCGCTTCGAGAGATCGGCGCCCGCACGTCGGTGCCGGTCGTCTTCAAGGCCTCGTTCGACAAGGCGAACCGGACCTCGATACGCTCCTTTCGAGGACCCGGGCCTGGCGATGGCCTGCAGGTGCTGGCCGACGTCCGGGCCCGGACCGGCCTTCCCGTGCTCACCGACATTCACGAACCCGCGCAGGCGGCCCCCGCGGCGCAGGCGGTCGACGTCATCCAGATCCCGGCATTCCTCTGCCGCCAGACGGACCTGCTGATCGCCGCGGCCCGCACCGGGCTCCCGGTGAACGTGAAGAAGGGCCAGTTCCTCGCCCCGCGTGACATGCGGCACGTGGCCGAGAAGATCGTCTCGACGGGCAACCGGGCCGTGCTCCTCACCGAACGTGGCACCAGCTTCGGATACCACGACCTGATCGTGGACATGCGCGCGCTTCCGATCCTGCGCGGGCTCGGCTACCCGGTCGTCTTCGACGTGACCCACAGCCTGCAACTGCCGGGCGCCGGCGACGGCGTCACGGCGGGCCTGGCGGAGTTCATCGAGCCGCTGGCGGCGGCGGGGGTGGCTGCTGGTGTCGACGCGGTCTTCCTCGAGGTTCACGACGACCCGACCCGCGCCAGGAGCGACGCGGCCAACGCGCTGCACCTCGATCGGCTCGAGCCGCTGATCCGCCGCCTGACGCGCATCGACGCCGCCGCCCGTGAGCCTGCCGCCGCACTGGGGGCCGGCACGTGAAGGGGCCGGGCGACGTCGACCTGTCCCTCGCCCGCAAGGTGCTGCAGACCGAAGCGGCCGCCATCCTGGCACTCGTCGATCGGCTGGACGACCGCTTCGCCGCCGCCGTGCGGCTCCTGCTCGCGTGCCGGGGACGCGTCATCGTGACCGGCATGGGCAAGTCCGGCATCATCTGCCGCAAGCTTGCCGCGACGTTCTCCAGCACGGGCACACCGGCGTTCTTCCTCCATCCGGCCGAAGCGATTCACGGGGACCTCGGCGTCATCCGCGCCGACGACGTGGTCCTGGCACTCTCTCTCAGCGGGGAGACGGACGAGATCCTCCGGCTGCTCGAGACGATCAAGCGGCTCGGCGCGCGGCTCATCGCCATCACGGGCGACGAGCGGTCCACGCTGGGACGCGCCGCCGACGTCACGCTCGACGGCAGCGTCTCCGAAGAAGCGTGCCCGATGAACCTGGTGCCCACGGCGAGCACGACGGCCGCCCTGGCGCTCGGCGATGCGCTGGCCATGACGCTGCTCGTGGCGAAGGGGTTCCGGCAGGAGGACTTCGCCAGCCTGCACCCCGGGGGAAAGCTGGGCAAGCGGCTCATGCGGGTGGAGCAGCTGATGCACACCGGCGCCCAGGTGCCGCTGGTCACCACGGAAACGCCGATGGCGGACGTTGTCTACGAGATGTCGCGCAAGGGGCTCGGCATGACCTGCGTGACCGACGGCGATCAGCGGCTCGCCGGCATCATCACCGACGGCGACCTGCGGCGCCACATGAGCCTGGAGCACGACATCCTCCGCCGGACGGCCGCCGACGTGATGACACCGGGGCCGGTCACCATCGATGGCGGAATCCTGGCGGCCGAAGCGCTGCTGCGGATGGAGCAGCAGCGCATCACGTCGCTCGTGGTCGTCGACAGCGACGGGCGGGTCGATGGCGTCCTGCACCTGCACGACCTGTGGCGGACCGAACTGATCTGATCGACGGGTGAACGCGACCCCGATGTCCACGCAGTTCTACCTGCTCGCCGCGCTGCTGGCCCTGCTCGTCGGAGTCGCCGCGGGCAAGGCGTGGGAGCGCTACAAGCTGCGGGACGGCCGCTGGATCGATCGGCGCCGCCTTCGCGACACGCCGCACTACATGCTCGGCCTGAACTTCCTGACCGAGCACCAGGTCGACCAGGCGATTGAGGAGCTGACCCAGGCAGCCGGCACCGACGGCGACGCTCTCGAGATCCAGATGATCCTGGGCAACCTGTACCGCGGGAAGGGGCAGGTCAGTCGCGCCATCACCGTCCACCAGGCGCTCCTGCAGCGCCCGTCGCTCACCCGCCTCGAGCACGCCTACGTCCTGCTGTGTCTGGGCCTCGACTTCCGCCACGCGGGCTTCGTCGATCGGGCCCTGGAGACCTTCCTGGAAGTGCTCGTGCTCGATCCGGGGAACCGGTACGCGCTCACCCACCTCCAGAAGCTGCACGAAGAGCAGCACCAGTGGCGCGACGCGCTGCGCGTGCGGGAGCAGATCGCGGCCGGGGCGGGCGGCTCATCCGGCGAGAACGCCGCGATCCTCGCGTTCCTGCGAAACGAGATCGGGGTCGAGCAGCAGCGTGCCGGAGACCTGAAGGCGGCCGCCCGCACGTTCGAGTCCGCCATCGACGCGAACGCCTCGACCGCGCCCGCCCGGCTGAATCTCGGGGACGTCCGGGAGCGGCTGGGCGATCTTCGCGGCGCCCTGCACGCGTGGGAGGCGCTCGTGGACGTCTCTCCGGAACGCGCGTACCTGGCGTTCGATCGGCTCGAGCGCGGATATCGCTTGACCGGTGCACAGGCACGTTTCGTCGAGCTGTGCGAGCGGCTGATCCGCGAGCACCCGGGTGACTGGCGTGCGCGCGCAGCGCTCGCCCGCCATCTCCTGCAGGCCGGCCGGCCGCGCACGGCGTTCGACCTGCTGATCGAGGCGCTGCCCCACCACCCGCACGGCCTCGCCGTCCACCAGGAAATCTGGCACACGCTCGCCGAACTCGACCTCGACCCCGCCCTCGTCTCACGCTACGTGTCGCTCGCGCGCGACGCCGTGTTCTACCTCGACCCGCACATCTGCACGAGCTGCCGCTATCGAAGCACGGAGCTGCTCTGGCTGTGCCCTCAGTGCCACACCTGGAACAGCTTCGTCGAGGAACGGATCGCCCCGGGCAAACAGCTGAGCGAGTGACCCGCCGAGCGGCTATGGCCCGCCGGCCGACTTGGCCGCGGCCGCACGCACCAGGGCGCCGTGGACCTCGCGTACGCGCGCGTCGGTCACGGCCACCGGACCGTCGGTCAGGATGACGTAGTCGGCCTTCGCCACCTTGTCCGCGAGCGGCAGCTGCGCCCGCACGCGCTGCCGTGCCTCCGCTTCGCTCAGGCCGTCCCGCGACATGATCCGCAGGATCTGCGTGTCCGGAGCGCAGGCCGTCACGATGACCGCGTCGAAGTCCCGCTCCCGGCCCGTCTCGAAGAGGAGGGGGATGTCCGCCACGCCGAGCGCCTCCGTCGCCGGGAGATCGGTGAACCACTGTTCGATGGCCCGCAGCACTAGCGGGTGCACGATCGCCTCGAGCGCGCGCCGGGCCTCGTCGTCGGCGAACACCTTCGCCGCCATCACCCGGCGATCGAGCGCACCGTCCGGATCGAGTACCACCGTCCCGAAACATTCGACCACCGCCGCCAGGCCGGCGCTGCCGGGCGCCACGACCTCGCGAGCCAGCTCGTCGGCGTCGATCGTGGGCGCACCCAGCAGGTCCAGGCGGGCGCGCACGTGGCTCTTGCCCGTGGCAATGCCGCCGGTCAGCGCCACGCGCAGCATGGTCGGCGCCGTGATCAGGGGTGCTGCCGTCCGGCGCCGGCCGGCTGGCGTTCCAGGCGCGCGCGCGCCGCGACCAGCGTGTTCCGCATCAGCATCGCGACCGTGAGCGGACCCACGCCCCCCGGAACCGGTGTCAGCGCTGCGGCCACGGCGCCCACACCAGGGTGCACGTCGCCAACGAGCAGCGAGCCCTTCCGCTGGAACTGCGCCAGGCGCGGATGCCCGGCGCCGAAGAGCCCCTCCACCTGCGCCCAGTCCGTGATGCGGTTGATCCCGACATCCACGACCACGGCGCCCGGCTTCACGAACGCCGGCGTCACCAGTCCGGGACGTCCGACCGCCGCCACGAGGATGTCGGCCTCCCGGCACACCGCCGCGAGATCAGACGTGCGGGAGTGACAGATCGTCACCGTCGCGTGCCGGTGCAGCAGCAGCATCGCCAGCGGCTTGCCGACGATGTCGCTGCGCCCGATCACCACGGCCCGCTGTCCGGCGATCGGGACACCCTCCCATTCCAGCAGCTCGACGACGCCGGCCGGCGTGCCCGACACGACGCTGGCACGGTTCTGGACCAGCAGCCCCACGTTGTGCGGGGAGAACCCATCCACGTCCTTGGCGGGCAGCAGCCGATCGAACACCTGCGGCTCCGCCTCGGGTCCCATCGCGGCAGGGAGAGGCGACTGCACGAGGATGCCGTCGTGCGCCTCGCTGAGGTTGAGCCGATCCACCAGGGTGAACAGGTCGCCCAGCGCCGCCGTGGCCGGCAGCCGCTCCAGATCGACCCGGAAGCCGATGGCCGAGGCGGTCCGCACCTTGCTCCGAACGTAGACCTCCGAAGCCGGATCGTGTCCCACGAGCACGATCGCGAGGCCAGGGGGACGCCCGTGCCGTCCGATGAACGCCTGCACCTCCGGGATGATGTCCACCTGCAGACGCGTCGCCAGCGCCTGCCCATCGAGGATCCGTGCCGCCATTGCGCCATTCTAGCCAGTGCGCACGATGGCTGGTGTGCCCTGGCGGTGGACCATGGACGTTGACTTTTGGCGCTCGTTCCTGAATTCTCGGTCGTGCTCCCTTCGGCGAAGCGATCGACAGGCAGGTGACGCGATGGTGGCTCCGTGAGCGCAGTAGGTGAAGCATGGGGAACCCGGCTCGGCCTCGTGCTGGCCATGGCCGGCAACGCGGTCGGACTCGGCAACTTCCTTCGTTTCCCGGCCCAGGCGGCGCAGAACGGCGGCGGCGCGTTTCTCATCCCCTACCTGATCTCGTTCCTCCTCATGGGGATTCCGCTCCTCTGGGTGGAATGGGCCATCGGCCGCCACGGCGGGCAGTACGGCCATCACTCCACCCCGGGCATGTTCGACCGGCTCGGACCGCAGCGCTGGCTGAAGTACATCGGCGTCTTCGGCCTGTTCACGAACTTCACGATCGCGGCCTACTACACCTACATCGAGTCCTGGACGCTGGCCTACGTCTGGCACTCGCTCGTCGGCACGTTCTCCACGTCCGATCCGCAGACGTTCTTCCCGGCCTACCTCGGCATCCACGAGAACTCGCTGTTCGCCCTGCCGATGGAAGCGCTGTTCTGGTTCCTGCTCACCCTGGCGCTCAACGTCTGGATCCTCTCGCACGGGCTGGCCAAGGGCATCGAGATCGCCGCGAAGATCGGCTTGCCGCTGCTGCTGATCTTCGGCGCCGTGCTGGCGGTCCGCGGGCTGCTGCTCTCCCCCGGCGATCCCGGCGTCGTGCAAGACCCGATGGAGGGCCTCAATTTCGTCTGGGAGCCGCAGCTTGCCGGGCTCACGAACCCGACCACATGGCTGGCGGCGGCCGGCCAGGTGTTCTTCACGCTGTCGGTCGGCATGGGCACGGTCCATTGCTACGCCGCCTACGTCAGACGCAACCAGGACATCGCCCTCAACGCGTCGGCCGCCGGCTGGATGAACGAGTTCGTCGAGGTCATCCTCGGCAGCAGCCTGCTCATCCCGATCGCCACCGCCTACCTCGGCCTGCAGGCCGTACAGGCGGCGACCGCGGGGGGCAGCGGGTTCAGCATGGCGTTCCTCACGCTCCCCACCCTGTTCAACAACTGGGGCGCCTTCGCGCCGATCGCCGGCGCCATGTGGTTCGGGCTTCTCTTCTTCGCCGGCATCACCTCGTCCCTGGCGATGGGCCAGCCGATCGTGGCCTTCTTCGAGGACGAGTTCGGCCAGTCGCGGACCCGCGCGTCCGCCGTGTTCTTCCTGAGCACGCTGATCCTCGGTTTCGTGTGCGTCTGGCTCTATCCCGGCGGGTCGTTCGACGAGTTCGACTACTGGACGGGCACCTTCGCCCTGGTCTGCTTCGCGCTGGCTGAAGTCGTCCTGTTCGCCTACATCTTCGGCATCGATCGGGGGTGGGAGGAAATCACGCGCGGTGCGGACATGCGGGTGCCGCACGCCTTCCGCTTCGTCATCAAGTACGTCACGCCGGCCTTCATCCTGGTGGTGTTCGTGGGGTCGCTGATCAAGCCGGCGGGCGACTGGTCCGCCGCCCTCCTGTCGCTCACGTCGGGCGCGGGCTGGCCTCTGGCCCCGGACAGCGTCATCGGCAAGATCTGGCACGTGGGTGTCTCGGACTACCGCTGGTTCGACAGCGACGGGCGCGGCACGACCCATCTCGTTCAGGACATCACTCGGCTCTTCCTGACCGTCCTCTTCATCCTGTGCGCCTGGCTGGTCGCCGCCGCCTGGCGGCGCAAAGCAAAGGAGACACGCTCATGACCGCATCCGCGTGGATCATGCTCGGCGCCACGTGGACCGTGATCGTGGTCTTCGTGGGCCGTTTCTTCTGGAAGGTCCTCACCACGCCGGTCGGCGCGGATCGGATCGAGCAGACGCAGGACGGCATCCTCGAGAAGGACGCCTGAGCCCGGGGTCCCGACGTCAGCCACCCAGGGCCAGATACTCGCGCGTGCGCCGCGCCGGATCGTTCCCGGTCAGCAGATCGGTGATGACCGCGACGCTCGTGGCGCCGGCCTCCAGCACCGCGGCCGTGCGCTCCAGCGTGATGCCCCCGATTGCGACGATCGGCAGGGCGGGCCCCGCCAGTGCCCTCGCCCGCCTGACCAGATCCAGGCCCACGGCCGCGTAGCCGGTGGCCTTCGTGCCGGTCTGGAACACCGGGCCGACGGCCAGGTACGAGATCGGCTCCTGGAGCGCTGCACTGATCTGTGACGTCGTATGCGTGGAGAGCCCGACGAGGGCATCGCCGGGAAGCTGTGCCCGGGCGTCCTTCACGCTCAGGTCGTCCTGCCCGAGGTGCACGCCAGCCGCGCCAGCCAGGCGCGCCACGTCCACCCGGTCGTTGACAATGACGCGCGAACCGGCCGAGCGCCCGGCCTCGACCAGCTCCGCGGCCAGATCGAGCAGAGCCCCGGACGCCAGATGCTTGGCGCGCAGCTGCAGCAGCCGCGCACCCCCGTCGAAGCACGCCCGGGTGAACGCCAGCGGCGTCCACCCCGACGCCCCGCAGACGTCGACGTCGCAGATGACGTAGAGCATGCCGGTCGCACGCCCGGCGGAACCCGGGGTGTGCCTCAGCCGGCGGCCGCCAGGGCGCCGCCCGGCGCCGCCGGCCGCGCGAACCGTTCCATGAAGCCGGTGCTCAGCTTCCCGGCCGAGAAGTCCGGCTCGGCGAGGATCTTCAGGTGGAGCGGAATCGTCGTGTGGATCCCTTCGACCACGCTCATCTCGAGCGCACGGCGCATCCGCGCGATCGCCTCGTCACGATCGCGCCCGTGCACGATCATCTTCGCCACCAGCGAATCGTAGTACGGCGGAATCGTGCACTCGGCGTGGGCCGCCGTGTCGATGCGCACACCAGGACCGCCGGCCATGTTGAAGGTGCGAATCAGACCGGGGGACGGGATGAATCGCTCGGGATCCTCGGCGTTGATCCGGCACTCGATCGCATGGCCGGTGAACGTCACGTCGCTCTGCTTGAACGAAAGCCGCCCTCCGGCCGCCACGCGGATCTGCTCCTTGACGATGTCGATCCCGGTGACCAGTTCCGTCACCGGATGCTCCACCTGCAGCCGCGTGTTCGCCTCCATGAAGTAGAACTTGCCGTCCGCGTCCATCAGGAACTCGAACGTGCCGGCGTTGGTGTACTGCACCGCCCGGGCCGCATCCACCACCAGGTGGCCCATCTTGCGCCGCACCTTGTCAGTCAGGGCGGGCGCGGGCGACTCCTCCATGAGCTTCTGGTGACGGCGCTGAATCGAGCACTCGCGCTCGCCCAGGTGCACGATGGCGCCGTGGTGATCGCCGAGCACCTGGAACTCGATGTGGCGGGGGTTCGCGACGTACTTCTCGACGTAGCAGTCGCCCACGCCGAACGCCGCTTCGGCCTCGCGCTGGGCAGCCTTCAGGGCGGGACCCAGTTCCTCGGGCGCCTCGACGACGCGCATGCCCCGCCCCCCGCCGCCGGCCACCGCCTTGATGATCACCGGGTAGCCGATGTCCCTGGCGACCTTCAGCGCCCGCTCTTCAGACTCGACCGGCCCCTCGCTGCCGGGCAGCACCGGCAGCCCGGCCTTCTTCATCGCGCGCCGCGCGCGGGCCTTGTCGCCCATCAGGCGAATGACTTTCGGATCCGGCCCGATGAACCGGATGTGACAGGCCTCGCAGATCTCCGCGAAGTACGCGCTCTCGGACAGGAACCCGTAGCCCGGATGGACCGCGTCCACGCCGGTGATCTCGGCCGCGCTGATGATCGCCGGGACGTTGAGGTAGCTGTCGGCGCTCCGCGCCGGGCCGATGCACACGTCCTCGTCCGCATACCGGACATGGAGCGAGTGCTCGTCGGCCTCGGAATAGACCGCCACGGTCTTGATGCCCAGTTCCCGGCACGCCACGATGACGCGCACGGCGATTTCGCCACGATTGGCGATCAGGACCTTCTTGAACATGCCAGGCTCGATCAGCTCACGCCGGCCGGATCGCGAACAGCCGCTCCCCGTACTGAACCGGCTGCCCATTCTCCACGTACACGCGGACGACTTCGCCGTCCACGTCCGAGTTGATCTCGTTCATCAGCTTCATCGCCTCGATGATGCAGAGCGGCTGTCCCTTCTTCACCCGCTGCCCCACCTCCGCGAAGGCGGACGTCTCGGGCGACGGGGCGCGATAGAAGGTGCCCACGATCGGGGACTTGACCACGGCGAGATCCAATTCGTCGCCTGACGGCAGGCCGACATCACCCGTCGGCGGCGGGCCTGCCGCGGGTGCCGCCGACGAGGCCACCGGGTGGGCGGGAGGCGCAGGCGACGGCTGAACGACCCAGTGCCCAGTCGGCCCCTTCTTGACGCGTACCTTGAAGTCGGGGCGCTCGAGCTCGAGCTCGGTGAGCTCGTGGTCCCGCATCAACTCGAGAATCCTGGTCAGCTCGTCGAAATCCATCATCAGATCCGGGCGCTTCGCGTGCCGGCGTCCTGAATCACAGCGCCAGCAACTCGGCCGGCACCCTGGTCAGTACTTCGGCTCCAGCGGCCGTGACCAGCACGTCGTCTTCGATTCGCACCCCACCCCAACCGGGGATGTATGCCCCCGGCTCGACCGTGAAGACCATGCCGGTTTCGAGCCGAGCGGGCTCCACGCCCGCCTGCGGGCGGCTGACCCGCGGCAACTCGTGCACTTCCAAGCCGAGGCCGTGGCCGGTGCCGTGTCCGAAGGCCTCCCCGAGGTCCTCCGCCTCGAGAACGGCGCGTGCCGCCCGATCCACGCCGCTGGCGGCCACCCCCGGACGGACGGCGCCGATCGCCGCCTCCTGTGCCCGCCGTACGGCCCCGTACACTCGTTGGGCCTCCACGCTGGGAGGCCCGACCGACACCGTCCGGGTGAGGTCCGAGCAGTATCCGTCCAAGACGCCGCCGAAGTCCAGCACCACGAGGTCTCCCTGCGCCATCACCCGATCGCTGGAACGATGGTGCGGAAGGGCGGCATTCGGCCCGGACGCGACAATGGTGTCGAAGGCGAACCGCTCGAAACCCGCCCGGCGCAGGGCCGCCTCGATCGCCGCCGCAACCTCTCGTTCCGACCGGCCAGGCGCCACGGCGGCAAAGGCCGCCTCGGCGACCGGCGTCAGGAGGCGGGCGCTCGTTCTGAGGCGGTCCACCTCCGAGGCATCCTTCACCTGCCGCTCCTGCTCCACCACCCGGCTGGTCGTCACCAGGGTCAGTCCCGCGTCGGCCACCGCCGCCGTCAGCCACTGGTACCGGGACACCGTGAGGTGATCACCCTCGATTCCGATTTGCCGATCACCTAGCTCGGTCAAACACCCGACCAGCGCCTCGTCGTAGCCATTCGCCACCGTCCACACCCGAAGATCCTGGCTTCCGCCCCGCCCGCCCTGGAACCGCTTCACCGCTTCCAAGTACCGCGAGTCCACCAGCAGGTGAATACCGTTGGCGGTCAGGACGGCGATCCCCGCGGTGCCGCTGTGGCCAGTCAAGTAGGTGACGTTGGGAAGATGCGTCACGACCAGGCTGCTGACGCCGGCGGCGGCCATCCTGGCGCGAACCCGTCGAAGACGGTCTGCGAACGGACTGAACGAACCTGCCTTTCCCGATCCTGGCATTCGCCGATTGTACGCCTCCTCAGTCGTCGCGACTGACGGTCACCGGCCGCGTGGTGGTCGCCACCCGGCCCAGCGAGTCCCGCAGCGTCAGGCGGATCGTGTACGTCCCCGGCGTTTCGTAGGAGGTCGAGGCATCAGGGCCACCTCGGGTCGCGGTTTGCCCGTTCCCGAAGTCCCAGAGGTACTCGACGATCGTGGCGCCCGCACTGGTCATCGAATCGGCACCGTGGACCCGGACCATCTGACCGACGACCGGATTGGCGGGCGACACCGAAAAACCAGCGGCAATTCCCGCGCCCACGGTCAAAGTGGCCCCGTGCGTCCGGGACTGCCCGGCGTCATCCGTTACAGTGAGACTGGCCACGTAGTTGCCAGCGTGCGCGTAGCGGTGGGTGACCGTGACACCGCTGTCCACGCCCCCGTCCCCGAAGTCCCACCTGTACGCGGTCAACGCATGCCCCGGCGCCGCTGCCGAGCCCGTCGCGTTGAATCGCACCACCTGCTCCGCCGATGGCACGCCCGGTGAGAACGTGAACGCAGGAACCGGTGGCGGCGGCGGCACAATGGTGACCGCCGCGGACACCGAGGCCGCCGCACCGGTCGGATCCGTCACCCGGAGCGTCACGACGTACGTCCGGGCGCGGCCGAACCGATGCGTGGCCACGACGCCGGCGGCGCGCGCCTCCCCCTCGAAGTCCCACTCGTACGTGCACGAAGCCCCACACGCCGTTCCTTCGTCCGTCGTCTCCGCGGCGTCGAAGCGAACCGCCTGGCCAGGGGTGGCTACCGGGGGGAGCACGGTGAACGCAGGTGCCGGCGCCGTGCGGTTCGCGGGGCCGGTGAGCGAGACGGACACCACGCGCTCGATCGCGCCCTCGGCGTCTCCGCCGAGCGGGGTCACACGGATGTGCGCCCGATCCCCGGGAACCACTGCGCTCACTGGAGGAGCCACGTAATCCACGACCGCCTGCCCGGCACCGTCGGTCACGACCTCCTCCCGGCTGAGCGTGCCGATCGACGCCCGCACGGTCAGCCGCTGCCCACCGACAGGGCGCACAGCCGCGTCGCGTACGTCGATGACGACACTCGACCGGGAACTCCCGTCCCGCGGCAACTGGTCCGGCCGGGCCACGACCGTCACCGATAACCCGAACTCCGACGGGCCGGTCAGGGGCGTGAGCGCCGGGTCCGCCAGGCCACACGCCGTGACCAGCGTTCCGGCCAGTACCGCCAGCACCCCCGTGGCACGGCGGCGCGGGCGCGGACAGCCAGCTGCCCGCGACACGAGGGTGCCGGGCCTCATGGATTCCCCTGCCCGGGGTCGCTGAAGTTGCCGAACTGCACGCCGATGCTGCCGGCTGCGATGACTTCGTGACCGGCCAGATCCCGTCCGATGAAAGTGACGTCCGCGATCGTGGCGATGACCACCCGGCTTGCTCGAAGCCCGGCCAGCGGCGCCTCCTCCTTCGCGGTCCGCCGAACGATCTCGAACTGGTGCGTTGCGGGCTGGTCGGGCGGCACTGTGAAGGTCGTACCCGACTCGAACGGATAGGGCACGTCCACGCCGGCCACGTTGCGCCCATCGGTCCGCCGATACTGGACCCGGTACCGGGTGATGGTGACCTGATTGAGCGCCGACGGACTCGCCGGCGCCCCTGGCGGGCCCGGATCCCGCGGCACGAGTCTCAGCGTGACCCGACCGGCATCACTGAAGACGACGGTCTCGGCCGCGCCACCACCGGCCCCCCGCACGCTCGTGACGACATCAGAGCTCAGCGTGCCGCTGAAGATCGAGGGGCTCGCACCGGACGCAGCCTCCAGCCGGACGAGGACCACCTGCACCGGCGATCGACCAGGCCCGGTTGCACGTCCGCAACCCGAAGCCGAGGCGAGCGCACACACCGCTGCCGCGAGCCAGAGCCGCACCGTCGTCACAGGATGCCCCGCCTCGCCACCGACCCCGCACCGGTCACACGCCCGAACCTCATGCGCCGCTCCCGGCCGAGGCCGCATCGAGCCGCACGATACGGGGGGTGATGAAGATCAGCAGCTCGCGGCTCTCATCGCTGACACCGTCGCGTTTGAACAGCCATCCGAGCAACGGGAGCCGGTGGAGTCCCGGCGTGCGATCCTGCGCGGCCTGTTCCCGGCTCACGTAGATGCCACCGATCACCGTCGTCTCGCCATCGCTCACGAGCACCTCCGTGACGGCGCGTTGGGTGTCGATCGGCGGAATGTTGTTGACCGCGCGGCTGAAGTCGGGGGCCGCGTTCTCCACGGCGATCCGCATGATGACCGTGTCCGACGCCGTGATCTGCGGCGTCACGCGCAGGGTGAGCGCGGCATCCTTGAACGTGACCGTCACCGTGTTGTTAGCCACGGTCTGAATCGGGATCTGGATCCCTTGCGTGATCTCGGCCTCGACGTTGTTCTGCGTGGCGACACGTGGCGTGGACAGCAGCCGCCCATGCCCATGCCGCTCCAGCGCCGACAGCGCCATGTCCAGGCCGACCGCGCCGTTGACCGAACCGAGCGCCACGCCGATGGCACTGGTGGCCGCCGCCACCCCGAGGCCCACCGCCGTCGGGGCCGGCGTCCGCAAGTCCTCCCCTGCCTCCGCGCGTCCCGTCACCGCAGCCTGATTCGGGAACACCACGGGAAACGTGTTCCCCAACGCCGGGCTCGCCCGGGCACCAACGCCCCATCGCACGCCGAGCGTGCGCGCGAACTCGCGCGTCGTCTGCACGATCCGCGCCTCGATCTCCACTTGAGGCTGAGGGCGGTCCAACGTGTCCAGGAGTGCGGTCGCCCGGGTCAGGCGTTCGCGCAGGTCGTGCACGATCAGCGTGTTCGTGCGGGCGTCGGTCTGCACCTGCCCGCGTGGCGAGAGGATCGTGCGCGTGACCAGGCCTTCCAGATCCTCGGCCCTGGCGTAGCTCAGCGAGCGCGTCAGGACGTCGAGTTCACCCGCGAGCGCCTGTTGTTCCGCCAGCGCCCGGCGCTCGGCCTCCGCCGCCGCCAGCACGGCGAGTGGCGCAACACGCAGGACGCTCCCCTCGACGGCGTATCCCAGGCGATACGTCTGCAGAATGGTGTCGAGCGCCTGGTCCCAGGGGACGTCGCGCACCACCAGGTCCACGGTGCCCTGGATCGACGGGTCCAGGACGACGTTCAACCCGCTGATGCCGGCAAACGCCCGAAGGACGGCCCGCAGATCCGCTCCCTCGAAGTCGAGTGTCACGGGGTCGCCGGTGTACCGGGCCGCGTCCTGCGCAGCACGCACGCCCGCCGATACCAGCGCGACCCACGCCGCGCCAAGCACGACGAACCAGATCCTTCGTCGTCGCGAAATCCGCCGGGTCGACTCGCTCATCGCGTTCCCGCTTCCCGCTTCACCACACGGAGGACCACGTCGGCTCCACCCGTCGCTCCACGCGCCGCTCCACGCGCCGCCCCATCCATCTGCATCACCAGTGCACCCGGCCCGATGGTCTCGACGCGACCGTCGAGTACCCGATCGCCGGGCCGCAACCGATAGTTGCGGTCGCGCCCCTGCACCAGCGCGACGTCACCCGCCGGGCTTCGTACGGTCCCCCTGAGCACGATCTCTGCCACCGCGAGTCCGGCCACTCCTGACGGCCCCGTGTCGGACACGGGGGGGCGGGTCGCCGGGGCATGCTCTGTTCCCACGAACGGATCACGGTGCCTCGGGTCGGTTCCCTCCACGCCGGACCCGGCGTCTCCCCGAATGCGAGGCCGTGCGGCCGGCGCCATCTCGAAGACGTTCAGGTCGCACTGCGCGCTCAGTGTCGTGTCGCCGGGCACGGCCGTGTGCCGAGCCCGGATCTCCAGCGCACTCACGGTGACCACGACCGATGCGCTCCCGATTCGATCGAGGAAGGCCAGCAGGCCGTCGTAGGTGGCCGTCAGCTCCACACGTACCGGCAGCACGGCGGGCACAGGGGATCGCTCGGGCGCAAGCGGCGCGAAGGCACCGAGCACCACGCCTGTCTCCTGCGAGACCCGATGCAGGTCGCGCAGCAAACCCACGGTTAGCGTGTCTCGCCTGTCCCGGCCTCCAGGCGACGCCAGGTCGTCTTCGGCGGCCTGATGCTCCAGTCCGTCAGCGCGAAGGCGGTTCGCCGCCTCGTCCGCCATCTCGGTTTCGATGACGAACTCGAGCTCGCCAGGCCCGGGCGCCTCCCTGTCCGCGGATGCCGTGGACCGGCTGCTGACGACCCGCACCGCGGCGAAGACCGGCTCGACGGCGAGTGCCTCCACGAAGGCCGCCAGTGTCGCCAGCGACAAGGCCCTGCCCGACAGCGTAGCGCCCGCCGGCCCGAGCACGATCGCAGTCAATCGCACGTCGTCGGGCGAGCGTCGGGCGACCGCAGAGAGCAGGCGCACGGCCTGTTCCCGCGCGCGCTGGATCAACCCGGCGGGATCCCGCGCGTCCTGCACCACATCGCGGCGGGCCTGCGGCGCGGCGGCTTCCGTCGCTCGATCCGGGCCCGGCTGCCCCTGGACGGCCGCCTCCAACCCTCGATCGCCCCCCGGCTCGGGCAGGATCCCCGCGCTCCATGCCGCCACGCCGGTGGCGATCCCTGCAAGGGCTGCTGCGGTCACGCCCATCGCCCGCGACGAAGCCCACCACTCACGCCGCCCGTGTCCTCCCCGACCGGTCGCCGGGCCCAGCAGATTGATGCGGGTCATCGGTCCCCCGCTCGCCGCAGTGCCAGGCCCACGGCCACGGCCGCCGTTGAAGGGTGGCCCGGATCCTCGTCGCTGTCTCCGCGGCCTGCCCTCGCGATGACCCGGAACGGGTCGAGCATCGCGACCGGCGCCTGCAGTCGGGCCTCGAGCGACCGGGCGAACCCCGGCAGCCGCGAGGCCCCGCCGCTCATGAACACCTCGTCCACGGTTTCAACGGATTCCACTGCGCGGAAGGCGTCGATCGTCGCCGCCACTTCCTGCATCAGGCGCTCGGTCGCCGCCTCCAGCACGTCTGTCACGTCCTCGCGGGAAGCGCCGTCCACGGCGCGACCGGCCTCGAGCCCTTCGGCCATCTCGAACGTCAGGCCGAGTTCGTGCTGAAGCGCCTCCGTGCAGGCATTCCCGCCAAGCGGCAGGTCGCGCGTGGCCAGCATCCGGCTACCCATCAGCAGGCTGACTGTCGTCAGGCTCGCCCCGGCGTTGACGAGTGCCACGCACCGCCCGGGCGCCGGGTCGTAGTTCAGGACGAAGGTGTTCTGGACGGCGAACGCGTCCACATCGACGACGACGGCCCCGAGGCCCGCCCGCTCCACCACCGCCAGGTAGCCGGCGATCCGCTCCCGCCTGGCCGCCACCAGCAGCACATCCATCGCGTCGCGCGCCGACGAGGGCCCTTCACGCCTCAGCACCTGGTAGTCCAGGGCCACGTCCTGCAGCGGGATCGGAATCTGGTACGACGCCTCCCACCGCACGGCCTCCTCCAGTTCCTCAGCCGTCATGGGAGGGAGCGACACTCTCCGGACGACGGCCGCGCTGCCTGACACCGAGACCGCCACCGGGAGGCCGGCGCACCCCTCGTGCCGCAGCACACGGCGGACCGCGGCAGCAACGGCTGCCGGATCGAGGACCGTGCTGTCCACGATGGCGCCCCGGGGAACCGGTTCGCTGTCCCAGATCCCCAGCGCGTATCCGCCCGCCGTCTCCTTCAACTGCACGGCTTTCACCGCGCTCGACCCGATGTCGAGGCCGATGGAGCTTGCCCCGATGGACGAGCTGTCCCGCCGCCACCGAACCAGCGTCCGCACCTGCCGGCTCGTGGCAACTGACGTGCCAGCCGCCGGCGGTCGCCCGGGCTCTGAAGTCCGGCCGTCCTGCCTGGACAGTCCCCTCTCCGGGCCCCCGGGCCCGGGTAGCGGGGCGCGCTCGGGGTATCCGGGAGCCGTCCCTCCCAGGATACGGGCCCGACCTCCCATGGCGGCGATCACCTTGACAGCAACCGGAACCGTAACTATCATCAGCGTTTGCGGCGATAGCGATCGGAATGGCCGTGAAGGCCGCGCCCGGAGTGTGTCCAGGCAGCCGCAACTCGGAACGACTATGCGAACGTGGATAGCAAGCGCGCAGGCTGGTGCCGGCCGGAAGTGGCACGTCATCGACGCAAACGGGCAGGTGCTCGGACGCGTCGCGACGGTAGCGGCACGCCTGCTGCAGGGCAAGCACAAGGCGACCTACACGACGTTCATCGACACGGGTGACCACGTCGTGATCGTCAACGCGGCCCAGGTCAGGCTGACCGGCCGCAAAGAAGATCAGAAACTCTACCGCTACCACAGCGGGTACGAGGGCGGGTTGCGCGAGGAGCGCGCCGGGGTGCTCCGGAAGCGGATTCCGGCGCGGATGGTCGAAGAGGCGGTGCGCGGCATGCTCCCGAAAACGAAGCTGGGTGACGCGATGTACCGCAAGCTCAAGGTCTACGCGGGCGCCGATCACCCGCACGCGGCGCAGCAGCCGCAGCCGATCGAGGTGTCCTAGTGGGAACTGTTGAAAGGAGGGGCCGGTAAGGTGGCCGCACTCGAGTACTACGCAACCGGGCGTCGCAAGACGTCAACCGCCCGTGTGTTCCTGCGCCCCGGCAGCGGCGCCATCACCGTCAACCACCGCGAGTTCGCCAACTACTTCCCCACCGATCAGCTGCGGACGCAGGTGCGCCGGCCGCTGCTCCTCACCGAGACGGGGGACAGGTTCGACATCCTCGCCACGGTCGCCGGCGGCGGCATCAACGGCCAGGCCGGCGCGGTGCGACTGGGGATTGCGCGCGCGCTGGTGGAGTTCAACACGGAGCTGCGCAGGCAGCTCAAGAAGGAAGGGCTCCTGACCTCCGATTCCCGGATCAAGGAGCGCAAGAAGTACGGTCTGGCTGGGGCCCGGAAGCGGTTCCAGTTCTCGAAACGGTAGTCCGCGCTCCGCGCGGCTGTGCAGGGAGGAAGCTTGTCGGCGATTGCAATCAAGGATCTGCTCGAAGCGGGCGTCCATTTCGGCCACCAGACGAAGCGCTGGAATCCGAAGATGAAGGAGTTCATCTTCGGGGAGCGCAACGGCATCTACATCGTCGATCTCCACAAGACGGTGAAGCTGTTCACGGAAGCCGAAGAGTACGTGACGTCGCTGGCCGCCTCGGGCCGCACCATTCTCTTCGTCGGCACCAAGCGGCAGGCTCAGGACGTCATCGCCGAGGAAGCGCAACGCTCCGGCATGTTCTTCGTCAATCAGCGCTGGCTGGGTGGCCTCCTGACCAACTTCACGACCATCCAGCGCAGCCTGGGCCGGTTGCGCGACCTCGAGGCGATGGCCACGGACGGCCGCTACGACACCCTCTCGAAGAAGGAAATCGCCCGCAACGAGAAGGAGAAGCGCAAGCTCCTGAAGAACCTCGAGGGCATCCGCCAGATGGGCCGGCTGCCGGACGCCGTCTTCGTGGTCGACACTCGCAAGGAGAAGATCGCGGTCGACGAAGCCCGCAAGCTGAAGATTCCCGTCATCGGCATCGTGGACACCAACTGCGATCCCGACGAAGTGGACTTCGTGATCCCGGGCAACGACGACGCGCTGCGCTCCATCCGCCTGTTCGCGTCGCGGATCGCCGAGGCGGTGCTGGCCGGCCGTGCGCAGCGCGAGTCGCGCCTGGCCGAGGAAGCCGCCGCGCAGGCGGAGGAAGAAGCGGCCGCCGACGCCTCGGCGCGCCTGACGCGCGTCGTGCGCCCGCAGCGCCGCGCGGCAACCGAAACCCCGGCGACGGCCAACGCCTGAGGGGATCGCCCCCCGGCTCGCCACGCCCGTCCGGCAGGTCGAGGGCGCCGGCTCGTATCACATCCGGGCCGGCGGTTCCTCTGTACGCACCCTGCCCCGTCACGACATCGCATCCACCGCACGGAGCCAGCCATGCCAGCCATCACCGCAGACCTCGTCAAGCAGCTCAGAGACCGTACCGGCGCCGGAATGATGGAGTGCAAGGCCGCGCTCACCGAGGCGGCCGGCGACATGGAGGAGGCGGTCATGCTGCTCCGCAAGCGCGGCCTCGCGCAGGCGGCCAAGCGCACGGGCCGCAGCACCGGCCAGGGCCTCGTCGGCAGCTACATCCACATGGGAGGCCGCATCGGCGTCCTCGTCGAGGTGAACTGCGAGACGGACTTCGTCGCCCGGACCGATGCCTTCCAGAACCTCGTCAAGGAGGTGGCGATGCACATCGCGGCGGCCGACCCGAAGTGGGTGCGTCGCGAGGACGTGCCGGCCGAGGCCATCGAACGCGAGCGCGCGATCTACCGCGCCCAGATGGAACAGAGCGGCAAGCCACCCGCGGTCATCGAGAAGATCATCGACGGCAAGCTGGGCAGTTTCTACTCCCAGTTCGTTCTGGTCGACCAGCCGTTCGTCCGCGATCCGGCCGTCACCATCGCGCAGCTCGTGGCGCAGACGGCGGCGGGCACGGGTGAGAACATCACCCTCGGCCGCTTCGCACGGTTCCGCGTCGGCGAGCACGCCGAGTAGCCGGACGAGCCGGCGGACTATAATCTCTGTCCGTGCCGTTCGACGCGCCCGCCGCTCCCATCTACCGCCGCGTTCTCCTCAAGCTTTCGGGCGAGGCCCTCATGGGCGACCAGCAGTTCGGGGTCGATCCCGCGGTGGCCGCCCGGATCGCCCGCGACGTGGGCGAGCTTCGTGCGCTCGGTGTCGAAACCGCCATCGTCATCGGCGGCGGCAACATCTTCCGGGGCCTGGCCGCCAGCGCCCGCGGGATGGACCGCGCCACCGGCGACTACATGGGCATGCTCGCTACCGTCATCAACGCGCTGGCCCTGCAGGACGCACTGGAGCAGCAGGGCACGCTGACGCGGGTCGTGACGGCCATCGAGATGCGGGCGGTCGCCGAGCCCTTCATCCGGCGGCGCGCGATCCGGCACCTCGAGAAGGGGCGCGTGGTGATCTTCGCGGCCGGCACGGGGAACCCGTATTTCACGACCGACACGGCCGCAGCGCTCCGCGCGATGGAGATTCGGGCCGACGTGATCCTGAAGGGCACCAAGGTGGACGGCGTGTACACCGCCGATCCGATGCTCGACGCCGCCGCCACGAAGTACGAACGCATCTCGTACCTCCAGGTGCTCGAGCGCCAGCTCAAGGTCATGGACACCACGGCCATTTCGCTCTGCATGGACAACAAGCTGCCGATTGTCGTGTTCAATCTCCGGCAACCCGGTACCATACGCCGCGTCGTGATGGGAGAACCGATCGGGACCACGGTCTCCGTCGAGGGTGGTGAACCGCGAACCGCTCAGGCCTCGCTGAGCGAGGTACGGTGATGGACTTCAACGACCTGAAGGGGATGTTCGAAGCGGTCACGGCGCGCATGGACGGCGCGATCGAGCACGTGCGCCGCGAGATGGCGGGTGTCCGAACCGGCCGCGCGTCGGTCGGGCTGCTGGACGGCGTGCAGGTCGAGGCCTACGGGTCGAAGATGCCGCTGAACCAGGTGGCGTCGCTGTCGGTGCCCGAGCCCGCGATGATCGTCGCTCAGCCGTTCGACCCGTCGCTGGCGTCCGCGATCGAGAGGGCCATCATGGCGTCCGACCTCGGCCTCAACCCGTCGAACGACGGGAAGATCATCCGGATCCCCATTCCCGCCCTCACCGACGAGCGGCGCAAGGACCTGTCGCGACACGTGCACAAGCTGGCGGAGGAAGGGCGGAACGCCGTCCGGCAGGTGCGCCGCGACGCCAACGACCGGCTCAAGAAGCTCCTCAGGGACCACACCGTGTCCGAAGACGACGAGCGGCGCGGGCTGGATCAGGTCCAGAAGATCACCGACGAGCACGTCCGGCTGATCGACGACCTCCAGAAGAAGAAGGACGCGGATCTGCTCGGCCGCTGACGCGGCCGGCGATCAGTCGCCGAACGACACGCCGACCGCCCGCGCCGTCTTCACCAGGTCGAGGTCGAGCGGCACGGTCTTGATCTTCCCCACCACCTCGCTGAGCGGCACCGGCTGCAGGTGCGGCGGCCGGTTCGCGACCATCACGCCGTACACCCCGCTCAGCACCAGCTCCACCGCCTTGCCGCCGAAGCGCGTCGCCAGGGTCCGGTCGAAGGCCGTCGGGGCACCGCCACGCTGGAGGTGCCCGAGGACGACGTAGCGCGCCTCCTTGCCGGACATCTCCTCGATCTCACGGGCGCAGCGGGCGCCGATGCCGCCGAGACGCTCGACCGTGCCTCCCTCTGCCGCCTTCATGACCGTCACGTCCCCGCCGACCGGCTTGGCGCCTTCGGCGACCACCACGATGGTGAAGCTGGCGCCGAGGCGGTCGCGCGTCCGGATGCTCTCGACCACTTTGGCCGGATCGTACGGAATCTCCGGAATCAGGATGACGTCCGCGCCTCCTGCCACGCCGCCGTGCAGCGCGATCCACCCGGCGTAGCGCCCCATCACTTCCACCACCATGACGCGCCGGTGGGCCTCGGCCGTCGTATGCAGCCGATCGATCGCGTCGGTGGCGAAGCTCACCGCCGTGTCGAAGCCGAAGCAGCTGTTCGTGCCGACGATGTCGTTGTCGATCGTCTTCGGCACGCCGACCAGCGGGATGCCGCGCTTGTGGAACTCGTGGGAGATCGCCAGCGTGCCGTCGCCGCCGATGCACACGAGCGCATCCAGCCCCAGCTTCCCGAACATCTCGACCACGCGGTCGGCGTAGTCGAACGTGCCGTCGGGCGTGACGATCGGCTGCGCGAGCGGGTTGCCCCGGTTCACCGTGCCGAGGATCGTGCCGCCGAACCGCAGAATCCCCGTGACGTCCTTCGGGGTGAGCGTTCGCGTCTTGCCTGGGGAGATCAGGCCGTCGAAGCTGTCCTCCAGCCCCAGCACTTCGACACCCGCGTTGTGCGCCGACTTGACAACCGCGCGGATGACCGCGTTCAGGCCGGGGGCGTCGCCGCCACCCGTGAGGACACCGATCTTCTTGACACGTCGCATGGAGGACCCAGGCGCGCAGGGCGCGTGCTGATGAAAGGAGGCCGACGCGCCCTATGTTACACTTGCCGTTCGCGCGTCCTGCGCGAGCTCCAATCTTGTCGGAGCGTTCCGGTTCAGGGGGCGGCTAGCTCAGCTGGGAGAGCGCTGCGTTCGCAACGCAGAGGTCGGGAGTTCGAGCCTCCTGCCGTCCACCAGACTTCCTCCCGCGCCTCTCCGGCTCTACTTCGCCAGCGGGTCCGGCCGCATCTGGAACTTCACGGCCTTCGAGCCGTTCCCCTCGGTACCGATGCCCTCCATGTGCCAGAGCGCGTAGTTGGAGAAGCTGGACCAGACCCCTCGGCCCTTCCAGCCGGTCGCCGGGTTGTCGATGCGGCCGTTCGACGATCGCGAGAAGAACCCCATCGGGTACGGCACGTTCAGCTCGACGAACTGCCGCGCCTCCGACAGCAGCGCCACGTTCATGTTCGCGTTGACGGTGCCGTACATCGGCACGCCGCGTCCGAGCCCGAGCGCATCGTGGAGATCGACCTGCGGCAGGTACGTCAGGTCGGCCTCGACCGCCGTGCTGCCGTTGCCGTAGGCCGGTCCGCCACGCCTGTAGAGCGTCCAACCCTCCCTGCACAACTCGCCCGTGGCCGCGCCGGGACCGTTCGTGGTCGTGCACTTCCGGTAGTCGAACGACGTGAAGTGCTGGCTGCCCCGCCAGTTGACCCAGACCACGCCCGCGTCGTCCACGGTCGCCTCCGCCGCGCCGCTGACTTCCGGTTCCGACCCCGTCTTCGGAGGCACGAAGACCTGCGCCCGGCACGACTGCGGCGGCGACGGGCCCTTCTCAATCCGCGTCAGCCGCCCGGCATCGCCGCACCAGGCCACGCCGTTGGGGTCGTTGTGGTCCACGGCGACCTGGTAACACCCGATCGACACGCGGCGATCCTTCGCCGGATCCGTCGGCTGATCCGGCTCGGTCCACTCCGTGATGACGCCGTCCGCGTTCGTGTCCACCACGGCCGGACACCAGCCTTGGGACGCCTCGGCGTCCTTCGTGTCCAGGAACTTCGGCGTGTCGAGCCACCACACCACGTCGCGCGACCCGAAGTACCAGTAGTCGTCCGGACCGAACTGGTTGTGATCGAGGCTCGCGCACACATCGCCGATCGGCGTGAACCGCGCCGTTCCCGGTTCGTAGAGCATCGCCTGCCGCGCTCCCCCGCCGGCGCTCTCGATCGGGAAGAACCGGGCGAACCTGTTGTCTGGCGACGTGCAGAATGCCGGCTGCTCGTCACCGCGCACCATGGCGCTGAACCAGACGCGCGCCTGCCGATCCATCGCCAGGCTGCGCGGCTCGGCTCGACGCTTCCAGACCGGCTCGTCGCCCCAGTAGGCGCTCCAGGGCGTGTTCGTCCGCTTCTCCGGCGCGTTCGACGGCACGGTGTGGACCTGCACCCGATGCTCGTCCGGGTCGAGCGTCGTCATCACGTCGTTGGACCGCGACACCATGTAGACGAGGCCGCCGGCGTTGACGCGGGCATCCCGGAGATCGCTCGCCACGGCGTCCGTGCGTCCGTCGAACTTCGTTCCCCAGTCCCACAGGCTCACGACCAGGTTGCGCTCGACGCCGGTGGGACGCCGGGGCGTCTGACGCGGGATCTCCCCTCGCGCGACGCGATCCGTCCACTCGACCCAGGCCTGCTGCTCCTCCGCAGAGAAGCGGCTCCAGGCTGCCGCCATGCTCGCACCCTCGACCCCCGCGGCCATCCGCAGTTGCCAGGCGTGGAGCGTCGAGCGGCTCTTCTCGAGGATGCTCGCCGGGATCTCCCGCGTGGCCTTGTTGCCGATCTGGTGGCACGCGAGGCCGCACTGCCCCACCGGCTGCTCCATCATCGCGAGCCAGTAGGCGGCCGGGTAGTATTCGGCAGCCGCGGCGGGCGTCGGCGCTGCCACCGCCGTCAGGTTGAGCTGCTGTCCGGGCCGGGCGGCCCGGCGCGGAGCATCCACGAGTCCGTAGCCCCGCACCCACACCTGGTAGTCGCCTCGCGGCAGGTCCGGGAGCACGTACCGCCCCTGCTCGTCGGTCACGACGATCCGCGCGAACGGCGTTGGCAGCGACGCCGTTTCGGCGATGACCCACACACCTGCCTCCGGTCCCGCCGGGCCGGTCACCACGCCGCCGATGTCGTCCGGGTCGATCGGCACCGCGCCACCCGACTGCGTGCCGACCGGGGCCGTACACCCGATCAGCCCGCCGAGCAGGCCGACACCGAACGCGAGGTGGCAACAGGCTGGAATCCAGCGGGTCATGGGTTCTCCTCTCGTCAGGCGATCAGCCGCCACACCTGCGCCACCAGGAAGCACACCGTCAATCCCATGGCCACCGGCAGCAACGCGGCCACCGTGGTCCAGCGCGCGCTGTGCGTCTCCCGGTAGATCGTGTAGATCGTCGTCGAACACGGGTTGTGCAGCAGGCTGAACAGCATCAGGTTCACGGCCGTCAACAGCGTCCAGCCGGCCGCTCGGAGCAGTTGCCCGGTGGCGTCCGCGCTGTCCAGCTCGAACATCACGCCGGCCCCTTCCCCCAGGCCGGTCATGCCGCCCGTCAGCACGGTCAGCATGAGGACTGTCGGAATCACGATCTCGTTGGCCGGTATCGCCACGACGTATGCCAGGAGGATCACGCCGTTCAGGCCGATCAGCAGCCCGAACGGGTCCAGCCACGACACCACGTGCTGGGCCAGGCTCGCACCGCCCACCGTGACGTTCGAGATGAGCCAGATCACCGCGCCAGCCGGAGCCGCGAAGACGATCGCCCGCCACAACACGATCGCCGTCCGATCGATCAGCGACGTATACAGCGTCTGCAGGACCCGGGGCGGCCGGTACGGCGGCAGCTCGAGGCTGAAGCTGGTGGCTTCACCGCGCAGGACGGTCTGCGACAGCAGCCAGGACGTGAGGAACATCACGCCGATGCCCAGGAGCGCAATGCCGACAACCGCCGCCGCCGAGACGAGCCCAGCCAGGTGTGCCGGCGCCACCCCCCCGATGAAGATCGAGGCGATCAGGATCTGCGTCGGCCACCGCCCGTTGCAGAGCGAGAAGTTGTTCGTGATGATCGCGATCAGGCGCTCCCGCGGGCTGTCGATGACCCGCGTCGCCACCACGCCGGCCGCGTTGCAGCCGAACCCCATGCACATGGTGAGCGCCTGCTTGCCGTGGGCGCCCGCCCGGCGGAACAGACCATCCAGGTTGAACGCCACCCGCGGCAGGTAGCCGAAGTCCTCGAGCAGCGTGAACACCGGGAAGAAGATCGCCATCGGCGGCAGCATCACGCTCACGACCCACGCCGTGGACAGGTACACACCGTCCAGTGCGAGCCCCCCGAGCCAGGCTGGCACGCCCGCCGCCGCGCTCACCCCCTTCAGCCAGGGGTGCCACGCGTCGATCAGCAGCGACGCCAGCATGGCCGACGGCACGTTGGCGCCTTCGATCGTGATCCAGAAGACCACGGCGAGCACCGTGAGCATCAGGGGAAACCCGAACCAGCGGCTCGTCAGCAGCCGATCGAGCGTCCGGTCGAAGTCGAATCGCGCCCGCTGGACCCCGCGCAGCTGTGCGCCCTCCGCGATCTCCTGCGCCGCCGTGAACGTCCGCTCGGTGATGGCATCCTGGAAGTCCGGGGGCAGCTCCCACCGCAGGCGAACCGCCTCCCGCAGAACATGGGTGCGCCCGGCGTCGGGTTCCCCGGTCGCCGAGGGCGCCGCCTCCCCTTCGATCAGGCCCAGCTCGCCCGAGCGCACGGCGTCGATGACGGCTTCGTCGGCGTTGAGCAGCCGCTGCGCCACCCATCGTGCGTTCGGCACGCCAGGAAACGCCCTCTCCACGACCTCGGCCATCTCGGCGACGGCGCGCTCGATGGCGGGCGCCTGCCGCGTCAGGCGGAACGGCCTGGTCTGGACCTCTCCGGCAGCCACGCGGAACGCGGCATCGAGCAGCTCGTCGATCCCTCGCCGCTCCCGGGCCACGCCGGCCACCACCGGCACACCCAGCGCGCCCTGCAGCTTCAGCGGATCGATCGCTACGCCGTGGCGCCGGGCCTCGTCGATCAGGTTGAGGAAAACGACGACCCGATCCGTGATGTCCAGGATCTGGAGCACCAGGTTCAGGTTCCGCTCGAGGCGGGTCGCGTCGACCACGACGATCGTCACGTCGGGGCGCCCGAACAGCACGAAGTCCCTGGCCACTTCCTCGTCGGCACTGCCGGCGTGCAGGGAGTAGGTGCCCGGCAGATCCACCAGCTTGACGCGCTTCCCCCTGTGGGCGAAGGCGCCTTCCGCGCGCACGACGGTCTTGCCCGGCCAGTTGCCGGTGTGCTGCCGAAGGCCGGTGAGGGCGTTGAAGACGGTGCTCTTGCCGACGTTGGGGTTGCCGGCGAGGGCGGCGAGCACGTCCCATTTGTCCGGCTTGAGCCCGAGCCGGATCAGGTTCTCGTCCCGGCGACCGGACCGCTCGGGGCCGTAGACGGAGGGGGCGCTCGGCATCAGGCCACCACGCGGGAGGGACTCTCCCCCGCCCTCTCGACGTAAATCGCCGCGGCCTGCTCGCGCCGGAGCGCGATGAGCGCCCCCCGAATGCGGTAGGCCACCGGATCGCCCGAGGCGCTCTGGAGTTCCGCCGAAATCTCTGTCCCCTTCACGACACCCAGATCCAGCAGTCGCCGGCGCTGCGAGCCGTGGCAGGTGGCGGCAATCCCCTCCACGCGCGCGGTCTCGCCCAGCCGCACGTCCAGCAGCGTCGGGCGCGCCGACGCGTCCGCCTCGCTGTCCGAGAGTCTCCGAACCGTGACGTTGCGCGCCAGCACCTGACTGATCGCCCGCTCGCGTCCCGCCAGGCGGAACCCCACCGCCCGGTCGGTCACGTCGACCTGCGACAGGCGGCTCCCCAGCGCAAGCCCCTCGCGGACGAGGGCGTCGTAGATCTCGCGCGGCTCATCCTCCAGATGGACGACTTCCACCGTCCCGCCGGCCGGCGCGGCGAGCAGGCTGGCGCCCCGCGGCGGGGGAATGTCGCCGCTCGACGTGGGAATCGGATCGCCGTGGGGATCCCAGCGTGGGTGCCCCAACTTGGAGGCCAGCGCGTCGGTCTGCGCATCCGACAGCACGTGCTCCATCTGCTCGGCGCGGTCGTGCCATTCTCCGGCGGGAACCCCCGTCCGATCCGCGAGGTACCGCTCCCACAGCCGGTGGGTGCGCACGAGCCGCAGCGCCGTCTGCGATCCCTCGCCGGTGAGCACGGGCCCGCCGGCGCCGGGGCGCACGAGCCCGAGGTCGGTGAGGCGCGAGAGGAGTGCCGCAGCGCGGGCCGTGGACACTTCCAGCCGGCCCGCCAGGCTCTCGAGTGAACAGGTATCTCCGTTCCGCTGGCACGTGAACACGTGCTTGAGCGCGTCCTCGAGCCGGACACGCTCATCGAGGCGCAGCAGCTGCGACACTCGCGCCACCACCCCCCGACGGGGCCACAGGAGCAGCGCCAGCCCGGCGGCCAGCACGGCGAACACCGCGAGCGCCAGGAGCGGGTCGGTCATCGCGCTGCCCCTATCATCCCACCCCTCGGGGTGCGCCGCACGGCCCCGCTCGCGACCGGGCCGGGGCCCGCACTACGACACGGTCGGGCCGAACAACACACCCATGAGGATGGCAAGCGCCGCGGTCAGCCCCCACGCCAGCACCGCCACCGCCACGGCGCGCGTCACCCGGGCGTAGTCCAGGGCATGGCCAATGGCCACGACCGTCGCGACCAGGAGCCACACGGTGACGATCGCAAACACCGGAGACCGTACGGGGGACCACGCGCCGATGCACAGGAACACCGCCGGGGCGCTGCCGTACCCCAACGTCCGCAGCAGCTCACCCATGTCCGTCCGGGTGCGAGCACCCGGCAGGATCCGCGTGCCGATCTGGTAGACGAGCACAGCCCAGGCGAACCAGGCGGCCAGCGCCAACGTGGCAAAGAACGTCAGCCGCTCGACGCCATCGGCCACGGCCCCCGAGCCGCCGACACCTGCCGCCATGCTGCCGAGCAGCACGACGGCCAGCGCCTCGACCGTGGCGCTCCGGTCGTGTTCGATCTCCTCGTAGATCGAGCCCTTCAGCATCAGCGCACCCCCCATCCGCCTCAGCGGCGTGAACGGCGTCTTCGTTGTGCGGTCCACGGCGAAGCCTCCACTGACCTCTCTACGCTCGCAACACTCGTGCCTCTATCCTCCACACGCGGCGCACGCCACTCCAGGCGAGCCGAGAGCGCGTCTGCCGAAAAAGTCCCCACGACGTCGAATACCCCGCGATTCGGTCCCCCCGCCTTGACACCTCAGAAACGCCACGGCAACAATACTGCCCGTGCCGGTTCCGCGCATCAGCCGTGAAGATCTCAAGTCGCGCCTGGAGGCCGAGGACGCCGCTGGGCGTCCGGTCGTCGTGGACGCCAGGCTCAAGTACCCCTACGAACACAGCACGCTGCAGCTGCCCGGGGCAATTCGGCTGGCAGGGAGCGACTTCTCTGCGCTGCCGCGCGATCGCGACATCGTCGCCTACGACTCCGACCCTGACGAGCTGGTCAGCTCGAAAGTGGCCGTCGATCTGATCCGGGCCGGGTACAAGGCCTCGGCGCTCAGGGGCGGCATCGTGGACTGGCTGGCGGCCAGCTTCCCCACCGAAGCCAAGCAAGCCATCAAGGCGGCACCCCCTGAACCGGGTTCCCTGAAGGGGTGAGCAGACGAGCGGCCTGAGCGTGCGCATGTCCCTCGGCCGCGCGCACGTGCTGGCCTCGAGGGTCATCGACGCCCTGTGGCGCGCCACGGCCGGCGCCCACACCATCACGCCCGTCGGCGCGCTACGGCGCTCCGAGGCGGAAATCGACGACATCCCCCTGCTGGCGGCCCTCGATGAGGGTGACGGCCAGGACCTGCTCGACGCGGCGAGCCGGCTGTCATTCGTCGATCGCGTCGTGTCCCGATCGCCCGGGCAGATCGCGCTCGTCGTCGACGACACTCCCGTGACCATCCACCTCGTCGCCGCGGAGGCCGCCGGCGGCGCCCTCCTCGCGTTGACCGGTTCGGCCGCCTTCGTGGCAGCCGTCGGGGCCGTGGCCCGCGAGCACGCATTGGCGCTCGACGGCTGGCACCTGCTCGATGCCTCCGGCCGGCCCATGCCCTGCCCGTCCGAAGAGGAGTTGTACGACCGGCTGGGCATGGCCGTCGTCCCGCCGGAGCTCAGGGACGGCGCCGAGGCGGTTCCGCTCGCGCGACAGCGCCGCCTGCCGGCGCTCCTGAGCGACCTGCACATCCGCGGCGATCTCCACATGCACACCACGTGGAGCGACGGCCGGGACAGCTTGACCGACATGGTGCGCGCCGCGAAAGCGATCGGCTACGAGTACGTCGCGATCACCGATCACTCCCAGAGCGCCGCCTCGAGCCGGAAGCTGGCGCTCGAGGACGTCCAGCGCCAACGCACCGAGGTGGTCCGGGCCGCACGCGCCAACCCGGAGATCGAAGTGCTGCACGGGATCGAGGTCGAGATCCTGCCAGACGGCAGCCTCGATTTCGACGATGGCGTGCTGGAGGGATTCGACATCGTGCTGGCGTCGCTCCACGACGCCGCTGGCCAGACTCCATCCGCGCTCACGGCGCGGTGTCTGCAAGCGATGGAGAACCCGTTCGTCAACGTGCTGACCCATCCCGCCAACCGGGTCCCGGCGCTGTCGCCCGGCTACGATCTGGACTTCGACGCCCTGTTCCGGGCGGCGGCCGCAAGCGGGACGGCGCTCGAGGTGGACGGCGCGCCGGGGCACCTCGACATGGACGGCGCACTGGCCCGCCGGGCGATCGGGCAAGGGGCCACGCTCGTCGTCAGCAGCGACGGGCATCGCGGCGACGTGCTCGGCCGGCAGATGCGGTTCGCCGTGGCGACCGCCCGCCGAGGCTGGGTCGAACCGCGCCACGTGCTGAACGCCCGTCCGCTGGCGCAGGTCCGCGCGTTCGTTGCGGCAAAACGGGATCGGGTCCGATCCCGTACCTGACCCCCCCTTGGGGTGTCCGATCGGCCGTGCTAACGTGGCAGGGAGAGCCGAGCATGCCACGCCTGTCAGCCCGGACCGCTCTGGTCGCTGCCGGCCTGTTGACCCTGCCGGGCTTCGTGGCGCCCCAGGGGCCCATGGGCCGCCTGGGCGCGCAATCGCCTCCGGCACCCGAAGCGCTCGCCCGGCTGCTCCAGTCCCGCTACGACCAGATTCGGGACTTCTCGGCAGACTTCGTGCACACGTACCAGGGCGGAGTGCTGAAGACGCTAGTGACCGAACGCGGCGCCGCCTCGATCAAGAAGCCGGGCCGGATGCGCTGGACCTACACCAGTCCCGAGCGCAAGGAATTCGTGTCGGATGGTGAGCGCGTGTACACGTATGTCCCGGAAGACAAGCAGGTTATCGTTGGACCCTTGCCTTCGGCCAGCGAGGCGCCCACCGGAATCCAGTTCCTGACCGGCCAGGGGGACCTGGCCCGGGACTTCCTGGTCGCCCGAGCCGAGAGCCCGGTGCCCGGGACCTGGGCCCTGCGGCTGGACCCGCGTCAGGCACAGGCGGACTACGCGCACCTGGTGGTGGCGGTGGACCCGACGACCCTGCAGATCCGCGGGCTGACCACCTTCGACCACCAGGGTGGCGAGTCCTCCTTCACCTTCACGAACCTGAAGGAAAACAGGGGACTGTCCGATAAGGAGTTTGCGTTCCGTATCCCTCGCGGCGTTGACGTGCTGACCGATGATGGTGTCTTCCCCTGACGACGCGGCTGCCCGCACCTCCCGACACGCCGCCCGGCTGGCGCGTCCCGTTCGCGGCGCGCTTTTCCTCGCCGTCTGTCTCCTCGTGTCGGCCTGCGCGACAACGGGCAACCTTCGCAAGGCGCGGCAGGCGGAGCGCCTCGAGGACTACGACGTCGCGGTCGCCGAATACACGAGGGCCGTGCAGGCGCGGCCCGATGACCTCGGTGCGCGCGCGGGCCTCGAGCGCGCCCGCCTGCGTGCGGCCCAGGAGCACTTCACGCGCGGACGCCGGCTGAGCTACACGGGCAAGCTGGACGAAGCGCTGGTCGAGTACCAGATCGCGTTCGAGATGAACCCGGCCAGCGGTGAGATCGAAGACGCGGTCACCGAAACGCGCAACCAGCTGCGCGCGCGCATCGCCGTCTCGCGCGAGGGCAAGACGGAGCTCGAGACCCTCATCGAACGCTCCCGGACGCAGGTCGGCATCGGCCTCGACCTGCCGGCCGGCACCACGCTGCCCGAATCGCTCATGTTCCGCGACGCGCGATCCCGCGACGTCTTCACCGCCATCGGGCAGTTCGCGGGCCTGAGCGTCGTGTTCGACCCCGACTTCCGCGACGTCCCGATCACGGTCGATCTGCGCGACACGACCGTCGAGGAGGCGCTCTCGACGATCGCCGCCACCGCCCGCGCCTTCTATCGCGTCACGGCGCCACGGACGGTGACCATCATCCCTGACACCGCTGCCAAGCGGCGGGAGTACGAAGAAGAGATCGTCCGGACGTTCTACCTGAGCAACGCCGACCTGCGGGAAACGATCGACCTGCTGCGGATCGTCATCGACGCGCGCCGGATCGCTCCGCTTGCGGCCAACAACGCGTTCGCGATCAAGGACACGCCGGAGCGGGTCGCCGCCGTGGCGCGGCTCATCTCGGCCGTGGACAAGGCGCGGCCCGAGGTGGTGATCGACGTCGAGCTGCTCGAGGTCGACCGCACGCGGCTGCGCGACTACGGCCTGCAGATCGCCTCGCCCGGGTCGGCGGGGGTCAGCGGCGCGGCCGACGTCAACCGCTCCGGGCTCACGCTCCGCAACCTCCGCAGCCTGAGTCAGTCGGACATCATGCTGACGAACCTGCCGGCGCTCTTCTACCGGCTGCTCAAGACCGACAGCAACACCCGTACGCTGGCCAACCCGCAGTTGCGCACGTCGGAAGGCCAGCCGGCCCAGGCTCGGTTCGGCGAGCGCGTGCCGGTACCGGTCACCACGTTCTCGCCGCTGGCCGCCGGGGGCGTCCTGCAGCAGCCGATCACCTCGTTCAACTACGAGAACATCGGCGTCAACATCGACATCACGCCGCGGACGCACCACGACGACGAGGTCACGCTGGCGCTGAAGGTGGCGGTGACGAGCATTTCCGGGACCGGGTTCAGCGGGCTGCCCACGTTCGGCAACAGAGAGATCAACACCGTCATCCGCCTGCGGGACGGCGAGACCAACATGCTTGCCGGCCTCATCCGGGACGACGAGCGGCAGGTGCTGGACGGCATTCCGGGCCTGAGCGACATCCCGCTGGTGGGCCGGCTGTTCGCCCGGTCGCGCACCGAGACGCAGGAAACCGACATCGTGCTGATGCTGACGCCCCGGATCATCCGCGTGCTGGAGTTGTCGGAAGCCGACCTGAGACCGTTCCGCGTCGGCCGGGACACGGGTCTGGGTGGCGATGTCGGCGTGCCGCTCCCGGCGCCCGCACCGCTTCCCGCCCCGGTGCCGCAGGCTCCGCTGCCCCCGGCCGGTGCCGTGCCGATTCAGCCGCCCCCGCCCTCACCGGCTCAGCCTCCAGGCAGCCCCAACAACTGAGGCCGGTCCCCGGGGGCCGATCCCCTGCATCTGCTCGCTCACGCTTCTGGCGTGGTACACCGGGCGGCCTTCCTGGAGGATCGCGCTCAGTCGTGCTTCAGCCCGTCGTCCTCCAGTTGCACGGTGCGCGGCGCGCTCGCGCCATCCACGACGAGGAGAGTCAGGATGGTCGCCGTCAGGCCGGCAAGATCCCGGCTCCAGGTGACCGGGTGCAGAACAGGCGGGTCGAGCCATCCCCGCCGCCGGCGCGATATGCTGGTCACCTCTCGCGGGCAGGGCGCCTGATCAGCTCTGCTCCCTGGAGACCTTCGCGCCCAGCGTCTCCAGCCGCTCGACGAGCTGGCTGTAGCCCCGCTCGACGGTCTCGAGCGGCGCCACCCGCGTCTGGCCGTCTGCCGCCAGTCCCGCCGCGATGAGCGACATCCCGGACCGCAGATCCCGCGAGTCCAGCGTCCGTCCGCCTTTCAGCTTCGTCGGGCCGGTCACGCTCACGCGGTGCGCGTCCACCAGGAACACGTCGGCACCCATGCCGCTCAACTGCTCCAGCGCGAAGAGTCGGAGCTCGTACATCCAGTCGTGCACGAGCGTGCGGCCTTCGGCCTGTGTCGCCAGCACCGTCACCAGGCTGACGAAGTCGCTCGGAAAGCCGGGCCAGATGCCGGTCGTGATCCGGCGGAGCCGCTTCGGCCGTGACGGCTCCACGGTGAAGACGCCGTCGCGCATTCCGCACACGACGCTCATGCGTTGCAGCACCGAGGACACGACCTCCAGGTCCTCCTCCCGCGCGCCTTCAATCGCCACCTCTCCACCGGTGATCGCGGCCACCACCGCCCAGCTGCCCGCCTCGATGTAGTCCCCGCCCAGCTCGTGCTCCGCACCACGGAGCCGCGCCGTCCCGGCGATCCGGATGCGCGAACTGCCCTCCCCCTCCACCTCCGCGCCCATCTTCCGCAGGAACTGACACAGCTCGACGACGTGCGGCTCCGCGGCGGCATGGCGGATCTCCGTGGCACCGCTGGCACCAGCGGCCGCGAGCAGCGCCGTCTCGGTGCCGGTGACCGACGCCTCGTCCAGGTACATCGACGCCGGGTGCAGCCCGTCCGGCGCCTCGAGCACGTGACCGGGTTCCTCGTCTTCGACCGTTCGCGCGCCGAGCGCCCTGAGCGCCTCGAGGTGCGTCGCGATCGTGCGGCGGGCCGGGAAGTCGCCGCCGGGTGGCGCGATCCGTGCCCGCCCGAACCGGGCGAGCAGCGGCCCGAGCAGCAGGACCGATCCCCGGAGCCGCCCTACCAGCGCCCGATCGGCCTCGCAGGTCGACAGCTTCGCCGCACGCACCCGAAGCGTCGTCGTGCCAAGCCCCTGCACCTCGGCTCCCAGGTGTTGCAGCAGGCCCACCATCACGTCGACGTCGCCGATGCGCGGCACGTTGGTGAGCACGCACTCGTCGTCCGTCAGCAGACAGGCCGCCAGCAGCGGCAGCGCCGCGTTCTTGTTCCCCCCGACCGCCAGGCGGCCCTGGAGCCGGTGGCCGCCCTCAATCAGCAGTGTCGACATTCACTCGTTCGCTTTCCGGAGAAACGCCACTGTCTCATCGTCACCGAATCCCAGGAACAACGGTTCCGGCCGCAGCCAGACCCCGAAGGTATCCGCCACCCGCCGCTTGATCCGCGCGGCCAGCTCGACCACCTGACGCGCCGTCGCTCCACCCCGATTGGTGACGGCGAGCGCGTGCTTCGACGACAGCCCGACCGCACCTTCGGTGTACCCCCGCGGGAAACCGGCGTGCTCGATGAGCCATCCCGCCGGCACCTTGGTGCGCCCGTCACCACCCGGCCGGCCAGGCGCGCGCGCACCCAGCCTGCCTGCCACCGCCTCGACCTCCGCATACGCGGAGGCCGTCAGCTGCGGGTTCACGAAGAAGGATCCCACGCTTCGGGCGTCCGGGTCCCGCCCGTCGATCACCATGGCCTTCGAGCGTCGCACCTCCAGTACGCCGCGGCGGATGTCCGCGGGGCCCGGGTGCGAGACGCCGAGCTCGCGCAGGCGGGCGGCGAGGTCGTCGTACGAGGGGATGCGGGCACCTCGCTCGAGCCGAAGCTGCAGGCGCGTGATCACGAACCGATTCCGATCGTCCTCGCGAAATCGGCTGCGGCGGTAGCCGAGGCCGCACGACCCGGCCGGGAGCGTGACGACGGCGCCCGACCCGCGCTCGACGGCCGTCACATCCACCAGCGTGTCCGACAGCTCCTGCCCGTAGGCACCGATGTTCTGAACGGGCGCAGCGCCGGCGGTGCCCGGAATCCCCGACAACGCATCGATCCCCCCGAAGCCCGCGGCGACGGCGGCAGCCACGACGTCGTCCCACGGCTCACCAGCCTCGACCGCCAGCGTCAGTGTCCCGGCGTCGACGCGCTGCACGAGGCCGCGGAGCGCGGGCTGCAGGATCACGCCGTCGAAACCGGTGTCGGCCACGACCAGGTTGCTGCCGGCGCCGAGCACGAACAGGGAGCACCCGCGTTCCTGCGCCCAGGCACACGCGGCCTGCACCGACGCCGTGTCGCCCGCACGAACGAACCACCGGGCGGGGCCACCCACGCCCAGTGTCGTCAGCGGCGCCAGCCGGACGCCTTCCGCCGGCCTCATCGCCGGGCTACTGGACGGCAAGGAGCCGGCTCTCCTCCGCGAGCAGCGCCGCTGCCGCGTCCGCGTGGGTACAGAGGGCGAAGGCCACCCGGTCGCCGGGAAGCAGCTGCGCCGCGCGCAGCAGATCCGCAGAGATCACCACCGCGATCTGCGGGTAGCCGCCGGTCGTCTGCCGATCCGACAGCAGCAGCATCGGGTCTCCGGCGCCTGACACCTGGATCGCCCCGGCGAAGGTCGGGCCCGAGATCGCGTCGCCATGAGAGCCGCTCGTCAGCGGCGCCGCACCCGACAGCCGCAGGCCCATGCGGCTCGACTCGGGCGTCACCGTGAAGCGACCGTCCACCAGACGGGACAGGGCGTCTTCGTGCGCGCGCGCGTCCGGTCCCGGCAGGATCCGGAGGCGGGCCGGCTCGGCGTCCACGCCGAACGGCCGCACGGACACCCTGTCCAGGCGCGGAAGCGCCCCGCCGGAGCGCCCGACCGGCAGCCGGTCTCCTTCGCGCAGGGCCCGTCCCCGCCAGCCGCCCAGGTGACTCGGCACATGGGTCGCTCGGCTGCCCAGAACAGGCGGGACGTCGAAGCCCCCTTCCACGGCAATGTAGGAGCGCGCCCCGCGCGTGCGCCGCCCGAATCTGAGGACGCCACCGGCCCTGATGCGGGTCCGGGTGGCCGGGGCCAGCCGCGCCCCGTCCACGGTGCCCGCCAGGTCGGCGCCGCACGTCGCCACGATCGCGTCGGATTCCATTCTGAGCGTCGGGCCGGTGATGGTGATCTCGAGTGTGGCCGCCTGGTCGGTGTTGCCCACCAGACGATTCGCCAACCGGTGGGAGAACCAGTCCAGGGCGCCAGACACCGGCACGCCCTGGGCCTGCCACCCCCAGCGTCCCAGGTCCTGTACCGTGCTGAACAGCCCCGCATCGAGCACCGTCACCGCGCGATGGCCCTCGCTGGCGGCGGCTGGGGGCATCGCGGCAGCAGGTCCGGCCACGGCGTCAACCGGCACGAACCGCACACAATCGCCGGGTGCCACGAGCGCCGGAGGCGTCGCGCCGGGATCGAACAGCGTGACGCCCGTCCGCCCGACGATCCGCCAGCCGCCCGGCGCCTCGAACGGATATACGCCCGTCTGTCGGGCGGCGATGCCGATGGAACCAGCCGCAACGCGCACGCGCGGCGTCTCGAGCCGTGGCGTCTGCAGCCGCGGGTCGAGGACGCCGAGGTACGGGAATCCCGGCATGAAACCGAGCATGAACGCGTGGTAGTCACGACCGGCGTGCAGGCTGACGACCTCACGCTCGCTCACACCCGCGGCGCGGGCCACGTCCGCCAGGTCCGGACCGTACTCGCCCCCGTAGCACGCTGGAATCTCGATCAGCCGTCCCATGCGCCCCGCGCCTGCAGGCGGTTCGGCCGCCAGCGTGGACCACAGCGCCTCCAGGCGTGTCGTCGTCGGGTCGAAGTGCACCGCCACGGCGCAGAACGTCGGGACCACGTCCCGCACGCCGGGCACATTCGCCGACCGGATCGATTCCGCCAGGGCCATGGCCCGCGCGTTCACGGCGCGGTCGATGACGCTACCCAGGCGCAGAAGCACCGCCCCTTCTCCCACGCGCTCCCATCCCGGTGGCAAGGTCAGCGGCACGTCATCCGAGGGCGGCCAGCAGGCGCCGGTGAATGCCGCCGAAGCCGCCGTTGGACATCACGAGTACCAGGTCGCCGTCGCCCGCCTCGCCCGCAACGGTCCGAACGATCTCGTCCACACCCGGGATGTACCGGGCGCGCTGCCCACGCCGCACGAGGTCGGCCACGAGCTGCTCGGCCGACAGGCGCTCCCCTTCGGGCAGCGCAGACCGGTAGACGGCAGCCACCACGACCTCGTCGGCCGCCGGGAACGCGGCGGCGAATTCGTCCTGGAACACGCGCCGGCAGGACGAAGCCGAGCGTGGCTCGAACACGGCCCAGATCTTCTGGCCCGGGAATCCGCCGCGCAACGCGGCGAGCGTCTCCCTGACCGCCGTCGGGTGGTGGGCGAAGTCGTCGATCACCGTCACGTGGCGCGCCTGCCCCACCACCTCGAGCCGCCGCTTCACACCAGCGAAGCGACCGAGCGCTGCCGCCAGTTCGCCGGGGCCGGCGCCGCAGAATGCGCCGGCGGCCACGGCCGCCAGTGCGTTCCGGACGTTGTGCGCGCCGAGCAGCGGCATCGTGAACTCGCCGAACACCGTGCCCTTCCGCCGCACAACGAACCGCGTCTCTCCGTTGGTCGTCGAGACGTCCGATGCCCGCCAGTCGGCGTCCCGGGACAGGCCGAACGTCTCCGTCGGGCTCACCGACGCGGCCGCGAGCGCCGCCGCTTCGGGACTGTCCGCGCCGAGCAGCAGCAGCCCGTTGCGGGGCACCAGGTTGACCAGCCGCCTGAATGCCAGCCGGACCGCGTCCATGTCGGCGTAGATGTCCGCGTGGTCGAACTCCACGTTGCCGACGATGGCCACGTCGGGCACGTACTTCAGGAACTTGGCCGTCTTGTCGAAAAAGGCGCTGTCGTACTCGTCTCCTTCGAGCACGACGTCGCGTCCCGCGCCACGGCGATAGCTCGACCCGGCTTCCCCGAAGTTCAGCGCGATGCCACCAAGGAAGACAGTCGGGTCGCGGCCGATCGCGGTCAGCAGCCACCCGGTCAGCGCGGTCGTCGTGGTCTTGCCGTGCGTGCCGGCCACGACGATGGAGCGGGCCTGCCAGAGGAACTCGTTTCGGAGGACGTCCGGCAGCGACGCGTAGCGGATCTTCCGGGCGAGCACCTCCTCCACTTCCGGGTTGCCGCGCGACACGGCGTTGCCGATCACGACCAGATCGGGATCATCCGCAACGTGCTCGGGGCGATAGCCGTCGAGCAGGCGGATGCCCTCTCTCACGAGGAAATCGCTCATGGGCGGGTAGATGTGCTGATCGGATCCACGCACCTCGTGCCCGCGCCCCTTGAGCAGCGCTGCCAGCGTGGCCATGGCCGTCCCGCAGATGCCGATGAGGTGGACCCGCATCACTCCGTCGCTGCTTCTTCGATGACGAGCGCGGGACGGGCGCCGGTCACCACGCTCGCGCGCACGCCCAACGGCAGCGTCCAGGTCGGCCCCGCGGTGTGACCGGAGGGAAAACCCGCCAGCACGGGTCCCTCGAAGGACGCCGCCGCCGCCTTCACCACGTCGAGCGCCAGGACCGACCCGCCCGGCTCGTCGCAGCCCGGCAGCTCGCCGAACACCAGAGCCGACGCGCGGGCGAGGATCCCGGACAGGCGCAACTGCGTGAGCATCCGGTCCAGGCGGTACGGGCGCTCGTTCACGTCTTCGAGGAACAAGACAGCCCCGGCGGGTGGCGCGAACGCGAACGGCGTTCCCAGCGACGACACCAGCGCCGTGAGCGTGCCGCCGAACAGCGGGCCGGTCGCCTCCCCTTCCCTGACGACCCGGAGACCCGGTGGACGCAGGCTCCCCATCGGTTCGGGCGCGAGCGCGCCGAACAACGAGGCCCGATCGCACCCTTCCTCTCCTCTGGCGATTCGCCCCTCGAGCATCGGGCCGTGGAAGGCGACGACGCCGCAGCGCGTGGTGAGCCACGACAGCAACGACGTCGTGTCGCTGAAGCCGATGAACGCTTTCGGTGCGCCCTGACACCGGGCCGGATCGAGGTGCGGGAGCAACTGCACGCTGCCGTAGCCCCCCCTGGCCGCGATCAGCGCGGACACCGACGGGTCGGTCCACGCCCTGAGGAACGACTCCGCGCGCATCTCTGCCGAACCCGCCACGTAGCCGTTTCTGGCGAACACCGCCTCGTCCCAGGTCGGCTCGAAGCCCAGGCGCCGGAGCCCCTCGACCCCCCGGTCGAACTCGTCCCTGGCGAGGGGGCTGGCCGGCGCCACGATGGCGACGCGATCGCCGCCGACCACGCGGCGGGGTCTGCGCAGGGACGCCCCCCCCAGGTCCGCACCGCCCGTGTCAGACAAACCGCGCCATCTCCTCTGCTACGCGCTGGTGCTGCTCGCATCCGACGACATCCTTCCAGCGCAGCGGAACGCGACCAGCCGGATCGACCAGGAATCGTGCCTTCGCCCGCCGGCCTCGCGCGAGCGCGTCGTCGAGCCGCGCCGTCGGCAGCCGGCCGCTCTCGACAGCCCGCACGAGCGACTCGAGGACCGCCGCCTGCCGATCGACGTCCCCGCTGCACACGAGCAGGTGGTCGCAGCCGGCCGCGATGGCGTCCACCGCTGCGTCGGGCACGGCGCGTGTGGCCGACAGGCCCTTCATCTCGAGGTCATCGCTGACGATGACTCCGTCGAAGCCCAGCTCCTCGCGCAGCAGCCCCTGCACCAGGCGCGCGGAGGTCGTGGCCGGCTCCACCTCGTCCATCGACGGCACGAGCAGGTGGGCCGTCATCACGAACGCGACGCCGGCCTCGATCGCCGCGCGGAACGGCACGCACTCGACGCGGCGGATGCGATCTGGCGCGTGCTCGACGACCGGCAGGTCCACGTGTGAATCAACCGACGTGTCGCCGTGCCCGGGAAAGTGCTTGCCGCACGCCGCCACGCCCTGGCGCTGCAGGCCATCGACGATCGCGGCCCCGAGCCTGGCGACGAGGCCCGCCTCCTCCGCCAGCGCACGGTCGCCGATCACCGGGTTGTCCGGGTTGGTGTGGATGTCGAGAACGGGTGCGTAGTCGAGCGTGATGCCCACGGCCCGGAGCTCCGCGCCCAGAGCCGCAGCGAACCGCGTGGCCAGCGCCGGATCGCCGCTGCGACCCAACACCGCCATCGGCGGCCACTCCGTGAACGGCCTCCGGAGACGCGCGACCCGCCCCCCTTCCTGGTCCACGCTGACCCAGAGCGGCTCGCCGGGCACCAGGTCGCGCAGCTCGCCGGCCAGCTCCGCCACCTGCGCCGGCTCCTCCACGTTGCGTCCGAACAGGATGACGCCGCCGAGCTGGAACTCGCGCGCGAGCGACCGGAGTTCCGGGGTGACCGTTCGACCGGGCAGACTGCCCGTCAGCAGTTGGCCGATCGTGCGGCGGCGCGGCAACGGCACCCGTCGATTATAGATAGCGGGCTCGGCCGCACAGGAAGCCCGGCGCCTCACCTTGACGATCGGCCCGGTGCCGGACGCGCGTATACTGGGGCGTTTTCAGGCAGGAGGGCTCAGGATGCGGACACGGCTTTTCGGCGCACTGATCGCAACGGCGGCTGCCGGCCTGCTCGGTGCCGGCACGGATCTGCGGGCCCAGTCACCCGCCGAGGAACCCGATCGTGCGTGCCCGGCGGTGCGGAACTACCCCGCGTTCCACAGGTGCGCGATCGAGAAGATGAAGACCTTCACCCCGCAGATGACCCCCTGGGGCAGGCCCGATCTGCGCGGCATCTGGCGGCCGACCCGCATCGCCCAGGACATCGAGGAGGTCAAGCCGGGCATGTACGGCAACTTCGGTCACATGTACCCGCTGGTCGTGGAGCCGGCGACCAACAAGTTCCCCTACAACCCCTGGGCCATGAAGCAGCGGTACCTCAACGAGCAGATCTACCTGTCGCCGACCGCCGTCTGCCTCCCCGTGGCCCAGCCGCGCTGGTCCTACTCGCCGGTGTCGATCACCGGCCACCGGATCACCCAGAGCGACGACCTGATCACCTTCTCCATGGAGCGGCTCCACACCTACCGGATGATTCACCTGGACGACCGGCCCCGGCTGCCCGAGAACATGCACCTCTGGCAGGGCGATTCCCGCGGCCGCTGGGAGGGCAACACGCTCGTGATCACGACCACGAACCTGAACGACCTGATGTGGATGGACCACATCGGGACGTTCCTGAGTCCGGCCCTCGAAACGGTGGAACGGATCAGCCTCGTGGACCACAACACGCTGCACTACGAGCAGACGATGACCGACCCCAACGTCTTCACCGAACCGGTGAAGATCGCCATCGCGTTCCTGCGCGCCACGCCCGGCGACCCGATGGACGACATGGACCTGGAGGACACCTCGGTCGAAAACTGCGAGTTCGAGCTCAAGCACATGATGAACATCGGCCAGGTGCCCTTCCCGGGCTACGAGGCCGTCGCACCGAAGGAGTAACCGTTTCTCTCGGGGGACACGCGCACTATATGCATCGACGACTCGTGGCCGGCGCGGCCTTCGCGCTCCTGCTGGCGGTGGTGTCCATCGGCACCACCCCGCACGCTTCAGCTCAGACACCCGGAGCCGGCGATCCAACGCCGGCCTGTCCGATGGTTCGTGACTACCCGGCGTTTCACACGTGCGCCGTCGAGAAGGCGAAGTCGTTCACGCCGCCGCTGACCGCGTGGGGCAAACCTGACCTCAGCGGCATCTGGAACCCCTCGCGGAGCGCGCAGGACATCGAAGACATCAAGCAGGGGCAGTACGGAAACTTCCCGGCCTCCCGCACGCTGGTGGTCAATCCTCCGCACGGCCGGCTTCCCTACCGGCCCTGGGCGATGCGGCAGCGGTACCTGAACGAGCAGTACTACCTGTCGCCGACCGCCGTGTGCCTGCCTGTGGCCCAGCCCCGCTGGGCCTACTCGCCGGTGTCGGTCACCGGCCACCGGATCATCCAGCAGGAGAACCTGATCATGTTCTCGATGGAGCGGCTGCACACCTACCGCACCATCTACCTGGACAACCGCCCCGCTCTGCCGTCGCAGATCCATCTCTGGCAGGGGGACTCCCGCGGGCACTGGGAAGGCAACACGCTCGTCGTTCGAACCACGAACCTCAATGACTTGATGTGGATGGACCACATCGGCACCTTCATGAGTCCGGCCGTCTCGACCGAGGAGCGCTTCACGTTCGTCGATCGGAACACACTGCACTACCAGCAGACGATCACCGACCCCAACACCTTCACCGAGCCGTGGACGATCTCGCTCGCCCTGACCCGGGCGAACAGCACCGACCCGCTGGATGCCATGGACCTCGAAGACACGTCGGTGGAGTACTGCGAGAACGAGCTCAAGCACATGATGAACGTCGGCCAGGTGCCCTTCCCGGGCTACGACGCCATCGCACCGAAGTAGCCCACAGCAGAGGGACGATTGCCATGATCAGAACAGCCGCAACAGGAGCCGCTGCCGCCATCGCCATGGCGCTGGCCGCGGGAACCGCCCTCACCGGGCAGCAGGCCTCGACCTACAAGGCCCCGCGCACCGCGCAGGGCACGCCTGACATCCAGGGGATCTGGCAGGTCCTCAACACGGCCGAATACGACATCCAGACGCACCAGGCCCGGTGGGGCGTCCCGGCCGGTATGGGCATCGTCCGGGGCGAGGAGATCCCGTACCTGCCCGCGGCGCTCGAGCAGAAGCGGAAGAACCAGGCGGCCGGCGCCGAGGCGGACCCCGCGCAGCAGTGCTTCTTCCCGGGCACGCCCCGCATCATGTACATGCCGTTCCCCTTCCGGGTCGTGCAGACCGACACCTACGTCCAGTTCTTCTTCGAGTTCGGCCACCACACGCGCATCATCTACACCGCGGGCCAGCCGCACCATACCGACATCCCGATGTGGATGGGTGACGCGCGCGGGCGATGGGAAGGTGAGACCTTCGTCGTGGATACGCGGAACTTCAACGGGATGACCTGGTTCGATCGCGCCGGCAACCACCACAGCGACGCGATGACGCTGATCGAGCGGTTCACCCGTACCGGTCCGGACCACCTGCAGTACGAAGCCACGATCACGGACCCGAAGACCTTCTCGCGCCCGTGGACGATCAGCTTCCCGTTCTATCGCCGCATCGAAGACAACGCGCGCCTGCTCGAGTACGAGTGCTTCGCCATGGACATCTACGAGCGAGGCCGGGTCAAGCACATGGAGAAGCCGAGACCGCCACAGTAGCTGTCGGCGACCGCGCGTGCGCATTTCGGCCTCGGCACCGACCCGTATCGATCTCGCCGGGGGCACGATCGACATCTGGCCGCTGTACCTGTTCCACGACGGCGCCCAGACGATCAACGTGGCGATCAGCCTCCGGGCCAGCGCCGTCGTCGACACCCGGGGTGACGGCCGCGTCGTCATTCACTCCGAAGACACCGGGGGCGTCGTGGACGTCCCCGATGTCACGCACCTCGACCAGGGCACCACGCTCCCCCTCCTGCGGCTCCTCGTCCGCTGGTTCTCGACCCACGGCAGGGACTCCCGGGTCCGCGGCGGCCTGACGCTGACGACGTCCTCCGAGTCGCCCGCGGGCGCCGGCATCGCCGGCTCCTCGGCCCTCAACGTCGCCGTCTGCGCCGCTCTCGCCCGCTGGAGCGGCTATGAGGCGGACGAAGAGACGCTCCTCGAGATCGCCAAGAACATCGAGGCGGTTGTCATCGGAGTGCCAACAGGGCTGCAGGATTATCGGCCGGCCATGTACGGCGGGGTGGCCGCCCTGACCCTCGACGCCGCCGGGATCACACGGGTGCCGCTCGACGTGAACCCGGAGTCGATCCACGCCCGCTTCGTGCTCTGCTACACCGGAGAGCCCCGGTCGTCCGGCACGAACAACTGGGAGATCGTCAAGCGTCACATCGACGGCGACCAGGGGGTCATCGACGGTCTGGCACGCATCAGGGATACCGCGGCGGCCATGCGCACGGCCCTGGCCGCGGGAGACTGGCACGCCGTGGGGCTCGCCCTTGCCGAGGAATGGCGCAACCGGAAACGGCTGGCCCCGGGCGTCACCACGCCGACCATCGATGCGCTGGTCGACGCAGCGTCACGCGCCGGGGCCACGGCAGCCAAGATCTGCGGCGCCGGAGGCGGCGGGTGTCTCCTCTGTCTGGCGCCGCCCGAACGGCGGTCGGCGGTTGCCGCCGCCCTGCAGGACGCCGGCGCACGCCTCCTGCCCTTCCAGGTCGACCAGCGCGGTCTGGTGTACGGCTGAGCCGGCGTCCGTGCCCAAGTCCACGCCTGACTTCGTCTCCATGGACGCGCTGCGCGGCGGGCACGGCGATCCCGTCCGCGCGCTCGCCGCCATCCGGCGGATCTACTTCCGGACCACGCAGAAGACGATCGAGGCGGACCTGGCCGCGGCCATCGAGCTGCTGATGTCACTGCCCGACGAGGCCACGCGTGAGAAGGCCACGGTCTACATGGAGGGACTGGCCCAGATGCGGAAGGAGTGGCGCCGGTCCAGCGCCCGAGCGCCCCGCCGGACGCGCACGCCTCGCCGCTGATCGTCGCGGCTGCTACGGAACTGCGAGGAACGCGCCGAAGTTCCCGCGCCCGATGTCGATCACCCGCGCTTCACCAGGAGCGCCCAGCACGACGGCCGGCTCCCCGTTGATCTCGAGCCGGACCGCCTCGGCGTCGCTCATGCCCAGCGTGACTTCGCGATCCGCCTCGACCGTCATCGCCTCGCCCGTGGAGAGCCCGCGCTGTTCGCGTCGCAGCCCGTCGATGCGCACGTCGATGGACACGTCGCGAATGGCGGCGATGACGAAGCGCAGCGGCTCCCGCGCACCGGCGTCCGCGAAGACCGCCTGATCCGCTGCCGCTGTCTCTGGCGTCCTCGATGCTGCCGGCACCCAGAGCGAGTAGTACAGGATGGCGGTGACGATTGGCACCGACATCGCCCCGAGCGTCACGGCGGTCCTCGCGATGCTCTGGGCACTCTCGACGGCCACGTGATCTTCGGGTGGCACGTGCGGGCTGCCTGCCGTCACGAAATCGTGGGGGTGCTGCGCCAGGAACTCGCGAATGGCGGCCTCAGGGTCGAGGCCGATCTCCGTGGCGTAGGCCCGGACGAACGCACGGCTGAAGATGCCACCCGGCATCCTGGAGATGTTGTCGCGCTCCAGCGCCTCGAGCGTGGACAGGGAGATGCGGGTCCTGGTCGCGATGTCCCGCAGGGAGATGCCCCGCGTCTCCCGCGCCTGCCGCATTCTCGCGCCGAACGTCTCCCGGGCCGTCTCCGCCATGGTGATCGTTCGGTCAGAGTGTATCAAAGGGCTCGCGCCCAACTGCCGGCCCAGCGCCCGACGTCCGGCACACCGCCATCGAAGAGGCTGATGCCTGCCACACCGGCCGCGCCGGTGGCGGCCACGATCGGCAGCGTTGCCGGAGCAATCCCGCCAATCCCCAGGACGGGTACGGGCACGCTGCGGGCCACGGCCGCCAGCAGTCGGGTGCCGCACGGCTCACGGTCCGGCTTGGAGGAAGAAGGGAACACCGTGCCGAGCAGCAGGTAGTCGACCCCGCCGGCGGCCACGACATCGACGGCCTCGACAAGGCCGTGAACGGATCGTCCGATCAGGAAGCCGGCCGGTACAGCCGGGCGCAGGCGCGCGGCCGGCACGCCAGTGGCCGGAAGGTGGACGCCGTGTGCGCCGCCGGCGATCGCCACGTCAACCCGGTCGTTGACGACCACGCGGCACCGCGTGCCGGCGACAGCGGCCACCGTTCGCCGCACCAGTTCCACGAGCGGCCGCGCATCGAGATCCCGCTCCCGAACCTGCACCAGGTGCACGCCTGCGCGCGCGGCGTCGGCTGTGCGGGCCACCAGGACCTGCTCCCACGACGCCCCGCAGCGCCGCCGATCCGTGACCAGGCACAGGACGGGTCCCATGGCCACTCAGTCTCCGAGCGCCGGTCCCCGCATCCGCAGCGACGGCGGACCGTCGTCGCGCGCCTGCCTCCGGGCCAGGAACAGCGACACCAGCTCGCCGAGGCCGGCACCCAGGTTCACCAGGCCCAGTCCCGACACCGCTCCCCGCACGAAGTTGTTCGTGATGACGGTCTTGAGCAGCGGGCTCCACTGGGCGAAGTAGTTCCGGTCCCAGTACGCCGACCAGGGCACCACCAGCAGCAGCAGCCCCACCTCCAGGAAGAACGCGATGAAGAGCAGTCGTCTCACGTGCCCTGTCGTCCGTCCGCCCGCGTCCGTGCACGCCCGGCTCCGGGGGGGCTACTCATCCGGTCCATCGAAGAGCGACGGGGGGCGGAACGACCGCCGGTGCAGCGATGAATAGCCGAACCGGGCGACGGCCTGCAGGTGCGCCGCCGTCGCGTAGCCCTTGTGACGATCGTAGCCGTATCGCGGATCGGACGCATGATGGCGCAGCATTTCACGGTCTCGTGTGACCTTGGCCACGATCGACGCAGCCGCGATGGCGCTGCAGCGGCGATCGCCACCCACGACGCCCCGCTGCGGGATGAAGAGCCCCGGGATGCGGAACGCGTCCACGAGTACCAGGTCCGGCAGCGGCTCGAGCCCCAGGACCGCCCTCCGCATCGCCTCGAGCGATGCGCGGTGGATGTTCAGGAGGTCGATTTCATCGGACGCCGCCGCCGCCACGTGCCAGCCGGCCGCCCGTTCCAGGATCAGCGCGAAGAGCCGATCCCGGCCGATCGGCGTCAGCAGCTTCGAGTCGCTGAGACCCGGAATGGGCCGAGCCGGATCGAGCACGACCGCCGCGGCGACGACCGGTCCCGCCAGACACCCGCGGCCGACTTCGTCCACGCCGGCGATCCGGCGGAACCCCAGCCGCCGCGAAGCGTTCTCGATGGTCTGCCGCGCACGGGCGCGTGCCATCGCTCAGGCGCGCCTGGTCTCCTTCATGCGCGCTGCCTTCCCCTTGAGCCCCCTCAGGAAGTACAGCTTGGCCCGCCGGACACGGGCCGCGCGCACGACGTCCACCCTGGCGATCGACGGGGAGTGCAGCGGGAACGTCCGCTCCACGCCCTGCCCGAACGACACTTTGCGGACGGTGAACGAAGCTCTCGCTCCCCCGCGATGCATCCCGATCACGATCCCCTCGAAGATCTGGATGCGTTCCTTGTCGCCCTCGCGGACCTTGACGTGCACCCGCACGGTCTCCCCCGCCTTCATGTTCGGTCGATCCGTCAGCTGACTCTTCTCGACCAGTTCAATCGCGCCCATGACCCGTTCCTTTCGCTCCTGTCGGCTCTCCGACCCGATCGTCCTGTTCCTCTCCGGCACCCTCACCACGGGCCGCATCCCGTTCGAGGTCTGCGACCATCCGGCGCTCGTCCTCGTCGAGCGACGCACGCTCGAGCAGGTCGGGGCGCCGCGCCAGCGTGCGCGCCAGCGCCTGCCGCTGCCGCCACCGGCGCACTTCGGCATGGTGCCCCGAGAGCAGCACCGCGGGCACGTCGTGTCCGGCAAACGTGGCCGGCCGCGTGTAGTGCGGGTGGTCCAGCAGCCCCCGCGAGAAGGAGTCCTCCTCCACCGAGCCCGCGTCGCCCACCACGCCGGGCACGAGCCGGCCGACGGCGTCCACGATGACCAGGGCGGGAAGCTCTCCCCCGCTCAGCACGTAGTCGCCAATCGAGATCTCGTCCGTCGTGACCAGCTCCCGCACACGCTCGTCAACACCTTCGTACCGGCCACAGATCAGCGCCACGTGCCCGGCCGTCCGCAGCCGCTCCGCTTCGTGCTGCGAGAACACACGACCCTGTGGCGACAGCAGCACCACCGCGCCCGGTGCGCCGCGCCGGCTGCGGATCGACGCCAGCGCCCGGACGACCGGTTCCACCTTCATCACCATCCCGGGACCGCCCCCGTACGGCACGTCGTCCACCGTCCGATGGCGGTCGCCGGTGTACGCGCGCAGGTCGTGCACCGCGACGTCGAGCACCCCTGAGGCCGCCGCCCGGCCCACAACCCCCTCCGCGAGGCCGGCCTCCACCATGCGCGGGAAGATCGTGATGATGTCGAACTTCATGGCGGAGACGTCGGGCTCCCTCACCGATCGTTCAGTTCCAGCAACCCTTCCGGCGGATCCACCCGAATCCGCCTGCCAGCCACGTCCACGTCCACGCAGATATCCGCCGCGAGCGGCACCAGAGCCTCGCCCCGCGGGCGGCCGACCACCAGGCACGGCGTCCCCGTTCCGCCGTCAACCCGCGTGACGTGACCGATCGTCTCCCCGTCCACCGTTTCCACCGCGCAGCCGACCAGCTGGTGGTGGTAGAAGACCCCCTCGCCCAGCGGCTGCAGCGCGGTCTCCGACACGCGGAGCTCCTGCCCGACGAGCTGCTCGGCGTCTTCGCACGTCCCGGCGCCTTCGAACCGCACGATCGGCCGTCCCTGCCACACCCGCATCGACGCCACGACGCGCGCCTCGACGCCGCCGGGCGTCCGCAGCCAGACGCGGGCGCCCTCCCGAAACCGCTCTTCGACGAAGTCGGTCTCGGGATTGATCACCACCTGCCCCCGCAGTCCGTGCGGCCTCGCCACACGGCCCACGAGCACCATCTCGTCCCACCCGGTCCCGTCAGCCCGGTTCCCGGGTGCCGGAGGCGCTGGGGACATGACGTCGCTCAGTCCCGCAGGTCGAGCGTGGCCCGAACCCCGGCGCGCTCGGAGGCCAGGCCCACCAGCGTGCGCAGCGCCGCAGCCGTCCGTCCCTGCCGGCCGATCAGCTTCCCCAGGTCTCCCGGGGCGGTGCTGAGCTGCAGCACCACGCTGCCGCGTCGCGAGGTCTCGACGATTCGAACGGCGTCCGGACGATCGACGAGGGCTCGCGCGACGACCTCGGCCACCGCCCGCATCGGACTCGCCGCGTCCGGCCCCGACTCGCTCATGCCGATCACTCCGCGGCGGCCGGCGCCTCGACGACCGCGCCGCGATCGCGTGTCAGGTGCCGCTGCAACAGCGTCCGCACCGTGTCCGAGGGCCGCGCGCCCTGGCGAAGCCAGTGCTCGACCCTCGCCTTGTCGATCTCCACGGTGGCCGGCCGGCTCCGCGGATAATACGTGCCCAGGTTCTCGATGAAGCGGCTGTCGCGGGCCGACCGCGCCTCCATCAGGACCACTCGATAGTACGGCCGCTTGGCCGACCCCGTCCGCTGCAACCGAATCGCCAGCATCCTTCCTCCAGAAC
>Ga0194132_10001265_pt1 | contig 51259 bp, 40 predicted proteins | sample TA2KigOf80mmetaG_FD_148612 | JGI IMG/M metagenome (GOLD analysis project Ga0194132, IMG submission 148612) | Freshwater microbial communities from Lake Tanganyika, Tanzania - TA2015054 Kigoma Offshore 80m | ecosystem: Environmental > Aquatic > Freshwater > Lake | place: Tanzania: Lake...
TCCAGGCGTCCGTCTGGCGATGATAATAGACGACTTCCTGAACATTGCCTTCGCCACGGTCGATATCCACGCCAAAGGCGGCGTTCCCTTTATTGTTCAGACTGATTTTCCCGTTGATGCCGCCGCCGAACACTCCGCCCGAGGGCACCGCGCGACCGGGACGGGAAAGCACCTTGCCTTTTCCGTCCGCATCGACCATCCAAGCGCCTTCGCCATCTCCGTAATCGGACACCCCGGTGACCGTTCCGGCATTGTTGGCATTCCCCACTTCGACTACCTTCGACAGGGTTTCGCCGGTGGTGCTGAAAGGTTCATTCAGGCGGAAGAGTGACTTGTAAGAGTAGGTTTTGGATGTGAGCGGTGGCGCCGGTGCGGCTGGCCGGGCCAAGATCAAGTGCACCTTGCCATCATCGGTGCCGACCGGGAACCCGAGTTTGCCGTCGGTGGACAAGCCGAAGCCGCTATCGCCACCGATCGCCAGGCCGATGCCCGTCACTTTGCCAATGTTCCGCATATCTTTGCCCACCCGGGCGGCTTCCGTCCAAGTTCCGTCCGGATGCCACAAATAAAGCCCGCGTTCATCGTTTTCAAAAATGGCGACGAACAGGACTGAACCATCTTCCCCAATGCGCACCTCGTTGCGGTAGCTGCTCCCCACCTGTTTGAGCGTGGCGCCGGCTACGGTGTCACCCGGGCCCGCCACGCGGGTCAACTTACCCGAGCGGGTGCGCAGATACGCGCCCCATCCCTCCGCGGTTTTCCCCAGCGTGGCGACGTCGCCCCCAGAATTGGCAATGGGCCCACGCAGTTCGTCAAAGGGAGAAGTCGTCGCTTGCCCTTTCTGATCCGGGGCCGCCGAGCCAAATGCGATCAGTTGCGTGACCACGCCGTCTTTCCATTGATAGGCCCCGTAATTGGCCTCATCGACAATCTGGGCTTCAAACGTGATAATCCTTCCGATTTGACTGACTTGGACCCGGCGGGCATTGGCAATGGTTTTGCCCCCGACGGTATTGCCGGGTTCGAGGATGGGGGTGATGGTCTTGGTGGTCGGGTTGTGCCAATAGACGCCCGAGCCGCCGGTATCGAGGTTGGCCGCAAAAACTACATCCTCCGAGTCGTTAATGGTGGCAAAGCTTAGCGTCGCGGTGATGGTGCCTCCTTTGACCACCGTGCCTTTGCGCGCGATGGACGACCAGGCATCGCTGGAGCGATGGTAGTAAACCACCTCCTGGACATTGCCATCCCCGCGATTGACATCAACGCCGAAGGCAGCGTTCCCGCTGTTGTTGAGGCTGATCTTTCCATTGATTCCTCCGCCAAAGTTCCCGCCGGGCGGCGAGGCTAAGCCGGGGCGAGAGAGGACTTTGCCTTTGCCATCGGCGTCAACCAACCAAGCGCCTTCGCCATTCCCGTAGTCGGAAACACCCGTCACGGTACCCAAAGTATTGACGTTGCCGAGCTCGATCACCTTGCTGAGCGTTTCGCCGGTGCCGCTAAACTCCTCATCGAGTCGAAAGAGTGATCGATAAGAGTAAATCAACGGACCCGTGGGCCTCGCCGCGCCAGCCGAGCGATAGAACTTGGCTGGGCCGGAGATCGGGAGTTCCGCGGGACTGCTCGCCCCCGAGACATCGAGCCAAGGACCGGTCACGCTGTCCGCGGATTGCAGGGTTCCTTCGTAGGTAACGGTGATCCCTTTGGCACTCCGAACCGCGGATATGCTCGACGCCGCGGAAGCGAGCACCGAGGAGATCAGAATCGACAAGGCGAAGCACGCGCCGAGTTTCAGCCGGGTGGTGAGGTGGTGAGGGGTCGAACGAAGGACATTAGGTTTGTTAATCATAAGCATAAAGTGCTATCCTTAATGGACAACGAAGCCAGTCTTCATGAAACGATTGTCTCGCAATTTCTCCCCCAACCAACACTCAAGGCCTGTGCATGAAGCCGTGAATCTTAAAAGCACAAGAGTGCCCTGGACGGCCGGTCCAAGCTATGATACGGGGAAACAAGGAAATTCTCAGAAGGATTATTTTCTGTCAAACTCATTTTCCTTCCTGCCGAACGCCCCCGTGCATCCCGATGTTGTTGGTAGGGCGGGCCTGTCCCAGCCCGCCGCCCACTGGAGGCAAAACATCATGCTCCGGCGGCGCGCCGGGACGGACGCGCCCTACCTGCATCACCGGCAACATCGGGATGCACCGCGAACGCCCGAACGCCCGGAGCCTCCAGAGGTTGTCGGCGACCGGGTTGTCGTGGTCACGCAGACAGCCCTGTCTGCTGTTTCGCAGGCTGCCCCGCCTGCGGGGCGACGAAGGGAACCCGGCGCGTGGAGAGCATGGCAGCTTCAACAGGCAAGGGTGCTGCCAGGAGGAAAGCATCCACCCAGAGCGGGCCATGAAACAGGACGAGATCGCCGCGGCCGATCGGCGCGAGCGGAAGCGCCGTGAACGGCGCGCCCCGACAGCATGCGGATGCACCGAGCCCATGAGGCCCCCTCGCTTTATCCTTGATCGCTCCCGCCACTGAATATCTCATCCCCGGCGTGCAATGCTCCCGCCCCAGTGAGGGCCGCTTCACATTCATGGGGATGACCCCGATTTGTGCCGTGCCCAGGGTCGGGCGCGGTCTCTCCCCCTCATGCCATTGATTTGTCTCGACGGCGGCAACGCCCTTTCCTCGTTCCGAACCGCCGCGCTCCTGCCCCGGCTGCAGAGCATCCAAGCCGCCATCCGGTCGGTGCATGCCCGCTTCATTCACGCGGTCTCCGCGCCGCAAGACTTCCCGTCCTCATCGCGTCGCAAGCTCGCTGAATTGCTCACTTATGGCGATCCCTATGTCGGACCCGTCCAAGGCGTGAAACTGCTCATCGCCCCGCGGCTCGGAACCGTTTCGCCCTGGGCCTCCAAGGCCACCGATATCGCCCACAACTGCGGACTCCCTGTCCGGAGGGTGGAACGGTTGACCGAATTCATCCTGATCCTCGCCGATGCAGAATCCGAACTCGCTCCCTCCGAAAGCGCCGCTTGTGCGGCGTTGTTGCACGATCGGATGACGGAAAGTGTCCTTTCGCATCGTGACGCCATTCCCGCTTTATTCGAATCCAAGCCGGGACGGCCGATGGAGCACGTGGACGTTCTGGTTGGAGGGAAGGCGGCGCTGGAACGGGCCAACGAAACTTTCGGTCTGGCCCTGAGCGACGACGAAATCGAATACCTGGCCAGCGCCTTCCGGGCGTTGCGGAGGAATCCCACCGACGTGGAATTGATGATGTTCGCGCAGGCGAACAGCGAGCATTGCCGCCACAAAATCTTCAACGCGGAGTTTGTCATCGACGGCGAGGCGCAAGAGCAGTCGCTCTTCCAAATGATCCGCCACACCCATCGCCTGGCCCCGCAACACACCGTCGTGGCCTACAGCGACAATGCCGCCGTCATGGAGGGGAAGCTCATCGAACGATGGGAGCCCACCCCGAATCCGCGCGACCGCCGTTACCAATCCTCCCAAGGTCTCGTCCACAATTTGATGAAGGTCGAGACGCACAATCATCCCACCGCCATTTCCCCCTTCCCGGGCGCCGCCACGGGCGCCGGTGGGGAGATTCGCGACGAGGGCGCCACCGGCCGAGGCTCCCGCCCCAAGGCCGGTCTGACCGGCTTCAGCGTTTCGAACCTGCTGTTGCCCGGCACGCAGGAGCCTTGGGAAAAGCGATCCTCGAGCAAACCGGCCCATGTGGCCTCCGCATTGCAAATCATGATCGAGGGGCCGCTGGGAGGCGCGGCGTTCAACAATGAGTTCGGACGGCCCAATCTGGGCGGCTACTTTCGAGTGTATGAACAATGGGTGAACGGCCAGTGCCGCGGCTATCATAAGCCGATCATGATCGCGGGCGGCATCGGATCCATCGCAGCCGATCAAACCACCAAGGTCGCATTCGAACCCGGCGCTCTCCTCGTGCAATTGGGAGGGCCGGGAATGCGCATCGGCATGGGAGGAGGAGCCGCGAGCTCGCTGGCCGCGGGCGCGAACACGGCGGACCTCGACTTCGATTCGGTTCAACGCGGCAATCCCGAAATCCAGCGGCGCGCGCATGAAGTCATCGTGCGATGCGCCGCCCTGGGCTCAAACAATCCCATCCTCTCCATTCACGACGTGGGAGCCGGGGGACTTTCCAACGCGTTCCCGGAACTGGTGCATGGCGCCGACCGGGGCGCGCGTTTCGATTTGCGCCAGGTGCCCCTCGAGGAATCGGGCCTGGCTCCCAAGGAAGTTTGGTGCAATGAAAGCCAGGAACGGTATGTCCTGGCCATCAGGCCCGAGTCGCTGGCCCTTTTCGAGGAGCTGTGCCATCGCGAACGCTGCCCGTTTGCAGTCGTCGGCCGGGCCACCGAAGCCCCCCAGCTCATTCTGGAGGACGGGCCTGAAGGCCTCCGCGCGATCGATCTGCCCATGGAAGTTCTGCTGGGCAAACCGCCCCGGATGCTTCGCCACGCCAGCCGGATCCGACGGACTCCACCGCCCTTCGAACAAGCTTCTCTCGATTGGAAAAACGCCGCGCTGGACGTGCTCCGGCACCCCACCGTCGCGTCCAAACGATTTCTCATCACCATCGGCGACCGCACCGTCGGCGGATTGTCGTCCCGCGACCCCCTGGTTGGCCCTTGGCAGGTGCCCGTCGCAGATTGCGCGGTGACCCTCGCGGACTACGCCGGGTTCCGAGGAGAGGCGATGAGCATGGGAGAACGCACGCCCCTCGCCGCCTTCAACGCGCCGGCCTCAGGCCGCATGGCCGTGGGCGAAGCCCTCACCAATCTCCTGTCCGCTCCGATCGAGCTCGCCCGCGTCAAATTGAGCTGCAATTGGATGGCGGCCTGCGGAGAGGCGGGAGAAGACGCGGACCTCTGCGACACTGTACGGGCCGTCGGACTCGAGCTTTGCCCTGCCCTAGGCATCAGCGTGCCGGTAGGCAAGGACAGCTTGTCGATGCGCACCCGCTGGACGGAAAACGGGGAATCGCGACAGGTCACCGCGCCGGTCAGCCTGATTGTGAGCGCGTTCGCCACGGTTGAAGACGTGCGTCCGGCACTCACCCCTTGGTTGAGTTCCGGAGAAACCGTGCTTATTCTGGTGGACCTCGGTTTTGGCCGTCACCGCCTGGGGGGATCAATCTTGGCCCAGGTCACGAACCAGTTCGGAGGAGAAACCCCGGACCTCGATGATCCGGCGCGCCTGATTGGACTGGTGCGCGCCATCAACTTGCTTCGCGGCGAGGGGCTTTTGCGGGCCTACCATGATCGGAGCGACGGCGGGTTGTGGAGCTGTTTATGCGAAATGGCGTTTGCCTCCCACCGAGGACTCGATATCGATCTCGCTCCGCTCCTGGCCCCTGGCTCATCCATCTCGGAAGAACTCGCGTGGCGGGCACTCTTCTCGGAGGAGTTAGGAGTCGTTTTGCAGGTGGACCGTGGCCACGTTCCGCGAGTGCTTGCAGCGCTGGAACACGAGGGACTGGCTGAGCACTCGCATCAGATCGCCACCCCCAATGAACGGTATGCGGTCAAGGTGTCCCTCGGACCCGCCCGGCTCTGGGAGCAACCACTTCAGGCTTTGCACCAAGTTTGGGACGAGGTGAGCTGGAGAATCGCGCGTCTGCGGGATCATCCCGAGGCGGCGGACTCCGAACACCGGCTGGCCGGCGACCCGGTCGACCCTGGTCTGCACGCACACCTCACCTTTTCCCCGGCTTCTCCTGCGATGGCAAAGCGAGCTTCCGGCGCTCGGCCGCGAGTGGCAATTTTAAGAGAGCAGGGAGTCAACAGCCACTTGGAGATGAGCTATGCCATGTCCCTGGCTGGATTCGAAACGGTGGATGTTCACATGACCGACCTCCAATCCGGCCGTTTCCAGCTCGATGACTTTCGAGGCTTTGTGGCGTGCGGTGGATTTACCTATGGCGACACCCTGGGCGCCGGAGAAGGCTGGGCTCGCTCGATTCTGTTCAATCCGGAGTTATCAGCCCACTTCCAACAATTCTTTGCGCGGTCCGACACCTTTGCCCTGGGGGTTTGCAACGGCTGCCAGATGATGGCCGCTTTGGCTTCGATCATCCCCGGGGCGGAAGCCTGGCCGCGGTTCACCCGCAATCGCAGCGAGCAATTCGAGGCGCGTCTGAGCCTGGTGGAAGTGCTCGACAGCCCTTCGATCTTTTTCCGAGGCATGGCCGGCAGCCGCATCCCCATTGCGGTGTCGCACGGTGAAGGATTTGCCGACTTCTCCCAGCGCGGCGACCCCGACCTCGTCAAACGAGCCCTGCGCTTCGTGGATCACCTCGGCCAACCGACCGAGGTCTATCCCTTGAATCCGAATGGAAGTCTGGCCGGACTCACTTCGGTCACCACACCCGATGGCCGATTCACCGTGCTCATGCCCCACCCGGAGCGGGTCTTCCGCAACATTCAAATGAGCTGGAGCGCTGGGAACCGAAGCGAGCGCAGCCCCTGGATGCGGATGTTCCACAACGCCCGTGAATGGGCCGGATAGAAAAAGTATCTACCCGTGTGCCTCCGCGGTCTTCCCCCGGCATTTTAGTCCCCTACCCGCTGCTTGGCGTAGGACCTATTCTTTTCCGGTCGAAAAAACGTTGGTCTTTCCTTCCACGCTGTTCAACGCCCACCGCGCGAACATCGCGGTGTGCATATCACGGTCCAGCGTCGCCTCCCGGATCAAGTCCTCGGCGGGCTTCGCCTTGACGCCCATGCGCAAGAACGCCGCCATCACCGCGCTGCGATCCCCAGGATCCCGATACCTTTTCCGCAAGAACTCCAGCGTTGCGGGGCTGGAATCCACGCCTCCTAAGGACTGGATCGCTTCGTGGCGCACTTTCAGGATCGGGTCGCGCTCCGCCCAGTCACGCAGATGGGGCGAAACTTCAGCGGCTTGAGGACCCAAGCGTCCAAGGCAGCGGATCCAGAACCAGCGGAGGCGTTCGTCACCAGCCGCCGCCACAAGATTGGTCAAAGCTGCGGCATATTTCTGCTCGGGATCCTGGACCCAGGCAAAGCCGGCGGCCGCGTGAGCATGGCCGGACCGCGGAACCTGCGCGAGCCGACCCATTCCGGTATCGATGTCCGGGCTCAGCCGGAGGAGCACTAAAGGGACACCAGGCCACGCGAAGTTCCAGCGCACGTTGAGATTCGGTGTGTCCCTGCGGCGGCGCAAGACCCAATCGATTTGGACTCAGCTTCCTCAGCATGACCCAGATCCAGCTTGATTGGTGAAATCTCTGTAAAGCGAGTTCCAACTGCCGGGCATCCCGCCGCATCAACTCGGCGAGAGGCTCGACGATGCGATCTCCAAGCCTGAGAAACGCCACGACATTCGTATGGGACTCTGCCTCCGCACGTTCATTCTGACCCGAAAGCGCGGGCATCGTCTCCATCCACTGAAGAAGGGTTCGCCCTCCGTATTTCGGAGGCATGCGCCACCAACTCAAGGCCGCCGCGGCCAATAAGAAGGCCAGCCCAGAGCAGGCCCACAAACGCGGGGATTTGAGAGGGATGCGTTTCATTCCGATGCCGCTGTTGCGGCTCGGCGGCGGCTCTCAATTTCCGCGATCGCCCATCGCGCGTGTTCTTGCACGAGGGGCTCGGGATCCTGGACTGCTTTGGCCAAGGGTGCCAGGGAATCAGCGTTCCCCACATTGCCAAGGGCCACGCAGACGTTGCGGAGCAAACCTCGCCGCTTTGTTCTCCACATCGGTGTCCCGGCAAAACGGCGCTTGAACCCCGCGTCATCCAACTGAAGCCACTCATGCAGCGGCACCGACCGGAGGTCGGGACGCGCCGCGGCATTCATCATTCCAGCTTCTTTCGCGAACCGGTTCCAGGGGCACACTTCGAGGCAATCATCGCAGCCAAAAACTCGCCCCCCGATCGGACGCCGCAAGGATTCTGGAATCGACCCCTTCAGTTCGATCGTCAGGTAACTGATACAACGGCGGGCGTCCATCTCGAAGGGCGCGACCAGCGCGCCGGTCGGGCAGGCGGCAAGGCACCGGGTGCAGGATCCACACCGATTGGTCTCGGGCGGGTCGGGTTCAAACAAAGCCGTGGTCAGAATCTCGGCGAGAAGAAACCAATTGCCCAGCCGCCGCCCGATCAAGTTGGTATGTTTGCCGATGAAGCCGATTCCGGCAGATTGAGCCGCGTCACGTTCCAAAATGGGCCCGGTATCGACATAAGCCAGGCATTGGGTCTCCCCGCCCCCTTGCCGCTCGATAAATCTTGCCAGATCGTCAAGCGGCTGGCGCAGAACCTCGTGATAATCTGCGTGCCAGGCATAGCGTGCCACCTGGCCGCGAGGCTCCGACACCGCTTGCGCCGGAGGCTGCTCGGCATCCCGGAACGTATAAGCGATAGCCAAGACGATGAAGGTGCGAACTCCGGGCAACACCCGCTGAGGGTCGAGGCGTTTCTCCGCGTTGCGTTGAAGATACGCCATTTCGCCGTGACGGCCCGCTTCGAGCCAGCGGGAAAACGCCCCCCCGGATCTTGGAACCTCCGCGGCGGCGAAGCGGCACTCGGAAAAACCCAGTTCGATCGCCTTGCGGCGGACCGCGTCCTTCATGAGGCATGGTGGCGGTTGACCGCGCGAAAATGATTGGCAATGTGCTGCGCCACCTCGCGCAACGACCGTCGCTCCGTGCTCACCAGCACATCCGCGTTGCGGTAGGCCGGAGTCCGGGCTTCCAACAGGGTCCGGATTTTTCGAGCGGGATCCGGATCGTTGAGGAGCGGACGATGATTCTGGTTCTTCACGCGCTCATACAAGGTTTCCGGAGAGGCCCATAAACAAAACACCATCGCGTGCTTCTTCAGACTCTCCAAATTCTCCGGATTGACGATCAATCCACCCCCCGTCGAAATGACGCAACGCTGGAGCCCTTCCAATTCGCGCACCACATCACTTTCCAGCTTGCGGAACGCCGGTTCGCCTTCGGTGGCGAAGATCTCGGAAATGCGTTTACCGGCCTTTTTTTCGATCCAATCGTCGGTATCGACGAACTTGAATTGCAACAAGCTTGCCAGCATGCGCCCGGTCGAGGACTTGCCACAGCCCATGAATCCCACCAACGCCAAGTTTTTGGGTGCTACACCATGACTCACGTCGGGCATCCTAACCCCGCGCAACCTGCGAATCATCCCTTTTCCAACGCAAACTGCGCCGCCCCACCCAAGTTGGAGGAGAATTTGATTCCATTCCTCCCCATTTTTGGGCTAGGGGAACCCGTGCCCCTGCACGCCCAAAAAGCCGAACGCGTCTTTCGCGGCATTCCCGCCTCCCCTGGAATCGCCCGGGGTCTTTCGTTGTTCCTGGCCCACGGAGAGGAATCCGCCGCCCCGCGCTCCATTTCCGAACAGGAAGTGTTGGGTGAACGCCATCGATTCGAGCAGGCGCTGCATCGGACTCGCGAGCAAATTGTCGCCGTGCAACGGCGCGTCGAGGAAACCATGGGCGGCAGCTCCGCGGGGATCTTCGACGCCCACCTGCTTCTCCTCGAGGATCCCACGCTGCTGGGGGAAGTCAACAAGCACATCGAAGGGCGCCGGTTGAACGCGGAAGCCGTGCTCCAGGGGGTGGGCGAACGATACTCCCAGGCGATGGCCTCCGCCGAGGACGAGTACTTGAGCGAACGCGCCCACGATTTGCGCGACGTGGTCTCCCGCATTTTGCGCAACTTGCTCGGCCTGGATCCTGACCTCGCCGGAACCGCCTTGCGCGAGCCGGCCATCGTCATCAGCCACGATCTGGCCCCCTCCACCACGGCGTCGCTCAACAACACCTTGCTCCTCGGCCTGGCCACCGACACGGGAGGAAAAACGTCGCACACCGCAATTCTGGCGCGGTCACTCAAAATTCCGGCCGTGGTCGGATTGAAACATGTTTCGGAGGAGATTCATTCCGGCCTGCAAGTGCTCATCGACGGCTATAACGGTTTGGTCATCGTCAATCCCACGGACCAAACCCTCTTCGAATACGGCCAAGTCGTGCGCAAGCAAGCCAGTCTGCACGAACGACTGGATTCCATCCGGCAATCCGCCGCCGTAACCCTGGACGGCACCCGCGTCACACTCTCGGCGAATATCGAATCCGCGGACAACATTGAGGCGGTCCAGTCCTCCGGCTCGGAGGGGGTCGGTTTGTTTCGCACCGAGTACTTGTTCATCAATCGGGAAAACCTTCCCACGGAGGAGGAGCAATTCGAATCGTACAGCAAGGTCGCCGCCGCCTTGCAGCCCCAGCCGGTGATTGTGCGGACCCTGGACATCGGAGGAGACAAGCTCCTTTCCCATTCGAAGATGTCCCAGGACTTGAACCCCTTTCTGGGCTGGCGTGCCATTCGATTTTGCCTGCAAGAGCGTGACATCTTCAAACAGCAGCTTCGCGCCATCCTGCGAGCCAGCACGTTCGGCAACGTGAAGCTCATGTACCCCATGATCTCGGGTCTGGAAGAATTCCAGCAGGCCAGCGAGATCCTCGAGGAATGCAAGCGGGAGTTGACGGAGCGAGGGCAAACTTTCAACCCCCAACTCGAAGTGGGCGTCATGATCGAAGTGCCCTCCGCGGTCATGATTGCCGATGCGCTGGCCAGGCGCGTCAAATTCTTCAGCCTCGGCACGAACGACTTGATCCAGTACTCACTGGCCGCCGATCGCTTGAATGAACGCATCGCGCACTTGTACGAGCCCACGCATCCCGCCATCCTGCGGTTGATGGCGCATACCATCGGTGCGGCCCACAAGGCCGGCATCTGGGTGGGTGTCTGCGGGGAAATGGCCGGAGATCCCCTGCTCACGCCGCTCTTGCTGGCGCTCGGCGTGGACGAATTGAGCGCCTCACCCTCCTCCGTTCCGAGCGTGAAGTATCTCGTCCGGCGTTTGAAAGCGTCGGATTTCAAGCCTCTCGCCGAATTCGCCTTGAATTGCGAATCCGGCACGGAGATTTTAGCCCGCTCCGAGTCGATGGCTCGGCTGAGCGCGCCCGAATTGTTCCAGAATCAGAAATGACCCTATGAAAGTTGTCGTGCTGGCCGCGGGATATGCGACGCGCTTGTACCCGCTCACGCTGACCCAGCCCAAGCCTTTGCTGCTTGTGGCCGGCAAGCCCATGGTCGAATACGTGATGGACAATCTCGCACCCATCGGAGGCATCGAGAGGCTTTACATCGTCACCAACGCCAAATTCGCTCGGCAATTCGAAAAGTGGGCCGCGACGTACCAGGCAGCTCACAACCTCGAATTCACCATCGTCAACGACGGATCCACCGACGACAGCAACAAACTGGGCGCCATCGGGGACCTGGATTTGGTGTTGCGAAATCAAAGCATCGAGGACGACATCATCGTGGTTGCCGGAGACAACCTCTTCAGCGAGCCCCTGACCGAATTTGGAAAGTATTGCCGCGAGAAAAACGCGCCGGTGCTCGGAGTTTACGACGTGGGCAGCCTTGAGGATGTCAAAAAGTTCAGCTGCATTGAACTCGACGACTCCGGACGCATCTCCAAATTCGAGGAAAAACCCAGACAACCCGGCAGCACCCTGATCGGCATCGCCCTCTACTTTTATCCCAAAGCCTCGCTGCCCCTCATCCGGCAGTATGTCGCCGAAGGCAACAATACCGACCAGCCCGGGCGGCTGATTCAGTGGATGTACCCCCGCACCCCGGTTTATTCCTGGACCGTGCCCGGCACGTGGTACGACATCGGCTCCAAGGAGACCCTTGAGGAAGCCAACCGAATCTTCAGCTGATCACCACCACGCGTTGGTCGGGCTGACACGCGCGCTCATTTGATTCGGACCGTAGTCCTTGGGGAAGCGGAACTGGGCGACATGCCCGTCACCGTACATCAAGTTCCATCCACGCACGCCGCGGTTGTTGTGCCAAACGCTCTTCTCCCTCGAACCGCGGCTCACCGCTCCGTCCCCCGCATCCCGTGAGCCATGCCAGGGCCAGTCGCCCTGAATGATTTTGTTGACCGGGCTGAGCGCGATTTCTCCGGTCTTGATCGGCGTCGCCTCCGGCGACCCTCGGGCCGCTTTGCTATCCGCCGTCGTGTGCTTCACCCCAAACCAATCCACCGACCACATGGGCAGGTAACTATTGCCCCACCCGGCGTAACAGGAAGGCTTCGACTCGTTGGGCCAGTAAGAATCGCCGCGGTCTGAGGGACAATGGAAAGCCTCGGCCGCCGACACATAGAGGTTGAGGGGACGGTTCGTCTCCCCGGCGCGGTCATGCACCACGGGCCGGGTGCGCACGTTGCTGCGGATCAGGCCCCCAACGGTTCCCCAATCCCCATGCGCCGGATAGAAATCGGAATTGTCGTCGGCGTACATGTGGTAGCCCAGATACTGTTGCTTCTGATTGGAAACACATTTCACCGCCTGGGCCTTGATCTTCGATCGGGAGAGCGCGGGCAAAAGCATGCCAGCCAGAATGGCGATGATGGCAATGACAACCAGCAGCTCGATCAACGTAAAACCGGCTCGGGGCTTCATATTCGGGAATGTGGTCCCAAGTGAACACGCCAGCAAGCGCAAAAGGAACGGCCCGCCGCCAGGCGGTGCATCCGCCATGTGTCGGGGCGCGCCGTTCACGGCGCTTCCGCTCGCGCCAACCTGCCGCGGCGATCTCCTCCCGCTCCTTGGCCCGCCCTGGGTGGATGCCTTCGCCCCTGGCAGCACCCCGGCACTGCCGCGCGCATCACCGACAACGAGTGGATGCACGGGCCGCCAGACCCCGTCCACCCATTTTCAGCCGGAGCGCGACGGGGCTGAAAGCCAGTGGCCGCAGACGACTCGATGAAACTCGATGGCTCACATCTGAAACTTCCACCCCCCTCAAGGCTTCCGACCGTTCGATGGAACGCAGCACGAGACCCATCTCAAGCTTTCCGGCGACCCAATCCCCGCACTTCCTCCGCCGTCAGCCTACGCCAAGCGCCTTTCGCCAGACTCCCCAGTTGCACCGGACCGATGGCCACCCGCACCAAGCGCAACACTTCGAATCCGCCCGCCTCCAGCATCCTGCGAATCTGCCGGTTCTTCCCCTCATCCAGCACAATTTCCAGCCAGCAATTCACTCGCCCCTCTCTCCAGTAGGAGGCTCGGACCGCGCGCAAACGCTCGCCTTCAATGACGAGGCCCTCCTCCATGTGCTTCAGTTGCGGCAAGCCCACCTTCCCGCGCACTTGAACATGGTAACGCTTCTCCACCCGCGAATGCGGATGGGCAATACCGTTCGCCCACGCGGTATCGTTCGTCAGCAGCAGCAAGCCTTCGCTGGCCTGGTCCAGCCGGCCCGCCAAACCCAAATGCCCAATCCCCGCGCCGCCCAAAAGCGAAAAAATCGTGTCGCGTCCCTTTTCGTCCTTGGATGTGCAAACATATCCGCGCGGCTTGTTGAGGGCGAAATACTCGAACAAGGCCTTCCGCACCGCTTTCCCATCGAGCCGGATGTCGTGTCCCCCGCCTTGCACCGGATGTTCAGGATCCCTCACCACTCGTCCGTCCAAAGCCACCCGGCCCGCCAGGATGAAGGCCCAAGCCTCGGAACGTGAACAAACACCCCATTTGGAGAGGATCCGGGCCAGTCCGAAGGCGCGTCCACCGTATCGGGCAGGCGGATGCAAGGGGGATAGGAAAGGAAAAGCCCCGGAGCGGAACCGCTCCGGGGCGAGGGTTGGTTAGGGAGGTTTGGATTCCCTACTTCTTCTGCGGAACTTGATCGGCCTTGATCACCTCGATCTTGGCGCCCTTCTTTAATTCCTCCGCCGAGGGCACTTTGATGATGTCGCTGGTGACAGGGGCCGAGGAGGTGATCGGGGCCGGCGGGGTGGGCGGCTTGATCTCCAGCAACTCCATTTCGAAAATCAGGAGTGAACTGGCCGGAATGTTGCCCCGGGGAAATTCTCCGTAGCCCAGATCGGGCGGAACGTAGAGCATCCATTTGGACCCGACGTTCATGTTCATGAGCGCCTCCGTCCATCCTTTGATCACCGCGTGCGTGGAGGTCTCGAAGGGCGCGCCGCGATCGTGCGAACTGTCAAACTTCGAGCCGTCGATGAACGTGCCCGTGTAATGCGCTTTGACCACGTCGTTGGTCTTCGGCTTGGGACCCGTGCCCGCTTTAAGGACTTTGTATTGGAGTCCGCTCGGGAAAGTTTTAACCCCTTCCTTGGCCTTGTTCTCGAGGAGAAACTGATCGGAAATCTGCTTGTTCTTGGCGGATTCAACCCGGCGCTTTTCCTCGGATTTCGCACGTGCCTCGCGTTGGAAATCCATTTGGGTTTGGCGCATGTCCGCCTCACTCATCGCCGTCGGCTTGCCTTCCAGCACATCCTTCACCGCGCGACGGAAGACCTCGAAATCGAGATCCACGTCTTGTTGTTTGAGAAACTTGCCATAGCTTGCGCCAAGACTGTAACTCACCTTCGACTTTTGATCGTTCAAAGCGGGTTTGTCCGCGCTCTCGGCGGCGAAGCCTAAAGTAGTCCAGGCCGCCATCGCCGTCATTGCCATCCATCGTGTGTTCATAATCATTCGTGCCTGCGCGAGTCGGAGCCCGCGTGGGCCCCGTTCTTTCGCGAAACGTCGGTTTTTACCAGCAAGGTTCCGGGAAGTCGAGCCCTTCAAATGTCCTTGAAGGCCTGCTCCAAGTCGTCCTTCCCCTCCGCCGCCACCGGTTTGATCTTGCCCGTCAACTGGACTCGAAGATAACGGGCCGCCTCACCCGCTGAATTGATGGACTTGGGCAAGGTCGCTCCGGCCGCGTTGGGATGTCCCCCGCCCTGCACCGCCACCGCCGCCGCCAATGCTTGCCCTCCGCGGCTGCGGAAGCTGGCCAGCATCGTCCCGTTGCCCTTCCGGAATAATGTCACCAGGACCGGATAAGGATTGGAGGGGTCCTTGAGCATTCGATGGACGATCAGATTGGGATTCCCCACCGTCGTGGGAACCCAAGCCACACCGGGACCCAAGCTCTCGATCTTGCCCCGGCTCCACTCGTAACCGAGCGGGTCTTCGACCCGTCGCTTCACCTCCATCACTTCGAGCAAAGGGTGATGCAACAGCCTCTCCGGCTCACCCTCGATCAATTGGAACACGTTCCAGAATCCGTAAATCTTGACGAGGTGGGCGTAATCACACGCCAGATCGAATTCGGGATCAGCATCCAAAAAAAGGTCCGAAACATTGTTCAAATGCACCAGCCGTGCCAGCACTTCCGACCCCAGCCCCTCCTCCAGGCAAAGTTCGTAACTTAACAATCCGGAAGACTTGGCCGCGTCATGAACTAGCTTGGCGTGGAGAGGCGCACATTCCGGCGGATGATGGTCCACCACCATCCAATGGGGCCGGTCGAGACGCTTCTCAAACGCCAGGTCCGTAATCCAAGACACCTTTTCGCCGGGATTCCGGGACTTCCAATAATTATTGTGGAAGGCCTCGATGCGAGGTGCCAAACCGAACCGCTTCTTGGCCAGGCGGCGGAGCAGCAAGGCCGAAAGCAATCCGTCAAGATCCCCTTCGTGGGTGCAAATGATTTCAGGCGCGATCACCGTCATGGGGTCAGAGAGAAACCCCAAATCGCCCCCGAGTCACTTGAAAAGCAACCGCCGCGTCCGCCCGGACCTCACCCGAACCGGCCCGGAGCAATTGGTCCAACCCAGCTCGCGCCGCAAGTCCGGAATCCAACTTCCCCTCACCTTCACCCTCCCCGTTACTCCAAGCCACCATGGGGATGAAGGGATGATGATCATAGACGGGTCCTCCCGACACCACCGCCAGGACTTCAACTCCAGTTGCTGCCAAAGCTGACCACGCTTCAACCAAGTCATCCGTGGGAGTATCCATCCAGTGCATGCCGGCAGTCTTGAACCTCTCTCCACAGGCCAGCGTTGGACCTTTCCGGATCGATTCCCCGTCCTGGACCGTTCCCAGCCACTCAGGTTGTCCGGCTCCTTCTCCCGGAGCCACGACCACGGTGCCACCGAGACTCAGCCAGGTCTTGGCAATCAACGACAGTTTTCGACCCATCGCTTCCGGCAACGATTCCGTCCAGGCAATGCCCAGGGCTGGCCCATAAGGTTCAGAGGTTGTGGCGATTCCGGATTTCCCTGCCCGTTGGAGAAACCACGCCTTCGATTTGGCTACCGTGGCGTCGATCCCCCCATCCAATTGAATGCTGGACCAGCCGAATTGATTCAAATCCGCCCCGTCATTTCCAATCCACAGACGGAACGCGTCGTTATGGGTCTTCTCACATCCATGTTCCATCAGCAACCCCGCTCCCACCCGCGGATGCCGGAGATGTCCGCTCATGACGCGCATCAAGATCTCTTCGGAGTCGCCTCCGGAATTGCCGCATCCCTCGGTATGAGGAAGGGCGGCAAAAGCCGCGAATGCTTTGGATCCAGATCCGTCCTGACTCAACTGCTCGGCTACCCTGGAGGCGATCTGGCCCGCACACAGGCTGGTGGGCAACACCAACCCCACACTGCGCCGGCGTGATTTGATGGACTCCAACCCGCGAATGGTGTCTGGCGAGGCAAGCCATTCCACCAGCATGGGCGGCAAAGGCTCGGAATCCACCCTGAGCGGCAGCGACTTCCTTTCCGAGGTCGCCATTTTGGCGGACGTCGCCGAAGTTTGCCTCCACTCCCGCCACAATTGCAGCTGCGAGTGCCCCGCCCTTTCGCCCACTGTCCTTTCGCCCGAGGCGACCCGCACCGTCAGGCCAAAGGCTTCCTGTCCGAGATTCTCCATCGATTCCCCGTCGAGATACCGACCCGCGTTGAAGTCCATGTCCCGGGACAACATCTCGAACCGGCCCGTGTTCGTCATGACCTTGATCGTCGGAACGAATGGAAAATTCGTGATCGAGCCATTGCCGGTGGCGAAGAGAATCAAATTACACCCCGACGCGACCTGCCCCGCGATGCTCTCCAAGTCATTCCCCGGGCTGTCCATGAAGTAATACCCGGGACCCGGCATTGGTTCAGCATAGTCGATCACTCCGTCGAGCCGGACTTCGGGATCCTTTTTGCGAGCTGCTCCGATGGACTTAATGGAGATATTGTACAAGCCCCGATACATGTTCCCGCCGCTGGGGTTCCCTTCGGCGCTATGGCCATGCCAGCCCGCCCATTCCTGAAAGCGCCGCTGCGTTTCGAGGAACTTGAGCGCCACAGCCTCGCTCTTCACGCGAGCCAGAACATAGGGCTCGGCACCGATCAACTCGCTGGTCTCGGCGAGGTTGGCGGCACCTCCGTACCGCACCAACTCCTTGGACACCCAGCCCACTAAAGGATTGCCGGAAACTCCGGAAAAAGCGTCCGATCCGCCGCATTGCAGCCCCGCCCGCAAGAATTCCAACGGCACTTCGGTTCGAGCCATCCCCTTGGCCCAATCGAGCCAGCCTGTGATCAGCTTCGCCCCTGCCTGGCGGCAACGGTCCCAACCGTCGCGCAAACTCAGGCAGACGAGGGCCGGCAGGTTTTCGCCAGGCCATCGCTGCCGCAACCCTTCCCGCAATAGCGCATTGTTCAACCCTTCTCCCCCCTCGTCGATGGCCAGCACGGCCGATAAATTGGGATGTCCAGCAAGACCCGCCAGGGTCCGGGCGGACAACTCCAAATTGTGCGGGCGTCCCGAACCTCCTCCCTCGGTGTGGCAAAGCGCCACCACTCCATCGAAGTTGGACATCCCCCCGGGAGCTTCGCGAAACATGGCCGCCAACGTCCGGGCCATGCTTGACGCGCGCGACGAGACTCCCAACACGGCAATGAAATTTCGCGTCCCCGCTCCACGGAGGCCGCCTCGCCAAAAACCTTTGAACGATCCCGCACTCGTATGCCTGGCCACTTGTTCCACACAAGCCACCCCGCCGCGCGCCGGATCGAAATCGATGCGGGCATCCACGAAATTCGGACGTTCGGGCAGGGAGAAGTCCGGACGCCTTCCCGCCAGCGCCTTCAAGATCGCCGCGTTGCAGGCGTACTCGCCCGGAATGAGCGCCTCCACGGCCCGGCCAAAGGGCAACCCCCACGAAGTCAAACTCTCGCCTTGGGCAACCGGTCGAATCGCGAAACGATGACCTTCGAGAATCGTGAACGGCAGTCGAGCCTGCCCCGTCGGCAACGCGATCGCAGCACCCGCCTCAAGCCGCTTGACCGCGATGGCAACGTTGTCGGTCTCCGCGGGCAATCTCGCGGCCGCCAGAAAATCAAGGGGTGAATTCATGAATGGATCCAGCATTGATGGCGTGAACTCAATCGTTCACTTTCCCCAACTCAGTCGAGTCTGAACCATGCGGGCTCAGGGCCGAATTCAAAACGCGCCGGGCTTTGAGCGCAAGAAACGGCGGCAAATAACTGCTCCGATGTTCGAAGGATCCTTTGGGAAAATCCGGATGGCCGCGACGAGGCTCCACCGCGGCTTCGATCACCATCCCCGCCCGGCAAATGCCACCCAGAATGTCCTGCAACCGGTGCAGGAACTCGGAGGTTCCCGCCTCGCGATGCAAAGCTTCCGGCCCTTCGGCAGGCAGCGGCATCCCCGCCACCGAGTGCGTTTTCACGACGTATCCTCCCGCGCGTTCATCCCAGGCCGATCCCGCCTGCAAACATGAGGGCTGCTTGTGCTGGCTCAAATACAGTCCTCCCGCCTTCAAAACCCGTGCCACCTCGGCGAAAAGTCGGTCCAACTTGGGCAAGTAACAACTGCTGACAGGCTGAAAAACGGCATCGAAGGAACCGTTCTCAAAGCAGGAAAGGTCATCCATCGAACCCTCGAATACCCGGAGCGAGAGATTCCGCCGCGCAGACACTTGACGGTCCAATGCGAGCATCTCCGGGCTTAAATCAAGCACTGTCACATCAGCTTGCGCCGCCGCCAACAATGGACCGTGCCGCCCGCCCCCGGCTGCCAAGCAAAGAATCTTCATCCCCCGCACATCCGGCCCGAGCCATCCACGGGGACAAGCGGTTCGAAGCGGATCTTGGAAGTCCGACTCCGAGGCGGTATCCACATAGGGCGCACGGATGCGGGCGCGGAAGTCCCAAGCCCGCCGGTTGTGATCCAATGCCTCCGCGCGATGCAAGAGTCAGTTCGGCGACCCGCCGCTTACCCCAAATAAGGAAGCTGACCGGTGCTGTCGCCCAAACGCGGAGCCGCCGCTCCCATCCCCTCCATCATGTTCAAGAAGAGGTTGTTCAACGGTGTGTTGGGTGAATAACGAACATGGCGCCCGGGTTGGAAGACTCCGCCGCCCTTGCCCGCGAGCACGATGGGAAGATCGTCGTGGTTATGCCGGTTGCCGTCGCCAATGCCACTCCCGTAAACCACCATGCACTGATCAAGCAATGTTCCGGTCCCTTCCTTAACCCCTTTCAACCGATCCATGAAATAAGCGAACTGCTCCATGTGAAATCGGTTGATCCTGGCGATCTGCTTCTTCTTTTCAGGACTGTTGCCGTGGTGCGAAAGATCATGATGCCCATCGGATACCCCAATGAAAGGATAAGGACGATTGCTGCCGTCATGCGCCACCACAAACGTCGAAACCCGGGTGGTATCCGTCTGAAACGCCAGCACCATCAAATCATACATCAGCCGGATGTGCTTCTCGTACTCGCGGGGAATGCCGATCGGACGCTCTTGATCCGGCAACGCCTGAACCGCCATCTCCGCCTTTTCGATGCGTTGCTCGAGCTCGCGCACCGCCGTCAAATACTCGTCCAGTTTGCGGCGGTCGGTTATGCCCAAGTTGGACTGAAGCCGGCGTGCGTCCTCCATCACGTAGTCGAGAATGCTCTGGTGATAGATCTTGCGCCGGGCACGAGCCTCCTTCGACTCGTTCTTGGCTGGTCCGCTGAAGAGGCGTTCGAACACCAATCTCGGATCTGTTTCCGGAGGCATCGGCGTGGAATCGTTGCGCCAAGAAACATTGAAAGAGTAAGCACAGCTGTACCCGGAATCGCAATTGCCCGAAAGCTGCGCTCGATCGCAACCCAATTCCAGCGAAGCAAAACGCGTCTTGTTGCCGATCTTCTGGGCCACCACCTGATCGACGGAAATTCCCACCCTGATGTCGGCGCCTTGGGTCTTGCGCGCCTGGCATCCCGTGAGAAAGGACGCCGAGGCCCGCGCGTGATCGCCCGCCCCATCGCCATTCGCCCGCGCCTTGTCCTGGGTCAGCCCGGTCAAGACCATCAAGTCCTCCTGGTGCGGCTTCAAAGGATCAAGAATATAGGGAAGCTCAAACTTTGCCCCCTCCGACGCCGGGGTCCAATCATCCATGTTCGCGCCATTGGGGACATAGACGAACGCCATTCGCCGTGGTGCCGAAGAAACCGCTGGCGCCGCCGCGCCCGCGGCCCGACCCAGGGGAACCATGGCATCCAACAAAGGAAGCGCCATTGCTGTGCCTGCGCCCCTCAAAAAAGTCCGCCGCGGAAGTTGCCAGGTTTTCGTCATAAATGATGGGTCAGCTAGTTAGATTAAAAACTAGCAGAAGGAGAGCCAAAAACAAGGCCGAAAACCAAGATTCCACGCTTCCCGGTACATCCCGATGTTGCCGGTGATGCAGGTAGGGCGCGTCCGTCCCGGCGCGCCGCCGGAGCATGATGTTTTGCCTCCAGTGGGCGGCGGGCTGGGACAGGCCCGCCCTACCAACAACATCGGGATGCACCGCACGCTTCCATTCGCATGAAACCTGCGCCGCCTGAAGCGCGCTTGCCGCCTGCCCGCACGGCCGCGCCGTCACGGCTCGATCTTCAAAAGGCGATGATTGGTGCTGTCGGCGATGTAGAGCGTGCCGTCGCGACGGACGTGGACGCCGTGCGGTTGATTCAACTCCGCGGCTTCCGGTGGGCCGCTGAGTCCGTTCGCGCCCTTGCGACCGTTGCCCGCGACCCGAACAATCCTGCCCTCTCGAGGAAGGTATTTCCGGATCAGGTGATTCTCGGCGTCGGCGATGATGACATTGCCGTCGAGATCGAAACAGAGGTGCTTCGGGCCGTTCAGCGTGGCCTTCCGGGCGTCGCCGCCGTCTCCACTGGCGCCTTTTTCCCCGGTCCCCACAACCGTGCGAATCCGGCCTTCGCGACTGACCACGCGCAACGCGTTCCCGCCGCGTTCAAGCACGTACAGGTCGCCATTCGCCGCGGCGATCACGGCACGCGGGTCGACGAGCGGCGCGTTTACGGCGACAGCCCCGTCTTCGGGCACCCCCCGCTGGCCGTTGCCGGCGACCGTGCGGACAAGTCGCGTTTTCAGATCGACGGCGCGAATGCGGAGATTGTCGAGGTCCGCGAGATACATCTGCCCGCCCGACGGATCGAGTGAAACGCAGTAGACGTTGCCAAATCTCGCCTGCGTCGCGGGACCGCCGTCACCGCTGAAGCCGCGCTCTCCCGTGCCGGCAATCGTCGAGACTCGTTGCGTCCGGGCATTGATTCTGCGGACGCGGTTGTTCCACGTGTCCGAAACGAGAATGTCGCCGTTGGGTGCGACGGCCAGATTGTGCAGGCCGTTGAACTGCGCCTCGATCGCCGGACCGCCGTCGCCCGCATCCCCTTTGGTCCCGACCCCGGCGACGGTGGCGAGACGACCCTTTCCGTCCACGCGACCCACGCGATGGCCGTTGAGTTCGACGAAATAGAGGTTGCCGGCGCGATCGAAGCCGACGCCGAACGGAGTGTCGAGTCTGGCCTCGGTCGCCGCGATCCCGGTGGCCGGGCCGGTGCCGCCACCGGCGACGAGCACCAGCCTGGCAGCGTGGGAATCGAGAGGCGGGCTCAGGGTGGACAGGCATGCTGCGACCAGCGGGAGTGTCAACAAACGCGTTGGATTCTTCATGAGGTCCTTTCGATGGCGGCCGAAGTGCGGATGACGGTGCGGGTGGCTGGGATGGGGCTCGAAAATGTCGGCCAAGCCGGGATCACGAGAGGCGTAGGGCGGCCGGCGAATGTTGATCTCCCTTCTGAGCTGGAGTTCGCGCACAGGTTGGCCCGTAGTTTCGTTGCTCGTCGGTCAGAGCCCCACGGTGGGGGACCCTCCCTCCTCTCGCCTCGCCACAGGCCAAACTGAGCGCAACAAAACACCAGCCATTTGTGAGACACTACACTAGGTTCTGCGTCTGCTCGATGATCTTGGCTCGAAGTTCAAATGGAAACTCAGAGCCGGAAATAAACCACCGACCATTTCACGAGACAGGCATCAGTGGGCGGAAATGGCATCCAACTCGCCGCACAGGGCGAAGGCCTTCACCGCCTGTGCCTTGGCGATGTAGGTGATGTAGTGATAATTTCCCCGGTAAAGCGAGTGCATCCACCAACGCCCGCTCTCGCGCTGCTCCCGCCGCAGCCAGGTGAGGCCGCGCTGGATGCGTGGGTCGGCGGTGGGCACGTTGCTCTGCCGCAGGAGGACGACGGCGAGCGCGGTCATATAGGCGTCGCTCTCCGGGTTCTGGGCGTCAGGCAGCCCATTGATGAGATCCACCACGGTCTTGCTCATCTCGAAGTGCCAGTCGTTGACCGCAGACATGTCGCGGATGCTCCAGCCACCGTCGGCGTGTTGCTTGGCGGAGAGCAACGCCAACGCGGCGTCACGCTCCTTCGCCGGAACCAGTTCCGGCAGGTAGTGCGCGAGTTGGAGTTTTAGGATGCGGTCGAAATCGTTCTTCGGCGCGCCGGTGCGGAGGTATTCCTTCAGCTTGGCCACGCGGCCCATCAAGGTCTCGTCCTTCAGGCCCGCGAGCCAGCCCGGCGCGGCAGTCATGGCACGCGCGGCTTGCAATGACAACTCGAAGTCCGTGGTGATGTGCGGAATCTCCACTTCGCCGTGGCTCACGAACGCGCCGTTCTCCGACTGGTGCTCGAACAAGTCGCGCATCGAGCGTTCGGTCGGCTCGGAGAGTTTGCCCGTGATGTGCCGGTCCCATTCGGCCAGCCCAAGGCTGCGCCATACGCTGTAGAACGTGCTCGGGTAATGCTTGTGACCGCGGGTCTCCGTCTCCTTCGCCGGCTTGACCTCCTTCGGCACCGAGCCGACAAAGTCGTGGTGAACTTCCGCGCTGGCGGGACCGAATTGCTTCGTCCACGCGGTGCGCTCGGTCAAGTAGGGGCCGGTGGTGTGGCAGTTCACACAGGATTTCTCGCGGACCCACGTCAATGCGCCCTGTTCGAGATACTTCGCGGCCAACTTCAGCGACGCAGGCCCGAACTGCTTCGCGCGCGGCTCGTCGGCAGTGGGAATTGCCGGAGCCGGCGCCTCCTTCGATTCAGAGCACCATGGAACTCGTCTCGCTGCCGACCGCGCCCACTGAAGGAGGGTTGTATTCCAGACTTTGGAAAGGCCTGCGTTGCAAATCAAATACTTACGCATCCCAAACCATGCCAGTTGCGAAAGACAGGTTAACTCCCTTGCGTGGCTCCCCCGAGTTCTCTAATTCTTTCCGGGCTCCAGCCGTGGAGAGTATTCCGCCTAGGGTCCATGTCCTCGATGAGTTCGAAAACCCTGGTCATCGTGCCCACCTACAACGAGCGGGAAAATCTGCCCGCGCTGGCCGACCGCCTTCTCAAGCTGCCCATCCCGGTCGATCTGCTCGTGGTGGACGACAATTCGCCGGACGGCACGGGTCGGCTGGCGGACGAACTGGCGGCCCAACACCCAAGCATCCACGTGCTCCATCGCTCGGAAAAGAATGGACTCGGTCGGGCCTATATCGCCGGTTTCCAATGGGCCTTGGCGCGCGATTACGAATTCATTATGGAGATGGACGGGGATTTCTCCCATGACCCGGCCGAGATTCCGAACTTTGTTCGAGCTGCGGAGCATGCCGATCTGGTCCTGGGTTCGCGTTACACCAACGGCATTCGTGTCATCAACTGGCCACTTCAACGCCTGATGTTGAGCATGGGGGCGGCGCTCTACGTGAAACTGGTCACGGGTATGCCGGTGAACGATCCCACCGGCGGATTCAAATGCTTCCGTCGCCGGGCGCTCCAATCCATCGATCTCAACGCGGTCCGCAGCAACGGATACAGTTTTCAAATCGAAATGACGCATAAAATCTGGCGGCAAGGCATGCGCATCGGGGAAGTGCCGATCGTGTTCACCGACCGATTCCAGGGCAGTTCCAAAATGTCCCGGAAAATTGTCTATGAGGCCATCTGGATCACGTGGAGCTTGTGGTTCCAAAACGGACTGAGGCGATCCCCCAGGCCGGGCGGAGCGGGACCCGTTTGAAACGGAGCGGGACGTGGTCGCCCGGGTCACACTCGAAATCGCGGTGGGGCAGGAATTCGATTACCTGATCCCCGCCGAACTCCTGAACCAGGTCTTCGTCGGATCCCGGGTCAAGGTTCCTTTCGGCCGCCGCGAAGTCATGGGGTGTGTCACCGGGCTCAGCGAAACTTCCACCCATCGAAACCTCCGCTCCCTCTCCGGGGTGGTGGGCAAGCAGTCCCTGGTCACGTCCAAAGTCCTGGCCCTGACGCGCTGGATCGCCGGTTACTATTGCTGCCCGCCGGAAATCGCGTTGAAAAGCGTGCTACCCGAGGTTGTCCGCCGGGAGAAAGAAGGCTGGCGGGAGCAACTCTTTGTCCGCGTGGTTCCCGGCGCCGGCGCTTTGCCGAAGCTCACCTCACGGCAGCGGGAGGTTTGGAACATCCTGGAGGAAGAGCGAGAAATCCTGCTGCAATCGCTCCTAGCCAAAGCGGGCACCACGGCCGAAACCGTCCGGCGATTGGAAAACCGGGGATTGGTCTCGATCGGCCCGGCCAGGGTCGAGCGGGATCCCTACGCCCACGAGGAAATCCTCCCCTCGAGTCCCTTGCAACTCAACGCCGAGCAGGCATCCGCGCTGGAGCAAATCCGCACGGCTTTGGACTCCCCCAAGCAAGGGGCGGAGAAAGCGGTTTTTCTATTGCATGGCGTGACGGGCAGTGGAAAAACCGAAGTGTACTTGCAGGCCATCGCCCACGCGCTCGATCAAGGCCGTGGTGCCATTGTCCTCGTGCCGGAGATATCGCTGACCCCCCAAACGGTCGAACGGTTCAAGGCGAGATTCAGCACCGGTCCCAAGGCGACGCTCGTGGCGGTGCTCCACAGCCACTTGTCGGCAGGAGAACGCCACGACGAATGGCACAAAATCCGGCAGGGACGCGCGCGCATCGCCATCGGCGCACGTTCCGCCCTGTTCGCCCCGGTGGATCCCCTGGGATTGATCATCGTCGATGAGGAACACGAGCCTTCCTACAAACAGGAAGAGGCCCCGCGCTATCACGCGCGGGACGTCGCGGTGGTGCGCGGCGCCATGGAAGGCGCGGCGGTCGTCCTTGGCTCGGCCACCCCTTCCCTCGAGAGCTACTACAACGCGAAGCACGGCAAATACCGGCTCCTGGAACTGAAAGCCCGCGTGGACCATCAGCGGCTGCCCGTGGTGCGGATCATCGACATGCGGGCCGAGTCGCGGAAACAAAAAGGTCCGCCGGTTTTTTCGCAACTCCTTCACGAAGCCATCTTGCAACGGCTCGAGCGCCGCGAGCAGGTGATGCTGTTCCTGAACCGGCGCGGCTTTTCAACCTCATTGCAGTGCCCGAAATGCGGCTACGTGGCGGGGTGCCCCAATTGCAGCGTGACCCTCACTTATCACCGGAAACGGCAGGTGATCGCATGCCACATCTGCGGCTTCCAAGCGCCCGCCCCGGCAGAGTGTCCCGAATCGGGATGCCGGAATCCGGCCATCCGTTACAGCGGGTTGGGGACGGAAAAAGTGGAGGACGCCCTCGCGCGAACTTATCCAAAGGCGCGAGTGCGGCGCATGGATTCCGACGTGCTGCAGCGGAAGGAAGATTACCGGACGATTCTCGGGGACTTCCGGACGGGCAAGATCGACATTCTCGTGGGCACCCAAATGATCGCGAAGGGACTGCATTTCCCAAATGTGACCCTGGTGGGGATCATTCACGCGGACCTCAGCCTGCATCAGCCGGATTTTCGGGCCGGGGAAAGGACCTTTCAGCTCCTGACACAAGTGGCAGGACGGGCGGGACGCGGCGACATCGAAGGGGAGGTTTTGGTGCAGGCGTTCACGCCATTTCATCCGGCGATCCAGTACGCGCGCCGCCATGACTTTCTCAGTTTCTACGAACAAGAGACGGAGTTTCGAGAACAGCTGTCCTACCCCCCCTCGGCGCGGGTGGCGCTGTTGATCCTGAAAGGCCGGAATGAAGAAAAAGTAAAATTCTGCTCGGAACACTTGCGAAAGGAGATCGAGGGCCGGACGGGCGCCATCAGGGACTTGATCTTGGCGGGCCCCTCCCCGGCCCCGCTGATGCGCGCCGAAACATTCTATCGTTACCATCTCATGCTGCGCACCCGCCAGATGCTCAAACTCAGCGGGATCTTGGGCACGCTGAGGTCGGAGTGGAATCCACCGGACGACGTCCAATGGACGATTGATATCGATCCGGTGAATCTATCCTGAGTTTCCCGTCCATCGGGGCGGGTGGAATCAAGAGTTCAGCGCTGATACACCGGCCCGTTGAAGATGGGGTTCGGGTAAGGATCGACGTTGATGTATTGCCACGAGGTCACCCACTTGACGAGATGGGCGCTCCCCCCGAACAGGCCGGCCACCGCGCCCCCGGGCAATCCTTTGAGGGTGCTCTGAGCGTTCGGATTGGGAAGCTGGTACCAAGCGGCCACACCCGCGTGCCGAATGGAAATACCGTTGCCCGTGTTGCCCGGCGGGGGAACGTTGCTCGCGTCGTTGAAGTTGAAGGCATCCAACTCATTCTGTTCCCACATTTGCCAGTCGGTCCCGAGAAAATCGCTGGTCTTGTATGTCCTTCCATCCGGAGAAACGGAAGGTTTTCCAATATTATTGTATCCGCCGATGGTTCCATTCCAGCAATAGGACGTCAGCTTGACGGGACGTCCAAGCCAAAGGGTTTTCAGTTTTCCCGTGCCCCGGGTCGCGACATCTTTCGGACACCAAGCCACCTTGTGATCGCTGAGGAATGGACCCAGCTGGCTGATCTTGAAAAACGACACTTGATTGCTGAACTGGCTGGAATTGACGTCGCGCCCGGCGGCGGAGACGACGGCGGAAGGTCCGCCAGGGATGCGCCCGTTGTTGCGAGTGGCGTAAATCCACCCGTCGGGTCCGCTTAAATCCCCTCCCCAGGTCGGGTGCGCCAAGTAATCGGCATTGTCCGTGGCGTAGAGCTGGCTGGCGAGGAGCACCTGCCGGACGTTGTTCAAATCGAGCGTCATTTGGGCCCGATCTTTGGCGCGGCTGAGGGCGGGAAGCAGCATGCCCGCCAGAATCGCGATGATGGCGATGACCACGAGCAGTTCGATCAGGGTGAATGCGCGAACCACGGACAGGGCGGAAAATCGGGTCTTCATGGGGTTAATTGATCAAAGGACGAGGCTCGAAAACCTTCAAGCAGATTCCTTCGACGTCGACGCATCCGCCGGTTGCTGGAACGTTCCGCTCACGGCGCTTTCATTGGACACAGCCGCGCTCCGGTGCACTGGAGCGCGACGGTGCTGAAAGCCAGTCGCAGCAGACCGCGCAGTATCACCTTGCTCTTGGGGGGGCAATTACCCAGGGGCGCCCCGCGTTGCGGGTCAACTCTGGTCTGAGTGATCCTTCATCCGACCGTAGGGATCACTCAACTTTCGAACGGCCTGGTGGCCAGGCTTGTTTCTGGAGAGCGAACGGTCTGTCGCCGACGCCGGACGTGGCCGATTTAGGGCCTGCCGATCCATTTTGCGTCGCCACTCTCGACGCCTTGCTCCGAATGAAGCTTACGACGTTTCGAGACGGGACCGGCCCCACCGGCGCGACCTGATGGAAGTCGGTTTGCTCGATGCCTCCGCGCCCGAACAAATTCCGGCCGAACTGCGCCCGCGCCTGCAACTCCTCCTGGAGACGCTCGAGGGATAACGGCGGGGGTTAACGAGCATGGCTTAGTCTTGCTTGACGCGGATGAAGCGTCGCCCGTGAGGGGCGGTCAGGGCGCACGCTCTTTTCCTTGGGGGCGGTGCTTGAGGAGAGCACGGAACATCAGAGTGAACTGTTTCTCAACATGGACTGGATCGACCGCCACCGGTCATTCCATTCCACCCAGGACCACTCCCATTCCTTGCCGGCGAAGCGCTCGCGCATCAGGCCAAGGCGGGACTCGAATTCCCGGGCCGTTTGACGAAGACCCTTCATGTCGTGCCATTGGCGAAAAGCCTCCAGCAAGGCCAGTCCGTTGCCGGGATAGACGGGATCGAGTTCGAAGGCGCGAAGCAGATGCTGTCGTGCTTTCTTCTTGTTGCCAATGCTGGCGGGCCAGCCTGGGGCCTGGAAATAGAGCAGCCCCAACGATCGATCGGGACCGGCATGATCCACCCGCGCGTCCAAAGCGAGCGCGGCTTTAAGCGCCTTTTCGATTTCGGTGACCAGTCGCAATGCTCCAATCAATTTGGTGCGCGCGAGTTGTCCGCGATTCATGGCCAAAAAATAATGCCCCTCCGCGCCGTCGGGCTTCAGGGTGACGGCGGTCGAGCAGGCCGCGATGCCTTCTTCCGCCAGCTTGGCCCGATTCGTGGAAACTGCGGGGAATTCGGCGTAATCGAACGCGGCTTTGCCCATCCGCCAAGCTTCGCCGTAACGGTGCGGTTGACCTTGGAAATTCCGCCGAGCCTCCTCCAAGGCCGCCCTCGCCTGCTCCAGGGCTTCGGATTCGACCCGGGACGTGTCTGCACCCTGAGCGACGCCCAGCCAGAGCAGAACCATGACCGAGCTAAACCAGGCAAAGCAGGTTCGCCGGGCACGCCGCAAGCGCTGGGATCGAATCCGTTGCGTGAGGATGTTGAAAACCGGCCGCAGGCCGTCGCGAACGAGCACCGTCATGGGGCGAGCACGCATAGAATATGCGACGGGATGAAAGAAAGAGACGGGGTGGCGGAGGGTCGTTTGACACAGCCGCGCGCCGGAGAGGAGGGGAGGTCTGCCCGGGAGGATCCGGCCCTCCGGCCGGGGTCGATGACGCGGAAAGCGGCCGGCGCGCGCGCGCCTCGATGAAGCGACTGAAACCAGAGCTCGTGACTCGGCTTGGGTCTTCCGGGAGATTGGGGTTGCGAACATGGCCAACGCTTCTATAGTGCCGCGAATGAACTTTAGGTGGAAAAGCGCGCTGCGCGCAATCGCGATCCTTGGCGCCGCCTGCGTTCTGCCTGGTTGTGGCGGCGTGAGCGGGTCCCACAGTGTTTCGCCCGCGACGTTCCTGCTTCCCGGGCTGGTCCAAACCCCCGATTCCGCCAACCCAGGCGAGATTCCACCCCCTGCCCCGGACATCGTTGCCGGAGGGGCCGAGGCCGCCGTGCCGTAAGGCCGAAGCCTCGTGGTCGATTCCGTTTCCTTTTCCCCGCTATGCGATTTCCCTTCGCTCTGACGCTCAAGATTGCCAGCCATATCGTCCGGCACAAACTGGCCCGCACACCCAAATTCGCCATGGTTCTGCAACTGGAACCCTTGCACACGTGCAACCTCACCTGCACCGGGTGCGGCCGCATCCGCGAATATTCGACGAACTTGAAGGACATGGTCCCGCTGGAGGATTGCCTCAAGGCGGCTGAGGAATGCGACGCGCCCATGGTCTCGGTGTGCGGCGGCGAACCGCTGATTTACCCCCATATTGAAGCATTGGTGTCAGGGCTGCGCTCTCAAGGGCGCATCATCTACATCTGCACCAATGGCGTGTTCATGCGAAAAAAAATGCGCGAATACATGACAGCGCATTGGTCGCCCGCCATGGCACCCAAGCTGGAACAATTAGTCGCCCAAAAACTCGTCACCGAGAAGGAAGCGGAGGCTATTCGCCGGGGAAACGGAGGAGGTCAAACCAAGCCCACCCTGGCCCCGAGCCAATGGATGTACTGGAACGTGCATGTGGACGGACTTGAGTTCACGCACGATCTCATCGTGGAACGCGAGGGGGTTTTCAAGGAATGCATCGCGGCCATCCAGATGGCGAAGATCCTGGGTTACCAGGTCGCCACCAACACGACGGTGTACAAGGAGACCGACGTCCGCGAGATCGAGTCGATGTTCGAGTACCTCTCCTCGCTGCAGGTGGATGGCCACACCATTTCCCCCGGCTACGACTATGACGCGGCCAAGAAGGACATGGTCAAGCGGCTCGGGAAAAATCCCACCGATTTCTTTCTCACCCGCGACCTCACACGCCAGAAATTCCGCGACATCGAACGGTGGGGCGAGCGCTTCACCATTTTCGGCACCCCTGTTTATCAGGAGTTCCTGGCCGGCAAGCGGGAATTGACCTGCACAGCCTGGGCCATCCCGACTTACAACGTGCGCGGCTGGAAGGCCCCGTGCTACTTGATGACCGACGGGCATTACCCCCGCTACGCGGACATGTTGGCCAAAGTGGACTGGGAAAAATACGGAGTGGTCCAGGGGAAAGCCCGCGATCCACGATGCGAGAACTGCATGGTGCATTGCGGCTACGACCCCAGCGGCGCCCTGGGCACCAACTACCAGTCGGGCGACAACTGGAAGAACTTCCGCTATAATTTCGGATCCAAGCCCGCCCCGGTGCCCGCCTCCCCCGCGCTGGAACGTTCCGCGTTCAACGGCTTCTCGATCGGCAAAGGACACCTGGCCGAGGCCAAGGCGGCGATCCATTCCCCCGCGGCGGGTGCGCGCGGCGCGTTTTCGCGCCACGAAGAGACGCCCGCCCATCAGGAAAACGGCACTTGCGGAAACGGTGACACCTCGCAGCGGGATGATCTTCTGGGGAAGATCAAATCCGCCGCGAGATGAATTCGGCCCTCTTCCTTTCACCCCCAAGCTTCGACGGCTTCGACGGCGGAGCGGGTTCGCGCTATCAGGCGCGCCGCGAGGTCACCAGCTTTGGGTATCCCACCTGGCTGGCGCAACCCGCGGCCTTGGTGCCTGGAAGCCGACTGCTGGATTGCCCGCCCCACCGCATCGGAGTCGAGGAATGCCTGGGTATCGCCACCCAGTATCCTCATGTCATCATTCACACCTCCACCCCCTCGCTCAAAAACGACTGCCGGATCGCGGAGGCCATCAAACGAAACCGGCCCGACACCTGCATCGGATTCGTGGGTGCCCACGCGGCGGTGCTGCCCGCGGAAACCTTGAGCGCTTCTCCAGCCATCGACTGGGTGGGGCGCAAGGAATTCGATTACACCTGCCAGGAAGTTTGTGAGGGGCGTCCGCTGGAGTCCGTCCGGGGCCTTTCCTACCGAACCCGCGAGGGACGTGTCGCGCATAACCCCGAACGGGAGTTGATTTCGAACATGGACGACCTGCCGTGGGTCGCGGACGTGTACCGGCGGGACCTGGCGATTGAGAATTACTTCATCGGCTATTTGCTGCACCCCTATTTAAGCCTCTACACGGGGCGAGGGTGCCCGGCCCAATGCACCTTCTGCCTCTGGCCTCAGACCATCGGCGGCCATCAATACCGGACGCGCAGTGCGGAGAATGTGGCGTCTGAAATGGCTTACCTCAGAAGGCTGTTTTCCGCAGGTCAAAGAGTTTTTCTTCGACGACGACACCTTCACGGCAAACCTGCCGCGAGCCCGTGAAATCGCCCGCCGATTGGCGCCTTTGGATCTGACATGGTCCTGCAACAGCCGGGCCAATTTGGACGAGACCACGATCCGGTTCTTCAAAGATTGCGGCTTGAGGTTGTTCCTGGTGGGGTATGAAAGCGGGAACGAAGAGATCCTGCGACGCATCAAAAAGGGCGTGTCGATGGATCAAATGCGCGCCTTCACCAGCGCCTGTCATCGCGCCGGCGTCATGATCCACGGCACCTTCGTTCTAGGGTTGCCCGTGGAAACGCCACAGACGATCGAAAACACCCTCCGGTTCGCCATGGAACTCGACGTCTTCAGCCTGCAAGTTTCCCTCGCCGCCCCCTACCCGGGCACCGAACTGTTTGAGACGGCGCGGCAAAACGGCTGGTTTGTGAAGCAGGATAAAACGGACCTGGTCGAAACGGACGGATTCCAGCAATCCACTCTCGAATATCCAGGGTTGAGCAAAGACGTGATTTTTGAGGCGGTGGATCGATTCTACCGCGCCTATTATCTTCGTCCAACACCCATCCTGCGCATTCTCAAAACCATGTTGGAGGACAAGCAGGTTTGCGTGCGAAGAATCCGGGAAGGATTTGAATTTTTCCGCAGTCTTCGTCAGCGCCGAGAAGTTCAAAAAGGGACAGTGCAGTCGCTCCCCAGATAGGGCATTTCCTTCTCTTGCACCCCCGAATTCTGGTGGGCGTTTTGCGCACGCCGGAACCATGGCCGGGCCATCGACGCGCCGCGAAGCGCACGGACAGGTCGGAAGAGTCCAAATTCTTCAACGTGCGGCGGCGGGTCAAAGAACGATACCGTCGCGCTCAGCGGCAAAATGAGACCGACAACGCATCCACAGGTTTTCGGTGATGCGCGCGGCAGCGCCGGGGCGCGGCGTTCACGCTGCTTGAGGGCGTGTCTTCAAAGGGGCATGGCAGGTTCAACGGGATATCGGTCGTCCCTCCGGGACCTCACCCCCTTTGGCTTGCCCCAGCTCAGCGATGAATCGCTGGGCTTTTGTCTCTCGCCGCCGGGCGGTTTCCACCGGCTCCCCGGGGGTTACTCGCCGCGCGCGTCCACCTCACGAAGGTGCTCGGTCAGGATCTTGCGCATGACTTCGATGGTCTCGGGTTTGTCCTGACACGAGTGCGAGGCGCGCACCACGCTCGTGGGCACACCCTCGAGATGCGCGCTGCGGTATGCCACGACGCCGTCGCCACCCTCTTCAGGCAACCCCTCGCCCTCGACGGCGACGATGGAGTGGGCGCGCACGCCCGCAGCGATGGGGAGCACGGCCAGCGATTGGAGCAGTGGATTGTCGGGAGACATGTTCTCCACACTGGTGGGAAGGATCGAGGGAAGTTCCAGGGGCGGACCTTCCTCCCCGCGGACCCTCAACAACGCTTCTCCAAAGCGGACGACTTCGGCCGGAAAGGAAATCCAAGTCCGGAGAAGTTTGGCAAACCAGGGATTCGCCAAATGACTGCCCCGGTGCGGGGTGGCGATGAACACCACCCGTTTTACAAACGGCAGCGGATTCATAAAAAACGCTTTTCGACAAGATCGCGATCCTTTGCTTTGAGCATCGCGGGATCGAAGGGTTTCTTGTTCATCGACCGCCACAGGGTGTCCCCGCTTTCCACCACCGTCATTTTGGTGAGCAAACCACCCTGGCTGTGGCCCACCACCACCATCTCCCGCAGAGCCGGACCTTCCCCGTTCGGATCGTATCGATGAAGCGTGGAAGCGAGGGACTCCCGCAATTTGGCCGCAGAATGGTTGATGGGATTGCCGGTATTGTAGAGGTAAGCCCAAAATTGATAGCGTTTCCTCAGGACAGGATCGGCCCGCAATGAATTCCACATTTCGGCCCACCACACCGGGCTGCTGGCCGTCCCATGCACGAAGACAACGGGAATTTTGCCTCGCTGGTAAGGCTGAGTAAGATAGACGTCGTTCTTGACCCACTGCTCGCCGGAAAAGAACTGGCGCAGCCCCAGTTCCCACAGGGGCGAATCCTCAAGCGCAAAGGCCAGGGGAGTGGTGTTGTCTGTTTCAAGCGGGATCCATCGCTCCTGAACCTGGACATTCTCCTCGTCGTAGGTGGAGTAGAGCTCGATGCGCGCCCGGACGCCGCCGCGCATCAAGTCAGACGCAGTTCCCTCGATCCGCAAAAAAGCCGTGGCCGCGGCGCGTCTTGGAAACGGCTGCTTGGCAGCCTCTTTCTCGATGGCGATGAAAGGCAGGCCGAGACCCGGATCGCGCAATCGCACGCTCACGCCGCGAACCGCGAAGCGATCTGAAGGTTCAAATCGTTCGAACCGGCTCAGTTCCCACGGAAATCTGGGCCTTTCCACCGTGATGTCCATGGACCCCACCGACAGCTCTCGCCGCCCCGCCAGGAATTGGATGCGACCTGTGCGACCGACGGAAAGCGCGGGAACCAGGGCGCGATTGTAGAGATCGCAGGCGAGGCGAAATTCCCGGTCGTAGGCAGCGGGCGGAGGATCGCGCTTATCCTCGGAGAACAAAAACCAATAGGCGTAGGCGGCGGAAGCCAAAAAGCAGCCCGCGGCTTGGGCTCTTCGCGAGGTTTTCGGGCTGCGCAAGGCACGTTCCCCTTCGGCGAAATTGACCTCGGACAGCGCCAGCAAGACATCACGGCGAGCATCGCCGAGGGCGATGTCGTGAAGGTCGCGAAGCACGCGGTCGGAGTTCGACCGCGAGTGCTCCGACAAGTTGTAGCGGTGGAGAACAGTCAGGGTCCCGGCACTGAGTCTCGTCCCGGTCAAGGCACTGGCATTAACCTGCTCGTAGGCGCGTCGCGGAGAAACTGAGGAAACGCCGATGGGCGAATGATAGCCGACCAACCCGAGGAGCCCGGCGAGCGCCCAAACCCCCATTCCGTGGAAAGATCTCCGCAAAGTCGCGATCAGCGGTTGCCGTCTTCAGGTTACCGTTTGTTCCGCCTGGCTCCACGCACCGGAATGCTCTTGAACTCGCGGGTCAGCGAGGTGAGGGAATCCTCGACCGCAAGACGCTCCAGGCTGGATGCCCCCACGAAGCCCACGCAATCGGTATTCTCGTTGACATACGCGGCATCCTTCGGAGTGCCAATCGGCCCTCCGTGCGACAGGAAAAAGATGTCCTTCCGGACGGATCGCGCCGCGTCGATGATAACCTGCGTGCGGCCCACGGCATCGTCCATCGAGCAAACCGCGCGACGAACGCCAATCGTGCCGCCGACCGTCGTGCCCACGTGGGCGATGATGGCATCCGCCCCCGCTTCCGCCATGGCTTTGGATTCCTCAGGCGAAGAGACATAGACGATGCTGAAGAGATCCATCTTCCTCGCGAGAGCCACCATCTCGAATTCCTTCTTCACACTCATCCCCGTTTCCTCGAGCACGTCGCGGAAATGGCCGTCGACGATGCAGTGCGTGGGGAAATTGTTGACGCCCGAAAACCCCATGTCTTTGACCTTCAAGAGCCAGTGCCACATGCGGCGGCGGGGGTCGGTGGCATGCACCCCGCAGATGACAGGCACCTCTTGCACCACCGGCAGCACCTCATACTCGCCGATCTCCATGGCGACGGCATTCGCGTCCCCGTAAGCCATCAGCCCGCACGTGGATCCGTGGCCCGACATTCGGAACCTTCCGGAATTATAAATGATGATGAGATCGGCGCCGCCTTTCTCGATGAACTTGGCGCTGATGCCGGTCCCGGCGCCCGCCGCGATGATGGGCTCACCCCTCTTCAGGGTGGCTCGAAGCCGTTCAATGACTTCTTTGCGAGTGTAAGGATTCCCTTTTCCTGTCCACGGATTCGGCATAGTCGATGAGGCGTTGTTCGATGAATGTGGCCGCAGGCACGGGCGCCCATGGTGTGCCGGCGACGGCGGAGGAGAATGTCGATTGGACTGAAGAAAGGCAACACTGGAGCCGTCGAAACTGGCGGAATCGAAGGATTCGGGATTGACCGAGAAGTGGCTTGAGCTAAATCTAACTCTCACATCTCAACCCTAGAATGCAACTGCATATGGAACAGAAAACAATGACCCCAACACAAGGTTCTTCACGCCGCGAATTCATACGCACGGCTTCCGCCGCCGCCGCCGTGGTCGCCGCCGGTAACGTCCTCAAAACCCCGGTTTACGGGCAAAACCAAGCGCCTTCCGCCGGACGCGTCGTTGGGGCCAATGACCGCATCGTCATCGGCTTCATCGGCGTCGGCGGTCAAGGCATGGCCCACGTGCGGAGCATCAAAAACAATGCCGCCGACAACAACGTGGCGCTCGCGTCCGTATGCGACGTTTCAAAACACCGCATCAACGAGGCGAAAGCCGCCATCGGCGGTGATTGTGCCGGATTCGAAGATTATCGCAAGCTACTGGAAAACAAAGACATCGACGCCGTTTGCATTTCGACGGTGGACCACTGGCATACGCCCTGTTCCATCGACGCCATGAACGCGGGCAAGCACGTCTACGTGGAAAAACCCATGACGCGCTATCTTGATGAGGCCTTTCGCATCCACGACACCGTCAAGAGCACCGGCAAGAAGCTGCAGGTGGGTTCCCAGGGATGCTCGGACGCCAAGTGGCACAAGGCCGCTTCGCTCGTGAAGGGCGGCAAGATCGGCCCTATGGTCATCGCCCAGGGCTCCTACATGCGCAACAGCCACAAAGGTGAATGGAACTACCCCATCCAATCCTGGTGCACCCCGGAGGACGTCAATTGGAAGGCGTGGCTGGGCGGGGTCCACAAAAAAGTGGAATTCAACAACGACCACTATTTCCGCTGGCGGAAGTATTATCCGTATTGCTCGGGCTTGCTTGGCGATCTGTTCCCACACCGCCTCCATCCCTTGATGCTGGCCACGGGCAGTCCGGAATTCCCGACCCGCGTCTGCACCATCGGAACCAAAGCGATTCACACCGACCGACTGACCCCGGGGACACCGGAACGCGACGTGGCGGAAAGCATCCAGATGCTGGCTGAGTTCCCCAGCGGCCTCACGCTCATCGTGGCGAGCTCGACCGTCAACGAACAGGGCTTCCGTGACATGATCCAGGGCCACAAAGCGACGCTCTACATGGCCGGCAACCGTGTGCAATTGACGCCCGAACGTCCTTTCACCGAGGACATCGATCCGGAAACACACGAAGGGATTCAACCCGGCGAGGACATCAAGTGGCACGAGAAGGATTGGTTCCAAGCCATTCGCACCAACAAGGAGCCTCACGCCGGCATCGATCTCGGCATCAAGGTGCAAACAGTCATCTCCCTGGCGGAAATGTCGGACCGGCTCAAGATCACCTGCCTCTTCGACGAAAAGACCCGCAAGATCACCACGGCCGACGGCAAGGAAGTGAAGCCGCTCACCTACGGCTCGTCGGACTTGTCCTGAGATTCCATTCCATCAAGCAAGGGCCGCGCACAACACGTGCGCGGCCTTTTCTTTTTGCCAACGGAACAAGAAGCCCCTCGAACTCGGGACGGGCAGCAGCGACCAGCCCCCAGGTTGAAAGCGTGATTCAGAACGGCTGCTTGCCTCGCTCGAACCACGCTTCGATCTCGGATTGGAGCGTGCGGCAAATCTGCTGAACCCTGGATTCACCCGTGACGGGAAGCCCCGCGTGTTCGCCCACCCCCTCCACGGCATAGAACACGTCGGTGACGGCTCCGTTCTCCGTGCAAATCTTCGCCAACTGCAGGTCGAGCTGAAGTTTTGCCAGGGTTTTGGAGATGACGTAGAGCAAACCCGAGCGATCCGGGGCGATGACCTCAATGGCCGTGCGCTTGGAGGAAGCGCGGTTATCAAGCTTCACTTCAACCGCCAATTCCCTCACTTCGATCCACGCCGGAACGGCTTCCGCCCTGATCGCCTGACGAACCTCCGCGTCAAGATCGAGTCTTCCCGCGAACAGCTTCTCCAGGTTTTCCTCAAACCCGGATCGGCGGGCCGGCGACGCGTAAGGGTTCTTGCCGGATTCCTGGACATAGAAGGTGTCGATCGCGATGCCGTCGTTTCGCGTGAAGACTTGCGCTCCCAGAATGCTCAGGCCGGAGGCTGACAACGATCCCGTCAGACGGCTGAAAAGCCCGGCTCGATCCCAAGTGCAGATGCGCGCCTCGGTAAACCCTCGGTCCACGTCGTCGTGCCAGCGCACGACAGGCTTGGAATTCCCGCTTCCCTCGCGCAGGCGGCTTTCCTTGAACTCCCGCACCATGCGGATGTCGCCCAAAATCGTCGGGGCTTCGAAGACGCGAAAGTATCGGGAGGGCATGCCTTGAAAATGAGCGTCGACGTCCTCGGCCTCCACCACCCCCCGGCCAAGCCGGCGCACCTCCTGCGACAGGTGCTGCTCCAGGACCTGCTGGGTCGATATCCGGTGGGTTTGCTCGAGCAACAATTCGGCCGCGCGGGTGTAAAGCGTCCAGATCAGCGAGTCCTTGAATCCGTTCCACATCTGATTGTTGGTGCCCAGCGAATCGGATCGTGTAAGCAGCAGCAGCATGCGCAACTGATCCATGGAACCCACCCGTTGGGCGAATTCCTGGATTTCGGCGGGGTCGTCCAAGTCGCGCTTCTGCGAAACCTGGGCCATGAGCAGATGATGCTCGACGAGGAAGAGCAAGTTTTCCTCAGCGGCGGGATCGAGTTGAAGGCGCCGGGCCACGCGAGCGGCGATTTTCACCCCGGAGATTTCGTGCCGCTCCCCTTTCTCGGCCTTGCCGGCGTCGTGCAACAGGAGAGCCAGGGACAGCACATGGGGAGCGTCCAATCCTCGAAAAACCTCGAGATAACGCTGATCGGAACACTGCTGATCGTTCCAAAGTTCATCGAGTTTCTCGAGGCAAACCAGCGTGTGCTCATCCACGGCGTATTGGTGAAAAAACTCGTGCTGCACCTTGCACGTAAGACGGCCGAACTCGGGCAGATAACGCCCCAGCAAACCCGCTTCGTGCATCTCGTGCAACACGCGGCCCACCTGGCCGCGATAACCCAGGATTTCGAGAAAGGTGGTCCGCACGTGCTCGTCCTTGAGAAACTCGCGGTCCACCAATCCCAAGCTTTGTTTCACGAGCTGAACGGTGTGGGGATGCAGCACCACCTGGCGGCTTTGGGCATGAAGAAACAAGCGCATGAGCCGCCGCGGGTCCGCCTGGATCACCTGCTCATGCTCGGGATACACCTCCCCGTCGATGAACTTGAAGCCATCGACCGGATACTGGGCCCGTTCCTTGCGCTGCTGGAGAAACTGTTTAAACGTGGGCAGCCGCTTGGGTTGCGGCAGGAGCGCCAATCGCCGCTCGACCGTCTTGGTGGTCAGATACACGTTCCGCATGTGCGCATACAAATCGCCCATGAACTCCTCCAGCCTCCCGCTGGGGGAGCGGCTGGAATAGCCCAAGCCCGTCGCCACGGAAGGCTGAAAGCTCTTATGCAACACATCGATCCGCTTCGCGTAGCGGAAATGCAGCTCGTTGCGCACACGGAGAAGAAAATCATGCGCCGCATGAAGCGCCTCCCGCTCTTCCGCGGTGATGTGTTTCTGGGACTCAAGCGCCTCCAAGGAACGCGCCCCGTACCGAAACCGCGCCATCCACAGCAGGTTCTGGTAGTCCCGCAGCCCGCCACACCCGTTCTTGAGGTTGGGCTCCACCATGCAGGCCGAATTTCCAAACTTGGAACGGCGATCGATCTGATCTTGCAGCCGCATCTCGATGTATTCGTTCTCGTGGCCATGAACGCACTTGTCCGCCAAAACTTTCGAAAACTCGGAAAAAAGGCCGCGGTCTCCCGCCAGCAGTCGAGTTTCCAGGAAAGCGGTTTTTGAAACCATGTCCTGATTGGCATGCCGAATCGCCTCGTCGATCGAAAAGCAGAGGGGATTCGACTCCAACCCCAAATCCCAGAGCAATCCCTCCCCCGCCACACACTGCACCCAGGGATGATCCCTGACACCTTTCTTTAACGTTCCGTCGTGGAGAAAAAGAAGGTCCACGTCGCTGCAGGGGCTCAGTTCCTCGCGTCCGTACCCGCCATGAGCCACCACCGCCAGCCGGGGCAACCGCGCCGGCGATCCGTTCCCCAAGGGAATCCCGGCCAGCACCGAAGCGAGAAACAAATCCAGAGCCCCCGAGCATGCCGTGCAAAGCTCCCGCCCGCCCGCGCCCTCCTCATGCCATTCTCTCAAGCGGCGATTCGCCCAGGGAAGAAACTCTTTGAAGCGCGGGAGCGCGTCGCGAACATGGGACTCCGGAGCGACCGCCAGTTTCAACGCGGCCTCGGTCCGGATGACATCGAAAACTCGGGACACCGGGACAGGTTCAGCCAGGGTAGAACGGATTGTGCTCGCGCTCCTGGCCCACGGTGGTCAGCGGTCCGTGCCCGGGGCAGATGAGCGTGGAGGGCGGCAGGGAAAGGATCTGTTCGCGAACCTTTTGCTTGGCCAGCGGGCCATGATCCTTGGCTCCTCCCATGGATCCGGCAAAGATCGCGTCACCCACCACGGCGAGGTTGGGCGCGTCGTCCGGGAAATTCCCCACCACATACGTCACCCCGTCCTCCGCGTGCCCCGGAGTATCGCGATTGGTGATGCGCAGGCTCCCGACCTGGACAAAGTCGTTGGGGCGATTGCGTTGGTCCGGCGGGGCGGCCTTGATGTTGGAATGCAAGCGGACGTTGGGGTAGCGGTCGCGGAGCGGCTGCAAGGCTGCCAGATGATCCGCATGGCTGTGCGTGATGAAGAGGTGTTTGAGATCCAGGCGATGCTGGTCCAGCAACGCCACGATGGGAGCGGCGTCGAATCCCGTATCAAAAAGAGCGGCTTCGCGAGTCGCCTCATCCCAAATCAAGTAGGCATGCACGGCCATGCCGTCCCCTTCCGTGGTGATTTGCCGAAATTCCCGCCACGCGGAAAGCACGGGTGGCGTGGGCAGCCAGCCTTGACCGATCTTCTCTGCCCGCTTGCCGTCGATGCCCAACAGCCCACCCAGCTTGATCAAGTCAGGCGTTCGGGCGCACTTGCCGGTATCTTCCAATTGTCCGTAGTCAGACTCGGACAGTCCGGCCACGCGAGCCGCATCCGCCAATTCAACCTTCGCCATCATGCGCGCTTTGCGCAGCACATCGCCCAAATTGTCTTCAAGGTTCATGGCGAAAGTTTAGGCGGGCGGCAAGCGTCCGGCAACGCCAGACTGTCCGAAAGGGCCACCCCATCAAGACGCGCGTTGCGGTCTTACCGCGAGGATTTGGCGTCCAGGCGAGTCGCGACTTCCTGGGCCAGCACCTCGTAGGCGGAAGCCCCTGCGCTGTACTTGTCATAGTCGAGGATCGGTTTCCCGAAACTGGGCGCCTCCGCCAGCCGGGTCGTGCGGGGAATGACGGTCTCAAAAACCTGGCTGCCGAAATGTTCGCGAACCTCTCCCACCACTTGCTGGGAAAGGCGCGTTCGCCCGTCGAACATCGTCATCACCACGCCCAGCAAAGCCAGCCCCGGATTCGCTCCGTTGTCGCGCAACTGTTGCAGCAGCCGGGTAATCATCGAGATCCCCTCCAGGGCGTAGTATTCGCATTGCAAGGGAACGAGCAAATAGTCCGCCGCGCAAAACGCGTTGAGCGTCAGAATGCCGAGCGAAGGGGGACAATCGATGAGAATCAGTTCGTGCGTCTGCTCCGCTTGCAATGGAGCGAGGGCCATCTTGAGCCGCTCCAAATGGCGGTCCAACCTCGCGACTTCGATCTCCGCTCCGCACATGTCCACCTCGCTCGGAATGATGCACAAACGCTCGTAACGCGTGGAAACTCGCTGGGAAGCGAGCGGTTGTTCTCCCAACAACGACGGGTAAGCGCTTCGTCCGGCCACCTTCTCCACGCCAAGCCCGCTCGTGGCATTGGCCTGGGGATCCAAATCGAGCAAAAGGACGTTTTTCCCCATCGCGGCCAGACTGGCGGCCAGGTTGACGGCGGTGGTGGTCTTTCCCACCCCTCCCTTTTGATTCGCGACCGCGATCACTCGTGCAGGCATGCGACTATAGAAAAGCCTGCCGACTCGGCTGGCAAGGCTTTCAACTAGCGTTGAACGTCGGCCTCCAGCAGTTCTCATTTGGGTGGGTGGGGCGCGTCACTCCGTGCGCGCCGCCATTGGAATCACCCGGTTTCGGCGCGCAGCGGAGTGCGCGCCCTACCTTGATCAGTCAAAATGAGAACACCCCGGACTTTCTCCGCGCGTTGCGTCCATGAATCTCAGCACGTGGAACTGCTTCATAATTAAGGGTGGCGATTTGAGGTTCATGGGCAGAACGGCTGGTCGTCCGCCAAACGCTATGGACCCAATCGACCGCTTCTGCCATCCTTCCATCCATGGTCCATTCCGCCCGCTTGACTTGGAAAACGGTTCTTTCGCGCGTCTTGGGCTTGCTCAGTTTCGGATTCCTGATCGGCAGTTCGGCGCCCGCCCAAGCCGCGGCCACGGTCGACTTCCAAAAAGACATCCGCCCCATTCTTTCCGACCACTGTTTCAAATGTCATGGACCGGACGAGGCGGAACGCAAAGGCAAACTCAGGCTCGACACCCGCGAGGGCGCTCTGCAGACCGCTTCGGGTCAGGTCGTCCTCGTTCCGGGCAACGCCAAAGCCAGCCCGCTCTGGCAAAGGTTGGTGACGTCGGATCCGGACGAGAAGATGCCCCCGGCCCAAGCGAAAAAGCCCCTGACAGAGGCCCAAATCGCGAAGATCCAAACTTGGATCGATCAAGGCGCGCCCTACGCCTCGCATTGGGCGTTTTCTTCGCCGACACGCCCTCCCATTCCGTCCATCCCCGATTCCAAACCCTCCCCGCATCCCATCGATGCCTTCGTCAAAGCCCGGCTGGAACGAGAGAAACTCTCCATGGCGCCGGAAGCCGACCGCACCACGCTGCTACGACGGCTTTCCTTGGACTTGATCGGCCTGCCTCCCGCGCCTTTCGAAGTGGGCGCCTTCAACGCCGACCGGAGCCCCGGGGCTTACGAAAGGCAAGTGGACCGCTTGTTGAAGTCCGAACACTACGGCGAGCGATGGGGGCGGCACTGGCTGGACGCCGCGCGTTACGCCGATTCGGATGGGTTCGAGAAGGACAAATCCCGGGCCGTCTGGTTTTATCGCGACTGGGTCATTCAATCCCTCAACCGGGACCTGCCTTACGACGCATTCCTCGTCGATCAAATTGCCGGGGATCTGCGTCCACGAGCCACTCAGGACCAAATCGTCGCCACCGGTTTTCTTCGCCACGCGATGTTGAACGAGGAAGGCGGGGTGGACCCCGAGCAATTTCGGATGGATGCCATGTTCGACCGCATGGATTGCATCGGCAAGAGCGTCCTCGGCCTGACGATTCAATGCGCCCAATGCCACAACCATAAATACGATCCCCTCACCCAGGAGGAGTATTACAAATTGTTCGCGTTTCTGAACAACGACCATGAAGCCCAGCGGGTCGTTTATGCAGCGGATGAACTGATGAAGATCGAGGAAATCAAACGTTCGATCGGCGAGCATGAATCCAGGCTGCGGGAGGCTCATCCCAACTGGGAGGAGCAGATGGCCGTCTGGGAGCGCGGACTCAAGGCGCCTGATCGCTGGACCAGTCTTTCGCTCACGAACGCCGGCGATCACGGCCAGCGTTACCTCGCGCAAGCCGATGGCTCGATCTTGGCCCAAGGCTACGCTCCCACGAAATTCACCACCCACCTGCGCGGCCACCTCACCGAAGCGCACATCGGCAGCTTCCGAATCGAGCTCCTGAACGATCCCAACTTGCCTTGCAACGGCCCGGGACGCTCGTTCATGGGTACCTGCGCGTTGACAGAGTTCGCCGTCGAAGCCACCGATTTGGCAGAACCCACCAACAAAATCACCGTCCGATGGACCAAGGCGACGGCGGATTACGCCAATCCGGAACGGGAGCTGGAATCGAATTTTTACGATAAAACGGACAAGCGCCGGGTCACCGGCCCCGTGAGCTTTGCCATCGACGGCAAGGACGACACCGCCTGGGGCATGGACGCCGGACCCGGTCGGCGGAACGTCCCGCGACAGGCCGTTTTTGTTCCCGAAAAGCCGCTGCGTTTTCCCAAGGGCGTCATCCTGGATCTCAAACTACGCCAGAACCATGGCGGGTGGAATTCAGACGACCACATGAACAACAACCTCGGCCGATTCCGGCTGAGTTTTGCCGAGTCCACCCAAGCGGAAGCGGATCCCCTGCCGCCCAGGCTCCGTGAAGTCCTCGCCAAACCAGCTTCGGAAAGAACGCCGGCTCAGAAATTGGCGCTCTTTTCCCACTGGCGGGCAACGGTTCCCGCCATGGCTCCCATCAACGAAAAAATAGAGCAGCTCTGGCAGCAATGGCCGGCTGGGTCCACAACTTTGACCTTCCAATCCCGCGACGAACCCCGCATGACCAGCCTGCTCAAGCGCGGGGACTGGCTCAAACCCCTGTCGAAGGTGGACGCGGGCGTGCCAGCCTTCATGCACCCGCTCCGCCCCGGCAGCGAACCCGCGCGCATGCGCTTCGCGCTGTGGCTCGTGGACCGAAGTTCGCCCACCACGGCACGGGTCATCGTGAACCGCGTCTGGCAAACCTATTTCGGCACCGGGTTGGTGGCGTCCCCCGAGGACTTCGGGGTCCAGAGCGAAGCCCCTTCGCATCCGGAACTGCTCGATTGGCTGGCCGTGGAATTCATGGATACCGGCTGGAGTTTGAAAAAACTCCACCGCCTCATCGTCACTTCCAAAACCTACCGCCAGCATTCGCGCGTCAGCCAGGAACTCCTGGAAAGGGATCCCTACAATCGACTTCTGGCTCGCGGCGCGAGGCTGCGGGTCGAGGGAGAAATCGTGCGGGACATCGCGCTCGCGGCCAGCGGCCTGCTCAATCCCAAAATCGGAGGGCCGTCCCTCTTTTCGCCCGCACCCGAATTCCTCTTCCAACCTCCGGCGAGTTACGCCCCTTTTCCCTGGAAGGAGGAAACCGGGCCGGACCGGTATCGCCGCACCGTCTACACCTTCCGCCGCCGTTCCACCCCTTACCCTTCCCTGCAAATCTTTGACACTCCGAACGGTGACGCGGCGTGCGTGCGCCGTTTGCGCTCCAATACGCCCTTGCAGGCGCTCGTCGCCCTCAACGACCCGGTCTTTGTCGAATGCGCCCAAGCCCTCGCCAAAACCACGCTCGATCACGGCGGCAATTCTGACTCCGAACGCGTTCGCTACGCCTTCCGCCGAGTGCTCTCCCGCGCTCCCTCGAAAGACGAGGAGCGGGAACTCCGCGGCTTGGTGGAACGACAGTCAAAACGCCTGGCCGAAGGCTGGATCTCGGCCTCCGAGATCGCCACGGGCAAATCCGCCCCGCCTCAGGGATTGAAGGGATCCAGTCCAACTCAATGGGCTGCCTACACCGTTTTGGCCCGGGTGCTGCTGAATTTGGACGAGACCATGACGAAGGAATAGAAAGACCAGCACGCTCATGAATAGAACCACACGGTCGCAAGACTTGGCTTTGGAGTATCGGCGCTACCGGACGCGGCGATGGTTTTTCCGGGAGTGTGGAGTCGGTCTGGGCTCCATCGCGTTGGGCTCGCTCCTCGCGGATCCCACGCTGCAAGCCGCCGCCCAAGCAGGATCCAATCCCCTCGCCCCCAAGCATCCCCACTTCCATGGGAAGGCCAAACGGGTCATTTACCTCTTCATGGCGGGCGCACCCAGTCATCTGGAACTCTTCGATTACAAACCCGAACTGGCCAGGTTCAACGGCAAGTTGCCGCCCGCGGAACTGCTCCAAGGTTACAGGGCGGCGTTCATCAACCCCCAATCCACGCTGCTCGGACCCAAGTTCAAGTTTGCCCGGCACGGAAAATCCGGCGCCGAACTCAGCGAACTCCTCCCGCATCTGGCGGGCGTGGTGGACGACATCGCGATCGTGAAATCGCTCCATACCGAGGCGTTCAATCACGCTCCGGGACAAATCTTCATGAACACCGGGTCGCAAATGTTCGGACGACCCAGCCTGGGAGCGTGGACCACCTACGGTTTAGGGAGCGTTTCCTCGGATCTGCCGGCGTTCGTGGTCTTCAGCTCCGGCTCGAAAGGCACCAGCGGCGGCGCGTCCAACTGGGGCTGTGGATTCCTCCCCTCGCTTTACCAGGGCGTGCTGTTCCGGAATTCAGGCGATCCCGTGCTCTATCTGTCCAATCCCAAAGGCATGGACACCGAAGTACAGCGCGATTCCCTGGATGTCCTTCGCAAGTTGAACGAGAAGCGCCTGGGTGCGGTGGGCGATCCTGAAATTGCGACGCGCATCAATGCCTATGAAATGGCCTATCGCATGCAATCCGCGGCCCCGGAGCTGATGGATCTTTCCAAAGAACCGAAGTCCGTGATCGAAGCTTACGGCGCGGAACCCGGCAAAGCCTCGTTTGCCAACAACTGTTTGCTCGCACGCCGGTTGGTCGAGCGAGGCGTCCGTTTCGTCCAACTCTTTCACGAAGCCTGGGATCAACACGGCAATTTGGTCAAAGACCTGCAGAAAAACTGCCGTGACACGGATCGAGCCTGCGCCGCCCTGGTGAAAGATCTGAAGGATCGCGGCATGCTGGAAGATACCCTGGTCATCTGGGGGGGCGAATTCGGCCGCACGCCCATGGTGCAAGGCGGAGACGACGGGCGGGATCATCACCCGAATTGCTTCACCATGTGGATGGCGGGAGGCGGAACGAAGCCCGGTATCTCTTACGGGGAATCGGATGAATTGGGATTCAATGCCTCACGCGACAAGGTCCACGTGCATGACCTGCACGCCACCATCCTGCACGCGCTGGGTTTCGATCACACCAAACTGACCTATCGATTCCAGGGCCGAGATTTCCGCCTCACCGACGTGCACGGCCACGTCGTCAAAGATCTGTTGGCCTGAAGTTTGGCCGGCATTCAAGCTGAGAACGTTTGTTCGCGAGCCGGGCCGACGGAAACGATCGATAACTTCGCGCCCGTCAACTCCGCGACGGCCTTGAGATACTGGCGTGCCGCCAGCGGCAGATCCTTCCACCGCCTCACCGATTCGGTGGAACGCCGCCAACCGGGGAATTCGACATAGATCGGACGGCAAGCCGCAAAATCCTCAATGCGATTCGGAACATGATCCAATCGGCGCGACCCAACGCGGTAGCCGATGCACACCTTGACGACTTCGAGCGTGTCCAACCCGTCGAGATTCGTCACCGCGATATCGTCAATCCCATTGACGATCGCCGCTTGCCGCGTCACCACCGCGTCCAGCCAGCCGCAACGGCGGGCTCGACCTGTCGTGGCGCCGAACTCGCGGCCCATGCCGTGCAAAAGATCACCCAGGGCCGGATCCTCCGTCGGCAGCGGACCTTCACCCACGCGAGTCGTATAAGCCTTCATCACCCCCACCACGCGATCGATGCGGTTGGGCGGAACCCCGGACCCCGTGCAAGCCCCTCCCGCCGTCGTATTCGAGGAAGTCACGAACGGATAGGTTCCGTGGTCGATATCCAGAAACGTTCCTTGCGCGCCCTCAAAGAGAACTTCAGCGCGCCGCCGGGTCGCCGCGTGCAGGAACACGACGGTGTTGGTCACATGGGGACGCAATCGCGAAGCCGCCTTGGTCAGGTCCGCCAAAACCTTCTTGAATGAAAGCGGCCGGACTCCTCCCGCCACGAGCACCCGGTTGTTTTCCTCAACGCGTTCCCGTAACAACTCTGGAAAGCGTTTCGCATCCAGGAGATCGATGACGCGAAGGCCCACTCGCGCGGCCTTGTCCCCATAAGCCGGTCCGATCCCGCGCTTGGTCGTTCCGAGTTTGCGCGATCCCTTGGCCAACTCGCGCAAGGCGTCGAGTTCGCGGTGATAAGGCAACACGACGTGGGCCGTTTCGCTGAGCCAAAGGCGTCCAGCCACCTCGATGCCAAGCTTCTTCAATCCGTCGATCTCGCCCACGAGCGATACGGGATCCACCACGACGCCGTTGCCGATGACGCAGATTTTGCCCTGGCGCAGAATGCCGGACGGAATCAGGTGGAGGACATATTTGTCCCTGCCCACATAGACGGTGTGCCCGGCGTTGTTGCCGCCTTGCGAACGAACGACGATTTCAGCCCCCTCGGTGAGGACGTCGATGATCTTACCCTTGCCTTCGTCGCCCCATTGAGCGCCGACGAGGATCGTATTGGCCATATGCGCGAATCGAATTGAGCCCTCGCCGCAATGAAAAAGCCCCGAACGTTCCAGTCGGGGCTCTCATGCGGCGGAAACGCTGTGACCCTAGGCAAGCTTCAAGGACCCTGTCAAACACCTTTGTCCCGTTGAGTTCGACGCCGGTGCATCCCGATGTTGCCGGTGATGCAGGTAGGGCGCGTCCGTCCCGGCGCGCCGCCGGAGCATGATGTTTTGCATCCCGTGGGCGGCGGGCTGGGACAGGCCCGCCCTACCAACAACATCGGGATACACGGGTTCGACGCGGTGCCTCCAGAGGTTGTCGGTGACCGGGTTATCGTGGTCACGCAGACAGCCCTGTCTGCTGTTTCGCAGGCTGCCCAGCCTGCGCCACACGACAAACAACCTCTGGATGCACTGGCTCGACGGCTCGACGCATGCACGGGCAAACGTTTGCGGCAACGCGAGACGACAAAGCCTCCTCCCGAGCGGCGCGAGTCGGCGCCTTGAACCGGAAATTTCCTTTTGGTCGCGGATCACGGGAGCAGCTTCCGGATCCGAGAGAGCGTATCCCGGCCGCCTCGTCGGGTGGCTAGAGAAGTTCGATCACGATGGCGGTTGTGTTGTCCCGTCCGCTGTTCCGGACCGCATGGGCAACCAACTTTTCCGCCGGGTCTTCCTTGGCGGGCCAAGGAACGGATGGACGCAGCACATCGAGCAGGCCGGTGTCGAACAAGCCATCGATGAGACCGTCGCTGCAAATGAGAAACTTGTCGCCCGCCTCGCATTTCACCACGCCCACCTGCGGATCGACAAATTGATTCCCGCCCCCGAGCGCCTTCTGCAGCACGTTCCTTCGGGGATGCGTGCGTGCTTCCCGATCGTTAATCTGCCCCGTGCGCAACAACCAACCCACATAGGTGTCATCCTGGGTGACTTGTTTCAACTCCCCCGTGCTTTGGGGAAGATAGTAAATCCGGCTGTCCCCCACGTGCCCCAAGTACATTCGCCCGGGCACAAACCAGCACAGGCTCAGCGTGGATTCCATCCCCGCACACTCGGCATACACCCGTCCGTGCTCAATGAGCGTGCGATGAATCTGGTCGAACAACTCGGCCAGCACATCGGGGATGCCCGCCTCCAGGCCGGCAGCCGCCAACTGAAAACACCGCGGCAAAAGCGTGGTGAGGCGTTCCGTGGCAATGTGGCTCGCGTATTCCCCGGCGTTGGCCCCACCCATGCCATCACTGACCGCGAAGGCGAAATCAACCGACGCGCTCGAAATCTCGCCGCTCTTGCCCAGGCGATGAATCTCTTTGCCGTCGTACATCAAACCGAGAAAGGAATCCTCGTTGTTCTTGCGATAGCGACCGACATCAGTCCAGCCGTGCCAGCGCAACCGGCCTTTGGGTTTTCCGCGTTTGGCGTAAGACATGAAATAAACAAATCAACCGGGCTGAAGAATGGTCGCGAATTCGAAATCAATGACGCAAAAACGTCCGTCCGAGGGACGATAGGTCACATTGCGCATCTCCGGGTCGTCGTGACGGACACCGAAACTCTCCAACTCCGCGAAGAGTTCCCTCGTCCGTTTCTCGTCCAGGTGATCCACGCGTCCACCGCAACTGGACGTAATGAGCTTCAATTGCCCGGCATCGGCCTCCAGCACCCGCGGCACAAAAAAACATCCCTTTCGCTCGAGGTAACGCAGCACCTTGACCTCGTTGGCGAAACGTTCCGCGGCGTTCGGACCGTGAAACACCTTTACGACGCGTCCGTCGTAGGTCAGATGCACGGTGGATCGCAAGGTGTCCTTGACTTTCAGCATGGCGGGCGGTCGTGGTGATGACGGGACTCGTTAAAATGGGATGATCGGAAATGAAACCGGTGTTCCGCCCAAGGAATTCATGGCTGAGCGGTCAAATGCAAGATCGGAACGTCTCCGTGTCTCGTTTTGATCAGATTGCGCAAAAATCGCCACCATCGCAGAAGGAAAGTCGAAAGCCCATGGAGACCCCGATCCATCGATACACGATTGATGATCAATCACAAACATCGACCAAACCGGAGCGATCATGAAAAGAACTTGCGATGGGCACGCATGGTGCTCATGGTCGGCCGTTCAAAGTGCTTTTCGGGGGCTCCGGCTCCCGCGAGATTAGAACCGTACAAACCCAAAAATACTCAGCGCACATGGCCAAATACAAACTCGAATACCTCTGGCTCGACGGCTACGAACCCGTCCCGAACATCCGCGGTAAGACGAAAGTGGCGGATTACAACAGCTTCCCGAAACTGGATCAACTTCCCCTCTGGGGTTTCGATGGCAGTTCCACTCGCCAGGCCGAGGGACACAGCTCGGATTGCATGTTGAAGCCCGTCGCGCACTTCCCCGATCCCACCAAAAAGAACGGCGTGCTGGTCATGTGTGAAGTCATGATGCCGGACGGCAAGACTCCGCACGCGAGCAATTCCCGCGCGACCATTCTTGATGACCCGGACGCTTGGTTCGGTTTCGAACAAGAATACTTTCTCTACCAAAACGGAGTTCCCCTCGGCTTCCCCTGTGGCGGCGGTTATCCTTTTCCTCAGGGCGAGTACTACACCGGCGTGGGCTACCGGAACGTCGGCGACGTCGCCCGCGAAATTGTCGATACGCACCTCGACCTCTGCCTGGAAGCGGGCATCAACCACGAAGGCATCAACGCCGAGGTCGCCAAAGGACAATGGGAGTTCCAAATCTTCGGCAAGGGTTCCCGCAGCGCGGCGGATCAAATGTGGGTCGCACGCTATCTCATGATGCGCCTCTGCGAAAAATACCGTGTCGACGTGAATTTCCACTGCAAACCTCTCGGCAAAGACGTGGATTGGAACGGCTCGGGCATGCACACCAATTTCTCGACCAAACACATGCGTGAAGTGGGCGGCAAGGAATACTTCGAAGCGCTGATGGCAGCCTTCGACAAATACAAGAACGAACACATCGCCGTGTATGGTCCGGACAATCATCTCCGCCTCACCGGCCTGCACGAAACTCAATCCATCGACAAGTTCAACTATGGCGTGGCCAACCGTGGCGCCTCGGTCCGCGTCCCCCATAGCTTCGTGAACAATAACTATCGCGGCTACCTCGAAGACCGCCGCCCCAACAGCCAGGCGGAACCCTACAAGGTGACCAGCCGCATCCTGCAAACGATTGCGACGGTACCGACCAAGGCCGCCAAGCCGTCGAAGGGCAAATAACCAGCGGCTTCCGAACGGCATTCATAAACCAGCGCCCGCAAGGGCGCTGGTTTTTTTTCTGCCGCCCGCATCCAGAGGTTGTCGGTGACCG
>Ga0194132_10001268_pt1 | contig 51227 bp, 48 predicted proteins | sample TA2KigOf80mmetaG_FD_148612 | JGI IMG/M metagenome (GOLD analysis project Ga0194132, IMG submission 148612) | Freshwater microbial communities from Lake Tanganyika, Tanzania - TA2015054 Kigoma Offshore 80m | ecosystem: Environmental > Aquatic > Freshwater > Lake | place: Tanzania: Lake...
AGGCGGGGCGGGAGGGCTGGCGGGGCGGGTTGGAAGGGCGGGCATAGGGTTGGGACGGTGAGGTAGGTCGCGGAGCCATGGGGCGGGAGGGGGTGGAGGCGGTCTCAGGAGTATCGGTGGAGGCTTCGACGACGGCGAGTTCCAGGGGGAGGCTGGAGGAGGCGTCCAGCTTCATGTTGGCCTGGCCGAGGGCTTTGAGGCATTTCATGGTGCGGTTGATATGGGTCTTGCCGGCGAGGGTCTGGACGTCACGAAGGGTCTCGGCTTCCAGATCCAGGGTATCGGCGGCACCGGACTGGACCATGAGGACGGCGCGGAGGAGTTCCAGGGACTGGCGGTGGAGGGCGCGGACATCCGCGCCGTTCTGGGCGGCGCGGGCGATGGCGCCGAGGGCGGCGGCGGAATTGCCGGAGAGGAGGTAGCCTACCAGGTCTTTGGCGGCCTGGGAGTGGCCGAGGCCTAAGACCTCCTGAACGGCTTCCAGGGTGACTTTGTGACCATAGGAGACTGCTATTTGCTCGAGGAGGTTTTCGGCGTCGCGGAGGCCGCCGTTGGCGGCGCGGGCCAGGGCGAGGAGAGCTTTAGGGTCGGCGTCGATGGACTCCTGGTCGCAGATAAAGCGGAGCTTGGCGCCGATGACTTCCGAGGAGAGCCTTCGGAAGTCGAAACGCTGACACCGGGAGGTGATGGTGGCGAGGATTTTATGGGGCTCGGTGGTGCAGAGGACGAAGATGACGTGGGGAGGAGGCTCCTCCAGGGTCTTGAGGAAGGCGTTGGAGGCGGCCTCAGTGAGCATGTGGGCCTCATCCACGATATAGACCTTGTACTTGCCTTCGGTGGGAGAGAAGTGGACCTTGTCACGGATGCCCCGGATCTCGTCGATGCCGCGGTTGGAGGCGGCGTCCATTTCGATGAGGTCCATGAAGCGGCCGGCGTCGGTGGAGAGGCAGATGGGACAGGCGGTGTCAGGCTCGCCACCGGAGGGATGCCGGCAGTTGAGGGCCTTGGCGAGGACTCGCGCGGTGGTGGTCTTGCCGGTGCCTCGGGGGCCGCAGAAGAGGTAGGCGTGCCCGACGTGGCCTCCGGCGACGGCCTGCCGGAGGACGGTGGTGACGTGCTCCTGGCCGGTGACCTGGGCAAAGGTCTTGGGGCGCCACTTTCGATAGAAGACCTGGGAGGTCATAGGCGGTGGGGGACTCCTGGAGAGGGGGCTATGGGGACACTATAGCAGATTGGGGGAGGGGGAAGGGAAGGGTGGAGAGGGACGGGTTTCCAGGCGGGACGGGGGTAGGAGAGGTGAGAAGAGGGGAGAGGATTAATAGGAAGGGAGGGTATCTCAATGGGGAACGGTCGTGGGAGACGGTATAGCCTGTCGGACGGAGCGTAGTGCTAGTGTTTCACCCTCACTCTCCACGGCGAGTCTTCGACCTTAATCCTCTCCCATCAAGGGAGAGGAAATATAAGAAAAAGCTTGGGGCTAGGCATGGAGGCGCTCCTTAATCTCCTCGATACTGGCCGCTTCACAGAAGAGGGCAAGGGCCTCTTGTAGGTTACAGGTGGCTTCTTCGGCGGTATGGCCCTGGCTGGCAATGTCCAATTCTGGGTAGAGGGCAACGTACCAGTCTCCTTCACGTTCAACTACTGCGGTTCTTGACGCACCGTAGCCATAGTTACACCTGGGATGAACTTTAACGACATTTTACCATCATATGAAGACGTGGCCTTCAGGGGCTAGGAAGTTTGTAGAGGTTCTGCTCTGCAATGACCATGTTCTCTTCTTGCGGGTGGCGTTCCGGCGGTTGTAGCCAATGAGGTGGGCGAGGGCGTTTAGGACTAGTCTGAAGATGTGTCCTGACGTTTTGGGAAATGGGACGTTTTTATAGGTGTATAGACTAAGAGATAGCATAGAGTCTCTCCTCCTCCTTAGGGTCGCGAAAGCGGCCAACCTCCCCAAGCCGCCAGGGCGGGCGCCTACCCCCTCGTCCTGGCGGTATTTCTTTTTGGGGGAGGGGGTACGGGAAGGGGACAGAGAGGTGTGATTGTGCCTGACGGACGGAGCGTAGAGCTAGTGTTTCACCCTCTCTTCCTTCGACCAGGCTCAGGACGGCGTCTGTTCTCCCCTATCAAGGGGGAGAAGGGGTAAAGGGGGCTATTGAGGGATTGGCAGGAGGCGAGGATAGAGTGTAATGGTGGCAGGCGTATCGTTGAGGTTTCTCCCGCCTGAGGCGGGTCGAAATGACGTAACACCCTAATCCAACCACGCCCACGGATAGAGAGGGAGCCGGGGCCTAGCTACGAGGTAGGTAGTGCTGGGCATAGATCCTTCGACTTCGCTCAGGATGACAGGACTTGTTTTATTGAGTCACCCTGGGCATGTTCAACGGACACTTTCGGCAGGGAGGGTTAGGAGGTGGGGGGACGGAGGTGGGACCAGGGTTGGGCGGACTCAAAGGCGGCGGAGGCGGCGAGGACGGCGGGTTCGTCGCGAAGGGAACCGACGATCTGGAGGCCGATGGGCAGGCCATCAACGAAGCCGCAGGGGACGCTGGCGGCGGGGTTGCCGGTGAAGTTGAATGGGAAGAGGGTGGCGTAGAAGCCCCACATTTTGCCGACAGGTTTGCCGTCGATGACATGGGGCCGATGGCCGCAGGGGAAGGGAGGGACGGCCAGGGTGGGAGTTAGCAGCAGGTCGTATTTTTTGAAGAAGTCGCGGGTGTAGAGCTGTAGGCGCTGGAGAGCGGCGAGGGCGGCGGCGTACTGGAGGCCGGTGATTTTGGCGCCGTTTTCGATGCCTTCTCTGAGGTAGGGCATCATGAGGTGGCCTTTGTCCAGGTACTGGCCGTAGTTGGCATAGTCGTAGACACCGACAAGGGTAGTCATGAGGTCGCGGACTTCCTGGATGTCGATTTTGTAGACGTTGTCGTCGACGGAAGCGCCGAGGGACTCGAAAACGCGGGCGGCCTTATAGCAGACGTCGCGGACTGATTTTTCGACGGGGATGGAACCGAGGTCGGAGCTGTAGGCGATTCGTAAGCCTTTCACACCCCTGCTGAGGGCGGCGGAGAAGTTTGGGGGTCGAGACATGATGGTGCCGACGGGGGAGGCCTGGGGGTGAGGGCCGGCCATGACCTGGAGGAAGAGGGCGGCGTCGGCGACGGTGCGGGTGAGGGGGCCGTCCTGGGAGTAGAACACGGGGTTGAAGCTCATGGGGCCGGTGTTTCTGCGGGGGACGCGGCCCAGGGAGCCCATGATGCCGTAGATGCCGCAGAAGGACGCGGGGACTCGTATGGAGCCGCCGCCATCGGTGCCGTGGGCGATGGGGTTGAGGCCGGCGGCGACGGAGGCGCCCGCGCCGCCGCTGGAGGCGCCAGCGACCATCTTGGTGTTCCAGGGGTTGCGGCAGAAGTCGCCGAGCTTGTTTTCGGTGACGCCGCCGCCGTGGCCGAATTCCGGGGTGTTGGTCTTGCCAAGGATGATCGCACCGGCGTTTTTTATTCGGGTGACGACGAAGTCGTCCTGGTCGGGGACCCAGTCCTTGAGGATAAGGGAGCCTTTGGTGGTGCGGAGGCCTTTGGTGGGGAGGAGGTCTTTGATGGAGGTGGGGATGCCATGGAGGGGGCCAAGGCGCTTGCCTTTCATGACGTCGGATTCTGCCTGACGGGCCTGGGCGAGGGCCGATACATCGGCCTGCTCCGAATTATGTGAGTTTGTGGAGCAAGCGCCCTCGTCCGCCACAGTGAGGAAGGCGTTTAGCTTTGAATTGAGGGCGTGGATGCGGTCCAGATAAAGCTGGGTCAGCTCGACGGGGGAGAGTTTTTTGCCGGCGATGAGGCGTCGAAGGTCGGTGGCGGGGGTGAAGGCGAGGTCCTGGGAAGAGGGCATGGGGAGACTCCTAGGGGAGGGTTGGGGAGAGGATAGCATAGGGGATGGGAGAGGCAAAGGAAGGAAAAAGGGAGGCCACGTAAGTAATTGGATATGGCGGCAGTCGGTGTGTGAGTTAACTATATGGGAGGTAATGGTAGCGGACGACACGTTGAGGTTTCTCGACTGCTCCATTCGGCTACGTCCGAGTACAAGCCGATCCGCCACGGCGGACGAGCCCCCCTCCCGATTACATCGGGATTTCGCGATTGAATGGGGTTAAGGTGCTCAAAGATTGAATAGAAACTAAGGTTGGGGAGACTTCGCTCAGGGCTAAAGGCTCACCGAAATGACCCTTCGATCCGCCAGAGGCGGGCTCAGGGCAGGCTCCGCAACCTACCCCGCCACCCACCCGAAAAGAGATGGGACTAGGAAGAAGGGACTAGCCTTGAGGTATCTATTTGAGGTAGTCACAGGAGGGGGAGCGGGGTAGGGTACCTACGGCGGTATGTTTCCAAAGGTCTAGGGAGTTATTTGTAGAGGTAAAAGATGGGCAAAGCATCTCTGGCAAGGGGCGTTATTGTGAGGGTTTTCTCCAAGTGGCTGGTGGTAAGGATTGGGGAGGAGGAGAAGGATATTTACTATTCGATGTCCGGGTTGAGGAAGAAGGACTTGATGATGTTGAAGTGGCGAGGGAAGCCTGTGGAGCTGGTGCTGAGGGGCCCGATGTTGCTGAATGTGTTGTGTCCGATGGAGTTGAGCGCGATGCCGACTCCTGGGTAACTCCTCCCGCTCTGGAGTTTCGGCAGCTTTCGGCATAAAACCAGCCCTGTTCTCATTCGGGATACCATCCCCTGGCCCCTTTCCCGACTGCATCGGGACTGAGTACAGCCTGCTGGAAGGGGAAGAGATAATTAGAACCACAACCCCCTCCTTCGACATACTCAGGACAGCGTCTAACGCCCCCTTCGCCTTCCAGGGGCTTTGCCCTAAAAAGTCCAGGTTTTGAGACACTTTTGAGGCAAGACATGGATTTGCCTCAAAAGTCCAAGAATGGGGTTCCAAACCCAAGATGAAAAGCATAAGTCTGCACTGGTACTTTTAGGGCAGACGGGGGTTTTGAGGCAAAGCCCCTTCCAGGCCGAAGGGGGGACCAGACCAGCCCCCTAAGTCCCCGTCTGTGCAAAAGACTCGTGTTTTCCCATGATCCAGCCCATGATAAAAAGGCTCGGAACTTTCTTTAATGTGCATCACGCGTCTGTTGGAAGGGAAGAGAAAGTAAGATCACATCATCATCCCCCTTCAACAAGCTCAGGGCAGTCCCTAGCCCCTTTCCCGATTGACATAGGGGCCGATCCGCCACGGCGGACGAGCCCCCCTCCCGATTACATCGGGATTTCGCGATTTATATAGGTAAATAGAGGTGTTCCCCGTTTGAATATAAGTCAAGGATGGGGAGATTTCGTCCTGCGGATTCAACTTCTACAAGGTAGGCGAAGAAGGTGAACCAGAGGGGAATGCCTTTTCGCTCATTCTTAACCGCCTATTGCCTTCCAAGCAGTCGAGCACTACGAAGGGGTAAGTATCAGAGGGGGGTGACAAGAGAGAGGGCACGTAGTTGCGGAGGGAGCGGGGGTTAGTTTAGGCCGATGTGGAGGTCCGGGTCGTCAAGAGTGTTCTGGATGGTGATGCGGAGGGATTCCTCGTCGAAGGGTTTGGTGATGAACCTGACGGACTTGTAGCGGAGGACGCGCATGGCGCGGGAGGCGGTGGCAGCGTCTCCATAGGCGGTGAGGAAGATTACAGGGATGCCGAGATGGCTTTGGATGTGGGCGGCGGCGTCGATGCCGTCCATTTCGCCCTGGAGGACAATGTCCATGAGGACAAGGCTGGGCTTGGTCTGTTCAGCCTTTTTTATGGCTTCCTCGCCGGAGGCGACGATGGTGGTGTCGCGGAAGCCGAAGCGGTGGAGTTTGCTCCTGATGTCCAGGGCGGTGATGCGCTCATCTTCGACGATCAGGATGCGGGGCGTCATGACTTTCTTGCCTTCAACATTTCGAAGCATATGTTATATATAGTACCTCCTTTCTGTTCCATTTCGATAGTACCCTGCAGCTGTTGTGCGAGGCCGTTTACGAGCCGCAGGCCCAGGCTGGATGTGTCCCTGAAGTCCAGCCCCGTGGGGAAACCTATGCCGTCGTCACTGACGGTGAGGAGCAAAGCACCGTTCTCCTGTTGGGAGAGGCCGATGATAATGGTCCCTTTTCTATCATGAGGAAATGCGTGTTTAAGGGAGTTGGTGAAAAGCTCGTTAACTATGAGGGCGCAGGGGACGGCGGTCTCCGAGTTGAGGAAGACGCGGTTAGAATTGATCTGAAGGGATATCCTGGCGGAGTCTCCCAGGGCGCGGACCACAGGCGGAAGGGTCTCTTGCAAGTGGTTATCGAAGTCAATGAGGGCCTGGCCGTTTTGGGGGCGGAGGCGGGAGTGGACGGCGGCCAGGGCGCGGAGGCGTCCTTCACTCTCCTGGAGAATGGACTGGCCGCTGGGGTCGGCGATGTTGTCGGCCTGGAGGGAGTTTTTGACTCGATGGTTGATTTCTGAGACAAGGATTTCGGCGCGCATACGGCGGGCTTCTTCCTGGGCTTGCTGGGAGATAAGCATTGCGGTGTCCAGGGCTGTGGCGTACTGGTCTGCCAGGAGACTTAAAAGGGAAAGATCATCGTTGGGGAAAAGGGGATTTCGGCGGGAGAGGACAAGGAGAAACCCAAAGGAGCGACTGGACGTGGCGATGGGAACGACGAGGAGGGCCTTAGCACCGGTGAGGGAGAGGATGCGAATCTCATCGGGCGTCAAATCGGCGGGGTCGGTGGCGACGAGGGACAGGCGCTGGTTGTTGGCGCGAGCCAGGGCGCCGGAGGCTGGGGTAAGGGTCTCGGAGACGAGGGCTTTGAGGTCCGAGGACTGGACTGTGAGTTTGTTCTGAGTGTCGTTCCAGAGGGCGCCAGCGCTGGCGACGCCGCCGCCGACGGCGGTGGCGGTCTTGCAGAGTTCGGAGGCTGAGGCCGCGGCCCGCTCAGCGGGGGGTATTCCCTGGATGGACGCAAGGAATTTGTGGACCTCCGGAAGCTGCCAGGTGCGTCTGAGCCAGCCTGGGGGGACGAAGGCCAGGTAGTAGGCGATGCCAGCGATGACCGGCAGAAAGGCAATGGCGGTTCGAGTTTCGTCAGCGATGGACGGTCTTTCAACGATGACGCCGATCATGGCGAAGGTGGCGGCAAGGCTGGTGTGTATAATGGCAGAAGAATGGAAGGGCAATTGAGAAGAGGGTAAGGGGTATGGTTTACACGGATGAGCGGGTAAAGGAAGCGTGGGCGGCAATAAAGGGACTGAGAGACGAAGGAGAACTGGATAGGTGGAGAGAGGCGCATCAGAAAAACATCGAGTTCATTGACAGTCATTGGGACGAGCTGCTAAAGAAGTATCCCGAACAATGGGTGGCGGTAAAGGACCAGAAAGTCATTGCGCATAATAAAGACCTTATGAAGCTGGCATCTAAATTGCACAAAATGGGCGAAACTAGCAATTACGTAAAAATTGAAGGAATCAGTAAGTGGCGCTGGCAACGGGCCTTGAGGGACTAGCGTTTGATCCCAGGCTTCATGCGCCGCTCAAGGGACGGCACGCTGACCCCATATGTGCTTGGAGAAGTTTTCCTAAGCCGACTAGGTATAACTTTCTACGTTGAGCTTTTAATTGACACCGGGTCAAGCACGACTGTGATTCACCCGATGGACTGGGCTAAACGGCTCCCTAGATATGCCCAGGAATCTCAGAGAGAGTCCATTAGCCTGACAGGAATAAGCGGGTAAAGGCCTTATGCAAGGGAGCCGGTCAGCCTATTTTTTGCAGACCAGACTGGCAAAATTGTTCTGTCCAGGGCGTCGACCATACTTCTTGGAATGCCGCTTCCGAACGAAGACTTGAGAGAAGGCCCTGACTCCTGATGTAGGTAGAGATTTAATGTTGGACGGAGCGCTTAGGATTGATTTCAGGACGGAGGAGGTGGAGCTTGGCATTCCATATATCGAAGAAGAGGGGTAGCAAGGCTTAGCAAACCAGCCATAGACAGCTATACTCTGGCTAAGGGCATATACCCACAGGAGGCAGATAGTGACAAGCACAAAATACAGAGTGGTATCCGCGGACTCGCACATGGACCTGGCGTATTTGCCGAGGGACTTGTGGACGTCCAGATTTCCCAGGGAGATGCGGGACAGGGCGCCCCGGATAATGGAGACGGAAAAGGGGACGCAGTGGGTGGCGGGGAGCATGATTTTGGGGCCGGCGGGTCGACGGCGGTTTAGGGACAAGAGCGATCAGCTTAGTATCGGCCACAGGTTGGAGGAGACGGAGAAGGCGAACCCGGGGGACTCCAGGCTGCGGCTGCAGGACCTGGAGAAGGACGGGGTGGACGCGGAGGTGATGTATGGGATTCTGGGCATGGGGCTGAAGGTGAAGGAGCCGACGCTTCGGGGGCAGATATATCGAGCGTACAACGACTACATATCGGAGTTTTGCGGGGCGGCGCCCGGTAGGTTCTTCGCGCTGGGGTGCATACCGAGCGACAACCCGGAGGAGGCGGCCAGCGAGGTGCGTCGGGTGGCGAAGCTGGGGCTGAGGGGGGCGGACTTTTCGCCCTTCGCGGCGTCGAAGCCGGTGTGGCACCCGATGTGGGAGCCGCTGTGGCAGGCTTGCGAGGAGACGGGGCTGTCGGCGCAGTTCCACATAGCGGGGGGGACGACGAGCGTGGGGATGCAGTTTGGGGAGGCGTCGGCGACGTGCGCGTACGTATGCGTTGCGCCGATGCAGGTGGACGAGGCGCTGGCGTCTATGATATGGAGCAAGGCGCTGGAGCGGCACCCGGGGCTCAAGGTGGTGCTGGTGGAGAGCGGATTCGGGTGGATACCGTACTTGCTGGAGCGGATGGACTACGAGCTGGAGGACAGGATGCACGAGATGGGGCTGAGGATGAAGCCCAGCGAGTACTGGCGCCGACAGTGTTACGCGACGTTCCAGAAGGATTTCGTGGGGATGCGGCTGCTGGATGTAATAGGGGAGGGGAATGTGATGTGGGGGAGCGATTACCCGCACCCGGACGGGGTGTGGCCGCATTCGCAGAAGGTGCTGGGGGAGTTGTTCGAGGGGGTGCCGGAGGGAACGAGACGGAAGATTACGCGTGAGAACGCGGTGAAGTTGTATAACCTGGCGTAGGGGCCAGGGACATGTTGGTATTATCCAACGCTCCTTGTCCCTAATGGAGCCACCATCATCCCCTTATCCCCTTCTTCCATCAGGAAGAAGGGGATGAAAAAATAAGAGCACCTCATCACCCCCTATCCCTCTCTTCTCCTTTGCAATAGGAGAAGAGGGGGGACCTGAGGAGACTAAATTACGCGCGCTCAAAGCTGCCCCATATTCCTACCGCATTCACGGCCCGTGCCTAAAAGGCTGATAATCGGCAGTGGGCTGCGTTAGACTGAGTAGGGGTATTTAGAGAGGCGTGCAATCATGCATTCTTGCATAAATTGGGCGGAGCTTTGCTGAATGATGTGATACTGGGGGCGCTGCAGGGGATTACCGAGTGGATACCTGTAAGCTCGGATGGAACGGTGTCGGCGGTGTATTCGTGGCTGAAGGGCGGGGACCTGGATGAGGCGCTGGCGTACGCTCAGTGGCTGCACCTGGGGACGGCGCCGGCGGCGATTATTGTACTAAGGAAGGATGTGGCAGCTTTGATTCGGGAGGTGGCGCCGAAGCCGAAGGCGCTGTCGCCGCTGTTTAAGTTTCTGGTAGTGTCGACGCTGGTCAGCGCCGCGGTGGGTCTGCCTTTGCTGATTCTTCTGGACGAGACTTTGAATGTGGCGGGGCCGGCCTTGATGGGAGTCATCGGCGGGTTTTTGTTGGTGACGGGGTATGTTTTGTTGAAGCAGAAGGTGACGGGGAACCGGACGCGGGCGGAGCTTTCGCCGACGGACGGGGTGCTGGCGGGGGTGATGCAGGGGCTGGCGGCGCTGCCGGGGATAAGCCGGTCGGGGATGACGATGTCGATTTTGCTGGCGAGGCGGATGGACCGGCAGGAGGCGCTGGTGGCGAGCTTTTTGATGAGCATACCGGCGAGCCTGGGCGGGGCGTTTTACGGGGCGCTGGACAGCGGTTTTGATATAAGGACGGGGCATTGGGCGGGAGCGGCGGCGGCGTTTGTGGTGGGGCTGGTGTGTATTAAGGCGCTGCTAGCGGTGGCGGGTCGGGTGAATTTTGGGGCGTTTGTGGTGGCGGTGGGGGCGCTGATGGTGGTGGGAGCGGTGGTGGAGGGGGTAGTGCAGTAGGGGGGCATCAGGACTGGGCCGGTTATGCCGACGCTGGCGGCGTTTGGAGACGAGGGGAGACGCAGGGCGCGTCAGTGACAAACCGAGGCAGGATGCAGTCATAACAGATTCCCTTCGACCAGGCTCAGGACAGGCCTCGACTGCATCCTTCCGAATACAGAAGGATGCCGCTCGGAATGACAATTCAGCTTCTTATTTCTTAGCCCCAACCCTTCATTAGCAGGGGATGTCTCCAGGGGAAAGAGGAGCTGAGAACAAGCACAACTAGCACTTTATTCTCATATTACTTGCCGAGAGTCTGTTTTATTAGTTCCGACATGCGCTCGCCGATCATGATGGTAGAGGCGTTGGGGTTGGCGCTGACGACGTTGGGCATGATGGAGGCGTCGCAGACGCGGAGGTTCTGGAGGCCGTGGACTCGGCCGTACTGGTCGACGACGGCCGTGGGGTCTGAGGCGGGGCCCATCTTGCAGGTGCCGGACTGGTGCTGGGAGCCGGCGATGTTACGAAGGATCCACTCGTCGAGGGATTTGTCGGAGGCGAGGTGGGAGTCGTCGGGAGCGATGCGAGGGCCGGCGATGCCTTTGAAGGCGGGGTGAGCGCCGATTTTGATGCACATTCGGACGCCTTCGCGCAGCCGCTCCAGGTCGTGGGGGTGGACGGCGTTGAAATCGATTTCGGGAGGGGCGTCGAAGTCGGCGGAGGTGAGGCGGAGGCGGCCGGCGCTGGCGGGGAGTTCGATGGTGGGATTGAGCCATAGCTGGGGCGGGGTCTCCTCAGAGCCGCGGAAGTCGGGGTTGATGGTGACGTCCTTGGGGCGTTTGGAGGCGGAGGAGGTGTAGCGGAGGATAATCTGGCGCTTGTCGAAGTGGGCTTCGTGAGGCCGGAGGTGCTGGTACCGGACCATGGAGTAGAGGTGGTTGCGGAGGTTCTCGCCGACGCCGGGGAGGTTGTGGATAACTTTCATGCCGAGCTTTTTGAGCTGGGCGGCGGGGCCGATGCCGGAATGGAGGAGGAGGAAGGGTGAGCCGACAGCGCCGGAGGAGAGGACGACTTCCGAGGCATCGACTTTGAAGGACTGGCCGCCGCTGATAACTTCGACGCCGACGGCGCGCTTGCCTTTGAAGAGGATGCGACGGGCTTTGGCCTGGCCTTTGAGGGTGAGGTTGAGGCGGTGGTGGTTGGGATTGAGGTACGCCATGGCGGTGTTTATGCGGAGGCCGGCGACATCGTTGACGGGATTGAGGCAGAGGCCCTGGGCCTGGGGGTCGTTGATGTCGGGCATGTAGGGGTAGCCCATGTCTTTGCAGGCCTGGTAGAAGAACTTGGCGGTGGGGAGCATCTTATCGAAGGGGACGCGGCGGATGGGCATGGGGCCGTCCTTGCCGTGGAAATCGCCGCCGAAGTCGGTATCGGTCTCGATGCGTCGAAAGGATGGGAGGACTTTGAGGTAGGACCATTCGGGATTGCCGTCGGCGGCCCAGCCGTCGAAGTCCTCGGGGACGCCTCGGATGAAGAAAGCGCCGTTGATGGCGCTGGAGCCGCCCATGACGCGGCCTCGCCAGAGGGTCTTGTTCCAGGGCTGGTGGGAGTTCATGCGGGAGTCAAAGGCGGAGATGTGGTCGCCGGTGAGGCGGGAGATGTTGCCGTAGCCGGTGCGGACGGCCTCCGGGAACTGTTCGATGGAGGAGAAGTAGGGGCCTTCATCCAGGAGGAGGACGGAGAGGTTAGGGTCCTGGGAGAGGCGGGCGGCGAGGGTGGCGCCGGCTGAGCCAGCGCCGATGATGGCGATGTCGTATTTCACACGGGTCTCCTGGGAGGGTGATGGACAACGGGGGATATGATAGCTCAGTGGAGGGGGTGGGGACAAAGGGGGGGACGGGGAGCGGGCACGGAAACCGCGCCCCTATAGCTAGAATTTCTAAAACTAAAGTTGGTAAGATGGAAAGATAGAAAATCCAACTCAATTGGTGGTGTGAAATGGCAGAAGTTGGGACTAAGAGCAAGGTAGTGAAAACCCTGGGCAAAGGTCAGATAACCATTCCGACGAAGTTCAGGGAGGCCTTAGGGATTGGGCCGGAGACTCTGCTGAGGGTGTCGCTGTTGGATGACCGGTTGGAGATAAGGCCGCTGGAATCTGAAGAAGGAGGCTTGAGGCGATACACAGGGGAGGAGGTAGAACGCTTTCTTCAAGAGGACAAGTTAGACGCAAAGACTGTCAAGCGTGTCAGGGCGCTGTTGAAGCAGGGCAAGCTCTAGGTGGCCTCGGCGCGGGAGCTGGTGTTCTTAGACGCCAGCCTGCTAATCGCGGCGTCCGGTTCCAGTACGGGAGGTTCGGCGGTGGCGATGGAGGTGTGCCAGGGGCGGAAGTTCAGGGCGGTGTTGTCTGAGAGGGTGCTGCTGGAGGCGCGGGAGAACATTTCAGGGAAGATGGGGGAGAACCCTTTGGTGAGGTTTTACAAGCTGCTGGCGGACTTGAATCCGGTGATGGCGCCAGCGGCTACTAAGGCGGGTTTAGGGGAGTGCGCGGAGGTGGTGGGGGCGAAGGATGCGCATGTACTGGCGTCGGCCATAGAGTCGGGGGCGGGATATTTGCTGACGCTGGACAGACGGCATTTTCTGAATGCGCGTGTGAGAGGGGCGCGTTTGAAGGTGCGGATAATGACGCCGGGGGAGTTTTTGAAGGGGCTTGTTGGAAGCAGCTAAAAGGTCTGTTTGGAGCGGGGGTTTAGGACGAGGCAGACTTGGTTTTCTTTCAGGCCCAGGGCATTGCGGACGTTGATCATGGTTTGGAGGGCGGTGTCCGGGGTGGAGGAGCCGAGGGAGTCCATGATATCGGTTAGCTGGCGGCCTTTGGAGGCGACGCCAGGGCAGCGGCGCTGGCAGATTTCATCGAGGGGCTGCCATTTGTCGGGTGGGAGGTGGAACTGGAGCTCGCAGTGGCGCAAGGCCCAGGTGGCCCACCAGAGGGAGCCGGGTTCAGGGACGGGGGCGGTCTCCAGGCCCTGTCGAGCGGTGTTGTAGAGGTGGTTCTGGATGTGCCACCGCTCGAAGGGGAAGGGCTGGAGGATGTTTTCAAGGGCGTGGTGATGGACCATCTCTTCGAGGTCACCGCCGACGCGGGCTTCGTGGGAGTCGGGGGGATAGTGGAGGCCGCGGAGGCTGCGGGGGTAGCCGCGGCGGAGGAGGAGGGTGTGGGTGAGCTCATGGGCGACGTGGCAGGCGAGGGGGCCGGGAGGGAGGTTGAGCCAGGAGGGGAGGTCGTCGGGAAAGTCCGGGTCCCAGGCCTGGTCGCGGAAGATTGAGGGGTGGGCGAGGGCGATGAGTTTTTCTGGGACGGCGATTTCAGGGCCGAGGTCTGCCCAGAAGTCGTCAAAGGGTTGAGGGAGGCGGCGGCCGAGGACTTGCATAACTCGACTTAGTCACTGAATTTTCTGATATCTCTGTATGTACTCTCACTTCTTCGTCTGACGGCGGCTATATCCACTATGCGATCCCTATCATGGATAATATAGATAACTCGCCAGACTCCAACCCTAATTCTAAATGTATTGTCGTCCAGTTTGGAGCATCCCCTGGGCCTTGGGTCAAGGGACAGTTCATTTATGGCCAGGCGAACGCGCTCGCCTTCTCGCTCAGTAAGAGAGTCTATTTCCCGCTGGACTCGTGCGGTACGGAACCTAACGATGTATCTTGGCTTTTCGCCGTTGCTCATATTCATCCAGGGTTATGGCCTCAGACTCAGGAGCCAAGAGAGCTTCTTTGGCGGCCAAGAGGTCCTCCAAGTCCTCCAACTTTTGAAGTATTGCCTCATACTCCTGGTATTTGACCAGAACGGCTTTTGGCTTCCCGTGATGGATTACATACAGGGGAATGCCTTCCTCTTCTAACTGGCCCATGAGGCTTGCCAGGTTTATTTTTAGCTCACTCACATTAACAATCTTGGTAGTCATGCCACACCTCTGAGTACTAACAATCGTACTATATTTGATGCTAGAATTAAAGGCGATTTTTGGTCAATTAGCCAACGACTCCGTAGATGCCAAGCTGACTGAAGAGCTTGAGGGCGTCGCATCCCTATGAGCCTGCGGGTGTTCCTGGTGACTTCGACAGTGATTGACGACATAGCGGCGATTACTGTTCTGGCGATGTTCTACACGGACGAGATCGAATGGGGCAACTTAGCTATCGCAGGCGTATTCCTGATGATGCTGATTGCACTGACGCGCCTTCGCGTGCCGGTCCTGCCTTTCTACATAATCCTTGGCGGACTGATGTGGCTGGCGGTACTCAACTCCGGCATCCACGCGGTTATCGTGGGCGTGGTCCTTGGGGTAATGGTCCCCGCCAGTCCGAGGAGGACAAAGGGGTCCTTCAGCGAGACCGACAGGCGGCTTATAGAGCGGCATGAGAAGGCGGTGGCCGCCGGGAATCATGGCCGCGCTAATGCGATCTTGCGCGAGCTGGAGGACGCGGTGAGCGAGATAGAGGCGCCGGTGGAACGAATGGAACGTTTTGTTCATCCCTGGGTGAGCTATTTGGCGCTGCCGATATTCGCGCTGGCCAACGCGGGCGTGGAGCTGTCGGCGGAGGACTTGCGCGACGGGTTGAGCAGTCCGGTGACGCTGGGGGTGTTCCTAGGCCTGGCGGTGGGGAAAACGGTGGGGGTGTGGGGCTTCTCAAGGGCTGCGGTGGCGCTGAAAGTGGCGCGACTGCCTGAAGGAGCGGGATGGGGTCAGATGCTGGGGATCAGCATGTTGTGCGGCGTGGGTTTCACCTTTGCTATCTATATAGCAGAACTGGCTTTTACCGATCCTAACCCGGCGAAAATGGGGGTGATAGCAGCGTCGGTGACGGCGGGCATAGCTGGATACGCGACGCTGTATTTTTCGGCTAGGGGCCGAGGGTCGAGCCGGCTGAAGGCGGCGTCGATGGCGGAGGCGCAGAGGGAGGAGGCCCGCAGCGCGTGATTATCGACGCACCGCGGAGAGGGAATATCCGAGCTTTGCCAGCAGCTTTTCCGGATTCACCTGCAACACGTTATGACCTTCCTTCTCGGAGAACCCCGCCCCTTTCACAATCCGACCTACCATATCCGGCTTCAGCAGATCTCCCGGCTCGTGGGCGTCCGAGTCCAGCACCATAAGGGCCTTGGCCTCCAGCCCTGTCCTGGCCACATGGCCGTTGGTCAGGCTGTGCCCCTTTCTGGCGGTAATCTCCAAAAAGATTCCGTTTTGAGCCGCCAGCTTTGCCTCATCTAACGTAATAAGCCCCGGGTGCCCCACCAGATCCACGTTGAGTGAGTTGAGCGCTGCCCAGTTTGTCCCCGGCTCCACCGGCTCCACGATGGTCTCACCATGTACATTAATCAGCTTGGCACCCATGGCGCGGGCTTCCCGCGCGGCCATGTCGATGTCTTCCTTGGGCACGTGGGTAACTTCCACGCCCGGAATGGCGAGGATATCCCACCGTTTCGTCGCGATGGCGCAATCTTTCACCAAGGTTTTTACGACGTACTCGATGTTGCCAAAATTCACGTGGTCGGTAATGCCGATGACGCGGTAGCCCTGGACGTGCGCCCGACGGATCAGCTCAATGGGCGACAGCACCCCATCGCTCAAAAACGTGTGCGTGTGAAAATCGTAGACCAAAACTCATCTCCGCCGAGGAAGTATACCACCTCTACGCTCCCCGTTAAAAGCCTGGCCGCGCCGCCGCTCCCCAATCTAAGGCCACGATCCCGTAGTTGTCTGGTAGGATGGAAATAGAACCCGTAATTCAAAGGCGTTTGAATGCGGCACTCACCGCCGAGCCTGGAAATCCTCAATCCGTGCGGATAGACAACATCCCCGAACCGCCGGCCGAGGATGGCGCCATCCTTGTAGAGACCCTGGCCGTGGGTGTGTGCGGAACGGACATCGAGATACTGGAAGGAAGCTACGGATCGCCACTGCCGGATAGTAGTCGCCTGGTAATTGGCCATGAATCCCTGGGTAGAATAATCGAAGCCCCTCCAGGGACAGCTTTGGGGAAAGGAGACCTAGTGGTTGGCATAGTGCGCCGCCCGGACCCCGCCCCCCTGCCCCAACTGCGCCGTCGACGAATGGGACATGTGCCGGAATGGACTCTACACAGAGCGGGGCATCAAGCAGCGGCAGGGCTACTGTTCTGAGCGTTTTCGAATCGAGACGGAATACGCCGTGCGCCTCCCTCCCCACCTGGAACGCGTGGGCAGTTGGTAGAGCCGGCCAGTATCGTCGCCAAGGCGTGGGAACATATCGAGCGCATCGGACAGCGCGCCTCTTGGAAGCCATCCCGGGTTCTGATAACCGGCGCTGGCCCTATCGGGCTGCTGGCCGTCCTCATGGCCGTCCAGCGGGGCCTGGATGTACACGTCCTGGACCGCGTAACCCGAGGCCCCAAGCCCCAGCTCGTCCTTGACTTCGGCGCCGCCTATCACACCGGCTCCGTAGCCAACGCCTGCGAAGGCTCAGACATTGTCATCGAATGCACCGGCGTTGGACAACTCGTTCTCGATGCCATGCGGTACACCGCCCCTGGAGGCATTGTCTGCTTAACCGGCATCTCCTCCGGCAGCCGTGAGCTTTCCGTGGATGCTGGCGCCCTGAGCCGGGGCATGGTTTTGGAGAACGACGTGCTCTTCGGCTCGGTAAACGCCAATCGCCGTCACTACCAGGCCTCCGTAGACTCCCTAAGCCGGGCGGACCACGCCTGGCTGGCCCGGCTCATCACCCTCCGCGTCCCGCTGGATGACTGGTCCACCGCCTTTCATAAAGGCCCCGATGACGTGAAATCCGTCATCGAGTTCTGCCATTGAGGTCATAATGGAATCCAGAAAGTCTCTCAGAATCGAGGACTATGCCATGATAGGGGACTGCCAGACCGCAGCCCTCGTTGGCGCCAACGGGTCCATAGACTGGCTCTGCGTCCCCCGTTTCGACTCCCCCCATCCTGCTTCGCCGCCCTGCTGGGCAACACTGACCACGGTCGATGGCTCATAGCGCCAACCGCCGGCGCCCAAAAAGTAACTCGCCAGTATCGCGATGGCACCCTCATCCTGGAAACCTTGTTCGAGACCGACCATGGGTCTGTTAGGCTCATAGATTTCATGCCCCTCCGCTCGGAAGCCGTTGATGTCATTCGTATCGTCGAAGGCCTCGACGGCCAGGTCGAAATGTCCATGGATCTAGTAATTAGGTTCGATTACGGGTCCGTCATCCCCTGGGTTCGCAGAATCCCCGGCGGTATCCATGCTGTGGCTGGCCCGGACGCCCTTCTCCTGCGGTCTCCCGTGGAGGTCAGGGGAGAAAACTTCCACACCGTCTCGAAATTTACCGTCTCCGCCAGCCAGCGCGTCCCTTTCGACCTCACCTGGTTTCCCTCTCATCACTCCATCCCTGTCGAGCGAGACCCTATGCCTTCCCTGAAGGAAACTGTGCAGTGGTGGTGCGCCTGGTCAGGCAGGGGCTCTTATGAAGGCCCCTGGAAAGACGTGGTCATCCGTTCCGCTATCACCCTCAAAGCCCTCATCTACATGCCCACCGGCGGGCTGACGGCGGCGGCCACCACGTCGCTGCCCGAAACCCCCGGCGGGGTGCGGAACTGGGACTATCGCTACTGCTGGCTTCGAGACGCCACCTTTACCCTCTACTCGCTCATGACCTGCGGGTACATAGAGGAAGCCGCCGCCTGGCGTGACTGGTTCCTCAGGGCCGTAGCCGGCGATCCCTCCGAGGCGCAGATCATGTACGGCCTGGCCGGCGAACGCCGCCTGCGGGAGTTTGAGGTTGACGCCCTTCCAGGCTACCAGAATTCAAGGCCCGTCAGAGTGGGCAACGCCGCCTACCGGCAGTTCCAGCTGGATGTCTTCGGCGAGGTCATGGACTCTCTCCACGTCGCGCGGCGCTATGGGCTCCAGCCTGATGAATACGCCTGGTCTATCCAAAAGAAGTTTATGGCAACCTTGGAACTGTCATGGAGCCAGCCGGACGAAGGGATCTGGGAGGTGCGCGGTCTCCGACGCCACTTTACCCATTCAAAGGTCATGGCTTGGGTAGCCTTCGATCGCGCCGTCAAAGCTGTCGAGCGCTTTAACGCGGACGGGCCGGTGGAGCGGTGGCGGGAGCTTCGCGATACTATCCACCAGCAGGTGTGTGACCGGGGATACGACCCAAGCATAAACTCCTTCGTCCAGTATTACGGTTCCCAGAAGCTAGACGCGAGCCTCCTCATGGTCCCCCTCGTCGGCTTTTTGCCCGCCTCGGACCCCAGGGTAAAAGGCACGGTGCAAGCCATTCAGCAGGGCTTGATGACCAACGGATTCGTTTCCAGGTATAGGGCGCAGCCTGAGGTGGACGGCCTCCCGGGCCGGGAGGGCACCTTCCTCCTTTGCACCCTATGGCTGGCCGACAACCTGGCCCTCCAGGGCCGTATGCGCGAAGCCACGGAGCTGTTCGATAGGGTCTTGGCTGTGCGCAACGACGTAGGCCTTCTTTCAGAACAATACACCCCTCGACGCACCGTCTCCTTGGCAACTTCCCCCAGGCCTTCTCGCACGTAGGCTTAATTAACACCGCCCGCAACCTCGCCAGCGCCGGCGGCCCCGCCGAAGACCGAAACGAAGGCTAAATTCCATTGATTTTTATCCCAAACCTTCGCGGCGTCTACCTGTCCCTATGGCGGCAAGAAGCTCCTCCGCCATTGAACCCCCGGCGTCCCACGCCGTACAATGGTATTTTGCCCCCGTGGGCCGCTAGCTCAGCCTGGTAGAGCACCGGACTTTTAATCCGATGGCCCAGGGTTCGAATCCCTGGCGGCCCACCAATTCCAGGCTTCCTTTCCCTATCCCGAGGCCCCGGCCCACAAGCCCCAGCCGGTCTACACCTCCTGGGAGGATATCACTACCACGTTCCCGTCCACTGTCAGCAGCACCCGCACTCTGATGACGCTTCCGTCCGGCGCGGTCACCTCAATGTCGTAGAGGGACCCCGCGAGGCCTCCCTGGGTCACCGCCGCCACAATCTCATCGATGAGGTCCAGAAACGCATTAAAGTCTGTGGCGTAGAAGACGTGGTCTTCGTCCGGCTCGCTGGCTATGGCGTTAAGCGAGTTAATAGATATGTCGTCTATGCCCACGGCAAAAATCCTGGCCCCACTGGCCGTTGAAGCGTTCTCAATGTCCGTAAGACTGTTGCCGCTGTTGTCGTCCCCGTCGGTTAGAAAGACCATCAGGTTGGGAATTCCCGGCCGGTCGCCCAGCCCGGTGTTGTACTGCGCCGTTCCACCCGTGAGCCCCGCCACCAGGTTGGTCTCGCAGGCGATGAAGTAGCCGGTATGGACCAGCGCGCCGCCGTCGCTGATTGCCGAGGGCGCGGCGACGCGGGCAGCCCAAGTGTTGGCCGCGATGTCGTAACGCCAGTGGGTGGTCTGGGCGGTCCCGCGGACTGCGTAGATATAGGTCCCGTCAAAGGCCAGCCCACCGCCTCCGGCGCCGCCCGTGCCCACCGCCGATGGGGCGGCCGCCAGGGTAGTCCACGTGTCCGCGCCGATGTTATATCGATAGAAGGTGGTGGAGTTGTTGCCTCGAAGGGCGTAGATATTGGCGCCGTTATAGACCAGGGCGCCGCCATCCCCTATGGCTGCGGGAGACGCTGCCATAGACGTCCAGGAGTTACCGGCAATGTCGTAACGCCAGAAGGTGGTGGTGTTTGCGCCCCGCAAGGCATAGATGTGCGTACCGTTGTAGACCAGGGCGCCTCCTCCCACTCCGCCCGCGCCCACCGCGGCCGGCGCCGCCGACATGGAAGACCAGGTGTTGTTCGTAATATCGTAGCGGTAGAAGCCCGTACCGTTATTCCCCAGAAGCGCGTAGATGTACGACCCCGCGTACAGCAACGCGCCGCCCGTGCTTACGGACGCCGGCGTATTAGCCATGGCCGTCCAGGTATTGGCCGTGAGATTGTAGCGCCAGAAGGTGCTGGTGGCTGCGCCGCGCAGCGCGTAGACGTAGGTCCCATCGAAGGCCAAGCCACCGCCGTCCCCCACCGTGGCCGGCGTGGAGGCCTTGGTATTCCACTGGTCGTTGGGTATGTCATACTGCCAAAAGGTGGTAGCGCTGTTGCCGCGCAGGGCGTAGTTGTAGTAGTAGTAGTTGGCGAGGCAGGTAAAGAGGGAGGTGCTGGTGAGGCCATTGATGCCCGCATGAAGATGGTCATCACTGTTGGCCACATCCACTACAGGCCGGCTGAACCGCCCGAACTTAGTCAGACCAATTCGGTAACGCTCCGAGTTCACGTCCAGGTTGAAGCCGTCCACAATGGCGTTGGCCCCGTCCTTGAACACGGTCATCTCGCTGCTGCTTATGCTGGAGCTCACGTCGATAACCAGCGATATGTCCGCAAAGGCGTACTCGGTCAGGTAGCCGGGCAGGTTCGACGGCTGGGACGCCAGAGTCACTGTCACAGGCACCATATAGCTATCGCATGGAACGTCATAGCTAACGGTTGGGTTTTCCGGCGTCAGGCTGTCGACGAACCCCGCTTCGTACTGAAGCTTCCACAGGGTGTACTCCACGCCGGCGGCCCCGCACGCGCCGCCCCTGAGCCCGTCCCCCGCCTTCCGCACCGCCAGCAGCGATGTCTGAACGTGGATGAGGTAGGGAACCAACAGCAAGGTAGTGAACATCAAGCCTATGAGGCCCAGGGTTAACGCGGCGTAGCCCCTCTGGCCCGCGAGAAAGCCTTTAAGCACGCGTATCATTGCTCGATCTCAGGCTATTAAGCGAACCGAAGGTAAAAATAGTGGGTGAACTGCCGGCTGATGTCCCCCCAAACAGCGCTGTCTGACGTCACCGTTACCGTGACGAGCCTCCCCTGAAGCGACACCGTCATCTCGCCGACGTTCCTGGCCACAACGTGGGTGGCGCCGTCGTACGTACGCCGGACTTCCGTTCCCGTCAGGGCATAGGAAGCACTATGGCTAACGGCGGCTTCCTGATATTCGTCCGTCCAACTCAGGACCACGCAGGAGGCCGGCGAGGCAGAGGCGCAGGAGACGGCGGGCCCTCCATCTACCAGGTTGGTAGTCCTGGTCATCCTGAAGTCCCTGGCCAGCCGCTGCATGGATGTCCTCAAGTCGGCCTCGGCCGTCAACTGCGCGAACCCTCTGGACGTGTTGGTCTGCATCTGGTGGACGCTGCGCGTTAGACCGGACCCGATGATGGTGATTATGCCAACTGCTACCAGCACCTCCGCCATGGTGAATCCCCGGCGGCCTCTCAAAAGCCTTTTAACCAATCCCATCCTGAATGGAATCATCGATTTACCTTGATTCCCCTCATCCGGGCGAGAGACTCGCCATCTCTGGATACGGTCACTATCACATACTCCATGTTTGTGTCCGCCCCTGGGAACGTCTCCGCCGACGCGGTGACGATGTACCCCGTAGGCACGCTGATGACGCTGTAGCTGCATGGCGGAGGGCAGTAGGCGGCGTTTAGGGCGTACTCCATCTGGGAGCGGGCAATGTTTTGGGCGGTATTGACGTCATGCACCGTTCCGGTAGCCTTGCTCCCCACGGACACTCCGTAAACGGCAGCCGATAGTACGGTGACCAGGAGGGCGACTGCGATGAGCGACTCCAGCAGGATGCTCCCTTGCTGGCCGTTAACGAGCTTTTGTATATGGCGCCGCGCCCTGGCTGTCATTGCCCCTTACCAAAAGAAAAAATTCTCCAGGCTTACTAGGCGAAGAAAGCCCTGGGCAATTATGAGCTAAGCCCTTGCCCACAGCATCGTCCGTTAGTCCAGTGCTTATACGACGGAGCCTTCACAGACTCAGATCAACCAGACATGGCGGAGCGCAAAGAGAGGAGGGAGAGCCTGATGAGGCGGTTTTACCGGACGGGAGGAGACGGGGGTTGGGTTAGACGGGGTGGGATTGAGGAGCGAAAGGGGACGATTCTTCCAGGCTGAAGACTTTGAAGGGTTCCCATTTGCCGGTGGGGCGGTCGAAGCGGACGAGGGCGAGGAACTTGCCATCGGCGGTGTAGAGGCGGCGGCTTTCCAGGTGGGAGGCGTAGAGGGCGTCGGCGCCGAGGGCGATGCCCTGGCCGTTGCGGAGGTGGCGCTCGGCGGGCTTGTCGACAACTGCGGCGGGCATGTTTAAGAGCATGGAGTCGATGGGGCGAAGGATTTCGTTCCAGGGACGTTGGGAGGAGGCCTGGGTGAGGTCATCGAGGGTCATGGCGTGACGGACGTGGAAGGGGCCAGTGCGGAGGCGGAGGAGGACGGAGACGTGGCCGCCGCAGCCGAGGGCCTGGCCGAGGTCGTGGGCGAGGGAGCGCATGTAGAGGCCGCGTCCGCATTCGGCCTCGATGACCAGATCAGGCGGGTTAAATTCGACGATGGTGAGTCGAGTGACCTCAACCTCGCGGGGCTGCCGCTCCACCTCGATGCCCTCGCGGGCGAACTCGTATAGGCGGCGGCCTTCCTTCTTGAGGGCGCTATGCATGGGAGGCATTTGCATGAAGACGCCGCGGAAGGCGTCCAGGGCTTTTTCCACCTGATCCCGGGTAATGGCGGAGGCGTCTTTGACTTCGGTGGGGATGCCGTCGGCATCGTAGGTGTCGGTGGCGATGCCGAGGCGGACGGTCATTCGATACTCTTTGGTGTCGTTGATGAGGATTTCCATGAGGCGGGTGGCCTGGCCGAGGCAGACTGGGAGTATTCCTTCGGCGAGGGGGTCCAGGGTGCCGCCGTGGCCGACGCGCTTGCGCATGTTGACGAGGCGTTTGACGCGGCGGACGACATCCATAGAGGTCATACCACGGGCTTTGTTGATGAGGAGGAAGCCGTTGAGGGTTGGGGCGGGGTTATTCATGGGTTTTACTTGGGAGGCCAGCCTTGTTTTTAATCTGGGCCACCATCCCCTGGCCCCTTCCTTTCAGGAAGGGGAAGAATAAATTGAATCACCTCATCACCCCCCTTCGACAAGCTCAGGGCAGGCTCTAGCCCCCTCTTCTCCTTTGCAATAGGAGAAGAGGGGGTACCTGAGGAAACACCCCAACGTCCCACAGGAGACAAGTTTTCCGTGGACTCTCCTAGCCAGGCACCACTAAGTTTTTGCATAAAGCCAATCAGTCCTGCTATAGGGGCTCGCTTTAGTGATTCCCAGATATGCGGGAGGCATCTGAGGCTGGGTTGTCCTTGCGGTCTGTGGAGAGTTTGTTCATGACCTGGAGGACTTTTTCGGCTTTTTCCATGGAGTCGTCCAGTTGGAAGGTAAGGCTGGGTATGTGCCGGAGGGTGATGACTTCAGCGAGTTCGCGTCGCATGAAGCCGGCGGCGGAGGTGAGGCCGTGCATGGCGTCGCGTTTTTGCTCGCGGGTGCCCATGACACTGACGTAGACGCGGGACTCGCGGAGGTCGTCGGTGGTGTCGACGCGGGTGATGCTGATGAGGGGGCTGAGGCGGGGGTCGCGAAGCTGGCGCTGGATGAGGAGGCTTAGCTCCTGTCGGAGGAGCTGGTTGAGGCGTTGGATTCGGCGGTTCATGGTTTCACCTCCTGGTGGAAGGGGAGGGCGGCCTCTTAATCAGGGGACCACTCTTCGTTTGAAGGACAGGCCTTGTTTTGGTTCGAGGCCACCATCCCCTTTATCCCCTTCCTTTCAGGAAGGGGAAGAGAAAATATTCACCACAACCCCCTCTAACTCCCCCTTCGCCTTCCAGGCCGAAGGGGGAGAACCTGAAGGAGATAGCTCAGGCCTTCGCGCCACTGATTCTATTAGGAAAGATGGCGTCGTGTGATAGGGGGCATGATAGGAGAGAGAATGGTTAGGCCTGGGTGCGCTCCTTGCGGTGGACTTCCAGGATATCGCCCTCACGGTAGTCGCCGAAGCCGGAGATGCCGACGCCGCACTCGAAGCCAGTGGCGACTTCGTTGACGTTATCTTTGAAGCGTCGGAGGGTATCTATGTTACCTTCATGGATGATTTTGCCGCCCCGGATGACGCGGGCCGCGGCGCCGCGGATGAGCTTGCCATCAGTGACCATGCAGCCGGCGGCCTTGCCGACCTTGCCGGCGCTGAAGACGGCGCGAACGGTAGCATGGCCGAGAACGACATCGCGCTCGGTGGGCTCCAGGATGCCCTTCAGGGCTTTTCCCACGTCTTCGATCAGCTGGTAGATGATGTTGTAGGAGCGGATCTGGACGGCCTCGCGCTCAGCGGCGCGTTCGGCACCAGTCTCGACGGTGGTGCTGAAGCCGAGGATGACGGCCTTGGAGGCGCTGGCGAGGAGGACATCGCTCTCGGTAACACCGCCAGCGGCGGCGTGGAGGATGTTGATGCGGACGGTGGGGCTGTCCAGGCGCTCCAAGGCGCCGCGGACGGCTTCCAGGCTGCCCTGGGCGTCGGCCTTAAGGATAAGGTTAAGCTCCTTGATTTCGCCGGCGGTGAATCTGGTGACGACGCCTTCCAGGGTCATGGCGCGGGCGAGGGTCTGCTCCTCATCCTTGCGCTGGGTATTCTCATCGACCACGTCCCGTGCCATCTTCTCTTCCGACACAACATAGAACTTGTCGCCGGCCTGGGGGAGGGCGCTGTAGCCGAGGATTTCCACAGGGGCGCCGGGGACGGCGTCTTTGACGCGGCGTCCCAGGTCGTTGGAGAGGGCTTTGACCTTGCCTGTGACGGTGCCGGCGACGACGATGTCTCCGATTTTGAGGGTGCCGTTCTGGACGAGGACGGTGGCGACGGGGCCTTTGTTGCGGTCCAGCTTGGCCTCGATGACGACGCCTGTGGCGGGGCGGTCGAAGTTGGCCTTGAGCTCGGCGATTTCAGAGACGACGAGGATATTTTCCAGGAGGTCATCAATGCCGGTGCCCTTCTTGGCGGAGAGGGGGACGGCGATGACTTCGCCGCCTAGCTCTTCGATAACCAGGCCGTGCTCCAGGAGCTGCCGCTTGACCTTTTCCGGGTTGGCTTCAGGCTTGTCCATCTTATTGATGGCGACGATGATGGGGAGGTTGGCGGCCTTGGCGTGGTTCATGGCCTCAATGGTCTGGGGCATGACGCCGTCGTCAGCGGCGACGACGAGGACAGCGATATCGGTAACGCTGGCGCCGCGGGCGCGGATGGCGGTGAAGGCCTCATGGCCCGGGGTGTCCAGGAAGGTGATCTTCTGCTCTTTGTAGTCGACCTGATAGGCGCCGATGTGCTGGGTGATGCCGCCCACCTCGCCGGCGGCGACGCGGCTGTTGCGGATGGTGTCCAGGAGGGTGGTCTTGCCGTGGTCGACGTGGCCGAGGATGGTGACGACGGGGCTGCGGAGCTGGAGGGCGGCCTCGTCCTTTCGCTCCAGGTCGGCGAGGACACTGGCGATGGCGCTGACGGCCTTTTCCTCTTTGCGGGCCTTGAAGCCGAAGCCGCCGGTGACGGTGGCGGCGAGGTCGAAGTCGACGACCTGGTTAATGCCGGCCATGACGCCGTTGCGCATAAGCTGCTTGATGACTTCCACAGGGCTGACCTTCATGAGGTCGCCTAGCTGCTTGACGGTGAGCGTAGAGGGGAGGACCAGCTCTTTGGGAGCTGGTTTTTTGGCGACGAGCTTTTTGGGGGCGGCGGGAGCGGCGGCCCCGTTATCCAAGGTTGGAGCGCGTTTTTTTGTAGTCATGTGGCCTCTTTTCCAGCAGCGGCAAGCTGCTCCGTGTATTGAGTCATCAGAGATTCTTTGTTCTCTGACGATATTTGGGTCCGAAGGGCGCGTTCCAGGCCTCCCTTCTTGAGGCCTTTGTGCCAGCATTCCCGCTGGAGGCAGAGATAAGCGCCCCGACCGGACTTTTTTCCTTTCAGATCAATTTCAGCAGCGCCTGGGAGGGCGCGGACAAGCCGCACCATCTGACGCTGAGGCTGTTTTTGACCGCAGGCCAGGCAGGAGCGGAGGGGTATATGCCTGGCTTTTGGGGGCAATAGGGAGGTCTCCTATCGGCCACCGCCGACGCGGGGTCGAGCTTTGTTGCCCTGGCCGCCCTTCTTTTTGTTGGGAGCGCGGCCTCCCCGCTTGTCGCGGCGACCGGCACCGCCCCGGTCGTAATCCAGGATATCTTCGGCGAAGCGGATTTTTCCGGCATCCGGGGTGAGCTGAGGCGTCTTCCAGATATCTTCGCCCATCTCCTGGACTTCCGTGACCTCTTCTTCCGCCTCCTCCGCGTCCTCGGTCTCCTGTTCTTCCAGGCCCAGGGCAGCGAGCTCCTCCTCTACGCTGGCAGAGGCGGCGACTTTTTCTTCAGGGGCGGGAGCAGTCTTGTCCTGGGCGAGGATTTCAGCAAGGGCTTCCTCCAGAACGGGGACGGCGACTTTAGGCTTCTCAGGCTCAGCTTTCTCTTCGACAGGCGCCGGAGTTTTCTTGGCGCGGGCGGCTTCAGCCACGGCGTCGGCCTTGGTTTTGGCCTCCTCGCGGGCGCGCTCCTCGACGACGGCGGCGGCGGTCTCAGAGTCCAGCTTGATCTGGGCTTTGAGGGTCTCCCATTCCGCCATGCTCTTGATATCCAGATGCCAGCCGGTGAGTTTGGCGGCGAGGCGGGCGTTCTGGCCCTCTTTGCCGATGGCGAGGGAAAGCTGGCGCTCAGGGACTACCACGACGGCGGACTTGTCCTTTTCCGTGGCTTCCACATGGACGACTTCCGCAGGGCTGAGGGCGTTGGAGATAAAGCGCTTGAGGTCGCGGTCCCAGCGGACGACGTCGATTTTCTCGCCCTGGAGCTCGTTGACGATGTTCTGGATACGATTGCCGCGCATGCCGATGCAGGAGCCTACGGGGTCTACGCCTTCTTGCATAGCGACGACGGCGACTTTGCTGCGGGAGCCGGCCTCGCGGGCGATGGAGCGGATTTCGACGATGCCGTTATAGACCTCCGGGACTTCCAACTCGAAGAGGCGCTTGAGGAGGTTTTTGTGGCTACGGGAGACAATAATCTCCGGACCCTTGGCGTTGCGGCGGACTTCCAGGACATAGACCTTGAGGCGCTGGCCGCGGCGGTAGCGCTCAGTGATGACTTGCTCTTCAGGGGTGAGGAGGGCTTCGGCGCGGTCCAGCTCCAGAGTAATGCCCTTGGCGGGGTCCATCTGGCCGACGACGGCGGAGATAATATCATCGACGCGCTTAACGAACTCGCCGTAGACGAGTTCGCGCTCGGCCTCGCGGAGGCGCTGGAGGACCACCTGCTTGGCGGTCTGGGCGGCGATGCGGGAGGCCTGGTGGGAGAGGCTTTCGACTTCGACAGTGTCGCCGGCTTTGACGTCGCGTTTGAAGGTCTTGGCCTCTTTGAGGGCGATTTCTTTTTTGGAGTCCTGGACATCCTCGACAGCGGTCTTGACGACGTAGGCGCGGATGTCGCCGGTGTTGGGGTTGAGCTTAACGGACACGTTTAAGCCATCTCCCCAGTTGTCCTTTTTGAAGGCGGAGGCCAGAGCGGCCTCAATAGCCTTAAGGACCTCCTCTTTTGGGAGGTGGCGTTCCGCAGCTAGCTGCGTAAGTGCTATTAAGAAGTCACTTTTCAAGGCGGACCCCCTATTGCAATTCCCCTTTAAGCAAGAAAGCGGGACTCACAGCCCGCTTTCAAGCGCAATACGAGAAAGGAATTACAGGGGCAAGTATAGCACTAGATTGGAGGGGCGGCAAGGGAAGTAAAGGACTGCTTCAGATAAAGTCCTCAGTTAGTAGACCAGCAAGGGGAACACCAAGGCTATTAGCTATACTAGAAAGGGTGGTATAACGAGGAGAGTGCTCGCCTTTTTCAATCCTTAGTAGGGTTATGCGGCCAATTCCAGCTTTTTCAGCCAAGGAGCCTTGAGAAAAGTTCTTCTCTTCTCTCAGCCTACGTATGCGAGTCCCGAGGATTTCCCGGCCTCTTTTGGCTGACTGAACACTTTGCCGCTTATAGCCTTTGTCGCAGAAGGGTCTGACGTAGTCCCATGGCAATTCTATAGAATCACCGCTTTTTGTATGCAACACTAGCTGGTAAGGATTAGGAAGGTAAACGGAATCCAGGTTAGCAAGAGAGCCAATTTCTGAGATTTTTGAGAATGGCAAAATACCCTCTTGACCATCAGCAAAAACAAATCTAATTCCCTCTCGGTCAGCTTTAGCGAAGGTAAGCATGCGTTCTGCGTTTTTTACGTGAGTGGCCAAGGCGCTCATAGTCGTGAGAGGCTCCTTTCCTGATCATCTCTTACGAATAATGTCCCAGGCGTTCCTGATGGCTTCTGAATGCTTTTTATAGGCGAACCGGATGTCCCTAGACATACCAGGCGGCGGATCTTCCATGTAGGAACCACCGTTTAGTTCGATGCGGCAAAGGTCCTCATTTCCGATCCATACGTGGACATGGGGTGGTTCGAAAGCATTCTCTCTAGTGTTGATAATGAACTTTAATTGTCCCTCAATGACTACTGTAGGCATAGTCTTAACAACTACACCTAAAAGGTGTATGTATCATAAATGATACATTATGCAATGACAAGAGGGTGTGGATTATAGGCGGACGGAGCAGAACAGATGCAGTTGAGGGACTAGCTACCACCAGACTTTGCCGCGGGCCTCTTTTTCCATTTCTTCAGCGTCTTTGGTCCAGAGGCCGGTGGAGAGGTATTTCCAGCCGCCGTCGGCGAGGAGGCAGACGATGTTGCCTTTATGCATACGCTCGGCGGTCTTCATAGCGGCCCAGACGACGGCGCCGGAGGAGATGCCGGCGAAGATGCCTTCCTGGCGCATAAGCTCGCGGACGCCGCGAAAGGCGTCGCGGGACTTGCCCATGATACGGGCATCGAGCAATGAGAGATCCAAGATGGGGGGAATGAAGCCTTCCTCCAGGTCTCGAAGGCCCTGGATAGCCTCGTCAGGCTCGGGGGCGACGGCGATGACCTTGATATCCTTGCGATACTCTTTAAGTCGCCGGCCGACGCCCATGAGGGTGCCGCCGGTGCCGAGGCCGGCGACGAAGACGTCCACGTCCGGCAGGTCGCGAATGATTTCGTCGGCGGTGGTGTCATAGTGGGCACCCGGGTTGGCCTGGTTGCCGTACTGGTAGAGCATGACGTAGTCGCCGTTGGTACTACGGGCCATCATCTCCTGGGCCATAGCGATGGCGCCGTTGGAGCCGTACTTGCCGGGGGAGTAGACGATGTCGGCGCCGTAGGCGCGGAGAAGCTGGGTGCGCTCGGGGCTGACGTTGTCGGGCATGACGACTTTGACCCTGTAGCCCTTGAGTTTGGCGACGAAGGCCAGGGAGATGCCGGTGTTGCCGCTGGTGGGCTCCAGAATGGTGACGTGGGGGTTGAGCTTGCCCTCCCGCTCAGCGTTTTCAATCATGTTTTTGGCGATGCGGTCTTTGAGGCTGCCGGTGGGGTTCTGGCCCTCCAGCTTGGCAAAGATGCGCACCCCGTTACCCGGGTTCATGTTTCGGAGCTCCACCAGGGGGGTATTGCCGATGGTGTCTATCAGGGTCTTATAGGGCATGGGGGGCCTTCCGGGAAAATTCAACGTTGGCCTTAAGCGGTACCACCATCCCCTGACCCCTTCCTTTCAGGAAGGGGAAGAGAAATAAAGGAACCACAACCCCCTCCTTCGGCATACTCAGGACAGCGTCTAACTCCCCCTTCGCCTTCCAGGCCGAAGGGGGAGAACCAGATATGACCCTGCCCAGCCCAAGAGGTTGTACGCTCCCTGGACCCTTCCTGGGGTAGGTAAGTAATTCTTTGTGCAAAGCTGTCATGGGCGGTGCTAACTCTCTAGGAGGCTGTAACACCACTGGGCTGGCTGGCTGGGGAGGGCATGCCGCAGAAGGCCTCGTAGTCGATAAGCTCTTTGACGGTGGGCTTGTCTCCGCAGAGGGGGCACTTGGGGTTGCGCTTGAGTTTGACCTCGCGGAAGTCCATGTTGAGGGCATCGATGAGGAGGAGCCGGGAGGTGAGGGTCTCGCCGACGCCGAGGATGAGCTTGAGGGTCTCGGTGGCCTGGATGCTGCCGACGAGTCCGGTGAGGGCGCCCAGGACGCCGGCCTCGGCGCAGTTGGGGACGAGGCCTGGAGGGGGCGGGCTGGGGAAGAGGCATCGATAGCAGCCCTTGCCGGGCATGAAGACAGTGGCCTGGCCATCGAAGATGAGGATGCTGCCGTCTATGAGGGGCTTGTTTAGGAGATAGCAGGCGTCGTTGACGAGGTAGCGGGAGGGGAAGTTGTCGGCGCCGTTAACGACCATGTCGTACCGGGAGATGATGTCCATAGCGTTGTCGGAGTTGAGCCAGACCTCGTGGGGGACGATTTTGACCTCGGGGTTGTAGGCGTTGAGGGTGTTCTGGGCGGAGAGGACCTTGCGCTTGCCGACGGAGTCGTTGCGGTGGAGGACCTGGCGCTGGAGGTTGGAGAGGTCGACGACGTCGAAGTCGATAATGCCGATGGTGCCGACGCCGGCGAGGGCTAGGTAGAGGGCGGCGGGGCCGCCGAGGCCGCCGGCGCCGACGACGAGGACTTTAGAGTCGATGAGCTTGCGCTGCCCGCGGCTGCCGACCTGGGGCATGATGATATGGCGGCTGTAACGCTTGACCTGCTGGGGCGTTAGGGGCTGGGCCTGAGTCATTTCGGTTCCTCCTGACTTGTCTGTCGACGGGCAAAAAACGGGCCTCACTTAGAGCTATCTTGCCCAAGAAGTGAGGCTATTAATATATCCTGAAGACCTGCTATACGTTAAGGGCAGCCTTTCCGGCTACTAGTTCCAGCTGCCTTGCGGCCATGTCAGCGATGGTGGTGGAGCTGAGGAGCTGCTGCACGGCTTCTTCAAAGGACCTCCAGACCTCTCTCTGGGCACAAGCGGTGGAGAGTTTACATTCGTCCGGCTCCAAAAAACAGTCCAGCAGAGGGGCGCGGCCTTCCAGGCCGTTCATGACCATGGCAAGGGTGATCTGGGAGGGGTTGGAGGCGAGGGTGTGGCCGCCCTGGGGGCCGCGGCGGCTGAGGATGAAGCCGGCCTTGTGTAGGGTGGTGAGGACCTGGTCCAGGTAGGCTTCCGGGATGCCCTGTCGCTGGGCGATTTCAGAGGTCTGCATGGAGTGGCCCTGACCCCGCTGGGCGAGTTCCACCAAAGCACGGACGCCGTAGTCAACTTTCATGGGGATTCGCATAAGCACACCTGGAAGCGCTGGAGTGATTATACAACCGAGGGAGGGGATTGTCTATGAAGGGACTCGACAATAGGGTGCTTACAGCAAGGGTAGGTCCGCCCTAGATGGGGAGCGTTGTTCTGAATCGGGATACCATCCCCTGTCCCCTTCCCCGACTGCATCGGGACTGAGTACAGCCTGCTGGAAGGGGAAGAATAAATAAGATCACCTCATCATCCCCCTTCGACAAGCTCAGGGCAGGCTCTAGCCCCTTCTTCTCCTTTGCAATAGGAGAAGAAGGGGGACCAGATGGGACGGGACTACTGAACCCAGTCCAAAAGTCTCGCACACTGACCAGACCGTGTTTCACTTGATAGAACCGAGGACTGTGCTAAAGAAGCAGCGCCCCGACGGCTCGGGGCGCTGCTTCATCCCAGAAAGGGCCCGACGGAGGTGTCAGCTATTACTTAGTCACGGCTTTAGTGTACTCGTGGTAGCGAACCGGGCCCATATGCAGTTGGTTGACGGTGTAGTCAGCCACCACGCTGGGGTTGTAGGCGACTTCAGCGGTGACCCACATGAGGGGTACACTGAAGCCCTTGGCTAACCACTGCTCGGCGAAATCCTGAGAGATCTTATCTCGCTCAGCGAAAGTGGTGGTGACCAGGCACTTAGCGTAGAAGGCGGAGGCCTCCTCGAATTCGCGGTAGCCGATGCCCAGCTCCCATATCATGGAGAATTCCACGGCATGGCAGACCGGGTCCAGGGAGGGCGAGGCGGACCACATCCAGTTGGGTCGGCTCCTGGAGCGTGCGATGTTGCGGAAATCGCCGAAGGCGTTGACCATCTCAAGACTGACGTCGACGCCCACCTTGGCAAAGTCCTGCTTAATGGTCTCGCACATGTCAGCCCACTCGGGTATGACGTTGCTAGTGCGGAGGCAGTTGAGGATGCTCTTGAATCCGTTGGGAAAGCCGGCCTGGGTCAGGAGCTGTTTGGCCTTGGCTACGTCATAGGCGTAGGGCCAGCCGCCGGCCTTGCCGGTCTTGCCCTCAGGGCCGGGGAAGGGAGCCTAGGAGTCCTTGAAGTCGGAGCGCCAGGGCGGGAAGTAGTCAACCAAGGGGAAGCCCTGGCTGTTGTAGTAAGCCTTGTTGAAGGCATCGCGGTTAATAGCGTGGTTGAGGGCCAGGCGGACGTCAGGCTTTCTCAAGGGGTCGTTGGGGTCGTAACCGCCGGGGCTCTTGCCGCAGGTGGGGACGCCGGAGCCTGGGAGGACCTTGCCGTCCTTGCAGTATACGTCCTCCCGGTAGTAGATGAGGCCTAAGCCCTGGTGGACCGAGGGGAAGGTGGACTTAGCGGTCTTGAAGCCGGCGCTGGTGATAGTGGCCCGCTGGGCGCGGACCAGGGGGATGATGTCAGCCTCTTTGGCCAGAAGCATGGCCTGCCGGGTGGCGGCTTCCTGGACCAGGAGGACCTGGCGCTCATGGAACTCAGGGGTCCTGCGGTAGTGGTTTTCCACTCTTGCATGGAGGAACTCCTGGTTAATGGCGTGCTTGACGTAGGTCCAGGGGCCGTTGCCGACGGGATCGGCCTTGAATCCGGCCTCGCCGCCGACGGCGGTCCAGTGTTGGACGCTCATGACGCCGGACTCCCACTCATCGGACATGAAGAAACCCAGGTCCAGGATGACGTTGGGAGCATGGATGACGGCGGTGAAGTCGTTAGGGAACTCCCAGTTGGCCATACCGCCAAATCGAGCGGTCCATTCGCCGGGGCTTCTGGTGTCTTTGGAGCCGTAGGGGCCGCCTTCACCGTTTAGGAGTTCCCATGTTAGCTGGAGGTCCTTGACGGAGAGGGTGTAGCCTGGGATAGCTTTGCCAGCCTTGTAGAAGGGGACGCCCTGTCTCAGGTTGAAGGTCCAGTCCTTGCCGTTGGGGGCAACGGACCAGGAGGTGGCCAACTCGGGCTGTTCCTCGTTGGTGAGAATGCCCCGGCCGATGAGGTGGTCGTACTGGGCGTTAAGCTTTTCCGACACCTGGGACTGGGTGTAAGGGGCGGTCTGCTGCTCAGCGGGAGCAGGGAGGGCGATGACCAGCCGAGGTTTGACGGGGACTTTGGGCGCCGAGGTGGCTGCAGCCGTAGGTGTAGCCGCTCGGGTGGGGGTGGCGGTGGGCGCAGCAGCCGTGACAGTCTGGCCCGGAGCCGGGGTGGTGGCAGCAGGTCGCGTAGGAGTAGCGGTGGCAGCCGGCGGGGTGGTGGCAGCGGGGCGAGCAGTAGCAGTGGCGGTGGGGTCATCGTCGCCGCAGGCAGCGATGAAAATGGATAGCCCGGCCAGGGCTAAGAGGGGGACGAAGAGACGAAGCAGAGGTCTGAGAGTCCGTAAATCCACGATACACCTCCTAAGAAGTTGGGGCTACAGGGACGGAGATTCCTGGGACGATAATCGGCTGTAACAACAGGCCGAAGAGATGAGAGGCGTTAGGTTCTATAGGTTCTGCTGTATTTATGATAATTACTGATTAACGCCATTTTTCACCCTATATTTAAGGGATTTCGGATAATAATAAAAAATCGCCCTAAGATAATCTTGAATTTGTGACGAGGATATTGATAGGATTTGGCGAGCAAGACAAGATGGATTTGGGTGCGCTCAACAAAGTGCGCTCTTTAAATTACATATCCGCATCTGAAGGATGGCGGTTTCTGACGAATCATGCCAGAGTACTGCTATTTTTCGACCGACACAAGCGAGTGACAATAAGGGAAGTATCGGACGCGCTGGACCTGGCAGAACCTTCAGTGCGACGGATCATCTCGCAGCTGAGCGAGGCGGGATACGTGAAGAAGCGGCTGGAGCGGGGCGTTAACCTGTACGTAATTTCGGCGAAGATGCCGATGAGGTCGAGGGAGCTTAGCCAAGTACCTGTCAGCGTTATAATCAACGCATTGCACAAAGCCCTCGATAGCACGCAGCGCTCGGATAATTAGGACGGCTTACCTGGGAGGGTGCGGGGAGGGAGGCCGAGTCCAGCTTTCCCTTTAGAGCGTCATCGTGGTAACATTACCTTTTGTTCACCGACTATTAACTTTGTGATTCATGAGGAGCGTCATGGCAGACACTGTTACTCTGACACTGGAACCCCGGTTGGTCCTGGGCAAGAAGGTGCGGGCGCTGCGCCGCGAGGGCGTGGTGCCGGTACATATATATGGAAGGGACTACCAGTCCCAGAGCCTACAGTGCAACGTGAAGCTGCTCCTCGGCGTGCTGGTGAAGGCTGGAACGAACACGCCCATTGCGCTGGATATCGGAGACGGAAAGGAGCCTCAGCTGGCCCTGGTGAGGGAGATACAGTGGGGGCCCATTAGAGGCGAGATTTTGCATGTGGACTTCCTGCACGTGGATGTGACGCAGGAAGTGACGACCCGCGTGCCTCTTGTGCTGAGGGGCGAGTCGGCGGGGGCGCGGTTGGTGAGCGGCACGGTGGTGCAGCAGCTTCGCGAGCTGGAGATTCGCACGCTGCCGCTCAACATACCGGCGGAGATTATCGTGGACGCAACGCTGCTGAAGGAGGCGGATGACGTTGTGCGGGTGAAGAACCTGACGTTGCCGCAGGGAGTGACGCCGCTGGCGGACCCGGAAGAAACGATAGCGCGGATTGAGGTTATTAAGGAAGAGGTGGCGGCACCCACACCCGAGGCGGTGGCTGCGGAAGGAGCAGCGGAGGGAGCCGCGCCGGCGGCGGCTGTGGAGGGCGCGGCCGGGGCGCAGGCGAAGCCTGGCGCCAAGCCCGGGGCTGCGGCCCAGGCGAAACCCGGGGCTGCCGCAAAGCCGGGGGCTGGGGCGCAAGCGAAGCCCGGGGCCAAGCCTGGCGCCAAGCCGTAGAGCGGGCCCTGTCTCCTTCCGCAGGAGAGAGGGCACAGGAAACCTTGCCCCTAGATTAGTGATGGCACCTTCCAGCGAGAAGGCGAGGCCTGGGCAGTATCGTCGCCAGATTCTTCGACTACGCCCTAGTACGAGCTTCGCTCGGAGTGCAAAGCTAACCCTTTGGGAATTGTCTGAGTGGTAAATATGGAGGGCTAGCTGGGGAGGCGGGCGCCCAGTATGGAGGGGTAGCCCCGGAGGAAGTCTTGGGCGGAGGCGGAGCGTTTTCCTTCTATTTGCAGGGCGGTAACCTTGAGAAGCCCTTTTCCTGTGACGACGGCTAAGCCTTTGCCCGTCGACGGGTGGTTTACCACGGAGCCGGGGACGCTGCTACTGGACTCGCCTGGAAGGGGCTGGGCCTCTAGAATTTTGAGGGCTTTGCCTTGCCAGCGGGTGTAGAGGCCGGGCCAGGGGGTGAAGGCACGAAGGCGGCGGTGCAGATCCTGAGCGGTCAATTCCCAGGAGGCATCCCCGTCTTCTTTTTCGATTTTTCGGGTGTGGGTGGCGAGGGAAGGGTCCTGGAGGGCTAGTTTGAGGCGGCGGCTGGTCCATGCGGGGAGGGTATGGAGGAGGAGGGAGGCGCCTTCATCGAAAAGGCGATGCGTTAGGGTCTCGGCGGTGTCGTCGGGGGCGATGGAGGCCTCTTTTTGGGCGAGGATGGGGCCGGTATCGAGGCCTTGGTCCAGGAGCATGAGGGTAACGCCGGTGACATCAAGGCCCTGGAGGATGGCGGTGACGACGGGCGAGGGGCCGCGGAGTTTGGGGAGGAGGGAGGGGTGGATGTTGATGAAGCCGTGGGGGGGGAGGGCCAGAAAGGCAGGGGGGACCAGCAGGCCATAGGCGGCGACAATGACGACGTCTGGCGCGAGGGTGGCGAACTGTTGCAGGGCGTCGGATTTGCGGAGGGAGGGGGGCTGGAGGACGTGGAGGCCGCGCTGGAGGGCGAACTGCTTGACGGGGGACTCGGTCCGGGAAAGGCCCCGGCCGGAGGGCCGGTCAGGCGCGGAATAGACGGCGACGACCTGGTAGGGAGGCTCTACAAGGACGTTCAAGGCAGACAGAGCGAAGGAAGGGGTACCCATGAAGATAACTCGCATGGAATGATTATATAGAAATCGTCACCAGGTATCGCAACCGGGAAAGGAAAGCGCCAGGTGCAAATAAGAGGCCAGGAAGGTAGCCCTAAGCAGTACGCAGGGGGGATATATAACTCCTGAAGGTAAAGAAGGGGTCAATAAATTACGCAAAGCAATAAAGTTGGCAAAAATGTGCTATACAAAATATAAAAACTAAGTGGAACATAAATCCTTAGCGTAACGAATTTTATTTTGCCACCCATTTCGTGACTTTCCCCCTTGAAATACTAGTTGGCAGTTGCTATTGTCGGCCTGTCAGATGCAAGAAAAGATTATGGAAACCAGGGAACATCAAGCACGGGCCATTTGGTCTGCCGTGCTGGGGGAGCTGCAGTTACAGCTCCCACCGTCGTCTTTCGAGACGTGGCTGAAGGGGACTGAGGGGGTGGCGGTGGACGGACAGCGGCTGCTGGTGCGTGCGCCGAACGCCTTTGCGGCAGAGTGGCTGGAGAAGCGGCTGCATGCGCTGGTATCCAGGACGATTGAAAAGGTGAGCCGACAGGCGCTAGAGCCTTTCTTTCAGGTCCGCCCCACAGCGGCTAGTGAGATGGAGACGGAGAGGCCCCAGGGGAGCCAAGAGGGGGGTTCGCCGTCGCAGTGGGCAGAGCCGCCGCAGTTCAAACCGAACCGCCGCTATACATTTGATTCCTTTGTGGTGGGGCCTTCGAACAGGCTGGCGTTTGCGGCGTCGAAGGCGGTGGCGGGGACGCCTGGGGAGAGCCACAATCCGCTGTTCATATATTCGGGAGCCGGTCTGGGGAAGACACATCTGCTCCATGCCATAGCCCATTCCTGCTTGCAGCAGCGGATAAGGTTCCTTTACGTGACCTCAGAGCATTTCACCAACGATTTTGTAACGTCGGTGCGGGAGAAGGCTATGGACCAGTTCCGGTCTAGGTACCGGGGCGTGGACGTTCTGCTGATGGACGACGTGCAGTTTCTGAGCGGGAAGGAGCAGACGCTGGAGGGTTTTTTCCACACCTTCAACGACCTGCACAACAGCAACCGACAGGTGGTGATCACGTCAGACCAGACGCCGCAGTCGATACCGGCTATAGAGGAGCGGCTGCGGTCCCGGTTCGCGTGGGGACTTATCGCGGACATACAGCCGCCTTCGTCGGACACTCGCGTGGCCATACTGGAGGCCCGCGCCAGGGAGATGGGGATTGGGGTAATGAGAGATGTGCTGGGGTATATTGCGCAGCATATAAATGGAAGCGTTCGAGAGCTGGAGGGGGCGCTGAACCGGACGGTGGCGATGGCGCGGGCGGAGGGACGCGAGCCGCACCTGGAGATGGCGAAGCAGGCGCTGCAAGGGCTGGAGTGCCAGGCCCGTATGACACCTAGGACGCCGGAAATGGTGCTGAGGGCGGTGGGAGAGGTGTTTTCCGTGCCGCGGGAGGAGCTGCTAGGGAAGAAGCGGCACAAGGAGCTGGCGCTGGCGCGGCACGTGACGATGTACCTGCTACGGCACGAGTTAGACTTAGAGGTGGCGCGGATAGGCCGGGTTCTGGGCGGAAAGAACCACGCGACGATTCTTCATGGCATTGAGAGGGTAACGGCGGAGCTGCCTGGCAACGCGCTGCTTAGGGAGAGGGTGGAGGCTACGAAGGCGGCGCTGGGGAGGTCGTAGGCAGGACGCGTCCTGCACCTTCAGCTTTACGGGTCTTGGTTAGAGTAGGGAAGTAGGTCTGGAAATCGTTGGGTTGGCACAGGGGCAATGAGAGAGCCACGGCTGGCTTAGGATTCTGGCATAGCCTCTTCGACTTCGAGCAGCGTACGGCCGTTCGCTCAGGATGACAATTCTCTTTTTATTGACCACGCTTAGTATGCTTTCGGACGTTTAGGAGATCTGTGGGTAACTTCACTGAATCGCGTGGAGATGTTCTCTATTACAACGGGACAAAGGGTTGGTCTAGGTTGACAGATAACACACGAATTGGCGGCGGGGCGGAAGGGCGGCAGTTTTCAACATCGGCTACGATTCTAGAGAGAGTAGATGGTGCTAGAATTGAGGTGTTATCCACAATCCCGCCAGGAGAGCTCAGATTCAGAGAGGAAGTTATCAAGGTCATTATTATTACGACTGTTATTAGATATGAATACATATGATAGATAAAGCAAGGATACGGGTATCATCAGGAAAGGGAGGGAACGGGAGCGTCAGCTTTCGGAGAGAGAAGTTTGTGCCGAAGGGGGGGCCGGATGGAGGGGAAGGAGGAGAGGGCGGCAGTGTGTATATTCGTGGAGATGCGTCGTTAAACACGCTTATCGATTTCAGATACAGGTCTATTTATAAAGCGGGGGATGGGGGGCATGGGCGCGGGCAGAATAAGACGGGGGCGCATGGAGCGGACCTGACGATTCGGGTGCCCATAGGGACAGTTGTATCGGTGTTGGAGGAGGGAATAGAGAGGCCAGCGCTGGATGTGCTGGATGAGGAGCGTGTTCTGCTGGTGAGGGGCGGGAAGGGCGGTCGAGGGAATATAAGGTTTGCGACGTCAGTGAACCAAACGCCGATGCTGGCGGAAGCGGGGGAGGATGGGCAGGAGTTCGAGCTGACGCTGGAGCTGAAGCTGCTGGCGGACGTGGGAATAGTGGGGATGCCGAACGCGGGGAAGTCGACGCTGATTGGGGTGTGCTCTGCGGCCAAACCTAAGATAGCGGACTACCCGTTCACCACGCTGGAGCCGGTGCTGGGGGTGGCGGAATATAAAGGGATGAGATTCCTGCTGATGGAAGTGCCCGGGCTTATTGAGGGCGCGCACACGGGGACGGGGCTTGGCCACGATTTCCTTCGACACGCGGAGCGGACGCGGCTGCTGTGGCATCTGGTGGACGGGTCGGCGCCGGATGTGGAGGGACGAGTCGACGTTATCAACCAGGAGCTGCAACACTTTGGGTCGGAGCTGGCTGAGAAGCCGCAGATTTTGGTCGTCAATAAGATGGACACTGCGGAAGCCCAAGAGTCTTTAGAAAGCGTAAAAAGAGTGGTAGAGTCTCTGGGCGTCAGGGCGTTCTATATATCGGCGGCGGGACGACAGGGGTTGGAGCCGCTGCTGGCCCACACGGCGGAGGCGCTGGCGTCGATGCCGAGGGCGCTGGCAGGGGAGACGGCGCTACGGGGGGAACTGCCGCTCCGGAGACCGCCAAAAGGGGCAGCCGAGGTGCATAAGGAGGCGGGCACTTTCGTAGTCGATTCGCCCAGGGCGATTCGGCTGGCGGCGATGGCGAATATGAGGGACAGGTGGGCGCGGCTGCAATTGTGGAAGGAGATGGAGAAGATGGGAGTAGTGGAGGCGCTAGAGAGGGCGGGGGTGAAGGAGGGCGACACGGTGAGGGTAGGCTTGATAGAGATGGAGTGGCAATAGAGTGAAGATAGGCATATTGGGCGGCACCTTCGACCCCATCCACCTGGGGCATTTGATTGTGGCGGAGGAGGCGAGGGTGAGGCTGGGGCTGGAGGAGGTGCTGTTTGTGCCGACGGGGAAGCCGTGGATGAAGGAAGGGACGCCGGTGTCGGAGGCGAAGCACAGGCTGAACATGGCGCGGCTGGCGATATCGACCAACCCGTTCTTTAGACTGTCGGCGATGGAGATAGAGAGGCCGGGGCCGTCGTATACCGTCGACACGCTGACAGTGCTGAGGGAAGAGTATGGGCCGGAGGCGGAGATGTTCTTTATCCTGGGGGTGGACTCGCTGGCGGGGTTCCACGAGTGGAAGGAGCCGCGGCGCATACTGGAGATGGCGACGCTGGTGGCAGTGACCCGGCCCGGGTACGAGGTGCCGCAAACGAAGGTGTTTAACGGCGCGCTGGGAGGGATGGAGAACCGGCTAAAGACGCTGGATGGGGTGAGGGTGGAGATCAGCGGTCGGGACCTGAGGAGGCGGGTGAAGGAGGGGCTTTCGATCCGGTACAGAGTATGCAGCCCGGTGGGGAAGTATATTTATGACCACGGACTATATTTAGACCGAGTAAAAAATGAGTAAAGTCGTCGAGCGGCTGCTGGAAAGGGCGCTGGAATTGGAGGCGCTGAAGTATGGAGACTTTACATTGTCGTCAGGGAAGAAGAGCAGTTATTACTTCGATGGGAGGCGGCTGACGCTGGACCCGGAGGGTAGCTGGCTGGTGGGGCAGGCGGTGTTCGGGCTGCTGAAGGGGACGGGGGTGGAGGCCATTGGTGGGCTGACGCTGGGGGCGGACCCGATGGTGGCGGCGGTGGCGATGACGAGCCACCAGTCGGGGCAGCCGATAAGCGGGTTCATTGTTAGGAAGGAGGCGAAGGCGCACGGGACGAGGCAGGGGATAGAGGGGCCGCTGCGGCAGGGAAGTCGAGTGGCGATTGTGGATGATGTATGCACGACAGGAGGGTCTATATTTCAGGCTATCGCGGCGGCGGAGGGGTACGGGTGCAAGGTGGCGATGACAGCGGCGATTCTGGACCGGCGGGAGGGGGGGAGCGAGGAGCTGGCGCGTCGGGGGTATAAGTTCACGTCGCTGCTGGCGGCGACGGCGGAGGGGAAGGTGGGGGTGGTGGGGTAGGGGGGAGGGGTCAGATGGGAGGCCGGCTCTGTGCATAGATCCTTCGCGGGGCTCAGGATGACAATTCTATTTTTGCTACCTACCCCCGGAATGTTTAGCTGACGTCTCAGGGAAGGCATGGTAAGTGGGACGGGACGTGATGGTTGCAGATGTGTCGTTGAGGTTTCTCGACTACCCTCGAAATGACGTATCACCTTACCCCACCAAAACAGATGTGATAAAAAGGGCGCCTCTGAACAAGAGGCGCCCTTTTTGGCGAGATGGGGGAGGTTAGGCGTTGGCGCGGGAGTGGTCCCAGTCGGGGAGGGCCATGTAGCCTTCCAGGGGGACTTTGACTTTTAGGGGGAGGCCCTGGGCTTCTTTGAGTCGCTGGAGGTTGTAGAGGTGGGTTATGACTTCAAAGTAGAGGTGCCGGAAGGTAGCTTCCAGGGACATGTAGGTAAAGCCGGCCTGTGTGGGATGCCATCGGACGCCGGTAGGGTGGGCTTTGGCGAACTGTTTCCAGTGGGGGGGAGTGTCGGGACGGGGGACTTCCTTGTCGCGGAGGGATTTTAGGGTCTCGCGCTCCAGGATGTGCTGGGCGAGGTCCAGGCCGTCGTGGAGCTTTTTGAGGAGGTGTTTCATGGTGGGGTATTTCTTTTCGTCCAGCCACCAGCCGTTGGGGGACTTTTCGTAGTCGGCCCAGTCGCCCAGGCTGGCGTAGCCTTCCGGGAAGAGGACGGGGCCCCATCGGCGGAGGAGCCAGCCGGGGAGGAAGGAGCCCATGTGGGAGACCTGGGTACGGATGCTCCAGTCGGCCCAGCCCCATTTGTCGGAGCGCCAGTCGAGCTGCTGGTCGGAGAGGCCTTGGACCTCTTTGGCGACCATATCGTAGAGTTTGGCGAACTGGGGGAAGACTTTGGTGCCGGGGGTATCGGGAGAAAGGGGTTTGGTGGTTGCCATAGGGGATACCTCTAGGGAAGGAGTTTTGGGAGGGGCCGATAGGTGGGCCTCCCCCTCCCGACTTGCATCGGGATTTCGTGGATTATCATAGGTGATAGGTACTCAAGATTATATAAAAGGCCGTGGGGGAGATTATAGGGGGTTTTGGGGAGGAGGGACAGGAAGGGGGAGGAACGGCTGCGTCGGAGTACCGACTTCTCTCAGGATGACAGGCCTCGCCTATTAACCACTCATTATATGCTGGCTGACGCATTAGGGAGCGCCCGGACGCCAGATGAGGCGTAATGGTGGCGGGTGGGACGTTGAGGTTTCTCGACTACGCTCGAAATGACATTTTACCCCTACTAACCACCCATCGGGGGGTTAGACGTCTAGCTCTTTGACGGAGCGGGCGTGGGCCTGGATGAAGTCTTTGCGGGGGGCGACTTCATCGCCCATGAGGGTGGAGAAGATCTTGTCGGTCTCGGCCATAGCGGCGCCTTCTTCCACCTTGACCTGGAGCATGGAGCGGCGCGTGGGGTCCATGGTGGTCTCCCATAGCTGCTCAGGGTTCATTTCGCCCAAGCCTTTGTAGCGCTGGAGGTTGACGCTGCGCTTGCCGTTGGTGGTCTTGAGGATGCGGTCTTTATCGGCCTCGGTGAAGGCGTAGTTGACCTCTTTGCCGGCCTGGACGCGGTAGAGAGGGGGCTGGGCGATGTAGAGGTAGCCGCCCTTGATCAGCTCAGGCATGCGTCGGAAGAAGAAGGTGAGGAGGAGGGTGCGGATGTGGGAGCCGTCCACGTCGGCGTCCGTCATGATGATGACCTTGTGGTAGCGGAGCTTTTCGGGGCGGAAGGTCTCGCCGTCGTAGGCACCGAGGGCGACGATAAGGGCGCGGATTTCTTCGTGCAAGAGAACTTTGTCTTCGGCGGCCTTTTCGACGTTGAGGATTTTGCCTTTGATGGGTAGGATGGCCTGGAACTTGCGGTCTCGGCCCATTTTGGCGGAGCCGCCGGCGGACTCACCCTCGACGATAAAGACCTCGGAAAGCTCGGGGTTGCGCTCCTGGCAGTCGGCGAGCTTGCCGGGGAGGGAGCTGCCGTCCAGGGCGTTCTTGCGGAGGACGAGCTCGCGGGCCTTACGGGCGGCCTCGCGGGCTTTCTGGGAGGTGACGCACTTATCCATGACGCGGCGAGCGTCGATGGGATGTTCCTCAAGCCACTGGACAAGGCCGTCGGCGACGGCGGACTCGACGATGCCCTTAATATCGGCATTGCCGAGCTTGGTCTTGGTCTGGCCTTCGAACTGGGGGTCGGTGAGCTTGACGCTGATGACGGCGGTGAGGCCCTCTCGAACGTCCTCGCCGGAGAGGTTGGCCTGGTCTTCCTTGAGGAGCTTTTGCTTGCGGCCATAGTCGTTGATGGCGCGGGTGAGGGCGCCACGGAAGCCGGTGAGGTGACTGCCGCCCTCCTCAGTGTGGATGCAGTTGGCGAAGGAGAGGCAGGTCTCGTGATAGCTATCGTTGTATTGAATGGCCGCGTCGACGATGGTGGAGCCGACGGTCTTGGAGACGTAGAAGGGGTCAGGGTTGAGGACCTGGCGGCCATGGTTCAGGTTTTTGACGAAGTCTCGGATGCCGCCTTCAAAGTAGAAGGAGCGCTCGACATCACCCTGGCGCTGCTGGGAGTGGAAGAGGCTGACGAACTTGATTCGCAGGCCCTGGTTGAGGTAGGCGGCCTGCTTGAAGTGCTCGACGAGCATGTCGAAGTCGTAATTGAACTCTTTGAAGATTAGAGTGTCAGGCTTGAAAGTGACCTTAGTGCCGGTGCCGGGCTCGGACTGGCCGGGCTGACGGGTAATAGGGGTAAGAGCCTTGCCGCGGGAGAATTCGACACGGTGGGTGGCGCCGTCGCGGCGGACCTCAGCTTTGAGGCTTTCGGAGAGGGCGTTGACGACGGAGGCACCGACGCCGTGGAGGCCGCCAGAGACTTTGTAGGCACCGGAGCCGAATTTGCCGCCAGCGTGGAGGGTGGTAAATACCGTCTCCATGGCGGACTTTTTGGTGGTGGGGTGGAGATCTACGGGGATGCCGCGGCCGTCGTCACTGACGGTGACGGAGCCGTCCTCATTGATTGTCACTTCGACATGGGTGCAGAAGCCGGCCATAGCCTCGTCGACAGCGTTGTCGACGATTTCATAGATGAGGTGGTGAAGGCCGCGCTGGTCGGTGTTGCCGATGTACATACCGGGTCGGCGCCGGACGGCCTCCAGGCCTTCCAGGACGACGATGTCCTTGGCGGTGTAGGTAGCCGCACTTGTATCAGTGGCCATAAAATTCTTGAGCCTCTTCGATTGAAGTTAGGTGGGGCAAAAAACAAGGGCGCAAGCCCTTTAGTTATGTCTATAAATTATACCATTTTGTACGTAGGTACGCACGTTTTTTGAGGGTTAAAAAGGGGAAATTCCTTTGTTTGAGGGCTGGTGGGCAGGGTGTCTCAGCCTAGCAGCAGGCCTTGTTCTTGATAGACGCCAACTTTGTAGCGGTATGGGATACCATCCCCTTGCCCCTTTCCCGACTGCATCGGGACTGAGTACAGCCTGCTGGAAGGAGAAGGGAAAATAAGGGACCACAACCCCCTTCTTCGGCATACTCAGGACAGCGTCGAACTCCCCCTTCGTCCCTCGGGGGGTACTCGGGACAGGCTCTTCCAGGCCGAAGGGGGAGAACCTGAGGAGACCACCTCGTGAAAGCGCCCGAGGCTGCGATCACAACGAGAGAGGAATAGCTTTTGAGGTTGGGGAGTGAGTGCTAAACTTTCGTTAAGCTGCAAGGAATAGGGATATACGACGAATAGACGCTTCCAAAGAGGCAATTGAGGCTTAAAGTGCAGGTGGATGAGTAAAAGAAGGAGGAGTCTAGATGAAGGCATCGGTGATAAAGGCTTCTCGGGGGACGGAGATTTCATGTAAGGGGTGGGAGCAGGAAGCCGCGTTGCGGATGCTGATGAACAACTTGGACCCGGAGGTGGCGGAGAGGCCGGAGGAGCTGGTGGTGTACGGGGGAAGGGGGAAGGCGGCGCGGGACTGGGAGTCGTTTCATGCCATTGTGAGGTGTTTGAGGGAGCTGGAGGGGGACGAGACGCTGCTGGTGCAGTCGGGGAAGCCGGTGGGGGTGTTTCGCACACACAAGGATGCGCCGCGGGTGCTGCTGGCGAACTCCAATCTGGTGCCGAAGTGGGCGACGCAGGAGGTGTTCGATTCGCTGGAGCGGCGGGGGCTGATGATGTACGGGCAGATGACGGCGGGAAGCTGGGTATATATCGGCAGCCAGGGCATCGTGCAGGGGACGTATGAGACCTTTGGCGTGGCGGCGAGGAAACATTTTGGGGGGAGCCTGAAGGGGCGGCTGGTGGTGACGGCGGGGCTGGGAGGCATGGGAGGGGCGCAGCCGCTGTCGGTGACGATGAACGACGGGGTGGCGCTGGTTGTCGAGGTAGACGAGGGGAGGATTAAGCGCAGGATTGAGACGGGGTACCTGGATGAATGGACGAAAGATTTGAACGAGGCGTTATCCAGGGCGGAGGCGGCGAAGCGGGCAGGGCGGGCGGTGTCGATTGGGGTACTGGGGAACGCGGTGGATGTGCTGGGGGCGATGCTGGAGAAGGGGATCGTGCCGGATATTATCACCGACCAGACGCCGGCCCACGACCCGCAGTCGTACATACCGAAGGGGTTGTCGGTGGGAGAGGCAGAGGCGTTGAGGAAGAAGGACCCGTCACGGTATATGGAGATGGCGGGTCGGTCTATGGCGGAGCACGTGAAGGCGATACTGGAGTTCAAGCGTAGGGGGAGCGTCGCGTTTGATTATGGGAACAACCTGAGGCAGCGAGCATATGATTTTGGGGTGGAGGACGCGTTCTCGTACCCGGGGTTTGTGCCGGAGTATATACGCCCGCTGTTTTGCGAGGGGAAGGGGCCGTTCCGGTGGGTAGCGCTATCGGGGGAGGCTAAGGACATTTTTGCCATCGACGAGATGGTAGTGAGAGAGTTCGGGCCGACGAACCCGGGGCTGGAGCGGTGGATCCGGCTGGCGCAGGAGCGGATCAAGTTCCAAGGGCTGCCAGCGCGGATATGCTGGCTGGGGTATGGAGATAGGGCAAGGTTCGGGAAGCTGGTAAATCGGATGGTGGCTAGCGGGAGGCTTCAGGCGCCGATTGTTATCGGGAGAGACCACCTGGACGGGGGATCGGTGGCGTCGCCGAACCGGGAGACGGAGGGGATGAGGGATGGGACGGACGCGGTGGCGGACTGGCCTTTGCTGAACGCTTTGATTAACGCGGTGGGGGGCGCGACTTGGGTGAGTATTCATTCGGGAGGGGGAGTAGGAATAGGACATTCGATACATGCGGGGCAGGTGATTTTGGCGGATGGGTCGAGGGCGGCGGGTCGTCGGCTGGATAGGGTGCTGACGACGGACCCGGGGACGGCGATTATTCGGCATGTGGACGCGGGGTATGAGGAGGCGGAGGAGGCGGCGAGGAGGCATGGGGTGAGGGTGCCGATGAGGCAGTATGGGAAGCGATGAGAAGTCCATACCCCCTTCCCACGCTGGTGGTAGGTGGCATTGATAAAGGGTCGTAGTGCTGGTGTTTCACCCTCTCTTCTATTCTCCCCCATCAAGGGGGAGAAGGTAAAACGGGTAGGTTTAGATGTTAGCGCGTCGACGGATAGTGGAGCCTTGGTAGAGACGACGGTCATTTAAAGCCGAGGCGGTATATATGAACTCTATAGGCCGGAATGTGGGTAAGGCCGATATGTTGGCGAAGAAGAGATTGTCTGATGGTGGGGTTGTGGGGGTGAGCGGGGAGGGGCTGACGGTGGGGGATGTGGTGCGGGTGGGAAGGGAGGGAGGAAGGGTGGCGCTGGGGGATGGAGTGAGACGGCGGATGGGGGAGTCTCGGGAGGTGGTGAGGAGGATTGTGGAGGAGGGGAGGGTGGTATATGGGGTGACGACGGGGTTTGGGGACCTGTCGACTAAATTTATTTCGCCTGAAGAGACGAGGAAGCTGCAGAGGAATTTGGTGCGGTCACATGCGGTGGGAACGGGGCCGATGTTTCCCACGGAAGTGGTTAGAGGCGTGATGCTGCTATCGGCCAACAAGCTGGCGAAGGGGCTGTCCGGGGTAGCGCCGGCGATAGCCGAGATGCTGGTGGAGTGCCTAAACAAGGGCATACACCCGCTGGTGCCGAGCCAGGGCAGCGTGGGGGCGAGCGGGGACCTGGCGCCGCTGGCGCATGTGGCGCAGGTGCTTATTGGGGAGGGGGAGGTAGATCCTTCGACTACGTCCGAGTACGGACTTCCCCATTCGGCTTCGCTCAGGGCTAAAGGCTCACCAGGACTCGCTTCGCTCGGGTCCCCTCCCGGCGCACAAGCGGTGTCCGGTGCGGAGGCGCTGTCAAAGAGAGGACTGAAGCCGCTGGAGCTGGGGCCGAAGGAGGGACTGGCGCTGTTGAATGGGACGGAGGTATCGACGGCGCTGGGGGCTTTTGCGGTGCACGACGCGTGGTCGCTGCTGCACGGGGCTGTCGCGGCGGGGGCGATGAGCCTGGAGGCGCTGAAGGGGAGCGACAAGCCGTTTGATGCGAGGCTGCAGGAGGTGCGGCCGCATGAGGGGCAGGGGTACGTCGCCAGGCAGCTGCGGCACTTGCTGAGGGAAAGCGAGACAACGGTGTCGCACCCGTGGACGCACAAGATACAGGACCCGTACAGCCTGCGGTGCATGCCGCAAGTGATGGGGGCGTCCTACGACGCGATACGGCACTGCTGGTCGGTGGTGGAGAGGGAGATGAACTCGGCCACGGACAACCCGCTGGTGTTCGGAGGGGAGGTGCTGTCGGGGGGCAACTTCCACGCCCAGCCCATCGCGCTGGCGATGGGCTATTTGAAGATAGCGGCGTGTGAGATAGCGAGCCTGTCGGAGCGGAGGACGTATTTGCTGCTGGACGCCAGCCGGAGCGGGCTGCCGCAGTTTTTGGCGAAGAACCCGGGGGTAGAGTCGGGGCTGATGATAGCGCAGAACCTGGCAGCGGCGCTGGTGTCGGAGAACAAGGGGCTGTCGCACCCGGCGAGCGTGGACTCGATACCGACGTCGGCGGGGATGGAGGACCACGTGAGCATGGCGCCGATAGCGGGGCGGCAGGCTTTGCAGATCATCGACAACGCGATGCGGGTGGTGGCGGTGGAGCTGCTGGCGGCGTCGCAGGGGTTATACCTGTCGGAGCACCCGAGGCCAGGGAGGGGCGTGGAGGAGGCGGTGGCGATGGTGCGTCGGGTGGCGACACCGCTGGAGGGGGACCGAAGCGTGTCGGGGGATGTGGTGCGGCTGGCGGGGCTGGTGAGGGAGGGGAGGTTTATGGGGATGATGGCAAATGGCGGTTGAAATACAGGACTAATAATATTGATGCTACTTTAATAAGTCAGGTCGTTTATTGAGGATTGATTGTGGGTCTTTGGGATAAAATCTTGTCCATCCGTTTGAAACTGAGGGATCTTCTAACATTGATTTTGTACATTGACGTTAGCAAGATTGATAAGGCAAGAAGGAAGAAGCTACGGCGAATAACTACAGGTGTTGTTCTCATTGCGATTAGTGGAGTGGTTCTAATAGTCATGGTGTTAAAAGAAAATGCCAGTGTAGGAGCCATGATTTTTGTTGGATTAATGATGTTAGCGTTTAGTGTTGTTGGGGTTCGATTAGGCTACAAGATCATTCCTGATGAATAGCTATATGCACGATGGAGCGGGCGGTGATTGAGGCTGGGTAGTTGGGGAAGGGCGAGGCGACCTCGTCCCTACATTCAGAAGAGTCGCAATGAAGCATATGGCAGAGCGTGGCAGCGGCCGCGGCGATTGGATTCTTCGCTTCTCTTAGAAAACATCAGTGAATTTGCCACCAGATTTTACCTAGCCTAGAATAGCCGCCATTATGAATGAGGCTGTTTTGTACAGGCGGGAGGGGCCGGTGGCGGTGATAACGCTGAACCGGCCTGAGGCGCTGAACGCGATAAATCGTCAGCTTAAGGAGGGGCTGGCGTCGGCGCTGCGGAGGCTGGATGAGGATACGGAGGCGCTGGTGGGGATTGTGACGGGGTCGGGGAGGGCGTTTTGCGCGGGGCGGGACCTGAAGGAGCGGGCGGCGGATAACGCGGCGGGGGTCCAGCCTAAGTCAACGGACAGTCTGCTACCGGACAGCCCGCATATGTGGCGCCGGCCGGCGAAGCCGCTTATCGCGGCGATAAACGGGTTTGCGCTGGCGGGCGGGTGGGCGATAGCGCAGTTATGCGACCTGCGGGTGGCGTCGTCGGAGGCGAAGCTGGGTATAACGGAGGCGAGGGTGGGACTGCTGCCGCCCTTCGCGGCGTCGCTGCCGAAAACGATGCCGCTGGCGCAGGTGCTAGAGCTGGTGTGGACGGCGGAGGCGGTGCCGGCGCAGCGGGCGTACGAAATGGGGTTTGTGAACTGTGTGGTGGAGCCGTCGAGGGTGATGGAAGAGGCGATGTCGCTGGCGCTGAAGGTGGCGGAGAATGCGCCGCTGTCGGTGCGGTATTTCAAGGAGATGGCGTACGCGGGGTTGGAGATGGATGATGTGGGGCTGGCGTCGCTTATACACGCGAGGTATGAGTCGCTTCTGGGGTCGGAGGACGCGGTGGAGGGGCCGAGGGCGTTTGTGGAGAAGCGAAAGCCGCGATGGAAGGGGAGGTGAGGGAGGCAGGCCAGGGGAGCACCCTGCCGCCCTGCCCACGCCAATGGCAGGTGGCAATGATAAAGTGACGTGTCCACAGGGTTTACCCCTCACCTTCCCGATTAGCATCGGGATTTCAAGATTGTATGGAATTAAGGTGTTCAATAGTCCTCTTCCACAAGGGGAGAGGAAAGAAAAGGTGGGAAGCTACCGAGAATTTGCTTCGAACGATGTCAGGACTAAATGGATGGTGATGAAATGGAAAAGATAGGGATATTTGGGGCGGGGGCAGTGGGATGTTATCTGGGGGCGTTTATGACCCGGGAGGGGGAGGATGTGACGCTGATTGATATGTGGCCGGAGAATGTGGAGACGATTAAGGCCAAGGGCATCAAGGTGTCGGGGAGCCAGGGGCCGTTTTCAGTGCAGCCCAAGATTTTGCACATGCACCAAGCGCAGTCGATTAAGGAGCAGTTCGACATCGCGTTTATCGCGATGAAGTCTTACGATACGCTGTGGGCGGCGCAGTTCATGGAGCCGTATGTGAAGCCGGAGGGGTTCGCGGTGTCGTCGCAGAACAGCATCAACGACCTGACGGTGGCGTCGGTGTTTGGACACGCCCGGACGGTAGGTTGCGTGATGTCGAAGATAGAGGTGGGACTGTTTGAGCCGGGGCACGTGACGCGGGGCGGGTCGCCGGGGCGGGACCACGGACATGACGTGTTCAGGGTGGGGGAGTTGAACGGGGTGATAACGCCTCGTGTGCTGAGGGTGGTGGAGATGGTAAGCAGCGTCGATGGGGCCAGGACGACGACGAACCTGTGGGGAGAGCGGTGGAGCAAGCTGGCGGCCAACTGCCAGAGCAATCCGACGGGGGCTATGTCGGGGCTGGGGTCGCAGGGGATGGCGGCGTCGGAGGAGGCGCGTCGGCTGCGGATGCTTATCACTCGAGAGGTAGTGCAGGTGGGGCAGGCGCTGGACTATTCGCTGGTGCCGATACTGGGTGTGCCGCCTGAGACGTGGCTTAAGATTGACGACGGATCGGTGTATGAGGAGCTGGACGCGAAGATGCAGGAGGCGGGGAAGGTGGACTGGCACGCGTCCATGGCGCAGGACGTGATGAAGGGTCGGAGGACGGAGGCAGACTACATGAACGGGTTGGTGTCTAGAAGGGGAAGAGAGGCAGGGGTGGCGACGCCGGTGAACGACGCGGTGGTGGAGGTCATGCACGAGGTGGAGTCGAAAAAGCGGAAGGTGGGGCCGGAGAATATATCGAGGGTGCTGAAGAAGGCGGAAGTGAAGGGGTAGGGGTAGGGAATGGGCGCGACGACCGCGCCCCTACATAAGAGGGATGTAGGCGAGGATGGGACGTGGCTGCAGTCACGTTGATTAGATTCTTCGACTGCGTCCGAGTACCGACTTCGCTCAGCAACCGTCTTTAGAGTTAGGCATAAATCACCTTAGGAGAAAGATGCCAAGGGGTCTTATGTTTGAGCATAGCGTTGAGGATGGTAAGGAGCTTGCGCATGCAGGCCACCAGG